>Ga0137391_10001538_pt1 | contig 16798 bp, 14 predicted proteins | sample 15con2h24BmetaG_FD_101399 | JGI IMG/M metagenome (GOLD analysis project Ga0137391, IMG submission 101399) | Vadose zone soil microbial communities from Angelo Coast Range Reserve, California, USA - 15con2h2.4B metaG | ecosystem: Environmental > Terrestrial > Soil > Vadose zone > Saprolite...
GACTCGGCGCGCGCGATCATCAACAGCGCGTTGAAGGTCCGGATCAGCCCGTCGGATTCCTCGATGGTGCGCTCCAGCGCCGCGCGATAATCGGCCTCGCAGCCGGATTTCGCCAGCGCCTCCTCCGCGCGGTTGCGCAGCCGCGTCAGCGGCGTCTTCAGGTCATGGGCGATGTTGTCGGAGACTTCCTTCAGCCCCATCATCAGGGCCTCGATCCGCTCCAGCATGGCGTTGAGATTTTCCGCCAGGCGATCGAGTTCGTCGCCGCTGCGCCCGACCGGCAATCGCCCGCTGAGGTCGCCGGCCATGATGCGCTGGGCGGTGCCGGTCATGGCGTCGATCCGCCGCAGCACGCGCCGCGCGACGAAGATGCCACCGCCGATCCCCAGGATCACCACGACGAGCAGCGACCATTGCGCCGCGTGGGCGACGATGCCGAACAGCCGCCGCCGCTCCTCCAGGTCGCGCCCGATCAGAAGCCGGAAGCCCCCCTCGAGCTGGGTAACGTTGACCAGAGCGCGATGGGCCGTGGTATCCTGCTCGTCGAGCCGGCGGTAGGCGGTCTCGGTCCAGCCCGTGGTCGCCATCACGCCCGGCGTCAGCGCGCCGACATTGCCGGCGATCATCTGCCCGGTCGGCGTGGTCACCAGATAAAGATTGGCGCCGGGCCGCAGCGCCCGGTTCTCGATGGTGAGCACCAGGAGGTGCAGGCCGCGGCGGTTGTAGATGGCACCGACCTCATCGGTTTCCGCGTTCACGGTGGTGATGATCTGTTCGGTGATCAGCCGGCGGGTGTTCCAGGCGAAATAGCCAAGCAATGAGGCAGCAAACAGCGCAAACAAAAACAGGTAGACCAGCGTCAGGCGAAACGCCGTGGTTCGGATCAGCTTACCGAATGCCGTCACGGATCATGTACCCCGCGCCGCGGATCGTATGAAGCAGCGGCCGTTCGAAACCTTTGTCGATCTTGGACCGCAGCCGCGAAATGTGCACGTCGATCACGTTGGTCTGCGGATCGAAATGATAGTCCCAGACGTTTTCCAGCAGCATGGTCCGCGTCACCACCTGGCCGGCATGCTTCATCAGGTATTCCAGCAGCCGGAACTCGCGCGGCTGCAACGTCAACTCGTCCTTGCCGCGCGCCACGCGGTGCGACAGGCGATCAAGCTCGAGATCGCCGACGCGATAGGTGGTCTCCTCGGCCGGGCCGACATTGCGGCGCGACAGCACTTCGACCCGCGCCAGCAGCTCGGCGAATGAATAGGGCTTTGGCAGGTAGTCGTCACCGCCGGCGCGCAGGCCCTTGATGCGGTCGTCGACCTGGCCGAGCGCGGAGAGGATCAAGACCGGCGTCCGGTTGCCCTTGTCGCGCAGCGAGCCGATCATCGACAGCCCGTCCCGCTTCGGCAGCATGCGGTCGACCACCAGCACGTCATAATCGCCGCTCTCGGCCATCGCCAACCCTTCCTCGCCGTCGCTGGCGAGATCGGCGACGTGACCGACTTCACGAAACGCCTTGACCAGATAGTCGGCGGACTCGCGGTCGTCTTCGATGATCAACAGGCGCATTTCCGGGGCAGTTGCGGTCAAGTGGGTCGGCTTTCCTTCACCATGGCGCGGTCGGCATTTTCACGCAAGGCAACCTTCGGCCATCGGATTGATCGAAAGGGGGGCGGTGAAGCTGGGGGAACTTCACCGCCCTTAGATCCTTCCGACGGAGGGGGGCGTATTCCGCCGAAAGGTAGCAGGAGGGAGCGGGCTTTCGCCCGCTCCCAGGAAAGAGCCGTCGGCGGGGGCGACTGATGCCGGCGACACCCTCCATCTCGTTATCTCGTCATGCCGTCAGCCCTTTGCCAGGGGCACCGCGACGAAGCGCGACTGTCCGCCGCTCTTCACACGCATCAGCACGCTGTTCTTGTTGTCGTTGTGCGCGGCGGTGATGGCCTCGCGCACGTCGCCAGCCGAGGTGACGCTCTTGCCGGCGACCTCGAGAATCACGTCGCCTTCCTTGAAACCGCGCTCGGCCGCCGCGCTCTTCGGATCGACCTCCGTGACCACAACGCCGTCCTTGCCGGCGCCAGCAACGCTGTTGGCGGGGGCGAGCGTCAGGCCGAGCTTCGGCACGTCCGTGCCGCGGGTGACGCCACCCTTGTCGTCGCCCTGATCGGTATCAGCCTTGGCCTCCAGCGTATTGGGCAATTGACCGAGCGTCAGGTTGATGACCTTGTCCTGGCCCTTGTGCAGCACGTTGAGCTTGACCGCGGTGCCGGGCGAGATGCCGCCGATGGTGCGGGCGAGCTCGCGGGCGTCCTTGACCGCTTCGCCGTTCACCGAGGTGATCACGTCGCCGGATTCGATGCCGGCCTTGGCCGCCGGACCGTTGGCCTGGGGTTCGGCCACCAGCGCGCCTTCCGCCTTCTTCAGGCCGAGGCTGTCGGCGATGTCAGCCGTGACCGGCTGGATCTGGACGCCGATCCAGCCGCGGCTGACCGAGCCCTTGTCCTTGAGCTGGGCGACCACGCTCTTGACCGTCTGCGCGGGGATCGAGAACGCGATGCCGACGCTGCCGCCGGACGGCGAATAGATCGCGGTGTTGACGCCCATCACCTCGCCCGAGGTGTCGAACGCCGGACCACCGGAGTTGCCCTTGTTCACGGGGGCGTCGATCTGGATGAAATCGTCATACGGGCCGTTGCCGATGTCGCGGCCGGAAGCCGAGACGATACCGGCGGTCACCGTGCCGCCCAGGCCGAACGGGTTGCCGACCGCCAGCACCCAGTCGCCGATCCGCGGCTTGGTATCCGAGAGCTTGGCGAACGGGAAGTTCGGGCTGCCCTCCACCTTGATCAGGGCAAGGTCGGTGCGCGCGTCGGTGCCGATCACCTTGGCGGTGTAGGTCTTGCCGTCGTCGGTCGTCACCTCGACCTTGCTGGCGCCATCGACCACGTGGTTGTTGGTGACGGCAAATCCGTCAGCCGAGATGAAGAAGCCGGAACCTTGGCCGGTGATCACGCGGCCACGGCCACCGCGCATGCCCGGAAAACCATCCGGTCCGCCGAAGCGGCGGAAGAAACGCTCCATCGGCGAGCCCGGCTGGAACGGCGTTGCGTCGTCGTCGCCGCTATCGTCCTTGGCGACCTTCTCGTTGATGTTGACCTTGACCGAAATCACCGACGGCTTCACGCGCTCGACAATGTCGGCAAAGCCGACCGGCTGGGCGACCTTGCGGACCTCGTTGTTGACCTGCGCCTGCGCGGGGCTCGAAAACACGTTGACCGGTCCGGACGACGGACCAAGGCCGTAGACCGCGACGCCGAGGCCGGCCACGACGGAGGCCATCAGCGCGAATTTGCGCGCGGACAACAGCGAATGGCGGGGTTTGCGATAGGACGGGAACGAGGAAAGATCGGTCGGACGGTCGGTCATAAAGCTATCTCCAAAAGCATGAAATTGATGGTGCGGGGCGAGCACCTTTCGGGTCTGAACATGGGGGTTGCCGCCTTACAGCGCGCTGGCGGCGGAGTTAAACTTTGGTAATGAAGCCGGCGACCAATGCGGCAGTTTATCGCAGGTACCACAAGGGCTTACCGCAGAGCCCCTCGACGCGAATTGAATCGAAATCCTGACGCGACTTCGATCCTGTTCGACCCGTTTCTTGACCGCAGCCTTTACGACCCTCGCCACTCAGCGCTTTTCAGATGTCCGAGGGCGCGTATCCTGTGCCATCAGCTGGCGCAACCGCGCCTCCTCGTCGGCCGTCAGGGGGGCGGGGCCCGCCCCCTCGCCCGCCTTCGGCCGGCGCCTGGAATGCATCCAGAGCGCCAGCCCACCAGCCACCAGCACCAGTGGCGGCACCAGCCAAAGCAGCAAAGTCTGCCGTTCGAAACGCGGCCTCAGCAGGACGAACTCGCCATAACGCGCCACCAGGAAGTCGATCACCTGGGAGTTGCTGTCGCCGGCCGCGATCCGCTCCCGCACCAGAAGCCTGAGGTCGCGCGCCAGCGGGGCGTCGGAATCGTCGATCGACTGGTTCTGGCAGACCATGCAGCGCAGCTCGCGCGACAGGTCCCGCGCGCGCGCCTCCTTGGCCGGATCGGACATGATCTCGTCGGGCTGCACGGCATGGGCGAAGGAAAGCCCCACCGCTGCAAGAAAGCACATCGCCGCGACCATAGCCCTCATCGGCTCACTCCGCCGCCTGCAATCCGCGCAGCGCCTTGGCGGGCTTCGGCGCGCCAACGCGCAGCCGCCGGTCCGACAACGACAGCATGCCGCCCAACGCCATCAGGACCGGGCCGAACCAGATCAGGAGCACCAGCGGCTTATGGTAGATTCGCACCGCGATGCCGCCAGTGGCGGTAGCCTCGCCGAGCGAGACGTAGAGTTGGCTGACGCCGCGCGTCAAAAGTGCGGCCTCCGTCGTCGACATGCCGGCGCGGGTGGTGAAATTGCGCTTCGACGGTGTCATCGCACGGAGCCGCTCGCCATCGAGGCTGACGGCGAAGGAAGCCACCAATTCGCGATAATTCGGCCCCTGCCGCTGCGTCAGGCCGTCCATCTTCAATTCGTAGCCGGCGATCTTCGCCGTGTCCCCTTCCTTCATGGTGCCGATATATTCGCTGTTCCAGGTCGTCTCGCAGACGATGCCGATCAGCGCGATGCCGAGCCCGGCATGGGCGAAAGCCGTGCCCCAGATCGAGCGCGGCAGGCCGCGCGTACGCTGCATCGCGGTTGCGAGCGGCATGCGGAACAGCCCAGTACGCTCGGCCAGGTCGGTGACGGCGCCGCCGATGACAAAGATCGCAAGGCCGATCGCCAGCGGCGCGAGGGCGCTGCCGCCGCGCGTCCAGGCCCAGACGAAGGCGATGGCAAGCAGCGCAGCCACGCCGGCCGCAAGCAGGCGCTGCGATGCACCGAGAACATCGCCGCGCTTCCACGCCAGCATCGGCCCGAACGGGACCGCGATCATCAATGCGACGAGAAGCGGACCGAAGGTGAGATTGAAATATGGGGGGCCGACCGAAATCTTGGCGCCGGTCACCACTTCCAGCGCGAGCGGAAACAGCGTGCCGATGAACACGGTCAGGCAGGCGGTGGTGAGGAACAGATTGTTGAGCACCAGCGCGCCTTCCCGCGAGATCGGCGCGAACAACCCGCCTTGTTTCAACGCCTGCGCCCGCCAGGCGAACAGCATCAGGCTGCCGCCGATGAAGACGCAGAGGATCAGGAGGATGAAGACGCCGCGCGTCGGGTCGGTGGCAAAGGCATGCACCGAGGTCAGCACGCCCGAGCGCACCAGGAAGGTGCCGAGCAGCGACAGCGAGAAGGTCAGGATCGACAACAGAATGGTCCAGACCTTCAGCGCGTTGCGCTTTTCCATCACCAGCGCGGAATGCAGCAGCGCGGTGCCGGCAAGCCACGGCATCAGGGAGGCGTTCTCGACGGGATCCCAGAACCACCAGCCGCCCCAACCCAGTTCGTAATAGGCCCAGTACGAGCCCATCGCGATGCCAAGCGTCAGGAAGATCCAGGCCATCAGCGTCCAGGGCCGCACCCAGCGCGCCCAGGCCGCATCGATGCGGCCCTCGATCAGGGCCGCGATCGCAAAGGAGAACGAAATCGAGAATCCGACATAGCCGAGATAGAGCATCGGCGGATGCACGGCGAGGCCGATGTCCTGCAGCACCGGATTGAGGTCCCTGCCCTCGATCGGCGGATTTGGAATGCGCAGAAACGGGTTCGAGGTCATCAGGATGAAGAGATAGAAGGCGCTGGCGACCCAGGCCTGCACCGCCAGCACATGCGCGCGCAAAGCCAGCGGCAGGTTGCTGCCGAACGCCGCGACCAGGCCGCCGAACAGGGCCAGGATCGACACCCACAGCAGCATCGACCCCTCGTGATTGCCCCACACGCCGGTGATCTTGTAGATCAGTGGTTTCAGCGAATGGGAGTTTTCGAACACGTTGGCGACGGAGAAATCCGAGGTGACGTGCAGCGTCACCAGCGCCACGAACGACGCGGCCGCGAACAACAACTGCGCAAGCGCGGTCGAGCGCGCGACATTCATCAAGGCGGGGTCGTGCAGCCGCGCGCCAAGCAGCGGCACGGTCGACTGGATCAGCGCCAGCGCGAGCGCGAGCACCAGCGCGTAGTGTCCGGATTCCGCGATCACCGGGTCACTCCTTCCGCCGCGGCCGCGCCGCCCTGCGAGACAACCTCGCCGCCATCGGGCTTGCCTGCTTCCTTGCCGCCATAATCGTCCTTCCAGTGGCCCTGCTTCTTCAAGGCGTCGGCGACCTCCTTGGGCATGTAGGTCTCGTCATGCTTGGCGAGCACGGTGTCGGCCTTGAAGACGCCGGACGCATCGAGCGCGCCTTCCGCCACGACGCCCTGCCCTTCGCGGAACAGATCCGGGAGGATGCCCTGATAGACCACCGGCAGTTTCGCGTTGGTATCGGCGACCTCGAAGGTGACCGCGAGGTTGTCGCCGCGCTTGAGCGAACCCGGCTGCACCAGGCCGCCGAGCCGGAATCGTCGGCCCGCCGCGACCTGTTGCTCGGCCACCATGGACGGCGTCGAGAAGAAAACGATGGAATCGCGCAACGCGTTCAGCACCAGCCCGGCGGCGAGCGCAAGCACCCCAAGCGAACATCCGATGATCGTCAACCGCCGTTGTTTGCGTGTCATGTGGGGCCCTTGTCCCTGCTCATCCATCAAGCCCGAGATTTTTCAGGCCTTCATTGAGCTGCCGCAAGCGCTCGGCATCATTGGCGACGGCCTGCCGAGCATCGGAGAGCGCGCTCTTCGCCTTGTCGCGATCACCCATCACCATATACGCACGCACCAGCCGCAGCCACCCCTCGACATCGTCGCCATTCTGCTTCAATCGTGTCGCAAGACGCTCGACCATGCCGCGGATCATCGCGCTGCGGTCGCTCTCGCTCATGTCCTTTGCCGCGGCCATCGCGCCATCGGGCAGCGCCGGCGCGCCGGGGGCGACGCGCGTCAATGCGGCCTCCACCAGTGGCCGCCACGGCGCGTCCTGCGGCGCTTTCGCGAGCAGCACGCGCCAGATCGAGGCGGCATCAGCGCTACGCCCGTCCTGTTCCGCGGCGAGCCCGAGGAAATAATTGGACTTGGGATCGTCGGCATTGAGCGCCCGTGCCCGTTCGAACTCGGCCTTGGCCTCCGTGGTGACCACGCCACCCGCCACCGCGGCGATGACTTCGCCGAGATCTGCCCGCCGGTCGGCGGTTTCCCCGCCATAGGCGATCGCGTTGCGATAGGCGCGGGCCGAATCGTCGAAGCGGCCGAGCCGCGCCAGCACCGGCGCCAGCACGTTCCAGCCGCGCGCGTCGGTCGGGTTCTTTTCCAGATGCTGCTCGACTTGCGCCACCAGCGCGTCGAGCGGTTGCGAGGGATCGGGGGCATGAGCGCGTTGCGCCAAGGGGAAGTCGCCAAGTCGCGGCGAGCCCAGCGGCAGGTAAACCGCGGCCGCCAGGACCGGCAGTCCCACGAGCGACAACACGGCCGCCGAACGGCGCAGCCGCGTGCTCGACCGCAGTGGCGGATCGCCCGTCTGATCCGCGGCGGCCAGAAGGCGGCGGCTGATCTCCACGCGCGCAGCGTCTGCCTCGGCCGCGCCGATCAGGCCTGCCGCAACGTCACGGTCGATCTCGGCGAGTTGATCCTTGTAGACGGCCGTTTCACTGCCACCGGTCTGCGCACGGACGCCAAGCCCTAGCGGCAAGAGCACAGCGAAAATCGCCGCGGCCGTCATCAGCGCGAACACAAACCACAGCGTCATCGGCAAGAGTCCCAGCGGCGCGTCGTTCGAGGCACGCCCATGGGCCGCTTTACACCACTCCCGCCAAGGCCGGCAAATAACAATCCATCATACCGGCAGAGCCGTGAAAGAGTTAAAGATTATAGCCGCTTAGTTGACATGAAATTCAGCGCTCCGCGCCACACCATCGCCATGTGCATTGAGCGCCCTGAGAAAATAGAGTCCCGGTTTCACCGAATCCGGCAGGCGGATCCGGAGTGCACCGCTGGGCACCGGCGAGGATATCGTGGTCACCGGGTCGGGCAATTGCTCGCCGCTCGCCTTGTCGACGAGCACGACCTTCGCCTTGATCATCAAGTTGCGATATGTCGCGGAGACGACACGGTTTTCAAGTTCTACGAAATTGATGATGGAATTCATTGCGCCGGCAATTAAAAATGGTTTTGCGTAAACGGTACGATCCTACCAAGAGATGGTCAATCAGAAATTGCAGTCCGAGCTTTGGACTATTTAATTTTCTAAGCACGCGACGATTTGCGCTCGCCGGTCAGCGCATTCTCGACCGCCCTGCTCATCAGCGAGGCATATTCGTTCCCGAACAGCGCTTCGCAGAAGCGGATCGCCGCCTGGGCCTGGGTCTGCCGATAGGCTCGGGCCTTGCTGTCGCCGCCGCGCAGCGACTGCACCAGCGACTCCGTGGTCTGCTCAACATAATGCTGCAGATCCGAATAGGTCCGCAGCGTGACCTCGTTGATCGCGAGTTCGCTGGCATAGGTACGGCAAACCGCGACGAAGCCAATCAGCGAAAACGCCTCCTCGACTTCGGCGCCGTCGACCCTGGCGCCCGCGGGAATATCCTTGTCGGGACGCTGGCGCAGGATGCGCCGGACCCGGCCGGGCACGCTCTCGATTTCCGATTGCAATGTGTTGGAAATATCGGCCCTGATCGAGGCCAATTGCTTACCCCAAGTTGAATCGTTGCGCAGATCCAGCTCGGTTCGCAAGCCGCGCACGCCGTCGTGAAGCGACTTCAGATTTTCGGCGACATTGGCGAAGTGGCCGCGCCGGATGTCCGATCGCAGCCCGCTCGCAAGGCAGAACAAATCGTGCAACGCGATGGTCACGGCGATGCCGTAAGGCGTCGCGGCGACCCTGAGCTCGTCGTCGGAGGCCGCCATCTTGATGGCGATGCGAATGATCTGCCAGGACGCGGTCAGCCGCTGCATGATCATCGTCAGTGCGAAGGGCAATAGCTGCGGCGTCTGCAGGGTGGGAATGTTGAGCGCCGCGCTGACCGAGGCGATCTGGGAATCCCCGAACACGCGGATGAACCCCGGCACCCGGGAGCCAAAGGCATCGAGGGCGTCGCGGGCATGAAAGACCGATCCGATCGGCACCAGATCCTCGATCACGTCCGGGGGTCCGATCCGGGTCAGCGCGCGCTGCTTGTCGCCGCCGGATGGCGCGGTGATCTTGAAGATGGCGTCGGCCGCGGCGAGTTGCAGCTTGCGGATCGCGACCTCAAGGCCCCCGCCATCGTCATTGGCGAGCGTTGTCTCGTATTCACGCATCTGTTCGGGCGCCCCATCGCGCGCCAGCCATTGAAACACCGGCGAGAGCGAGGCGCGGCGGATTTGTCCTGGACGGGTAGGAAGATTGCCTTCGACGAGAAACGGCTCGAGCGCCCGGAACAGCAAACGGGCGGCGTCCCTGCTCCGCGGCGAGGTTCCCTGCCCGGGACCGCGCGCGACCTTGCGCAACTGCTCCAGCACAAGGCTGGCGACCGCCGTGTCTTCGCCGCGCTCGATCGCACGCTCGAATTCCCGCATCAGCAGCGCCTGCGCTTGCGGCGGAAGCTGCCCGAGATAGTCCTTCAGCCGATCGATCGATGTCTGGCTCATGCGCCCGGTGGTGTACACAATCGTTGCGTGGCCGCCACGCGTACCCGTTCGGCAAGCATAAATGCAGCGGTATTAAGAAGACCTTTAGGAATAGAATTTGGCGGAGCTGATCCGCTCCTTTGCGGGGGGGGGTCCGCACCCATCGACCTCCGCCCCCCGGACCGGCCTGGGGGGCCCGGACTTTCAGCTATTAGACTGCTGGCAGCGCCAATTCCGCCCGCAAACCTCCGATCGGCGCGTTGCCCAAGGTGAGGCTGCCACCGTAAAGCGCGGCGAGGTCGACCACGATCGACAACCCCAGGCCCGAACCAGGCTTGGATTCGTCCAGCCGCTGGCCGCGCCGCGACGCCTGCGCACGCTGCGCCGCCGACAGCCCTCGCCCGTCGTCGTCGACGATGATCCGCAGCATCGGCCCGGCGCCGGCCTTGGCCGGCCGGTCCACCAGGACCTCGATGAACACCCGCGAGGATGCCCATTTGCAGGCGTTGTCTACGAGGTTGCCGGCCATTTCCTCTAGATCCTGCCGTTCGCCGCGGAACCTGGCCAAGGAATCAGCCTTGACCTCGACGGCGATGCCGCGGTCGCGATGAATCTTTTCCATGGTCCTCCGCAGCGCCTCGATCGCGGGCGCAACCTCGGTGACCGTGCCGACAATGGTGACGCGCGCAGCGATTCGCGCGCGCTCCAGATGGTGCGCCACCTGATCGCGCATCACGTCGGCCTGCTCCAGCACCTTGTGCGCGAAGGGATCGGCGCCGTGCGCGGAGGCCTCGTTGAGGATCACCGACAACGGCGTCTTGATCGCATGTGCGAGATTGCCGACATGGGTGCGCGCGCGCTCGACGATTTCGCGGTTGGCGTCGATCAGGGCGTTGGTCTCGCGCGCCAGCGGCGCGATTTCGACCGGAAATTCGCCCTCCAGCCGCTCGGCGCGGCCGGAGCGGATGTCGGCGATCGATTCGGAAATGCGCTTGAGTGGCGCGAGCCCGAAGCGCACCTGGAAAATCGTGGTCAGCAGCAGCACGATGCCGAGGGCCGCGAACGTGCCGAACAGATAATAATCGAAGCTTCGGGTCTCCTCGAAAATTTCGCCGGCATCGCCGGCGACGCTGACCAGGAACTTGCCGTCGGCGCCGAGATCGACCGGCCGCTCCACCATGCGCAGGTTCTGCCCCTCCGGACCGTCGACATAAGCGAGGCGAATGCCGGCCGCGGTCAGCTCGACGCCGCGCTCCTCGAGCTTCGGCAGCTTCTTGTCCCAGAGCGAACGGGAGGCGCGCACCTCGGCCTTCTCGGAGTCGGTGCGGGTGATCTGCCAATACCAGCCCGACAGCGGCAGCTCGAACAGCGGCTCCCCCAGCGACTGAAACTGACGGTCGGGCGGCTCGTCGGGGGTGGCAACCTCCGCGATCAGGGTGCGGAGATAGAGGTTGAGCCTGCGGTCGAAGGCGCGTTCGGTCGCATCGTTATAGACCGAGGACAGCACCACGCCGGTAATGGCCAGGATCGCCACCACCCAGACGGTCGCAGAGAGGAAGAGCCGGGTAGCAAGCGAATTGCGGTGCATCCTTAAGCTTAAGAACCCGTGGTTGGCGGCGTCAACAGATAGCCTAACCCACGAACGGTCTGGATGATATCCACTTCAAGCTTTTTGCGGATACGGCCGACAAAGACTTCAATCGTGTTGGAGTCGCGGTCGAAATCCTGATCGTAGAGATGCTCGACCAGTTCGGTCCGCGAGACCACGCGCCCCGTGTGGTGCATCAGATAGGCCAGGAGCCGGTATTCGTGCGAGGTCATCTTGACCGGATTGCCGGACACGCTGACGCGGCCGGTGCGCGTATCCAGCGACACCGGTCCGCAGGTCAGTTCGGACTGGGCGTGGCCGGCGGTGCGGCGCAGCAGCGCGCGGATGCGCGCCAGGATTTCTTCGAGGTGAAACGGCTTGGCGACATAGTCGTCGGCGCCGGCGTCGAACCCCTGAACCTTGTCGCTCCAGCGGTCGCGCGCGGTGAGGATCAAGACCGGCATGCCGCGTCCGTTGCGGCGCCACGCCTCGAGCACCGAGATGCCATCCATTTTCGGCAGGCCGATATCGAGCACCACGGCGTCGTAGGGCTCGCTGTCACCGAGAAAGTGCCCCTCCTCGCCATCGAATGCCCGATCGACCACATACCCGGCGTCGCTCAATGCGGTGGTGAGCTGACGATTGAGATCCGGGTCGTCCTCAACGACCAGCAGACGCACGCTTGCCTCCAATGGTGAACTGCGCGAGATGCGCCATCAAGATGAACCCGGTTGGCGTGAACCGCATATGAACAAGGCAAATGGCCCAATGTTACTTTTTCTTCACAATCGTTTTTCGACGCTTTGATTTCACTTTGACGCACGAAGGCGCCGACACGTTCAACGCGCCTGATTTAAGCGCCTAACGCGCCGAAGCGGTAGCCCCAAACGACACCCCTGCGCGCGGGGGCCGCTTTAGGCCCCCCGCTGTTCGCAGACGATGAGCCAACGCAAATAGACACGCTTCTGCCTCTCGGCCATTCAGACCCGGAAAAACGCGAACCAGACCACGCCGAGGATCAACACGGCAAGCCCGGTCGACACGGTCAACAGCGCAAGCACCGAAGGCCCGGGCTCGGCCTGACGCGCTTCCGTTGGGGTTTCGACGATCCGATGCTGCTCTCGCGGAGTTGCCATGGTGCCCTCCTATTGCTTCGGTGCCGTGAAAAATTCCGCGTCTTGGCGGCGTGGATATCGAAGCAACGCATGGTACCCGGTTGATGTTCCCACCGCGGCTCCCTGCGGTGTCCTGCCGCACGTAGCCCCAAGGAGAGGTAACAGGCGCGGTAACAGGCTGCAGCCGTCCTCGCCCGGCCGGTTAGGCGCAACCTTCGCCGGTTAACGCCGTTAGGAGATTCGCCCGCCCGGCTTGTTTGAATCCCATCGGCCCGGTGTTATCGTCGTCGGTCGTCGCCCGTAGCGTTCGGAGTATCCCATGGCCCCCCGCGCCAACTGGAAGGGTTTTCTGCGGCTTTCGCTCGTGACCTGTCCGGTCGCGCTTTATCCCGCGACGTCGGATGCGGAGAAGGTCTCCTTCAACCAGATCAACCGCAAGACCGGCCATCGCATCAAATACGCCAAGGTCGACGCCGACACCGGCGAGGAAGTCGCCGCCGACGACATCGTCAAGGGCTACAAGGTCGACACCGACACCTATATCGAAGTCACCAAGGACGAACTCGACGAGCTGGCGCTGGAATCGACGCACACCATCGAGATCGACGAGTTCGTGCCGAAGACGGACATCGACAATCGCTATCTGATCCGCCCCTATTATCTCGTTCCCGACGGCAAGGTCGGCCATGATGCGTTCGCGGTGATCCGCGAGACCATCCGCACCATGGACAAGGTCGCGATCGGCCGCGTGGTCCTGACCAATCGCGAGCACATCGTCGCGCTGGAGCCGCTCGGCAAGGGCCTGATGGGGACGCTGCTGCGCTATCCCTACGAGGTGCGTAACGAGAAGGACTATTTCGACGATATCCAGGACGTGAAGGTCACCAAGGACATGCTGGATCTCGCCAAGCACATCGTCGAGCAGAAATCCGCCTCCTTTGAGCCCGACAATTTCGAGGACCATTACGAAGCCGCGCTGATCGACCTGATCAACAAGAAGCGCATCGGCGTGCCGATCGCCGCCAAGGCCGCGCCCAAGACTGGCGGCAATGTCATCAATTTGATGGACGCGTTGAAGCGCAGCCTGACGAACGAGAAGCAGGCGGCGCCCGCCGCAGCGAAAACCAAGGGCAAGAAAGCGAAGAAGCGCGTCGAAGGTCAGCGTGAAATGCTGCTGCCGATCAGCGGCAAGCGGGCAGCGAAAGAAGAGCCGAAAAAGGCCGACAAGCCCGTTCGCACACCGGCCCGGGCGAAGAAAGCGAGCTAGCTCCGGATTATTTCAGCGACGAGTTCACCGAGGTGAACGTGCCATTGAGCGTCGTGCCGATGCCGTTGACCGCGGTGAGGATCACGATCGAAAGGCCGGCTGCGATCAAGGCGTATTCGATCGCCGTCGCGCCCGATTGATCCGCCAGGAATTTCCAAACCAGCCGCCGCATTCCAGACTCCCGTAACCGTCTACCTGCGGATATATCCCGCAGTGATGCTCGCCACGCAATGTAGGAGTTGGTTGGTTGTCGACGCGTTGAGGAACACGCTGAAAAAATCATTAAGACGAATGGCCGCCAGCCCGAGTTTGGCACAGATACGGGCATAGCGGCCACACTTGAGCGATTGCCGGGCAACCCGGCGCGTCATTGCTGACCCGTCGCGTTACAGTGTTTCCCGGCACACGCCACGATCAGAAGTTGCGTTGGGCGCGAACCTGCAGGGAGACCGCATCCTGGTCCTTGAACTCGTAGACCGTCGCGGGCTTCGGGGCCGATGGGGTCAGGGCCGCGGTGCCAGTGAAATTCTGGTCGAGGCGGAAATACTGTACATCGGCCGAGAAAGTCAGGTTCTTGACCGGTGTCCAGCGCGTGACCAGACCCACCTGGTAGACGTTGAAGTCGGGGTTGCAGCTGAAATCGCCGGAGGTGTTCGCCGCGGTCAGCTTGTTGCTCCCGACATAAGTCGCACAATAGGCGGCCTTGGCGGCGCCGTCGTACCGCACAAAGGACGCCGAGCCGTAGAGGCTCGACGACCAATACGGATCCCAATTGTGGTTGAACGCGCCGCGAACGCCATAGGCATCCGTGAGCTCGATTCCATTGGTCATGCCCGGAAGGTACACGCCGTCGGTGGTCGCACCGAAGCCGATGCTTTGATACGCGCGGCCGCTGCTGCCGAACATGGCGAAGCTCGGCGACGTGGATGACGTCGCGATCACGTTCTTGGTGTCGCCCTTGGCATAGCTGACGTCGACCTTGATGTCGTCGCCCGCCCCCGTCGGGATGTTCTTGATGTTCAACGCCGCCATCACCGAACCGCCCCACTTCGTTTCCGGATGCCCGGAGATCTCCGACAGGTTGGTCGGCGCCGCCGTGGTCGCGGTCAGGATGTTGTAGGAGCCGTCGACTTCATGCGCGGCGGCCGAAATCTGGAACAAGCCCCAGGCCTGGTCGATGCGGATATTGCCCACGACGTCGGGAGACTGCACGCCGCCATAGGCGTTGCCGGTGACACCGGCCGCGTTGAGGCCGGTCGACAGATTGTAGAGCGAGGTGCGATCCCACACGGTCGGGTCGTCCAGGCCGATACTGGCCGACACGCCGTTGCCGAATTGAGCGGTGTACTGAATGTTGTTGACGCCGGTGTCGGTGTTCTGACCACCGAGCAGGAATGACGTGTTGTTACCCGGGAAGCCCTGCCACGGCGAAGCGTAGGCAGAGGCGGACTTGCCGACGGTGAAGCCCGCGAACTGGATGAAGATGTATTCGATCGAGGTGTAGCCGCCGCCGACCGTATCGAGCAGCTGCGGGTTGTTGCCGAGGTTCGTGTTCAGGCTGTTCGGGTTGGTCGTGCTGCCGCCCAGCGTCGAGAACTGCATGTCGGCCTGGCCGAAGGTCCGCACCAAACCGTATTCGGTCTGGGTGCGGGTATCGACCGAGAACGCCATGCGCGCGCGTGTCGCAAAGTAGTCGGCATAGCGGTTCTGCTGGCCAAGATCGCCGTTCCAGGCCGGCTGACCCTGCGGGCCACCATTGAAGGTCGTGTCGACGCGCAAATAGCCGCCGAACTTGATGCAGGTATCGGTCCCCGGAATGTAGAAAAAGCCCGCCCCATAGAGCGAGCAGACCCTCACATATTCGACGGCCTTGGCCTTGACCGGAAGATCGGCCGCCCTTGCGCCGCCGATCACGGTCAGGCTCGCTGCCAAGCAGAGAAGAAAAGTGAGGTTTCGCGCCGTCGTCATCAAAGTCTCCTGTTGCATCCCCAATTGCATGGATGACGGCTTGCTAACCGAAGAGATCATTGTTTGCGACGACAACATCGCGCACGCACGCGCGTCGGCGCATGATGTGATTGCGCGATCACGCGCGATCACAGATTTTTTCTGAAAGGAGAATCCCTTTCCGACGACGCTGTTGCAGATGAGGGACGTTTCTCAACGCTCGCGCATCGCGTCAGGCAACGACACGCATATCTGGTCTTCCCAAACAGTGGCGTGCCGGCCGATAATTCCTGCTCCAATGTCGCAAAATCAGTCGGGCCCAACCGGCGTCATGAAAAGGGAGAGAAGCCGTCATGAAACTTGGCACCGCGATCGCGGAAATCCTCAAGCGCGAGGGCATCGAAATTCTCTGCGGCTACCCGGTCAATCATCTGATCGAGCATGCCGCCAATGCCGATATACGCCCCGTCATGGTCCGCCAGGAACGAATCGGGCTGCATATGGCGGACGCGATTTCGCGGGTCACCTCGGGCCGCAATATCGGTGCCTTCTGCATGCAGCATGGACCCGGCGCCGAGAATGCGATGGGCGGCGTGGCGCAATGCTATGGCGAATCCGTACCCGTGCTGGTGCTGCCGATGGGCTATGCGCGCCGGATTTCGAACATCGAGCCCAACTTCAATTCCAGCCAGGCGATGAAGGCGTTCGCCAAGTCGTCGGAGCCGATCATCCTAGCGAGCGAGGTCGGCAACATCTTCCGCCGCGCCTTCACGAAATTGAAGAACGGCCGCGGCGGCCCGGTGATCGTCGAGATTCCGTCCGACATGTGGAACGAGGAGGTGCCGGAGCCCTTGAACTACACGCCGGTGCTGCGCACCCGCTATGGCGCCGACCCCGTGCATGTCAAGGAGGCCGCGGCCCTGCTCACGGCGGCGAGGCGCCCGGTGATCTATGCCGGCCAGGGCGTGCACTATGCGAAAGCATGGCCGCAGTTGAGGCGTTTGGCGGAGCGGCTCGCGAGCCCCGTCACCACGAGCCTTGGCGGCAAGTCGTCGTTTCCGGAGACCCACCCGCTGTCGCTCGGCTCAGGCGGCCTCGCGGTGCCGCGCGCGGTGCCGAAATTCCTGGCCGAAGCCGACGTGATCTTCGGTGTCGGCTGCTCGTTCACGGAAACGTCGTTCGGCATTGCCATGCCCAAGGGCAAGACCATCATCC
>Ga0137391_10001553_pt1 | contig 16723 bp, 10 predicted proteins | sample 15con2h24BmetaG_FD_101399 | JGI IMG/M metagenome (GOLD analysis project Ga0137391, IMG submission 101399) | Vadose zone soil microbial communities from Angelo Coast Range Reserve, California, USA - 15con2h2.4B metaG | ecosystem: Environmental > Terrestrial > Soil > Vadose zone > Saprolite...
CGATCGAAGCAACTCCGCACTTCGAAGATGCTTCGGCAACTCCGAAGACTCGGCTATCGGATCGAACCACCGAATCCTCAACCCAGCCAAGCACAAGTGCAGTGATTTTTCGACCCAGTGGCACGCAAAGGACTTACGGGATACGGAACGTGGAAGAGTGTGTAAGTTGTTGAAAGGAGAGGACGAAGAAAGTGACCTTTCGGCGTTGTGTCCTGCGAACAATTCCCAGAATGGAAATTGTAAGGTGACACCCCGGCAGTTTTGAGAAAGAGCGCGGAACCGCCTGGTGGTAAGGGAATTGTGAAACACTGTTGGTGCACTGGAGAACAAAAGAGTGAGGCCGGAGAAGAATCCTTCGGCTCCTCCGCCGTTGGCGGACACAGGATGCGCATCCTTGTCGGATGGGCAAGGCGGGGGCCCCCACCCCCTGTTTTTTGTAAGTGTTGCAGCTGAAGGACTTAGCAATCGCGTAAGTCTTTTGTTTGCAACACTTGCGGGGAGATCCATAAGTGTTGCCGCTAAAGGACTTATGGGGGCATCTTATTGGCGAGAGAGTAACTGGGTGGGATGGGAAGATCTTGAGGGAGTTAGGAGGACCGCGCGGAGGGAGGCCATAAGAAGCGAGGCACCCTCAACGGCTGGCGCCTACACAACACAAGCATTATAACATATGGGTACCTATTGTCAAGTAATTACTTCTAAGCGGCTTGTCTGCTGTGAGTTAGCTCGAAGAGCGAGGGATAAGTCAAGAGCTGGCTTTCGGAGAATAGCATTGATTCGCGAATGGACATTTTCCCTGAAAGGCGGAAACGTCCCGTCTGTCCCCGGTGCCGTCCCCGGTCCGTCCCTCTTGAAAGGGTGGGCGGTTCTTCGCTTCGATTATGAAAAAGTCCAGACACAATAGAGGCCACGGCGGTTTTCACCGCCTCCACTTGGCGGGCCGCCCTCCTGGAGACGATCTGCCCGCGGATTAAGATTTTTAGCCTAGTAGCTATTGCGGTATTTACTTGCTATCGCTTCTAGCTAATGGTAACTAGTCTCTCCGGCGTCCCCCCGGGCTTCTGCAGGAGTTCTTCCTAAATCGGTTGCGTGGACGGTTTATGCGACTCCAAGAACCAAGTTTGTGTCAAAGGGTCTTGTTTCTGGCTTCCGTTCTGGTCCTTTACGCGAGCGCCGCTTCTTCTCAGGAAAAACCAAAGCCCGGGTCCGCCGAAATACCCGTGAGTAAGTCACAAGCCCCCGCTACCAAGAAGCAGGTCACACCAGCAGCATCCGCAGAAAGCAGGGATGAGTTCGAGAGAGCACCGGACCCCGAAGAAGCCAAAGACGGAGCTGAGCAAATCCGCAAGCGGAATGAGTGGTTCTATAAGCAGCGGAGTTCCGCGAATGGCCGCATTCCGGCCGGCGCCCGCTTTAGAGCATTTCAGCATATGCAGCGCATGATGGCGGCGGAAGGCAAGCTGGTCCTGCGTCCGGACGGTTCTTATGCGGAGATGGCTCCGCAATCCTGGCTCACGCCGCAGGGCGCTGTTACCTCCGGCTGGACTTCCATCGGACCCACTCCTACGACTGGAGGATTCTTTTCCCCAGTGACCGGCCGGATCATGACTATTGCCATGGATCCTTCCGATGCTTCTGGCAATACTGTACTCATCGGCGGCGCGATGGGCGGTATCTGGCGATCTACCGACGCCGGTGGACATTGGACCGCCGTTGGCGATCAGAACGCTTCTCTCGCCATGGGTTCCATAGCATTCGCTCCCTCGAATCCCTCCATCGTTTATGCAGGTACTGGTGAACAGGCTCTTGCCTTTGACACTTACTACGGTGCGGGCGTCTTGAAGTCCAGCGACCATGGCCAAACCTGGACACAAACCTGTACTGTCGCGAGCTTAACTTGTCCTTTCATTGGGCCTTATACCGACGGTTCAGAATTCGGCCCAGGCTTCGGCTTCCTTAACTTCGGCGGGGCGCACATCAGCTACGTTGCGGTCAATCCCTCAAATCCCAACCTGATCCTGGCCGGTGCGCAATTCATTGAAGAGGGGCCGCGGGAAGGCGTGTATTGCTCCGATAATGGCGGCAGCACTTGGACAAATGTGCTGGCGGACCAAATGTCCACGTTTGTTGGCTTCGCTTCCTCCAGCATTGCCTACGCTGCGCTGGGCAATCCCTTCGGAAGTTCGCCGAATGCTCCCATTGGCAATGGAATCTTTAAGGCCACGGGCATCGGTTCGACGTGCTCGACCGTCCATTTTTCGCGTTTGACCGCTACAACCTTGCCCATTCAATCCAGCATGGGCCGCATCGATCTCGGCATCGCACCCAGCGACACCTCCGGGAATACCGTTTACGCCTCGATTGCCGACGCCTCGATTGATCCAGTCACGGGATTTCGGCGAGCCTCTCGCACAAACGTCGGTGTCTTCAAGACCACCGACGGCGGAAACACCTGGACCAACACGAATGCGCCCGATATTTGCCAGCGCCAGTGCTGGTACGACAATGTCATCAAAGTTGATCCCAATAATAAGAACATCGCCTTTTTCGGCGGCGGTGCCGTTCGCGATCCCAGTGGGAACTTCTCCTGGGTGGTGCGCACCGAAAATGGCGGTACCAGCTGGTCTTCCGTGATTCCCAATCTGCCATCGGGAAGCGCGGGTCTCCCCCACGTGGACAATCACACCATGGCCTTCGTCAAGCTGCCGACCGGCACAGTTCGCATGTATCTCGGCAACGATGGTGGCATCTGGCGCACCGACGACGCCGAAGCCTCGACTGTTGCCTGGACAAATCTGAACAATCCCTCCCTCACTCTTACGCAGTTCTATCCTTCCATTTCCATCAATCCTTCCTCACCCTCCATTGCTTTTGGAGGCACGCAGGACAACGGAAGTCAGAACTACCAGGGCGGCACGAGTTGGGTGGACAATCGACTCTGTGGTGATGGCGCCTCGACCGCAGTTGATGCGATAGTTCCAAGTACCGCATATATTGGCTGCGCGACAGGAGCCCCGATCAACGTCTCCTATCAGAATGGCGCAATCGGAACGTTCTTTCCTGCGGTCAATGGGATCAATCTGTCCGACTTCTCAAGTTTCATTCCCCCGCTTGCAACGGATCCCAATGCCGCAAACGTGCTTTATTACGGCACCACCAAGATCTATCAATCTATCGACGCCGGAAACACGTGGAATCCAGTTTCAGGCGATCTTGTGTTCGGTCCGAACGGCGACTGGCTCAACACCATCGCTGTGGAACCTGGGAATTCCAGTGTCGTCTATGCAGGGGCCAACAACGGCTTAGTTTACTCCGCCACGAACGTAACGGCAGGTGGGGGCGGGTTCGCTTCATTTAATCAGCTAAATCAAAATGGCCTGCCACCGCGTCAAGTCACGGCCATTACTATCGATCCCTCCGATCCATCCGGCAAGACCGCCTATGTCGCCTTCTCCGCCTTTTCCTTTGTCGGACCTGATCCCTTCGGCATTTCGATCAACGATCCGCTCGGTCACATCTTCAAGACGGCCGACGGCGGCAATACCTGGACGGACGTGAGCTGTTCTGCAACAAACTGCTCAACTCCCGCCGCGAGCGATCTCCCAAACGTTCCCGTAAACGACCTTGTCCTCGATCCCGAGGTTCCCGGCACCCTGTACGCCGCCACGGATCTCGGCGTTTTCATAGGTAACTGTTCCGCGATGCCTTGCACCTGGAGCACGGTAGGGTCCGGCCTGCCTCGCGTGGCGGTCATTTCCTTGCGCCTTCACGAAGCGTCTCGCACGCTCCGTGCCGCCACACACGGGCGCGGTGCGTGGGACATCTTCCTGAACAATTTTCCATTTAGCGGCCCCCGCATCTTTTCGCTCTCGCCCCCTTCCGCAAACTCGGGTGGCGCCTCGTTCACTCTCACTGTGAATGGCACGGGCTTGACCAATGGTGTGATCCAATTCAATGGAAGTCCTCTCGCGACGACGCCCTCGCCGACTCAGCCGGATGCGCAGCTAACCGCACAAGTTGGCACCGCCCTCCTGGTGGCAGGCACGCCCAAAATTACAGTCAAGGCAGGGAGTGCGACCAGCAATTCCCTGACATTTGCTGTGCTCTCACTCACTCCAACTCTCAGCAGTATTAATCCGCCAAGCACGCCAGTTCAGACGCCTCCTTCGCCTCCCATTGCAAACGTTCCGATCCAACTAATTGGCACAGATTTTGCCAGTAGTGCGAAAGTGCTTTTTAACGGCGCGCAGAACGGCATCACCGTCGCCGCTCCCACTTCTTCGTGCCCGCTGCCAACCTGCTTGACAGCGACGCTTCCTGCAGCGTTACTCGGCCCCTACGGCAGTACCAACGACATCTCCGTGCTTAATCCGCCGCCAGGTGGCGGCCAATCGAAACCTCTGACTTTCAAGGTCGCCGCTCCGCCGCCACCCAACGACGCTTTTGCCAACGCCACCAACATTACCGCGTTGAATTTTCTTGATGTGCAGGATTCCTCCGGTGCTATCGCGGAATCCGCAGATCCTACTCCGCCGTGCGTGACTCAATTCACCAGCGCTCAAGGAAACACGGGCGGCCATCCAAACGGTGCCTACAACACCATCTGGTACAAGTTCACGCCCATCTTTTCTGCGAATCTCGTGGTGGACACGTTAAACAGCAGCTACGACACCGTCCTTTCGATTTGGAGTGGCACTGCGGGAAACCTCACTTCCATCGCTTGCAGCGATGACGTGGTTCCCGGTGCCCTCCTCCAGTCCCAGTTGCTGAATGTTCCACTAAACTCCGGCACGACTTATTACTTCCTCGTCAGTTCTTTCGGTCCACCAGACCCCAATCCCATAGCCCTCGGTGGCAGGACACAGTTCAGCTTTTCTTACAACGGTGGCTTCAACCCCACTCCCTCCATCACCACGATGTCTCCAATGAGTGCCAATTCTGGCGATCCCAGCTTCACTCTCACAGTGAACGGCTCAGGCTTCCTCAATGGCGCCAAAGTGTTTTTCAACTCGAATCCAGAAGTCACAACTTTCGTAAACTCAACGCAACTGACCGCCACGATCCAGGCCTCTGACTTCGCGTTCCCCGGGCCAGTTCAAGTGAACGTGCAAAACGCCCAGCCTGCGTGTTGCTTCTCAAATCCTTTGAATTTCACAATCAACCTCGGTGTTTATCCCGTCCCCGGTCTTTCCGCTATCATTCCCTCGAGCGCGGTCGCCGGAGGAGTGGGCTTCACACTGACTGCGTTGGGAAGCAACTTTGCTCCTGGCGCTGTTCTCGAGTTCAATGGCATCGCCATGCCAACCACGGTTAACAACACTCAAATTATTTCCTCGTCGATCTCGGCCTCTGCCATTGCTAATGCCGGTACTGCCCAAGTCACAGTTTTCAATCCCGCCCCAGGCGGCGGCAGGTCAGCGCCACAGCCATTCACTCTCACCCAGCCCACGGTCGTTCCCACGATTAGCTCCATAAGTCCTGTAGCTGGCGCGAGTGGTACTTCGTTCATCCTGACGATAACTGGCACGGGTTTCCAGCAGGGCGCGAGCGTGTTTTTCAACAATTTGTACTACGGCGGTACTTTTACTAGCTCCACTCAACTCTCGGTTTCCTTTAATTTGACGGCAATCTCGGCCGGCACCTACCCGCTCTATGTGGTGGACCCGGTGCCTGCAGGCACTTCGGCTCCCTTCAACTTTACTGTTACCCCGCCGCCCGACTTCACGATCACTTCCTCGGGCACGACGACACAGACCGTCAGTGCCGGCCAAACCGCTACATTTACGAACGCCATTTCGATTGCTGCACAAAATGGTTTCTCTGCTCAGGTCAACTTGTCCTGCTCTCTCCCGGTTGCAGCGAAGGCGACAACTTGTTCCGTTAACCCAGTTTCATTTCCCTCCGGCAGCGGCTCCGCTACGGTCACGGTGACCACCACTGCTCGGGGCCTCGTGCCTCCCTTGTGGCTCCGCGTGCGCTTCATTCTTCGGCCGCAATTCCTGCCGGTTTTCCTGCTCACGATCTTATTAAGTGTCCTTCTCTTGCACCTAGCCCGGACGCGCCGCCAACGCCTTGTCGGAGCGCTCCCATTGGCTGGGCTCGTTCTCTTCTTGATGCTGCAAGCGATCGGTTGCGGCGGCGGCAGTAGCTACACGCCGCCTCCGCCTCCTCCGACCGGAACGCCTGCAAACACGTACACCGTCACCGTTACCGCCACTTCCGGCACACTGACGCACAGCACAACGCTGACGCTGATCGTCAACTAACGGTCGGTTCGGACTGAGATGAAATATTTGGCAGCGTTGGCTGCTTTGCGGTCACACTCGCTATATTCCCCGCGGGAATCGTAGCGCCTGAGTTGTTTTGCATCGCATAGAAGAATCCCCACCTTCAGGAACCGGAAGTTGAATACCCCAATTGGCCTGTGCGATAGCTCCACGGATGGAGCGGCGGCACCGCGCCGGGCAACAATGTTTCCAAATCGGCATGGGAATCTGTTATTGAGATGAGTACAGGGAGTGCGGGGAGGCTTGTTTCCGCGGGGCAGGGAAACTAGTGTAGAAAGATGCGTAAGGAGGGGTAGGAACCTCCACCGACAATTATGAGTCCCGAGCTACGAGGCGGGGCGCGGGCGTTTGTCCGCAGCCTCAACATTCTGCTGAAATTCGCGCGGCTGTACGAGTTTGGGCACGCGAAAACGACGCAGCAGTTTGAGACGACGTGGAAGGAGCTGCGCGGGGCGCTGAATGACAGCGGCGGGAGCGGCGTGCTGCTCGGCGCTTCGGGGACGCAGATTCTTCTGGATGGCGTGCCGCTGGGATCGGCGGCGGGCGAACGCAGCTTCGCGCAACTGCTGATTACTTCCGGGATCGCCAGCATTCACTTTTCACCGACACTGACGCAGCCGCAATTCGCGCGGTTCGTGCGCGCGTTCCCGAGCGGGAATGCGAAGCCGTCTTCGCTAGCGGAACAATTGAAGTCCGCGCTGGCGGGCGAAACCAGCATCAGGGTGAACGAGATTCGCTACGTGGCGGAAGATTCATCCGTAGCGGGGATCAAGGTGGCGGCGCAACTGACGCAAAAGGTGTTAGGCGCGCAAGGCGACAAATTCAGAGATTTCTTCGAAGATCCGAACAAGCTGCTGCAAATGATCCTCGCGGCGGAAAGCGCGCGCGCCGGCGGTGGTGGAGGCGGAGGGGCAGGTGGGCCGGGGCACGGTTCGGGCGGGCAGGGGCCGGGCTTTGGCTTGGGCGGCGGTGGCATGGGTGGTAGCGGCACTGGAACTGGGAGCGGAGGCTCCGGTGGATCCGGCACGGGCGGCGGCGGCGGAACGAGCATGTGGGAACCCAGCGGAGGCCGTGGCGGTGCAGGCGGCGGGGGATTGGGCACTGGCGGCTTCGGGACCGGCACTGGGGGTGGCGGCGCGGGCACGGGAGGCGGGGGGACAGGTAGTGGCGGAGGCACAGGTGGTTCGGGTACTGGCGGTGGTATCGGTGGGCCCGGGACTGGCACTGGCGGTAGCGGCACGGGCACGGGTACGGGTGGCGGTGGAGGAACAGGTTCTGGCACAGGAGGAACTGGCAGCGGTGCAGGTGGGGGAACGGGAGTTGGCGGTGGGATAGGTGGGGGCGCTGGCGAAGGAACCACACCGGGAAGATGGCAGACTGCATCGGCAATGCTGCGCGGGGCCATGGGGGGCGGAACAGGGGGCGGGCCAGGAATTCCTGGTGTACCAGGAGAAGGCGGCGGCGGTTTTTCAGTGGCGGAAGAGGATGTACGCTCGATGCTGGGATTGTTTGCGCAGCTGGGGAAGTCGCGCAAAGATCCGGAGGCGCGGATGGACGCCCCGACCTTCCAATCCCGCTTGAGCACCATGCCGGTGCGAGCACAATTCACGCTGCAGCAGGCGCTGGCGGGACTTGCGGCGCAAGCGCCGGATTCCAAGCCGGACAAGCCGATGCTGTTGAAACTTGCGGAGCACGTGGCGATTCGCTTCGCGCTGGACAGTTACGAGAAGGGCGAGCTGCGCGTGAACGCGGTGAAACAATTGCTGGACCGTATGAACACGGAGATTGAAGCGCTGCGCAAGATTCTGGGCACGCAGGAAGAAATGATGGCGCACGCGGGACTCTCGGTGCAGTCGTACACGGAGCTGCTGGATCAGGAGTTCTGGGAGCAGGTGCCGGAAGAAAACAAGAAGGAAGTGCTGACGTCGGATGAAGCGTGGTGTGTGCCGCCGCGGAACGTGCGAGCGTTCCTGGAAGACATGTTGAGGCGCGGAGAGCTCAAGACGGTAAATGAGATCCTGATGAAATATGCGTCGTGCGTGGGACTGGAAGCACCGGAAGCGCGGCGCACGACGGCGATCGGATTATCGGATCTGGGCGAACTCTACGGCAGCGGCGACGGCAGCGCGTTGATGGATGCGATCCGGCGGCTTGGCAACCAACTGGCGATTGAGCGCGAACCGGAATTACAGACATTGATCAGCGCGGCGTTTGTGCGGCTGAGCCAGGAAGCGGCGTCGAAGCGCTGCTACCCGGCGATGCAACAAGCGCTATCCTCGCTCGACAACGTAGAGGCGCAGAGGCCGGGATCCACGCAGAGCCTGCGGCCGCGCATCGGCGCGGAAGAGCGCCTGCCGGAATTCATCGAGGAAGCCCTGCGGAGCGGCCACATCGCGGACGGGATGTCGGAGATTCTGGGGCTAATGCCCAAAGCGACGCTGCATTATGCGACGAACCGGTTCGGGCATTGCGGATTCCGCGAAGATTGCGAATTGCTGTGCGACGTGGTGCGCGGGCTGGGAGAGGACGCGACGCAACGGCTAATCGAGACCTTGCAGACGGCTCCCGCGGGGGAAGCGGCCGAGGCCATTGGTCTTCTGAGCCAGCTTTCACCGGAGAGCGTGGAGAAAATCCTGCCACTGCGATTGTCGCAATGGCCGCGCTCCGCGCATGACCGCACGGTGCGCCAGCTTTCCGCGACACCGGCCGAGCAGCGGGCGCGGTTGCTAGTCGCGCTCTACGATTCGTTGGACGTGATGATCCGCCCCCTAGCCATCGATGAAATGGGCATGAGCGGGGAGGGCGCCTGCATTCCCAAGCTCATCGAACTGGCGCAGAACGATGCGACTCCTGGATTTACCCGAATCAAGGCGGTCGAAGCGATCGGGAGATTGCGCGCGTCCGCGGCCAGCGCGCTTTTGCAGCATATTTTGGACACCCGGCAAGTGTGGCGCTGGGTGTACCCGAATGAATTGAGGATTGCGGCAGCGCAGGCGCTGATCCGAGTCGATCCCAGCGTGGGAATGGAAAAAGTCGCTGCGAGCGGTATCGACCGGAAAGAATTGACGCTCGAACCTGCGGATCCCGAGGCGAATGCCTCGGTGATCCGGCAGAGGCGCTACGCTCGTTTGAAGCTTTCACGCAATCTGATTGCGGTGACGACAAATTTGCGGGAAAACTTCAGGCTTTCGATCCCGGAAATGAACCTGGGAGGCGGAATCGGTTCTGGGGAACGCCATCTGGCGCCGGGTTCGCTGCTGTCGCTGAAATTTTCGCTAGGGGTGCGCCACATCAAAGCGCAAGCCATCGTGCGCGGAGCGCGGCCGCAGGCGATGGCCTTCGAATTCGTGGAGATGGACCTGGATGAACGGTACCGGCTGCGAAAACTGCTGCTGGAACTTGGTGGCCTGCCGATGGTTGCGCAGGTGACCAATCGCACGCGCCGGCGAGGGCGCGTGGCCATCTCAAGAAACTAGATTCCGCGCCAAGGAAGTTTTGCGCGTTGCGGATGTCCCTCCTTCCCACCTGTCCTCTTCGGTGCCGCACCCGTCCGCTCGTTCAGGGTGCCCACCCGGCCTTCAGACGCCTTGACATCCGGGGCACATGGAACCTCTGTACCATTGCGGGGGTACAGTGCCTGGCCCTACGGTACTAGAGAGGAAGTCCTATTCGGGACGCACGCGGCATGGAATGAAATCAGATCCAAAAACAACGGCGGGACGCGCTTTCGTAAGAAGCCTGAACATCTTGCTGAAGTTCGCGCGCCTGTACGGGTACGGGCACGCGCGCACCATCGAATTGCTGCAAGTCGCCGGGCAGGAGTTGCGCACGGCAATCCCCCTCGGATCGGAAGGGGGGCTTCTTCTGGGCGCGACGGGTTCTCAGCTCCTGCTCGATGGCGTACCGCTGGAAGGCGCACCCGCTGAAAAACAATTCGCGCAGTTGTTGTCCGCCGCAGGGCTGGCCAGCGTGCAGTTCTTCTCATGCGTGACGCAAGACGAGCTGGGACGCTTCGTATGTTCGTTTCCCACCGGCAAAGCCAAACCTGCCGAGTTGGCGCTGCAATTGAAGTCCGCGCTCGCCGGGGCGCGTGGAATCCGCATCAATGAGATTTGCTTCGTAGCCACGGATTCGCGGCTGAAGGAAGCGAGCATGGCCGCGCAATTGGCGGCCGCATCGCTCGGCAAGGACCAGGACAAGTTTTCAGAATGGCTGAACAACCCGCATAAATTGCTCGAATTAATTGCTGCTGCCCAGGGCGCGAAAGGCGACGGCGCCACCGGAACGGGATTGGATGGACACGGGATGGGAGGCACCGGCCCAGGCGGTGGAGGGCCCGGTGGCGGTGGCCCCGGTGGTGGGGGTCCCGGTATCGGGGGCCCGGGTGGTGGAGGCCCTGGAGGAGGTGGCCCAAGCGGCGGAGGACCGGGTTTTGGAGGTCCGGGAGGTGCGGGCCCTGGTGGCGGAGGTCCCGGCAACGGCCCGGGCGGCGGGGGATGGGGTGGCGCCGCGCCGGCAATTGACATGTGGCCCGGAACTGGCAGCAGCAGCGGCGCGACACTTGTTTCTGGAGTGGTGGCCGGCCTTGCGAGCGGAGCTGGCGGGGGGGGCGAGCCGACCGAAGAAGAACTCCTCAAGATTCTTGGCGCGCTAACGAGCTTCGGAAGCATCGGCACGGGGCAGAGCGGTTTGGCCGCGGCAGGCGCGTTCCAGGAGCAAGTCTCGCAGTTGCCAGGCAGCGCGCAAGACACCTTGAAACAGGCGCTTGCAGCCCTGGCCGCGCAAGCACCGGATGCCAAACCGGATGAGTCCGTGCTGGTCCAGCTGGCGGAGCACCTGGCGATTCGTTTCGCGCTCGAGCGGTTCGAACGCGGCGAGGTGAAGGTCAACGCCGTCCGGCAAATGCTGGATCGCATGAATCAGGAAATTGAAAACCTCCGGAAAATCCTTGGCGCGCACGAAGACAAGATGAGCGACGCGGGGATACTCGCCGAGTCGCACCGTGAAATTCTGGACCGGCAGTTCTGGGCAGCGGTGCCGGAGAGCGGCAAGCGCGCGGTGCTGATGTCCGGCGAGGCGTGGTGCATTCCGCCGCGCAATGTGCAGTCTTACGTTGGCGAATTGATCGAGCACGGAAATGTCGCGGAAGCCATCAGCATTCTTCAGAATTATGCGGCGTGCGCGGACAGTGAAGATGCCGATGCGCGAAAGAAGACCGCGGTCGGGCTTTCCGAAATGGCCGAGCTATATGCAAAGGCCGATCCAAAATTGCTCAGCGAGGCGCTTCGGCACCTGGGAGTGCGGCTGAGCGTCGAGCAGGACGTGGAGATGCAAGGACTGGTCAGTGCGGCGTTTGTGCGCTTGAGCCAGGAGGCCGCGACCAGCCGTTATTTTCCTGCGATGGAGCGGGCGCTTGATTTGGTGGCGGGAGTGGAGACCCAGCGGCCGGGAATCGCGCGCAGCTTGCGCTCGAAGATGGGCATCGAAGACCGCGTGCCGGATTTTGTGGATGAAGCCTTGCGAGCGCGGCACGTCGCGGCGGGATTGACGAATGTTCTGAAACTCTTGCCGCAAACGACGATGGAACAACTATCGACACGGTTCAATCGCTGCAGCTTGCGCGACGATGCCGAGCACGTTGCCAATCTGGCCGGCGATCTCGGGGAAGAAGCCTTGCAATACCTGCGCAGCACGGTTCGCGGCGGACCCGTCGCGGAAGCCGTGGAAATGACCGGCCTGCTGAGCAAGCTCGATCCGCAATCGGTCATGGTTTATCTGCCGGGAAGAATCAAGGATTTTCCGCGGACCTCGCAGGACCGAGTGATTCGCCAAGTGTCGGGCAGCGGCGCGCCGCGAAGATGCCAGATCCTGCTCGAACTGCTCGATCACGTGGACCCGCTGGTGATGCCTCTGGTGATCGATGAAATCGGCGTGGCGGCAGATCGTGAAGCGCTTGGCAAGCTGCTCACCATCGCCGACGGAGATTTACCCACCGGGGCCAGCGCGTATCTGCGGGTAAAAGCGGTGGAAGCGCTGGGCCGGATCCACGCGCCAGAATCCGTGAGCACGCTGAAGCGCATCCTTGAGACAAAGAAAATATTTGGCTGGGCGCATCCGCAGGAATTGCGCATCGCCGCGTATCAGGCGCTGGAAAAGCTCGAGCCGGAATGGGCCCTCGCGTTTCTGCCCAGGGGCGGGATCGAGCGGGAAGACCTGGCGCTTGCTCCGCTGACCGTGCAACCCGTTTCGAAGTTTGTGCGCCAGCGGCGGCACACGCGCGTGCGGCTGAAGAAGACGATCCGGGCGGTATGCACGAACCTCAAAGAGGGTTGCTCGATGGACATCAAGACCGCCAGCCTGACGGGAGGCGTCGCCACTCTCAGCCGGCACCTGATTCCGGGGACGCAAGTCCAATTGCGGTTGCAGGTTGGCTTGAGAAACCTGCAGGCCACGGCGCTCATGCGCGACTCGCGCGCGCAGGACATGTCGTTCGAAATCGTGGACATGACGCTCGAGGAACGCAGCAAGTACCGCCGGATGCTGGCGGGTAACCTCTCCTACGGTTCCAGCAGTCCCAGTCCCGCCGAAAGTGAAGTGATTCCTATGCCAGCTGTCGCCAACTCCCGCTAGCCTTCTTCGTTGCGCGACATCACATCTCTTCTAGCGGCCGCTTTCTGAAGCAGGCATTCTTTGGCTTTTGGAGTGCGGCTTGACGCCGCTTTCTCCGCGCCGAAGCCGAGCATCCGACGAGGATGCGAGTCCTGAGCGACCGAAGGATCTTTCCTCGCTTCGGCTCTTCTTCTCGTCGACCCCGCCCTGGCGGGCCACTCGTTTACCCCGAGCTTCGAGGGGCCACTGCCTCTCCAGCCAGGATCTTTTTTTTGCATTTCCCTCTTGACAAACCAGGTACTGTTCTGGTAAGCAATCTCCCATAGAAAACTGTGCCCCGACCTCCGGTCGGGGCGTTTTTGTTTAGGCCCTGCCCATATCCCAGGAATTGTCATCCCTTCTGTGCTCTTTGTGCCGCGGCACTCTGTGTTCTCTGTGTTATGTCTTTTCTTGAGTTTTGTCTTTCTTTGACTTTCAACTTTCAACTTTCGACTGTCAACTTTCTTCTCAGGATCCGCCATGAAACGCAAAAAACTGAATGTCAAACAGCTTTGGATACAATGCGAGGACTTCCTCCTCCCGCGGCTGCGCCTGTCCATCACCGACCGCGCCGTCTATTCGCATCTCGTCCGCCACAGCCGTCTCGAAGGCCAGCTCCAGCTCCGCTTCTCCATGCCCTGGCTCGCCCGCGGCATTGGCATCAGCACCGGCCCCGTGCGTGAATCCGTCCGCCGCCTCGTCGTCCTCGGTGCGCTCCGCCTCATCCGTCGCAGCAAAGCCGGCCACGTCATTCGCGTGCTCCTGCCCGACGAGATTCGCGGCCTTCGTCCCGGCCTGCCCGCCATGGCGGGTGCCATCCCCGTCCGCGGCCCTGCCAGCCAGCCGCAGTCCGCCAACCTGGAAGACCTCGACTTCCTCAAGACCCGCGCCCTGCGCCAGGCCATCCACCTCCGCGAACGCGGCCATTGTTTTTATTGCCTGCGCCGCACCGACGCGCGCGTCCAGTGCCTCGACCATGTCGTGCCCCGTGCCCAGGCGGGACGCAACTGCTATCGCAACTTGGTTTCCTCCTGCATCGAATGCAATTCGCTCAAAGGAGAGCGTCCCGCCGCCGATTTTCTCCGCTGGCTCTACCGCCAGCGCTGCCTGACCGCCTCCGAACTCAATCACCGTCTCCGCGCCCTCGACGCCCTCGCCTCCGGCAAGCTCCCCCCTCCCGTCCACCACCCCGACACCCCCATCGGCCGCAAGAGCCGCCCACCCGGCTCTTCTTGTAGGGGCGCAGCATTGCTGCGCCCTTCTTGAAGGTCCAATCTTTCTCGTTTACCCCGACAGTAGCGCCGGCTTCCAGCCGGCTCTTTTTGGAGTGCGGCGGCTTGCCGCCGCTTTCTCCGCGCTTTGTAGAGGCTGGGCTATTGCGATCCTCGTAGGGTTGGCCGTGATATGCTGCTCGGCCTACTACTAGTTGGGCGGATCAGGAACCGGCATGACCAAGACTGCCGTCACAGAGCAAATCACTCACCGGTGGTACACGCGTCCCGTGTTCTTCGTTGCTGACGTGAACCGTGCACTTCGGTTCTACATCGACATGCTCGGCTTCGAGAAGCGTTGGCATGAGGGCGACGGCGCGGGCAAGGTCTGCCAAGTCAATCGCGCGGAATGCGAGATCATCCTTTGCGAGGATGCCACGCGAAGAGACAAGGCGCGCTTGTTCGTGGAACTGACCGTCGATGGACTCGCCGCGCTTCGCCGTGAAATCGTCGAGCGTTCGGTTCCGAGCGAGAAGTCCTGGTGGGGTTACGACGTGATCAAGATCGTCGATCCCGACGGTAATGAGTTGTTGTTTCCCGCGGCCGAGTAGTCCAAGCAGTGGGGTGCCGGGGGACAGTTTCCCGGATCTTCTTGTAGGGGCGCAGCACTGCTGCACCCTTTGGAGTGCGGCGGCTCGACGCCGCTTTCCCCTGCAGGGGCACGGCTTCGTAGATTCCGGGCAGCAGGCGGAATGCCGTGCCCTCTCAGCCTTCGACTCTACAGGTTCTCTTGGATGAAGCGCGGATTGAGGTGAACGTCGACTTGTATCAGAGGCGAATCACCAACCGCCTTGAAGCTATGGATCTCACCGGCCTTGATGACAAAGATGTCTCCCGCGCGGCCCTCGAAGGTCTTGCCGTTTACTGTCCACACTCCCCGGCCTTCACGGATGAACTGGATCTCGTCATAAAGGTGCCGGTGCGGACCCGGTCCCGAACCGGGCTTCCCATGGAACAGGAACACCGAAACACCGGTGTCGCCCTGCTCAGCTCCAACAAACTCATGCGAACTACCAACAAAAGGCAGATTCTCTTGGCGCACGTGATGCATCCTTTACGGCCTCCTGCCCGGATTGGATGAGCCTTGCCACCAGCTGGTCACTCGCCACTGCTTTTCGCGCTAGGGTCGACTGCTTATGCGTACCCGTCCGGCCTCTATTACCGTAAACGCATCATGCAGCCGCGAGCCCAGCCTCGCGACGGCCTCAACCACGGTCGCTGGCTTAGCTTGCCGCGCGCGGCTGTCAAACCTGACCAGAATCACTCCGGCCGACGACCGGCCACGCGCATATACCAATTCGCCGAAGTCCCGATCCTCCGTGATAAGTACGCGCTTCTCATTCAGCGCGCGCTCCAGAACCTGCTCGTCTGTCGCGCCTCTCGCGACTTCGCCAATGGCAACCACATCATGACCCGCTTCGCGCAGCGCCCGCGGGACAGGCCCGGCGCAGCTCTCGTCGGCCAGGAAGTTCATGCTTCAGGATTTGCCAGGATTCGGCGCGTCGGGTAGCAACACAACTTCCTCGTGGGCTACGCTGGCCGCGCCGTAGGCCACTGCCGCCCGGATGTCTTCCGTTGTGAGGTGCGGGTAGTCTTCCAGTAGTTCACCCTCGCTCGCGCCCTCCGCGAGCTTGCGCAGGATGAGCTCCACCGTGATTCGCGTCCCCCGAATCACGGGCTTCCCCATCATAATCGCCGGGTTAATTTCGATTCGCTCGGTCGTCATTGCCATCCCTTTCACTCATCATAGCGCCCCCGCCCGAGTCGCACAATCGCATCTCTTTGCCGGGCCCATCCTTGTTGTCGGGTCTACAATCTTTCGAGTCTCAGCCTTCTAGTTTCTAGTTTTCCTTTTCGTTTCTCGCCACTCGCCACTTCCCGCAAACAAAACCGCAGGGGAAAACATCCCGTCTGTCCCCGGCTTCCTACGCGCCTGTGGGACTTTCACCCTTGATTTCTTGTTGGGCTCGATTCTCTCCGGCCAGCCATCAATCGTGCCGTTCGGATCGCTGCGAGCTTCTCGGGAATCTGAAAAGGATGCTCTTTCAATCCTACGAGAAATCTTTCGATATCGTCCAGCATTTCGTTAGTAAAATCCGGGTGCCGATAACGCAGCAAGCCGTTCAGGAGCATGAGCGCGTTGCTCAGTCCGAAGACTCTGATTTCACCTTGAGGCAGGGTCGCCTTCGCTTTTTCGAGGGCGGTTTTCAGCCGCCCGATTTTCCAAAGCGCGCAAAGAATGAAATATGTCACAGGCAGATACGCTTTACCATCCATTCGCGCAAGTAGGGCCAAAGCGAATTGGTCTTTTTCGGGTGTCGATAGGCCGCTGTAAATCGCCATCAGCGCATCGAGATTGTCCGACCGGAGATCGCACACGTCCGGGTTGGAATAGATGCTCTGATTCTTCGGTGAGCTCGGATCCCAAGAATCGGTCCCGACGCCGGTTATCTCACGACTACCCATGCAAAGGTGGACGCTGCCCAATCCTCCGACCCTTCGACCGCATTTCTCATA
>Ga0137391_10001559_pt1 | contig 16698 bp, 17 predicted proteins | sample 15con2h24BmetaG_FD_101399 | JGI IMG/M metagenome (GOLD analysis project Ga0137391, IMG submission 101399) | Vadose zone soil microbial communities from Angelo Coast Range Reserve, California, USA - 15con2h2.4B metaG | ecosystem: Environmental > Terrestrial > Soil > Vadose zone > Saprolite...
GAATTCCCAGAACGACCCCCCCACCGTGTAGAGACCGGCCGCCGCCATGTTGACCGAGCAGAAGCCGCCATGGGCTGCATAGTTGGGCGTGCCGAACTGGCCCGCCCACCAGCCGGTCAACGCCTGGCTCTGGTCGCGCCCGGTAAAAAACGCCAGCTTCCTCGGGTCGTCCGCGCGAATCCGCGACAGCCAGCCGAGCGCGGTCGCGATCGCCTCGTCCCATTCGATCTCGCGGAATTCGCCGGAGCCGCGCTCGCCAACCCGCATCAGCGGCTTCCTGAGTTTGGCCGGCGACAGCTGCTGCATTATGCCCGAGGCGCCCTTGCCGCAGATCACGCCGCGGTTGACCGGATGCTTCGGGTTGCCCTCGATGTAGCGGATCCCGCCATCCTTCAGGTGCACTTTGATCCCGCACCGGCAGGCGCACATGTAGCAGGTCGTGTATTTCACCTCGTCGGAGACCCTGGGCGAGGTGTCGACCGCCTCACGCGGCGACCAATAATCGCGCCAACTGTCGAAGAAGCTCATCCCACCATTGTCCAATGTCCTGCGGCTGCGTCTCACGGCTTTCGCTCGGCTGGCTCAGCCGGCGCCACGGGGACGCTGTCGAGATTGATGCCCGCCTCGCGATAGAAGCGCGCCGCGCCCGGGTGCAGCGGGACCGAAAGCCCATCGAGCGCGCGGTCGAGCCGGATGCGGTTGCCGATCGGGTCGAGGGCGGCAAGCACTGCCGCCGTGGCCGGGTTCCACAACGATTGGGTTATCGCATAGACCAGATCGGCATCGATAGCGGCGTTGACCAGCCACAATGCCGAAAATCCGAGAGAGGGCGTGCCACTATCGACGCCGGGATAGCTGGCGGCCGGGATTTCGGTGCGGCTGTAAAAGCTGAAATCCTTTTTCAGCGCATCGACGATCTTCCCCTCGATCGGAACGAGCCGGATGGGTACGGAAGCGGCAACCTCGCGGATCGCCGGAACGGGGTAGCCTCCGACCAGAAACATGGCGTCGAGCGATCCATCCTTGAGTTGCTCTGCCGCCGGCCCCGGCCGCAAATATCTGCGGGTGAGTCCTTTCTCGCCAAACCCTGCTGCCGCGAGCAATACGGCGGCGTCGGCAGCCGTGCCCGAGCCGGCCTCGCCAACGGAGACCCTCTTGCCCTTGAGGTCGGCGAGCGAATGGATCGGGCTCTCCGCCCGGACCACGAGGTGCGCGGCTTCAGGAAACAGGCTCGCAATAGCGCGCAGCCGGCGCAGCGGACCCGCTTCGGCGAACACTTTGGCCCCGGTGTACGCCCAGCCGGCCAGATCGGCCTGCGCGAAGCCGGATTCGAGCTGAGCGCTGTTGATCAGGCGGAGGTTCTCGATCGAGCCGGGTGTCGCCTGGGCGACCGCCACGAGGCCGCGCACGCCGCAACTCCCGCCGCGGCCGCAGGACGGACCATCGGTTGGGCTCGAGATGGCGCTGGCCACCAGACCGCCGACCTCGAAAAAGCTCCCCCCCGTCGCTGCCGTGCCGATCCGGAAAAACCGCGGCTCCTGGGCTAATGCCGCCGTGGCAAGCGATGTCGCAAAAAACAAACTGGCGCAGACGAGTCCGCGCCAGATATGCCACTCAACCCTCGTCTCACGCGGTGAGACAACCATAAGGGATGACACCATGCTTCACCGCCGATTGCAACCCGACTGTAATGGTCTGGCGATAGCGATTAGGCTCGGGATCGGCTGTACCGGGAGGGGTTGATGAGCGAACTCAGCGATCCGATCGATCTGCGCTCTGATACCGTGACCCGGCCGTCGCCCGGTATGCGTCGGGCGATGGCCGAGGCGCCGGTCGGCGACGACCAATACGGCGAGGACCCCTCGGTCAATCGGCTGCAGGAGCGCATCGCCGAACTGCTCGGCAAGGAAGCCGCGCTGTTCGTCCCGAGCGGCACGATGTCAAACCAGATCGCGCTCAAATTGCTGACCCGACCGGGCGACGAGGTGATCCTAGCAGACGCGCATATCATGTGGCTCGAGGCCGGCGCGGGAGCCGCCAATTCCGGGGTGTTGTTCAACACAATCGGCAAGGGCGGGTTGTTCACCGCTGACGACTTCCGCGCCGCGTTGAAGCCCACGGGGCACATCGTTCTTCCCGCGACCGGTCTCGTCGTGATTGAGAACACCCATAATCTCGGCGGCGGAGTCATCTTTCCGCCGGCCGACGCGGTCGAGATCTGCGCGGCGGCACGCGCCGCCGGGGTCGCCTCGTATCTCGACGGCGCCCGGCTCTTCAACGCCTCGGTCGCGTCGGGCGTGAGCCTCGCGGAGCTGGCGCACCCCTTCGACCTGGTGTCCGTCGCCTTGTCGAAGGGGCTGGGGTGCCCGGTCGGCAGCGTCGTTGCCGGCAGCGCCGCCGAAATCGCCCGCGCGGTGCGCGTGCGCCGCATGTTCGGCGGCGCGATGCGGCAATCCGGCATCCTCGCCGCCGCTGGGCTCTACGCACTCGACCATCATGTCACGCGACTTGCCGAGGACCACGCCAACGCGCGATTGATCGCCGAGCGGCTCGCAGGGCTTGCAGGCGTTGTGCTCGACCTCGCCACGGTCCAAACCAACATCATCGTCTTCCAGCTCGCCCCGGGCCTGCCCGATGCCGCCGCGATTGCCGCGCGGACCAAGGACGCGGGGGTGCTCATCTCGGCGCTCGGCCCGCGCACCCTGCGCGCCGTGACCCACTGCGATGTCAGCCGCGACTCCTGCCGCCGCGCGGCCGACCTTATCGCCGCGGTTATCGAGCGAGGGTGAAGCGGCGAAACAGGCGTTGCGCGTTATGCTAAGATATCGCCGATGCAAGCGATCGTAGATCCTACCGAAGCTGCCAAGTTTGCCGCCGCTGTGGTGCGTCGGCATCTGTCTGACCCTGCCTATCGGGTGTTTCTGTTCGGCTCCCGTGCTACGGGATCAGCCCGCGACCGCTCTGATATCGATATTGGTATCGAAGGCCCGGCCCCGGTGCCCCGAGAGGCGCTCGCCGCGATCCACGAAGAGATCGAAGAGGCGCCGACGCTCTACAGTATCGACGTCGTCGATTTTAAACGGCTCCCGGAGAAATTCCGACACGTCGCGCGACGGCGAATTCCGCTATGACCAAATCGGAATCGCTGCACACCGATTTCGAGAGAGCGACAACCCGCCTCGAAGAAGCGCTTGCCCTGCCGAAAGACGCCATTGTGCGGGATTCCGCCATTCAGCGGTTTGAAATTTCATTCGAGCTCTGCTGGAAGTTCCTCAAGGCGTATCTTGAAGAGGAACATAATGCATTCTGCACGTCTCCGCGTACATGCTTCCGCACGGCCTTCAAGAACGGAGTCATTGATAACGATCCCTTTTGGATCGACCTGACTGTGCTGCGAAATTATACGGTGCACACCTATAATGAGGAACTCGCTGATTATGTGTACACCAGACTTCCCGAAACCGTCAGCCGGTTCCGCGCGCTACTGAATGCCACAGCTTAACGGCCTCGAAAAACACCGGACGGCGGCCCGTCACGGGTCGCGCTTGCGCAGCAGGTATTTCTGCTCGCCGGTCAGCACGAGCTCGTTCCTCTGGTTGTGCACGGTGACGGCGATCGTCACGATTCCGGTGGTGCGCTGCGCCGTCAGCGCGGCGATGGAGAGGCTCGGGTAGAGCGTGTCGCCGGGGTAGACCGGCTTCAGGAAGCGCGAGGATTGCTCGATGAAGGCGATCAGCGAATCGCCGATGACATGGGCAAAGGTGCCGGCGCCTGCGGCGGTAAAGCACAGCACCTGAAAGCCATGCGCCAGCGGGCCGGGATGGCCGCGCTCACGGCAATATTCGACATCGTAATGGATCGGGTGATTGTCGGCCGAAACCGTCTGGAACGCTGCGAAATTTGCCTCGGTGACGGTCCGGCTCGGAATGTAGAAACGCTCGCCGACCGCGAGGTCCTCGAGATACCGGCTCTCGGGGAACCGGTGCTGTCGCCGATCGAATTCCTCGGTCATCGCATCTATCGCAAATTTCTCAACAGACGCGGCAAGTCGCGTGAGGCGTGCACGACCCTGACAATCACCGGCGGGTCGCGATCCGCGGCATAAACAATCCAATATTGAAAGCCGGTCAACACCACAAATCTATGATTGCTGCTGCTTGTGAAGTCCGGACGGACCACGCCAATTCTCGGGTACTCTCCGATGCGTTCGGCTGCTCGGAGGGCGGCATCAAGCAGGGCTTGTGCAGCCGGCGGATTGTCTCGTGCGATCCACCGTGCGGCGCTCCGGAGTTCGCGGAGCGCGCGCGGCGAAAAGGTAGCGGGAATCACTTCCCGCTGGCGTCAATCACGGCCTGGACCTCGGCGCGAACCTCCTCGATCGTGAAAGTTCCGTCACGATCGGCCTCCTCCTCGGCCTCGCGCAGCGAGGCCGTGAACTGCTCGCGCTGCTGCTCCCAATCCTGGAGCATGCGGAGCGCCGCTCTTACGACCTCGCTGACATTGTTGTATCGACCCTCGGCAACGCATTCGCGAGCGAAGCGCTCCAACTCGGGGGTGAGATTTACATTCGTCGCCATCGATCACCTATGTCAAAGATTGACATCAATATGGCGAGACCGGGTCCTTTTAACAACCTTCATCGGTCCCCCAGCCAGATCCGCGCCGCCTGCTCCGCCGCTTGCGCGGCGCGGGCGTCGATTTCGGCATCCGAGATCGTGCTGAGCGGGTGATCGATGACGACCGGGTTCAGGTCAGGCATGCCGAGCGCCGCACGCTGCACTTCGGCTTCGTGCAGGAACTCGCTCGTCAGGATGATTGCGGTCGGCCGCCCCAGCGCTTCGAGGGCGATGCCATCATGCGTACAGCACGACGTGCACGACCCTCAATCGCCGATCGCGGTCAGGACGATGTCGTTGTCGGCGGCGATCGCGGCGATCAGGGCAGGGTCGGCGGCTTTCGCGAAACTTTCCTTGCGGTAGTAGTTGATCGCCGCAAAGCCAAACCCTTCGCCGAGCAGCGTCGCGGTTTTGCGCAACAGGCGATTGGCGTTCCATTTGGTGTTGTCGAGGATCCCCAGCCGCAGCCCGTCGAGCCCCGCGACCCGCGGCGCCGGCGCAAGCCGGTGGGTTTCGACGCGACCTCGCGGATCGAAGACCGTGAGATTTTGGGTGTCCTTCATCCAACAACCTCCACAACCAGGTGTCATTGCGAGCGGAGCGAAGCAATCTCGTGCCAGGAATCCTCACGTCGTCGAGATTGCTTCGTCGCTGTGCTCCTCGCAATGACGAGGATTACAAATAGCAGGTGCCGTCGACACAGACCGGCGCGGCATCGGCGCCGCCCTCGATGCCGCGCAACACCGGCGAGGACATATGTCCCCAGCCCGGGATGAAGGCGGAAAACCGACCGGCCGCGCCGCCGATCACGAACAGGTGGATGTGGTCGGGGCTGGGCACGATCGGGATCCGCGAGTCGGGCTCGCGCCGGTACCAGCGCGGCAGATTGCGGTTGTAGACCCGGCCATAGCGATGATCGAACGCCAATTCGCGAAACAAATTGTGGGCGTTCATATGCAGATAGCTCTTCACGTCGTGCCGGGTCCAGCCCTTGGCCGCGATCGTGCGGGCATGCTCGGGGCCGATCACGACGGCGCAATGGCCCGACGAGACCGCGTTGTTGTGGGCGATCGTGCTCATCGCCGAGCAAATACTGTCGAGGACGCCTTCGGGATCGTCGGCGACATGGTTGGTGACGCTGTGCGGCGGCTCGGCGGCGATGACGAAGACGGTCGAGTCGTCGGCCGCGAAGCCCTTCTCGACATGGTACGGCGCCCACGGGCTCTCGGCCTCGTTCTCGGCGACGGCGTAGCTGTATTTGCCGGGGTGCCCCAAGGTCGATTTGTCGAGATCGCCGGGCCAGCCGCCGCCGACATTGAGCAGCACGAGGCGGATGGCGCGGCCGATCGTGGCGTTGGCGCGGTTGCCCGAGCCGAACGCGTTGACGCCGCCATTCATGCCGATCTCGCGCGCCCGCGGCCCGTTCACCACGAGCAGCGGCGCGGCCATGTGGGTCGTCGCCTGAACCCCGTTGAGGTTGAAGGCGGGGGCGGTCAACGCCAGCAGCGCGGCGCGCACCACCGCGGCGTATTCCGCCTTGCAGCCCGCCATCACCAGGTTGATCGCGAGGACCTCGCGCGTCAGGCTGCCTTGGCGCGGCGGCACCCGGCACTCGACGAAATCCGGCTCGCCGCCTAGCGCCGCGACCGCGGCATCGACCGCTTCCGGCGTCGGCGGCACGACCGGCAGCCCGTCGGTCCAGCCCTGCTCGAAATACCATTCGACGAGGTCGGTGCCGCGCCGCACCCGCACCGTGTTGGCCTCGCGCGCTCGCGCCGACTGGCTCGAGCTCGCCCGGCGGCGCGACCGAGCCGAAATTACCAGCGGTTGGGCACGCACCGGCTGCGCCAATTACCCCAGCGATCACGCCCGCCTTGCCGATGCCAGCCAGCCCCGCAGCCGTCGCGCACCAGCGAAATCGCCAAGCCGGCGCCGCCAATGTCTTGCGGTGCGGCCGGCGCCGTCCACCCCGTCGCCGGGAGCGCCATCAGACCAAATACCGCAACCATCGCGATGACCGTTGTGCGCATGAACGCCTCCGCTGGGATAGAGAAACGATTTTCGATTATACGTTGAGCGCGGCCTTTCCCAATCATGCGCTTTAGGCGGTCAAGCATCATTCCGTGGCGCCGCGTGCGATCGCCGCGCTGTCGACCGGCGCATAGCCCGGTTCGACCCGGACATCGACGACCGCCACCCCGCCCCCGATGACGCAGTCGATCGCGGCGCGCAGGGCGCGGGGCAACTCGTCCGGCCGGCGGATCGGGCCGAACCCTTCGCCGCCCTGGGCGCGTGCCAACATGCCGAGATCGGGCTCGGGGTCGGCGATGCGCTGGCCGATCCAACGATTGGCGACCGGCCGGCCGCGCTGGCGGGCCATGCGGTCCTGATGCAGCTCGTCGTTGAAGAACGAGTTGTTGTTGGAGACGACGACCAGGAGCGGGATGCGGTAATGCACCGCGGTCCACAGCGCGGTCACGCCCATCAGGAAGTCGCCGTCGCCGAGCACCGCGACCGGCAGCCTGCCGCTGCCGCGCAAGGCCAGTGCGGCGCCGACCGCCATGCCCGGGCCGCCGCCGATCCCGCCGCCGCCATCGCCGCCGAGCGCGTCGAGCGGATGGGCAACATCCCAGGTGTTGCCGGCCCAGGCGAGCGGGCCGCGAATGAGGCAGGTCGGGCGCGTCCCGACCGCCTCGCGCAGCGCCGCTGCGAGCATCAGGGGCGGGATCACGTCGCCCGAGATTGGCACGGCCTGGCGCGGCGTCGCGGCCGGGCGGTCGGGCCAGGCGGGTTGCCGCGGCTTCAGCAGCGGCAGCAGCGCCGCGACGGCGACATCGGGCTCGACCGCGAGGTGCAGGTCGGTCGGCGGCAGGGCCTGGTAATCCATGCTCCAGCCGTTGTGAACGAGGTGATCGAGCGAGGCGAGGATGATTTTGTTGCCGGCCGGCTCCTCGCCCCAACCCGCCTTCAAGGCGCCGGCCAGATCGACCCAATCGAGGCTCAGCACCACGTCGGCCTTGCGAATGAGCGCGGCGGCATCGGCGCTTGGGTTATTGCCCGCCGGCGGGCCGTGCAGCGGATGCGTCGAAGGAAATCCCGCGCCGGTTTTGGCGTCGGTCAGGACGATCGCGCCGAGCGCCTCGGCGAGCCTGACCCGGCGCTGCCACTCCGCTTCGCCGCGCCCGACGCGTCCGACGAGGATCAGCGGCCGCTCGGCGGCATTGAGGAGCGCCGCGGCTTCCGCGGCGGCCGCCGGGTCGGGCGCGGCAGCACGCGGCGGGCGGAAGCGCGCCGCGCTCGGCAATGGCGGCAGGGCCCCGATCCGGCTCTCCTGCAACGCGGCGTCGAGGCAGATATAGACCGGACCGCAGGGCGGCGTCGTCGCCATGCGGTGGGCGCGCAGCAGCGACTCGGCCGCCGCTGCGACCGAGGCCGGCTGATCGTCCCATTTGGTGAAATTGCGGACCAGCGCGCCCTGGTCCTGGGCGGTGTGGATCCAGTCGATCCACGGCCGCCGCTTGGCCGCGTCGACCGGGCCGGTGGCGCCGAGCACAAAGACCGGCACGCGGTCGCACCACGCGTTGAAGATCGCCATCGTCGCGTGCATCAGCCCGACATTGCTGTGGACGATCGCCCCCATCGGGCGGCCGGTCACCTTGGCGTAGCCGTGCGCCATCGCGACCGCATGCTCCTCATGCAGGCACAGAAGCATCTGCGGGTCGCGGTTGCCGAGCAGATTGACCAGGCTGTCATGCAGGCCGCGATAGGAGGCGCCCGGGTTGAGCGCGACATAGGGCAGGTCCAGCTCGCGCAGCATCAGCGCGACCACATCACTGCCCCAGTAATCTCCCGGCTCGTTGGCCAGCACAGGCCGTTCGAGGCCACCCGGCCCCAAAGATCCGTCGTTCATTGCGCGCTCCTGTCCCAAATGCGGACGACAGAGGTCATAATACCCGAGAGGGCGAGCGAAAATGCAGAAAGCGTTGTCATGCGCGAGGGTATCGTGAACCGGCCGCTGCTAGTCGTCGATGGCGACTCGTTTGCGCATCGCGCCTACCACGCCGTACCGAAATCGATCCGCCGCGAGGGCAACCGAGGGGCCGGGGCGATCGTCGGCTTCGCGAATTTTCTGCTCCGGCTATACGAAACCGAGCGGCCGCGCGGCGTCATCGTCGGCTGGGACACGCTCGGCGCGCCGACCTATCGGCAAAAGCTGTTTCCCGCCTATCAGGCCGGGCGGCATTTCGATGACGAGCTGGTCGAGCAGCTTGAGATACTGCCGCAATTCGTCGCGGCATGCGGCTTTGCCTACGCCAAGGCGGCGGGCTATGAGGCTGACGATTTCCTGGCATCCGCAGTCGCCGCCGAGGAGCGGCGCGGCGGCTGCGCGCTGGTCGCCAGTGGCGATCGCGACTCGTTTCAGCTCGCCTCGGAAGCGACGACGATCCTTTACCCGGTCAAGGCCGGCGAAATGGCGCGCATCGGCCCGGCGGAGGTGCGCGTGCGCTACGGGGTCGAGCCGCGGCAGGTGCCCGATTTCATCGCGCTGCGCGGCGACCCGTCGGACGGGCTTCCCGGCGCCCGCGGCATCGGCCCCAAGGGCGCCGCCGCGTTGCTGCACAAATACCCCACGCTGGAGGAGGCATTCGCCGACGGCCATCTCGCATCGCAGGCCGAGCAGTTGCGGGTCTACCGCCGGATCGCGACGATGGATCCGACCGCCCCGCTGCCCTCCCTCGACGAATTCGCGCCCAGCTGGGACACGGCCGCCGCCCTGGCGCGGGACTGGGACTTGAGCCGCCTGGCACAACGTCTCGACGAACTGGCGGCAAGTACCCAACCGAATGAACCGGTTGCTTCCAATAAATAAAACCAATGCGCGTTTTGTGGAACGCCAGTGCGGCACGGCTGATTCACCGCTGCGCAGGACCACGGGCTCAGACCCATGTCGCCTGTAAAAGGACCGGCGATGGAGCATGGAATTGCCAGATTTCATGAGGTTCCGGATTGCATGGCAATCGTCCATGCTGAGCGTGATGCGGATGATGATCGGATTGCTCTTTATGGAGCACGGTCTGGCAAAGGTGTTCGATTTCCCGCATCAGCCGAACCATGTGCCGTTTGTGCTGCACGGTCTTAATCCGGGCGCGCAAGGCTTGATTGAATTGGTGGGCGGCTTCTTGCTGCTGCTTGGGTTATTCACCCGTCCTGTCGCGTTCATTCTTGCCGGTGATATGGCGGTTGCATATTTCATGGCGCACGCGCCCAAGAGCTTCTTTCCGCTGCTCAACGGCGGCGAGTTGGCGATCGTCTACTGCTTTGTTTTTCTCTATTTTTGGCTGGCCGGCGCTGGGGCATGGAGTCTCGATCGATTGCGCGCGCCGGCGACCGAGCGCGCCAGCGCTCCGCCGTTATGGCCCGCAGTCGCTCCCGCCGAGTCCTGGATGGTCGCGAGAGTTCGAGTCAGAGCCGCCCGCGAGAGCGCGCCCTTACCCGAACGCGCTCCCGTCGCTGCGGTCGAGGACATCCGCCCCTCCCGATAACTCGCCTCGCCCCAACCCTCTCCCCCGACGGCGGAGAGGGGGCGTCGTACGCGATTTACAACTGCGTGACCCCGGCGCGGGCGCAGTCTTCATCCTCCTGCGAGGTGCCGCCACCGACCCCGCAGGCGCCTTCGACGATGCCGTTGCGGATGATCGGCACCGCGCCCTGGCCCATGATCATCTCGCCACCCGAGGCGGCGGCGATGCCGCGCGGGGTCGGCTGGTCGGCGCGCGCCGCCATCTCGCCGCTGGTACGGCCAAACGCCGCCGAGGCGACGGCCTTGCCCTGGCAGCCATAGGCGCTCGCCCAGATCGCGTTGTCCATGCGCTGCAACGCAATCAGCCTCCCGCCGCTGTCGCACACCGCGGCGCTGACCTTGATGTTGAGCTCTCGCGCCTTTGCCAACGCGCCAGCCAGGATGCGATTGGCTTCTTCCAACGTAACGCTCATCGATTTTCTCCCTTTGTCACGCAGCAATCTCCGACCCGACTATAGCGGAGTTGCGACCGATGGGAGCGGCGGATTGTCCCGGAACCATGGCCCGGGTGATGATTTCTTTACCAATTTTGGTTTATATAAAGGCGCTTAAGCCCGCGGCGCGGCTGGTGGTTGTTGGATCGAGACCCGCGCACTGGAAGTACCGATAATGCATGATGTCGCCGGGCCCAAGCGCCGGTCCGTTCCGAGCCGCCGCCTTTCCCTTGCCGGGGTCCTCCTGGTGGGCATTACGCTAATTGCCGCCGGCCTCACGATTTGGGACCGTCGCGAAGAAGCCATCGCAAGCTATCGACGCGAGATTACCAACCTTGGTACCGCCCTGGCCGAGCAGACCGCGCGCTCGATGCAGACGGTCGACCTTGTTCTGAAGGAGGTCCAGGCCGAGGTCGTGGTCCGAGGTATTCGCAATCCGGAACAGCTGCGGCGCGTCATGGGGACCGAGCAGGTCCACCGCTATCTGGTCAGCCGACGGGAGACCCTCCCGCTGGCCGACGCCGTTGGATTGGTTGGCGCCAACGGAACCCTGATCAATGGCTCGCGACAATGGCCCACCCCTGTCATCGACCTGTCCGATCGAGACTACTTCACGCATTTTCGTGATCATGAAGATGCCGGCATCTTCATCGGAGCGCCGCGTCCGGATCAGACCACCGGTGCGCGGACCTTTTTCCTGGGGCGCCGTGCAAGCGGGCCGCATGGCGAGTTCCTCGGGGTCCTGCTCGCGCTGATCGAAATCCGATACTTCGAGGAGTTTTACCAGGCGATCAACCTGCGAGGCGGGTCGGTAGCCATCTTCCGCGACGACGGCACGCTGGTCGCCCGATACCCCCGTGCCGAGGACAAGATGGGTGAGAAACTGGCATCCGAATCGCCCTGGTATGAAATGGTCGCGAAGGGCGGCGGCAGTTATCGGACGCCGGGCTATGTGGATGGCGTGGCGCGCGTCACCTCGGTGCATCCGGTGCACGATTATCCGCTCGTGGTGACCGTGACGATCTCGGAAGACGCCGCGCTCGCCGATTGGTGGCGGCAATCGATCCTGATCGCCATCGCCGCCCTGGGCGCGGCGATCGGGTTTGCCATCCTGTTCCGGGCGCTTGCCGCGCGGTCGCGAAGGCTCGAGCAGCAGACCGCGGAACTGGCCACGACGGCCGATGCGCTGCGGGATAGCGAAGCGCGGTTTCGGGATTTTGCACGCACGAGCTCGGACTGGTTTTGGGAGACCGACGAGCAGCATCGCTTTACCTTCGTGTCCGATGAGATCCGCTTGTTCGGTCAGGACCCAAGCGACCGTATCGGCCGGAAGCGCCGGGAACTGGCCCCCGATCTCCCGGAAGACATGCGGCGGTGGGAGGAGCATTACGCCGCGCTGGACCGGCATGAGCCGTTCCGCAACTTTATCTACGCGAGGAATGTCGGAGGAGGCCCCGAACGCATGGTCTCGATCAGCGGCAACCCGATCTTCGATGCGTCAGGGCGTTTTCTCGGCTATCGCGGGACGACACGCGACGTCACCGAGGAAATCCTCGCCGAACGCGGCTTGCGCGAAGCCAAAACCGCGGCAGAGGCAGCCAATCGGGCGAAATCTCAATTCCTCGCCAACATGAGCCATGAATTGCGCACGCCGCTCAATGCGGTGCTCGGCTTTTCTGAAATGCTTGCCCAGCGTCTTGTCGGACCACTGGGGGAGAAGCAGGTAGAATATGTCGACATCATTTACCGAAGCGGGAGTCACCTGCACGATATTATCAACGATATTCTTGATCTCGCCAAGGTAGACGCCGGCAAGCTCGATCTCAACCTCGAGGATGGCGTCGATTCGTGCGCTATCCTGAAGGCTTGCGTCGCACTGATGCAGGAACGGGCGAACGCAGGCGGGTTGCGGCTTTCGGTCGACGTCGAACCCACCCTGCCGGCTCTCGTCGCCGATCCGATGCGGCTGAAGCAGATCCTGCTCAATCTGCTGTCGAATGCCGTCAAGTTCACCGATCCCGGCGGATCGGTCGTCATCACCGTGCGCCAGATCGGATCCGACACCATCGCCTTTGAAGTGCGCGACACCGGTGTCGGCATGAGCGAAGATGAGATCAAGATCGCGTTGGAGCCGTTCGGTCAGGTCGATGCCGGGTTCAGCCGCCGTCACCAGGGTACCGGCCTCGGGCTCCCACTAGCGAGCCGATTGGCCGAGCTGCACGGCGGTTCATTCCACATCGAAAGCCACAAAGGGCAGGGCACGACAGCAACTCTGACGCTGCCGGTGAGCGGAACAACACCGGACATGTCGATGGCCGTATCGGCGGCGATCGTGCTTCGCTCCGAGGTGAGCGCGGCGTAACAGTCGCTTGGCGGTCAGCCGCGCCAGAACGGCTCGGCCGCGAGCAATTTGCGCAGATGCTTGCGGGTTTTTGGCTGTTGCCCGACGAGCCGGCGGCGGTGCCACGCCAACACGATCTTGCCGGCGTGGGCGATGGTGGCACCGTCTCTGCCGTGCGCCAGCTCGGCGACGATGTCCCGCGCGGCGCGAACATCATTGGCATCGCCCAGATCATCCTGCAGACGCTTCAGCCTTGCGGTAAACTTTTCGATCGCCGGCGCACCATAGAGCCCGCTCAGCAGCTCGCTGGTATAGCGCAGCTTTTTGAGCGCGATCCGCAATTTGTGCCGTTTCCCGGCGGATTGGCCGGCGAAGCCTTTGGCGCGCCGTTTCGCCACCCGGCGCAATTTGTCGAGGAGCGGCGGGGCGATTTCGCCGATCGGCCGCTCCAGCGTGTGGGGGGCCTCGCCGTCGCGCCAGCCGCGACCATCGAACCACCGCATCAGCCCCAGCAGCAGCGCCGTATAGCGCGGCGAACGGATCGCCTCGCGCGCGGCGGCATAGGCGGCTTGGCGCCGCCGTCGCGCGGCGGCGGTCAGCGCGCGCAGCGCCGCGACATCGGGCAGCGCTTCGCGCGTCGGACGGATCACGGCACCCTCGAAGACATCGAGATTGCGCGCCTCGTCGAGCGCGCCGGCAAGCCAGCGCAATTCGGCGCCGGCCCAGCGCCGTTGCTCCGCCGGCAGCGTCGTCTTGAACGCGGACAAGACGGCGCGCAGGCGGCGAACCGCGACGCGCATCTGGTGGACGCCGTCGGTTCGGCCGGCAAAAATGGCAGCCTCGTTGCGCAATATCTGGTCGAGGCAGGCACGGCCGATCCGCTGGAGCGCCTCCTCGGCGCTGAGGGTTGCATCGAGCGCGAACGGATCGGCGCGCGCGGCCTGCGCTACCTTGTGTCCGGCGGCGAGCCGATAGCCGCGCTCGGCCTTGCTGCGCCATTCGAGACGCACCGGCGCCTCCGCCAGCAAGCGCAGCGCGACATCGTAAAGCGCGGTGACGGGGCCGCTTTTCAGCTCGAGCTCGATCTCGTTGATCCGTTCGCCCGGTCCCTTGCCGGGGGCGCGGATCGTGCCGCGGTCGATCGCGGCCTCGATGTGCGTGCCCGGAGCCGGAGAGAGGTCGGTGACGAGCCGGGTGACCTCGGTACGGAAGACCGGGGCGATCCGGTCGGCGAGATCGGAGGTCAAAAAGCGCCCGCTCTCGCCAGCAAGCGGGTCGGGGCGCTCGCCGGCGATCGGGTCTTCCCACTCGCCGCGGGCGAGGGACGTGCCGCCTTGCGGCCCCGCCGATTTAACCGTCTGGATGTAATGCCCGTTATGCCGGCGCACCCGCAGCACCGATCCCTGCCGCGCCAGCGCGCGGTCCGCGGTATCGTAATAGGTGCTGACGAGCGTCGAGCGCCCGGCGCTCGCGCCCGCCGCCAAATCCTTCAGCACACGCCGCAAAGCCGGCAGATCGGTGTCCCGTGTCGCCAGCTTTAATTCGAGCTCGGTCGGGATTCAGGCCTCCGGGGGAATGAAGGCTTTAACGTGCGTTAAAATGCGCTGCTTCAGCTTCCCCGGCAAGGGGGACCGGCGCGGCGAAGCGGCGCGGCCCTGCGTGCCAAGCCGCCCGCTACCGCAGCGGGATGCGGTCCCAGGCGAGGCGGTCGAGAATGGCGCGAGCGAGCCGGCGCGCTTTGTCGTTGAGCGAAGGAAAGCCGGTTTCCGTCGCGCTCCGACCGACATTTTGCGCCTGCCGATAGCCCGGGCGTTCGGCTAGTTCTCCCTCCAACGTCTCGAAGCCGGCCCTGCCGATCGTCGCCCGCGCCTCCGTCGCCTCGCTCTCCGTCGATATCCGGCACAACGCGAAAACCAGGTCGCCGGTGGCAAGTTTCAGCTCGGCGATGCGGCGGGCAAGCGCCAGGGTCGGCACCAGATCGGCGCGCGACGCGCCGGTCGGCAAAATGATCAAGTCACAGGCGCCCACCAGCTGCGCAGTGCGCTTCGGCGTGCCGGCCGCGCCGTCGAGAACGATGATGTCGTAGCCGCGATTGTGCTTGAGCGCGCTGTCGATGTTCCTGACCGGCTCGGTCTCGATCGCCGGTTCGAGAGCGCGTTCGAGCCGCGCGCGCACCCAGTCGGTCGACGTCAGTTGCTTCGTGTCGAAATCGAGGATTTTAACCTGTTTGCCGGAAGCGGCCGCCTCGCGTGCGATCAGATGGCAGAGTGTCGACTTCCCCACGCCGCCCTTCTGCGACACCACGCCGATAGTTTGATTTTTTACCCTCGATTTCCCCATCGCCGCGAATTTCGCCGGGAACAGCCGCGAATGCAAGGCTGGGCGCATCGGTCCGCCGCCTGTCGATCGAACCAGAATTTAGGCTCGCGCCCCGGCGACATGCGCGGCACAGTGGGCGCGCGGCCGCGCATGGCCGTGTTCGCAAACCGGAGGTGACATGCAGTTCGGTTTCAACCTGCCGAACAGCGGGGCGCTCGCCACGCCCGAAATCATGAGCCGGATCGCCCGTGAGGGCGAAGCGCTCGGCTATGACTATCTGACCGTGACCGATCATGTCGCGCTGCCCGACATGGCCGAGCCCGGCTATCCCTATTCGGAAAGCGGCGCGTTCTATTCGACCGACAGCGCGCACCGCCACGAGATGTTGACCCTCGCCGCCTGGCTCGCTTCGGTCACCACAAAGGTGCGCCTCGTGCTCGCGGTGTTGGTCGTGCCGCACCGGCCGGCCGTGCTCGCCGCCAAGATGCTGGCGACGATCGACGTACTATCCGGCGGACGCCTGACGGTCGGGATCGGCGCTGGGTGGCTCAAGGCCGAATTCGACGCGGTAGTGACGACCCCCTTCGCCGAGCGCGGCGCGGTCACCGACGAATATGTCGCCGCCTTCCGTATGCTGTGGACCGAAAAGAAGCCGCAGATCGCCGGAAAATATGTCCAGTACGACAGGCTCCTCCTGGAGCCGAAACCGGTGCAGCAGCCGCATCCGCCGATCTGGGTCGGCGGCGAGAGCGGCCCGTCCCTGCGCCGCGCAGCCCGCCTCGGCGACGCCTGGTATCCGATTGGCAGCAACAACGCCCATCTGCTCGACAGCCTGCCGCGCTACCGGGCCGGGATCGAGCGGCTGCGCCACCTGACCGAAGCGGCCGGCCGGCCGCGCGATGCGGTGGCGCTGACCTACCGGGTCAAGCGCACCGGCGATGCGCTGCCGCCGCGCGCCTCGGATGGCGAGCGCCGGCTCTTTTCCGGCAGCGACGCCGCGATCATCGACGACATCCGCGCGTTGCGCGACCTCGGCGTCGGCGCGATCGATTTCGATTTCGAGCGGCCCGCGGCCGATGCGGTCATTGCCGAGATGCGCGCTTTCCGCGCGCGCGTGCTGGCGAAGGTGTAGGCGAGGCGCCATGCGGCATGGATTTCAATCGCCCAGGCTTTGTGCAAGGTCTTGCTTAATCCAGGGACTACCCGTGGCGGCGGGCACGATGTCGGATAACCGGCTGTCCAGCAAACTTGACAGGAATTCGTCGATCTCTTGGTTGCTGCGCACTAGTGGATCGACTCTAACACCCGTTTCCCGCGTCGGACCTTTTCGATGATGGCATCGGGATCGGCGGTCCAGGTAAAGGGCGTTGGATTGTCGTTGGTTTCGGCGACGTATCGGTTGATGGC
>Ga0137391_10001563_pt1 | contig 16669 bp, 14 predicted proteins | sample 15con2h24BmetaG_FD_101399 | JGI IMG/M metagenome (GOLD analysis project Ga0137391, IMG submission 101399) | Vadose zone soil microbial communities from Angelo Coast Range Reserve, California, USA - 15con2h2.4B metaG | ecosystem: Environmental > Terrestrial > Soil > Vadose zone > Saprolite...
CGTAACCTGCGTCGAAGGTGACTCCTCGAGAAGTTTCTGGTGCCGACGTTGAATCGAGCATTCGCGCTCGCCCAGGCTCACCACTGTGCCATGCTCGTCGGCCAACACCTGAAACTCGATGTGGCGCGGATGCTCGACATACTTCTCCATGTAGAGGTCGCCATTGCCGAACGCGCCTGCCGCCTCCGATTGCGCCGCGATGAATAGTCCGGGCAGTTCCTCCGCGCTGCGCACAATTCGCATCCCGCGTCCGCCCCCGCCTGCCGACGCTTTCACAATCACTGGAAAACCCACTTGCCGCGCCCACTCCACCGCTTCGCCTTCGGAAGCAATGATTCCATCCGAGCCCGGCAGAATTGGCACGCCCGCCCGTTTCATGGCGGCGCGCGCTTTTTCTTTCTCCCCCATCAGGCGCATCACTTCCGGCTGCGGCCCGATGAACTTGATGCCGCTGGTCTCACACACCTCGGCAAAGTTGGCATTCTCCGCCAGCAGTCCGTAGCCCGGATGAATGGCGTCAACGTTTGCAATTTCCGCCGCGCTGATCACTGCCGGGATGTTTAAGTAGCTGAGCGCCAGTTGCGGCGGCCCGATGCAGATGGCCTCGTCCGCAAACCGAACCGGCAACGAATGGCGGTCCGCTTCGCTGTAGATGGCCACCGTGCGGATGCCCAATTCCTTGCACGCACAAATAACCCGCAGGGCGATTTCTCCGCGATTCGCAATCAGGATCTTTTTAAACATTCGAGATTCAAATCTGGGGACAGCCCCGTCGGCTGTCCAGCCGGGCGCAGCCCGGCCCCTCACTGCGCCTCCTCAGACGCGAAAGGCGCGCGAGATGCGCGCCTGATTTTTCACAAAAAGTGGTTCCTGCAACGATTCACTTTTTCGCCCGTATGGCGAACAATTCCTGGCCGTATTCGATCGGCTGCCCGTTACTTCCCATCTTCTTCACGATCTCGCCCGCTACGTCCGATTCAATCTCGTTCAGCAGCTTCATTGCCTCGACAATGCAAAGCACCTGACCGACTTCCACCATGTCCCCGACCTTCACGAAAGGAGGCGCACCCGGCGAGGGCGCTTCGTAAAATGTCCCCACGATAGGCGACTTCACGATGTGAAAGTTTTCTTCCGGAACCGGCTCGGGAGGAAGCGCCGGCGGGACGCCGGGCGGAGCTGCAACCGCGGGTGGCCCTGACTGCGGCACGGTCACTGCCACATAAGGCGCTTCCGGACGCGTGTGCACCAGGCTGTGCTCGCCAGCCCGTTTGATCTTTACCTTGACGTCGCCGCGCTCCAACTCGAACTCGGCAATATCTTTTTCGATCAAGAACTCGATAAGTTCCTTTAGCTCTTTATGATTCATTCGCGTATGGTGGGACCGCTTATCACATCGCGCCACGCCGCTACTTACGCGGGGTACGGCCGTGCATCCATGCTGCTTGGTGTAAAACTAACTGGTGTAAAACTAACTGGTGTAAAACTAAGAAGACTAAACTGCTAGAAAATCTTTGCCGGTTGGGGTCAACACTTCACAGCCGCTTTCGTTGACGGCCACCATGTCCTCGATCCTCACGCCCCATTTTCCGGGGAAGTATACTCCCGGCTCAATGGTGATGACCATGCCCGGCTTCAGCACTTCCTTCTGACCGGCCGCTACCTTGGGCGCCTCGTGGATCTCAAGGCCTACCCCGTGCCCCGTCGAATGGGTAAAATAGCGACCCAATCCGGACTTATGCAATACCTTGCGGGCCGCCGCATCGACTTCCCCAACGCTGATACCCGGCCGCACTGTAGCAATGGCGGCCGCCTGTGCCTCCCTTACCGCCTCGTATGCCTCACGTGCTTCCGCGGACGCTGAGCCCATCCATACAGTGCGGGTCTGGTCCGAGCAATAACCAGCGAGTATAACACCGAAATCGCAGACCACGAATCCGCCCGGCGCGATGACTTGCTGCGTCGCTCTGCCATGAGGCAGCGCGGATCTAGCCCCGGAAGCAATGATGGTAGGAAACGACATTTCCTCAGCTCCGGACGTCCTGGCGGCGTATTCCATTACCGCTGCCACTTCGCCTTCCTTTACGCCCGGCTTCAACACTTCGAGCGCCCGGTCGAATAAAGTCGCTCCCAAGCGCACCGCCGCCCGAATCAACCCCAGTTCATCGTCGTCCTTCACCATACGCGCCCGCTCCACCACCGTGGAGGCATCCCGCAACCCAAGCCCCGCGGGAAGCAGCTTCGCCAGTCGCTTCTTTTCTGCCACCGTCACGTGTTCCGATTCAATACCGATTGTCCATTTTTGCGATCTCTTCCGGCGCGCTGCAAGCCATTCCCCAATGGAATTCAAAAGGCCCTTGCGCGCAATGACCACTTTCGCCTCTTTCACCTCCGTGCGGCTCTGCGTGTCGTAGCGCACGTCCGTAAAGAAAACACTGCCCCTGGCATCGATCAGAAGGACCCCCGCGCTTCCAGTGAAGCCGCAAAGATAGCGAATATTTGGAAGATGGCTTGTCAGGAGGGCGTTGCACCGGGTCGTTGCAAGCTGACCCCGCAGTTTTTCCTGGCGCTCAAGAAAGTTCATTGCAGCCCAGTTTAGCAAACAGGAAGCGGGCAATGAACCGTGCTCGTGCAACTGGCGAAACTGGTGCCTGTGAACTGGTCACTGATCACTGACCACTGCCCACTACGGAGAACCTGCCCAAAAAACAAAACCGCCGGCCCTGACAGGTTCTTCAGGCCGGCGGCTTTAAATCTTCAACTGCGCGCTATGTTTGAATGATTCGCGGCGTGATGAAGAAGATCAACTCCTGATTCGACGTGTTGACTTGCGTATGCTTGAACAGGTTGCCCAGGATCGGGATGTTGCCCAGAAGCGGTACCTGGGTGATGTTGATGGAGTTCTGCGTCTGAATAACTCCGCCAATTACTACCGTCCCGCCATCGGTCACCAATACCTGCGTCGTCGCCTGCTGCGTGATCAATTCGGGGTTACCCTGCACTTGCTGACCGAAGTTTGGCGTGGTATTTTCCACGTCCACGTTCAGGAAGATGGTGTTCTCCGAGGTGATTTGCGGCGTCACCGTCAAGCGCAGAAATGCGTCGACGTAAGACACGGTCGGAGGACCGCCCAACTGCGCCTGCGTCACGATCGGAACGCGCACGCCCTGCTTTACCAGGGCCTGGATGTTATTTTGGGTCACGACTCGCGGTCGCGACAGAACCTTGAGCAACCCGCGCGATTCCGCCATGGTAAGAATGGCGTCGATACGGATATTATTGCTCGAATTCTGAAATCCGAAACCGCTGGTAGGACTCGTCGAACCCAAGTTGCTGAACAACGGGATTTGGTTTATGGCGGTTCCGATTGGCGCAGTACTCCCCACAATCGTATAGAGTGGGTTTCCTCCGAAAATGCCAATGGGAGACGTTCCCACGGAAGTCGCACCGCCTAAAGCGGTCGTGCCATTGCCCCACCCGAATCCAAGCTGCGTGCCGATATCGCGCGCGAACTGCCGCGTCGCCGCCACTACCCGGGCTTCGATCTCCACCTCCTGCGTCTTGCGGTCCAACTGGGTCAACAGCCGATCAATGATCGGAATGACTTTCGGAATGTCGTTGACGATCACAGCATTGGTACGCTCGTCGGCCACCACGTCGCCGCGCACCGAGAGAAACTTCTTTGCCGTGATCACCACATCTTTGGCATGGGCATAGCTCAGGAAGCGCGTAACCGAAACTTTCTCCACTGCTAGGGCTTCCGATTCCACCTGGGCGCGCCGTCCATCGGCTTCTTTCTTCAGGGTCTCGACGGTAGCCACGCGCAGAACGTTGCCTTCCAGTTCCCGCGCCAGGTCATTGTTCTTGAGCACGATGTCCAGAGCCTGATCCCACGGTACGTCATCCAGAACGATGGTCAGAGTGCCGTGCACATTGGGATCGAGCACCACATTCAAGCCGCTGATTTCGTGGATCAATCGGAAGAAATCCTTCAGATCTACATCCTTCAAATTGACGGAAATCGGCTCGCCCGTGTACTTGGGGCCAGCCAGGGCAGGGTGCTGTCCAGCCTGCGCCTGTTGCTCTGCCGCGAGATTTACCGCGGGCTGGATTGCAGGGACGGACGAAGCGCTTTGCGACGATTGCGCCGCGTTCACGCCCGCCGGAAGCAGTTCTGCAGCCGTCTTGTCGGCAAACTTTGCCGCCGCTTCTTGAGCGCGTTCGGTGGGCTCTGCCGCCGCGTCCGGAACCGTCTTCTTAGCTTCGTAAGCGGGCTCGACGAAGACAAAATCCCTCGATGATGTGGAGGCTGCCTGGGCCGTTTGCACGCCAGGCGGAAGCGCGGCCTTGGCCGCATTTTGCGCCGGCAAAATTGCCTTCACATTCTTTGGGGCGCTGGCAACAACCGTCTTCTGCGTGTACAGCGTCAGCACCAGCTTCCCGTCGGCCGACGGGTTCAAGTCATAGCGGCAGGCGTGCTCCAGATCGACCACCACGCGGGTGGTAGGAGGAGTCTGACCGTTCATGCCGATGCGAACGCCTTTTACTCCAGCGCGACCTACGGTGATATGGTTCTGCCCCGTCGCCATCACGGTACCCGGCAGCTCCACTACCAGGCGCGCAGGCGAATCCGCGGTACTCACCTTGGGCGTCACGACGCCGCGGGCGCTGATCTCGACCCGGATCTCATCCGCGCCGCGAACCACATTCACCCGCTGCAGTTCGTTGCGCTGGCTCGCTGGCTGTGACGCCGGCGTCTCGGCGGCTGATGCCATCAGCCCCAATACCAGCAACGGTAGGAATACACTCAGCAATTGCTTTCGCATTTCGCTTCTCCCCAACCCGCGGGTCTAACCCGCGTGTCCTTCTTGAACTCGATTTGTTCAGCGCTCCGGTTTTCCCGGTGGCGCCGTCGTCTACTGCTAAACTGCCGGCGTCGCAATCCGCTTAACCACTTCCCGCGTGAACGGTTTGCCCAGCTTGTCCTGCATCGTCTCCTGGAACACAACCGAGTCTCCCGTGATTCTCACCACGAAGCCGTTGAACACAGGATCGTTCTCGTGCAGAAAATAAGCTTTATTCAGGCTATTGGTCACGACCGCGATGAAACCGCTCTCCGCCTTCACCACGCCTCGCACATTGATCTGTCCGATCTCCAGGCACTTCTTGCCTGTCGAGCAACCTGAGCCCGAGGTTTGCTGTACCACCGGGCTGAAGAATGGGTCACGCCTGCCCGTCATGGCCCACTTTTTCGGTTCCAGCTTGGGCGCTTCTACTCTCTTGATAGCGCCAGTCGGACTCTCTTGAGCCGCGATCTTGGTAGTGGCAGCAGCCGGCTTGGACGCAACCTTGGAAGCCGCCACGGTGGTAGTCGCGGCTTTTGGAGCATCCACTTTCGCCACGGGAGGAACCTTTGCTACCTTCGCCGTGGACGCGGGAATCGCTGCAACTTTAGGACCTGTTGCAGAAACCGCCACAACCGGCTTAGCCGCCGCTGTTTGTGACTTTGGCGCCAGCGGAGAAATCTTTGCCGGAACTTTGGCCGGAATACTCTTCGCAACCGTTTGCGCTGTGTGGAGCGTCAAAACAAAATTGTTGCCCGGGCCTGGCGTCAACCCATAGCTCAGCGCCTGCTCTAAATCCACCACGACGCTCGTAGTCGGAGGCGTTTTGCCGTCCATGCCGATGCGCACGCCCTTCACGCCCGCGCTACCCACCGCAATCTTGCTCTGCGGAGTCGCCATGACGGTCGCCGGAAGTTCCACGACCACGCGCGCAGGCGAACTTAATTTGCTCACTTTCGGCGTCACCGCCTCGCGGGAGCTGATCTCGATCTGAATATCATCCGAATTGCGGACAACGTTCACTCGTTCCAGCCTATTGTTCTGGCTCGCCGCCGAAGCCGAGGACGGCTTCGCGGCCGCCTTAACCGGAGCTGCCGGCTTAGCCGGTGCCGCCACTGGTTTGGCGGCCACGGAACTGGCTTGCTTGGTTGGCGCGGCAGGTTTCGCGCCCGGAATCACCGCCGGTTTCACCGCCGGCGCCGGAGCGCCTGGTGTGGGCTTAGCCGGTTGGCTCCGCTGCGGACTTCCCGCCGCTGCATTGCTCTGGTTGTTGGTGACCGCCGGATCTTGCGCCCCGGCTGCCCCCGTCATCATTGCCACTGCCAAAATACCTGTCGTCAGCTTCATAAGCGATTCCTATTTGTTCACGCTTGCGGTAGCGGTTGCGGGCTTGGCTCCTGGACCCGCCGCCGACGGTGCCAGATCGTGACTGTAGAACGTCGTCGCGGTAAACGATGCCGCTACGCTCTCGTTCGGCGCGTATTGGTAGCTGTGCTTCACCTTCGCATCGCTGGGAGTCTTCGTCGTGGACACCAGCAACCCGCTGACGTTCACGATGCGCTCCAACTTGGAAACCCGGTCAAAGAAATTCAGCATGGAATAGTACGGACCGTCCAACTCGAGGTCGAATGGGACTTCCGTGTAGTATTCCTTGGCCACCACCGGCTTGGCGAAATAGCGGCGCAACTCCACCCCCGCCTTCTGCGCTTCGCCGTCCATCGTCTCCATGAAGGTGTCCACCTGCTTCTCATCGGGGACAATGCGCCGCTCGATTTCCAGCTGTTGTTTCAAGTTGGCCAGCTGCCGTTCCATGTCTTTCAGCTTAGGACGGTACGATTCGAGTTCGTTGTTTTCTCGAACCTTGTCCCGCACGGCAAGCTCTGCCGCCGCATTTTTATCGCTCTGGCTCTTGAACACGGTGAAGTACAGCGCCGCCGTTACCAGCGCTCCTCCAGCGATCACCACTCCCCACTGCTTCAGGCCCGACAGTTCGCTAAAATTCATCGCCATAGGTCCGCCTTTTACGACTTCCCCTTCTCGCAGGTCAGCATGAACTGAAACGCCTGCATATCCTTGATCGTATCGTCCTGAAAAGTCTCTTTGATCTCGACGTTCTTGAAAAATCCTGTCTTCTGCAGATTCGCGATCAAATTGGCCACGGCATCGGCACTCAACGCGGTGCCTTCCAGGTTGACGTTCGGGCCCGTGTCGTCCATTCTCTTCAGCCAGACCGCTTCCGTACCATTCACGGTCTCGCCCAGCATCGCCAGCAGATTGACCGGGCCGCCGGACTGAGCGGAGCGCAACGAATCGATTACGTCTACGCGCCGCTTATAGTTGTTGGCCTGAGTCTGCCGCTCCATGTAGCGCGCCTTCACGTCGCTCAGTTCACGGTTTTTCTGTTGAGCCGCCTGCATTTGCTTCGCGATCGACTGTTCCTGCCGGTCCAGCCGGTACCAGTAACCAAAATTCAACAGCCCGGTCAGCACTAGCACCACCAGCAGCTTCAGCCTGGGTGAACCCATGTCGCCCATTTCAATCGCGGGCATCACTGGTCCGCTGCTGCCGCCAGCGCGCTTGTTTTTTCCCTTCGACGTTTCGAGCAGATTGATTCTGATCATAAGGATTCAAAGCTCCTCAAAGCCAAGCCCACAGCCACTGCAAGCTGGCCCGGATTCTGCTCCACCAATTCCGCTCCGGGGCCGTCGGCTGGCGGCACCACGCGCTGAAATGGATTCAACAATTCCACCGGCATCGAAAACTCCTGCCGCAAGGCTTCCATCAGCCCCGGCACCTTCGCCGATCCGCCGGCCAGGTAAATCTTCTCGATGTGCTCGCCCGCCGCGCTGGCCCGGAAGAAGTCGAACGTCTTCTGGATTTCCAGCACGATAATTTCCGTCACCTGTTGCAGGATCGGAGCCTTGGCATCCTCACTCACCGTGCCAACCTTCGCACCCAGCTTCAGCTTCTCCGCATCGTCAAAGTTCAAGTCCAGCTCTTTCTGCAGAGAGTCCGTGTACTGATGCCCGCCCACGCTCACGTCGCGCGGAAACAGCGGCGTTGTGCCCTTCACGATATTGATATTCATCACGCTGGCGCCCAGGTTCAAAAGCGCCACCACCTGGCCCGGCGCCGGCTGGTAGTTGTACTCGTAGCAGTTCTGCAGCGCCAACGCATCGATGTCCACAATAGCCGGGGTCCGCCCAGCCATCGAGAGCACGTTGGTGTAATTCAAAATCTTGTCCTTCTTGACGGCCACCAGCAGAACGTCCATCTGCGAGCTGCCCGCTTCCTCGGAAAGAATCTGGTAGTCGAGGCTCACGTCCGACAGGTCAAACGGAATGTGCTGCGCCGCTTCCTTCTCAATGGTCTCGGCCAGTTCCTGATCGCTCATCGAGGGCAGCGAGATTTTCTTCACGATCACTGAGTGCCCGCTCACCGCCGTGGCTACCGACTTGGTCTTGATCAGGCAATCTGCGAACAACTTGGAAATCGCGCTCGAAACCGTTCCCGAGTCCACGATCATCGAATCGACCACGATGTCAGAGGACAGCGGTTCCAGCCCCAGGTGCGCCACTTCAATCTGCCCACCCTTTTTCTTCAACTCCACCGCCTTGATGCTGGAAGAGCCCACATCCAGACCTACTATCGTCTTCGATCCCATTCCAAACATGTGTGCCCGCCTTTTCTACTGTGACCCGGCAGCTTTCGTCGCCGCCTTCGGTTTATGCTTCGTTCCCATCTCCATCTGGCTTGACTTCTCTTCCATCCACTGGTCCAGTTTCGATTTCTTGAAGCGCCAGCGATTGCCCAGTTTGAAGGCGGGAATCTTCTGCTCGCCTACGTACTTGTAGAGCGTGTCCGGACTCACTCCCAGATACTGCGACGCTTGGCGAATATTCATCACTTCCCGTGAGTCGGCCATGTTTCCTTGCCTGTCCACCAGAACCTTCGCCGCGTCAGCTCTTCTCCAGCCCGCGTTTACCCGGCCCTCCATGCCTATCCGGGGGCTCTCGGTGTCCAGAGCATATATCAGCCCTGAAAAACCTCGCGTCAGAGCGAATCTTCGCGTTTTACTGGGTTTTATGCCTGTTTTCTGGAATTCGCTGGAAAGCGGTTCCGAAGGTAAATCTATATGTTGTGGTAGTTTATATAATGAACACAATTAGCGGTAGAATTGGTTTCGCCTGTATCGGGTCACTTCGGGAGCGGTAACTGAAGTACTACAGACGGTACGGAAGTACTATATCGCGCGCTCAAGTTGCTGCTTCTGCGGAGTTTAACTTCGGTCGTTCGGAGGCGCACAGGCATCCGAACTCTCAACGAATTCGCCGTTACTGGGATCGAAATGCTTGACGCGTGCGTCCGGCGAGGCGTAGGGCCGACATAATGACATTCAGCGCGACTTGGCGGGCGAGAAACTTTTCCCGGCCTAAGCTCCGGCATTCCGTTGACTGCCGGTGATCACCGTGGCAATAACGAATTGCAGTCTCACTGTACGTCAGAAACCTTGCCGTTCAAAAAAGTCACCTTCAGATCTTTATACACATAGAGCTTCTTCGCACCGAGGTTCACGATCTTTTCCGGTTTGCCCATCGCTGCCTCGACCTGGTCCGGAGTCATCCCCTTCTCGATGCTCTGGGGCTCAGCCTGTTGTTGCTGTTGTTGCTGGCCGCCTTGCTGGCCCTGGTCTGCCTGCTGGCCCTGGTCACCTTGCTGACCCTGCTGCCCGCCCTGATCCCCGCCTCCCTGCTGCGCGTCGTCACTGATCGTAAACACCTGCCCGATAATATCTTCCACCTCTCCCGCACCCGCTTTTACCAGCGACCCTCTGGGAAACTGGAAGACCACCAGCGCCTTGTTGTAGGTCGGCGGATCGGTCTTGTTGCAGGTATCGCAAGCGACCACGCTCAAACTAACCGTATCTTTGGCCACGTTTACGTCGATCTTGCTCGGGTACACCTTGTCGCCCACCTGGAACAAATGGGTCGTCTGCTCCTTGCCAAAACGTCCCATGATGGACTTACGTCCCATCAACGAAAGGCCACCGGGCGCATGAATCGCTCCGCCTTCATACTTGGTGGGAAGAACGCCCTGATCGGTATAAGGCACGGCGAGTATTCCGCCCTTTTGGATGGCCAATAGCGTGCCCGGATCGACCACGGAGTATCCACTCGTGTCCGATCCCATCTTGACCAGCTTGTACTGCGCCGCGAGTTGCTCCTGCAGCGTGGGCGCCTGAGCCTGCGAGCATGGGACCAACGCCGTAAGGATGAATGCTGTTCCTGAGATAACTGCTTTCAATGTCTGCGCCATCGTCAAGCCTCCTGCAAGTTCTCTTCGCCAGTGCCGCGTCTGTATCGGCACCCTGCAAGGTTGAGGGGGAAGGGAGCATCCCCGGCAGCGGACGCTCCCCCGTCCTACCTTGGTTCGCTTACTGACTACCACCACCGGAACCCGACCCGGCCTCCTGCTTGACCTCCGTCTCGGTCTGATCCGCGGCAGACTGCGTTTCTTTCAGCGTTTTTTCCGCCGTCTTGTCCGGTTCCGGAGGAGGAACGTCTCCCGTCACGGTAGTCGTGTCCGGAGCCTTGGGAAGGCCGCCGGTCCCCTGCTTCTTGGCCAGTTCTCCCATGCCATCTTTGAGCTGTTCGCGGAAGTGGTTGTACATCTCCTGCAGATCGTCCACTGCAACGGGGCCCTCCGCGCCCACTTGGCAGTCTGCTTTCTTGCTGGCAACTACTTTCACGTTGACGTTCTGATCGTCATCCGGCGTTTCCGTGGTTCGTGTAACCACATCTCCATCCGACAGCGCGCATTCGTTGCCGTCGACCACCAGCGTGAGATCAACCGAGACCACGAACGTGCGGAAAGCCGGATCCAGCGCAGGCGGAGCTTCATCCTTGCTGGCTCCTTGTCCTCCAGAAGAACTCTTGCCCTTTCCGGCTTCGGCTTGTTCGGCCGCAAGCAGCGCCTTCACTTCTTCCGCTATCTCTTTCTTGACGTCGGGGCTAAGCTTTGCGGTCTCGCCCCCCGCCGGTGCCACGGCAAGCAAGCTGGCTACCAGCGTTCCATCTCCCGCGTCGGGATACAGCAAACCCTCGGCGGCGGCCGCCTGAGCTTCGAAGGCCGCACGAAGGCTGGCGGCAACCAGGTAATCGGTCAGCCAGAAAGCCGCGGAAGGATACACCGGATACGGCTCGAAGTATCCGCCGTAATAACCGTACCAGGGCGCTCCACCCCAGCCCCAACCGTAGTACACCGGCGCCGGCCAAGGGTTATAAGCCCATCCGTAGTACGCAGGTTGGTAATAGTAGGCTGGATAGTATCCATAATAAGGGCGCCCGCCGTAGTAGTAGCCGCGATAGACGCCCGTCCGATACCCACCGTTGTAGTAGTACGTCCGCGAATAATAGGAGCGGCCGCCGCGCGTCACGTAGGCGCGCTGCACATAACCGCCCCGTCTCCCATTACTCACGACGCGCACTCCATTTCGCGTGGCAACAACTCTGCGCTCTCCATGCACCCCGTGCTCAATATGCATCCCGTTCCGATTGACCGAGCGGATCTGCCCATTCGGACGAATGTGCGCCGATCCCCCGCCCTTCAGCGACACCTGCCTCCCGGGCGGCGTATGCGACGCGCGGGCATTGGCTCCGGCAGATCCTTTCGCAGCACCACCTCTCGCATTCATGCCGCCAGCCGGTTTGGCATTGGCCCCATTGCCCGGCCGTCCAGCCGCACCGGCGGTTCCCGGACGATTATTTGTCGTCCCTGCGTGTCCCGCCGTCCCCGGACGATTGCCGGTTGCCGTGTGACCCGTCGCTCCTGTTGTCCCCGGACGGTTGCTGTTCGCCGTGTGTCCTGTCGTCGCTCCCGGACGGTTGCTGGTTGAAGCGTGGCTGGGCGAAGCCGCGTGTCCGCTGGGGGCATTGTGACTGCTCGGCGCCGCGTGCGCCGTATTTTGGTGACTGGGAGGAGCAGAGTGCTGCGGCGCTGCGTGCTGTTGTGGCGCTGCATGCGCCGGTGCGCTCGCGTGTGACGGCGGCGCGCTCGCTGGTTTTTTGTCGTGACCCTGACCCAAAGCAAAAACCGGAACCGCCAGGCACACAGCCAGCACGGCACAGTTCCGCAACATGGTTTCAACTTTCGAAATCCTATTCATTACCGCCTCCTGAACTTCAGAACTTTTGTACCCGTTTCACGGAAAAAAACGCGCCTCCCTCTCCGCAACGAGGGGCTTAACTGCCTCTTTAATTAATCGAGCAATTTCCGAGACCGAAGGGGGAGATCCACAGGAGTTCAGTCGCAAGTCCATTCAATCTACGACTCGCAAACCTGGGGCGAAAAAACGTTACCAGAAGTCGAACCCTGGCGCAATCATTCTCTGTGGCACAGGAGTTTATATGGGGACAGGCCCGCGCCTCCGATGTGGTCATGTAAGGACAGCCGTACCCGGAAGAATTCGTGTGGGGACAGCCGCCCTCGGCCGTCCAGTCGAGCGAAGCTCGACAGCCTCCTAGCCACGCCACACAACCTTCCCTCAACTCCGCTTCCCTCCACCCTCCCGCTGCTGTAAGCTATGCTTTCTTCTCCCCCGGAGGAACTACTTGCGCTACCTCGATCGCCTGCAACCCTTAGCGCTCTTCGTTATGCGCCTCGTGCTCGGCGCTATCATCCTCGACCACGGATACCATAAAGTTTTCGGCGGCCTTCAGCACCACGTTCAACTCGTCACCAGCCTCGGACTTCCCGCCTGGAGCGCGTATCTCTCCGCCTTTACCGAATTCTTCGGCGGCCTGCTCGTCCTACTGGGCCTGTTTACTCGAGTGGCTGCCTTTGCCATCTGCATTGATATGTCCGTCGCCATCGCCAAGGTGCACTTCCATAACGGACTGATGGGCAACGGCGGATACGAATTTCCTCTGGCCCTCGCCGGCCTCGCTTTTGCCCTCGTCTTCTTCGGTGGCGGTGCCATCGCCTTCGATCACATCCGCGCCCCCGGCGGTGCGGGCTGGAGATCTAAATAGCAGATTCCACTCGTTCCGGCGAAATTACCCAAACCGAATCAGGAAATTGCCGGCGCAACTTACTGCCAGCTTCAGGGTTTGACTGCACATCGCAGGATAACTCGCACCAGACTGGCAAAAAACTGATCTCGTCGGGCGGCAAGTTACAAAAAATGTCTCTGCCATGAGGTGAACTTCTCTCGCAACATTTATTCACATCCCTTCGGGTTGAATCTGACCTCTGGCTGACATTATGATGAGGTGCAGTCATGTTTTTCGCATCTTATAGATTTCACGTCCGCATCCTGCTGCTTGCGATGAATTGATTGGAGGTTTCTCTTGAGAAAGTTAGCGCTGTTCGCACCCGCTTTCGCAATATTGTTCTTCGCCCAGTTTGCCTCCGCCCAGCAAGCGGACATCATGTTCGGTGGCGGCACTCTTTTGTCGTCTGCCTATACCACGGATTTGACGAACCCCGGGCCGATCTCGGAGAAGGGCGGATTCTATCCCAGCATCAGCGGGGACGTCATTGGCTTCAAGCGCCGCGTCGGTTTCAATTTTGAAGTTACTTGGCGAGGCAAGCAAGGCGAATACGGCGGACCAGGAGGCCAGCCCTACCGTCCTATCATTTATGACTTCAACGCCATGTACCAGCCGAAACTTGGCAAAAAAGTCGGCGCTGACTTGATGGCCGGTATCGGCGCCCAAAGCACCCGCTTCTATGGTTTCACCAATACTTCCAGTTGCGTTTATTTCGGAGCCTGCTTTGTCAGCAGCAACCACTTCCTGGTGGACGTCGGCGGCGGCCTGCGCTACTACGTTTGGCACCACGTGTTTGTCCGCCCTGAGGCTCACTTCTACCACATCGTGAACAACACGAACGACTTCAACTCCAACAACGTCGTTCGAGTCGGCGCCTCCATCGGATATACGATTGGTCCTGACTAAGTTCCCAACGGAAAGCGCGCCGCAGATCCGCCTACTAAAACAAACGGGCAGCGTCCTCTCGACGCTGCCCGTTTTTACGAACTCTCGTCGCTATCTCATTGACATGCAGATTTCCGCTTCGCGCATGGCGCGGTCCAGATGTGCGATCGCTTTCGCCCGATGTCCGCCAACATCATGTTCGGCCGCGCGACACCCGCACAGTATAGACGCACTCCGCCGCAATTTCCTCCACAGATGTTGAGTTCCGAGATGCTGGTACCAAACTGATCCTGCGCAGACCACTCTAGGAACCTCCACGTACCCTGCGGCTTCGCCACCACAGGATGGCTGCGATCACCACGAACGCCGCCCCCAGAGCCAGATCAAAGCGCTTCATAAAATGCATCAGCACATTCCACCGGCTGCCAAAGCTATATCCCACATACGAAATCACCGTTACCCAGAGCGCGGCCCCCAGCAGATTAAAGACCGCAAATTTCTTCCATGGCATGCGCAGTACTCCCGCCAGCGGCCCCGCAATGATTCTCATTCCAAAGACAAATCTTGCAAACAAAATAGTGACCGATCCATATCGGCCAAACAGTTTTTCGGCTCGCGCCACCGCCGCGTCACTTACGCGGAAAATCTTTCGGTGGCGCTCCAGCAGCGGACGTCCACCCGAATACCCGATGGCATAGCCCAGGTTATCGCCCAGAGTCGCCGCCGCAGTTCCAACCACAATGATCCACCCGAGATGAAGATCCCGCTCGCTGTATGCCAGAAAACTCGCCAGCAACAGAACCGTTTCGCCCGGCACAGGTACGCCGGCATTCTCTAGCAACAACGCCGCCGCCACGACCCAATATCCGTAGTGCACCAGCGCGGACCGCAGCAGATCGACAATGTGGTGACCCATGATTTTTGACTGCGAACGGCGTTCCGCTCAGGCGGGAACCTTCTCACTCGTCAAGAATTCAATCAACGCGCGGTTGAATTCCTCCGGGCATTCTTCGTACGGCAGATGTCCGATGCCCGGAAAAATGATCGATTTGGAATTCGGAAAGTACGTCGCCAGCCGCACTGCCGACGAAGCATACACTGCTGGATCTTTGCCCCCCCACATCAAAAGCGTGGGAATACTCGCCAGCTTCGGAAGAATCGCGCCCAGCTCGCGCAGATCCTCGGTCCATGTGCTCACGATGCTCAACGCATGATCGAGCAACCCCGGCTTCGCCAGCGGCGCCACGTAGCCGGCAAGCGCTCCGGGCGGGATGTTGCTGCGGTCGGCATAAAGCCGCGCGTGGAAGTATGGAAACAAGAATTTCATATGCGCGACGCCGAACCGGAACAAGCTCCCGCCAATATTGCCGCCCGCGAACGGCGCCAGCCGCTGCCCGTGCGCCGAATATGGATTCACCGGCGTCACCAGCACCAACCGCCGCACATGCAAATCACGATTTCCGGCGAGGCATTCCGCGGCCGCCATCATCGCCACCGCTCCGCCATGCGAAGTTCCCAGCAGATCGAAAGAAGAAATTCCCAGCCGCTCGATAAATCGCAGAAGACGCCGAGCCGTCCCGCTCATGGAATGATCGAGTCCGGCCGGACGATCCGAAAATCCCGCACCCAGCATGTCCGGCGCATATACCGTCGCATAAGGCGCCAGCGCCGGAATCGTATATCGCCAGGAAAACGAATATCCCAGCAGCCCATGCAACAAAATCAGCGCCGGCCCCGAGCCCGCCCGCAGGTACCGCATGCGCCCCCCATCCATATCCATCCAGCACTCTTCCACGCCCGCACTCGTGCCAGAAAAGGCCGACGTAGAAACATCCGGATTCGAAATCACAGACAAATCTTTACGCCCCAAATCTTCCCGCTCCGAATATTCTCAACCCAGACAACTCTTTTCCCGCCGCCAGATTCTATCTAAGTGAACATCGCCTCTGTTCGCTTCACTTGGGGAGCTTCGGCTCCCCGTTTTTTTGATCCGCATCGGGCGCTCGCCACCCCCTGGATTTTCTTTGCGACCTCCGCGGCTTTTCTCCGCGACCTCCGCGCTTCAAAGCTCTTGATTTTCGACCGCACAAGCCGTCACGCCGCCTTCCTCCTCTTCCGCAACAGCTTCTTCAGCACCCGCATCCCCTTATCCACATGCTTCTCCTCCAACAAAAATGGAGGCAGAAATCTCACCACAGTATCCTGCGTCGAATTAAAGAGAACTCCCTCCGCCAAAGCCTCATCCACAATCGGCCTCGCCGGAATCTCCAAATTAATCCCCTGAATAAATCCCCGCCCGCGCACTTCCTTCGCCGCAGCGCTCTTCTCGACGACAATCTTCAACTCCTGCTGCAGATAAGCCCCAACTTTATTCACGTTGTCGAGCAGCTTCTCATCCTCCACAATCGCCAGAAACTCCAGCGCCACGCGGCAAGCCAGCGGACCACCGCCAAAAGTCGTCCCATGCTGCCCCGGCGAAATTGCCGACGCAAATTCCTCCTTCGCTAGAAACGCCCCCAACGGCAGCCCCGCCGCAATCGGCTTGGCAATCGCCACCATATCCGGAGTCACGCCAAAACTCTGAAACGCAAACATCGTCCCCGTGCGCCCCAGCCCGCACTGGATCTCGTCAAAGATCAGCGCCGCCCGATGCCGGTCCGCCGCCGCCCGGCACTCTTGCAGAAACTCCACCGAACACTCATAGATTCCCCCTTCGCCAAAAATCGGTTCCAGCACAATCGCGCACGTGTTGTCGTCCACCGCCGCCCGCAACCCTGCCACGTCATTCTGCGCAACAAAAGTCACTTCTTCCAGCAGCGGCTCAAATCCCTTGCGATGCTTCTCCTGCCCGGTCAGCGACAGCGCCCCAAACGTCCGCCCGTGATACGACCC
>Ga0137391_10001571_pt1 | contig 16637 bp, 24 predicted proteins | sample 15con2h24BmetaG_FD_101399 | JGI IMG/M metagenome (GOLD analysis project Ga0137391, IMG submission 101399) | Vadose zone soil microbial communities from Angelo Coast Range Reserve, California, USA - 15con2h2.4B metaG | ecosystem: Environmental > Terrestrial > Soil > Vadose zone > Saprolite...
ACGATCCTTCACTTTCACATATACACCAAACGGGCCAAGCGGCTTCTGCCCATGCCATCTCATCCTCCCAATGCGCTCTAGGACATTCTTGAGGTCCTGCCCATATGGTGCGAGCGAATTGTTTTGTTGGTCAACACATCGCTTGATCTGCTCCCGTAAACCCATGACAGAGTTTCTCGCAGTTTGAATCTCGCGCTCCGTCTCATCACCTTGTGCGCGCAAAGTGCTGACCTCCTTTTTTTTCTCGAGAACTAGCGCTTCTGCTTCTTTCAGATCCTTCTCAGCCTCCTGGACATCGAGAATGGCTTGCTGTAGGCGCTGATTTAATTCGTCTTGCTTGGACTGTGAGAACTCGGCGATTCTAGCTTTCTCAGCCTCCATTCGGCTTTCCAACTGTTGCATTGCCTTTTTGGTCCCCTTCAAGTTCTCACTAATTAGGCGTTCGTCGTGCTGGTAATATGACGGGCTTTCAGCACAGCATATCCAAATAGTCGAGCTCGGAAAATACCTTCAGATCGTTGAGCTTAGTTCTATTGGCACGCATAGAGTCGGTTAAAGTTTTCTTCTTCTCCATAAGATGGTCGATATTGCCGAGATTTTCGTGCTCTCTTTCGTACGCCTCAACAGCGCCAGTAGCTGCGTTGAATTTTTCCTACGTCCAAGGTTTGAGTTGACTAGGGTTAACCTGGTCAAACAACGTACATCGGCTTCATCTAAACTGCGTTGGATCTTCGGTATGCGTTGCTCCAACTTATGAAGCTCCGTGGCTTTCTCTGTCACTTCCTGCCAAATATTCAATCTTAATGACATGTATGATTAAGTGGGTGACAAACTTCCTGCTTCGCGGCAACGTGAGCCCATGCCAGCTCCTTCTTAAGTTCATCAGCCTTATGTCTCTGCTCTCGGGCTTTGGATGCTTCCTCGAAGCGCGTCACGACCTCTTTATAGTGTGCTTGGAGGTCTGGGATCGCTTCCTTCTTGCGCATGAGAACCTTAGAAGTTTGGGAGATATTTTCGAGGCATGTTTCGTACTCTTCGCTCAGTTGACTAAGTTGGGTGCCACGAAGGAAGAACTAAGAGTACGTGAGACATTGACGGTACAGTTGAAGGACAGTCTTACTTTGTATTTGTCAGAAGGGTGGGAGGAGCTCAAAAACTGTCTGGCTGCATCTGAATGGGCACCGTCAGTTGATGTGACGACAAATGACAATCAAGTCCTTGACTTACCTTGCGTAAGGACATTCATAGGATTGTCAACTTGGATGTTCATATGGTCACATATGGAGGAGAGCTCTTCGCGCTTAGTCGAGACTAACTTGCCATCCTTACTCTTGATTTTATATGACGACGCCCCTTCCCTGGTGAAGTGGCGAGTGATGACGATACTATCTCCATAGAGGTCATGCTTGTAAGCTTCTTCGCCCTGGTTCTTAAGGTGAATCGTCACTTCTGCAGCACTAGCCTCGGCCACACGCGTCACCAACGGTGAAAGGGTCAAGTGGAGGAGCACATACGGTTGACCCTCTCGGATGAACGCCCTCAGACCATTCCCGCGGCCAGTGGCAGTGGCTTTTCCGCCTAATGCCACGGTGATTGCGGTAAGGACAGCACTCTTGCCACCTACACCGCAAGTTAAAGGGAAGCACGCATCATCAACAAGTCCTACTTACTTCCATTGTGACCTATATGAGCGTCATCAACACAATTGAAAGCGCAGAATAGGCCATGCTACGCACCAATGATGAAGTTAATCTGTGGGCCGAATTTGAAGGTAAGGAACTTGTGGCACATGAAATGGTGCATCTCGATGGCTTCAATAATGCCGAATTTGGCGGCGCCCTATCGAAGGGAGTCTGAGGACGAGGCGGCCGAGCATAGGGTAGAACCCACCCCCTGCTGCTTGTTTCTTTGACGTATGGACTCACGGATAGACTCTTCGTGCTCCTCCTCGAAGCGTTCCTGAGCACCCTCGTCTTCTTCAGCATGAGTATCTCGTATCGTGGCGATGTCATCGTCATCATCAACCCGTATATCGTTTAAGATGTCATTGTCATCTCTTGCTTTTCCCTTCCCTTTTGATTTCGAGGATCGGTGTTCTACCTGGTCTTCGTTATTGAGCCGAGTTCGCTTAGCGCCAGACGGGCTATGCTCTTTGGAGTCTTGTTCATCGTCACTGTCTATTACTGCTCTACGTTTAGCCATGAGCGTGGGACGCGACGCGATGGGTGAGTAAGAGTAACTGAAAGGCGCGTCACATCGTGGCACAGTTGTGGCACCTGCTGTCATAAATAAACAAGCCCAAATAAAAGTGACAGGATGTTAGTGTCAGTGTGTCAGTGTTCTATTATTATTATTAGTGAAAGGTGAGGCTGCCCATATCCTGTTGTACAGGCAGGAATTGAAGACCCCCCAAAACAAGGTCTATTGGCAATTGCTACGTAGTGAAAGAAGAGTCTGAAAGAAGGGAAGAAGGGAAAATGGAAACCATGGTTGGCATGGTGGTGTGGTGTTTGGTAAATTGGTAACTCGATTGGCCGGGGACTAACCGACGCCGGGCAGCGAGACAGACAGGCAGTCAAGGCCATTAATATTGCGACGAGGTGCCTTGTCTCGCTCTTGTTTCCGTACCCCCCACTCATCTGCCTCCAACGTTCGAGGGGTGTTCCCTCGTTTTCACCACACTCGTTTATTTATCTGAATGGCTCCTCTCGCTGGTCGACCACCTTTTGCTACAGACATACCTGACTCGGTCTACGCACAGTCCCAGCCTCAAGATCGGTATAGACAACCGCCAAGGGACGACCCAAATTCACGTACTTCTGCCTACAATCAGTGTGTTTTTTTCCCTTCCCTCGTCTTCCCGTATCATTTATCTTCCCCCGTAGCTACGATGCGTACTTTAATGGCGGACGTGGACGTGAGTCTCCTTAGAAATATCGTCAAAATGATATTTACGTATGGTTCCAGATGACAACTCCAATGGAACTTACACCAGCCATGCAGCGTTTGCAACTGTCGCCAAACCAGGCCCATCGCAGTTGCCAATACCTCTCGTCGCTCCAAAGCCGGGGTATGCTGCTCCGATTGACGTACTACAATCCCAGTCCTCCGATACCTCTCACTTTCCTTCCGGTATCGCCCCTGCTGTACGGATGAAGCAGCCTAGTCAGCATGGCGTTCCTCGCATGCCGCCTCCTGCCGCTCGGCCTCCTCCCCCTCCCTCTGCACCTGTTGCTGTCCCAAGTACCCCTCACCCTCTACCACCAACAATGACTCCCATACTTCCAGTCTTTGCGCGACCAGCGAGGGCCACCGAATCTCGTGACGTCAAATGGGGACCCGAGCCCATAATGCGCGGGAATTCTGAAGAGAAGCTGCTTCCTCGCCGAGGCGAGAGGGGCGACGACTTTTGGAGGCGCTTCAGCATGGTTGCCAGAGAAGAGAGCCGAAAACCCAAGTCGCAGAAGGAGAGGTAGGGTCGCTCTCATGCTTTCGTAACTAACACTTACCACGTCGATATCGCCTTTTTTTTATTAAAAAAAAGCGCGTGGCTCCGCGAGACCCAAAGCGGCGCAAATCGTATGTCCGTATGGGTCTGGATTATTGGTCTCATCTTTTTCTCCGTAAGTTCGATTCAATGATTTTTCGATGTGATCCACTCTCATGGCGTTGCTGTAGTGTGCTGGTCTCGGCATTGGGGTCGGGTGGTATTTTAGCCACAGGGCACCGAGTCATCAAGACCCCACCGCGATTGGCGGGGGTGCGGATAGTGGTGCTAACATAACCGCCTTGCAATCGAATGGCCCCACCCCCACCGCCGACATGGCTTCCTTTACTTCACCGCATGTGACCCCCACAAATACTGTCAATCGGCGCGCCGCTTTTCCCGACCCATTGCCAACTCCTACACCCGGCGCACCCATCCACGTCAAGCATGTATCCCACTCCCATGGCTCAAAGCACGGCTCGGCTCACTCGCATCGTCAACGTCGCCATCTCGAACATATTATTGTTTGATCAATTTACACTCACCTCTTTTTTTCTCGTACGTGTGGTTGGTGTTTTCCAAACCAGTTCCCGTCCACTCGTTTTTCTCCATTATCAATGGTCAGCATACCCTTAGCATAATTTTGCATTTCTCTTTCCTTGTTTTTTTTTTTCTATTCCGCAATTATTTTTTTCATGTCGGGTAACGCCCACAACCCCCCTTTTCTTTTTTTTTTAATACTTTTGAACAAACCCAGGGACGGTGCGCCGCTTGCTTTCCATTGGATGTTCACACTAGACGAGAGGACTAACCACCACACCTACGTAGTCTTGACATCAGCTATTTTTATTTCAACCAAACAAATGCTCTGGCTCATGTTTATGTTTCATTTTGGTTGTGGCCATCGCTGATCCCTTCGTATCTCATGTACTTATTCATTTGTGCTATGAATGCGTTGGGCACACGATGCATAGTGATCAGCAAAACAAGTATCTCCTGACACTAGTCTACAGTGGATTAAACATGTCAGTAAGTTGCGAGAGTTATACTGGTATACAGGTATGTGCAGGATAGGCCCGAGTAAACCCCAACGAAATGGACGGAGACACGACGAGGTGGTGTACATCATGCATGGGGTGGGCTCTAGAAAGATATGCTATGCTAGGAAAAGATTCTATGGGTTGTATTAAGGGTTTCCTGTTGGAATAATGGCATCATATATGCTGGCAGGGGGGATAAGTTATCCTCGGAGCCTAGCGGCAGATCCCCTCTTCGGCTCAGCCAGACCGCTATCTCTCCGCAGCGCCTTGGAGAGTGGGGATTTATGGGGGGAGCCCACTACCTCAATGTCAGAGTCGAAGTCGTCGTTCTCAGCCTTGGAGGAGACCGTGGGTGCCGGGTCCCAGCGGGGCTGCTCTTGTGGTGTCGCACCATCGGCCTGGTTCTTCGTGCCCGAATCCTGTTCGCCGCGTTGTTTCTTCCACTCCTCAGACATAGAGTGAATGCGAGCGGCCAGTTCTTCGCGATAGCTACCAACGGAAGCGCCGTCCCAATGCTCGTGGGGAACCCGACGGCCTTTCTGCGGCGACGTTCGCTACGTGGAAAGTTAGTACGCTGCGCGAGGAGCAATGGCGGTACACTCGGCTACGTACGCTGCGAATGATGTCCGACGAGAGCTTTGGGTCCTTCATGAATGTCTTGGCAAAGTGCAACAGATATATGCCGCAGTCACAGTAATTGGGCTGGGCGGGTACCTAAACAACAACTCAACCTCACGTACATCTCGTGGTGAATGAGTAAATACCCACGATCGCCTGCATACCCTTGGGTTCGGTAAGTGTGTCTTCTTCCCGCTGCTTTTTGTCATGAGCTTCCATGAGAAGGTATCTGCTAAGCCTCTTGACAGCCTGAGGGTGCTTCGACGCCAGTGAATCAAAGGTGTAGATGTAAGTCCTTGGATGCCTTGGAGAGCTCGTGAGTGATCATTCTGACGCCGGATGAAAGGAGCGCGCACTCGGCAACTTCCTCAGGCTCACTGTCAGGATTGCCCACTGTTTCATCTTCTATCTCAATTTCGGGCAGCAGCGCGGTGACATCGACAGGAGCAATTCGAGGGGGGGTGACGTCGCCTCGTCCTTGAGGCCTTGTGCCATAGAACGTAGAGGGAGGAATACTTGATGTCAGGACGGTATCCCCTTCACTCCCTCCCGCTGACGTCACATGGTCGGATTGTTCAGTACCGTCGCCTTGGGGATCCGAGGACGGCAGCGTTACGGGATGATAAGGAGGGGAGCTTTGAGGGTACTCAAGTGATGGCGACTCTGGGCAGTGGGTAACGAGGGCGTCCGTATTGGGCGTACCAACTTGCTCTTGCCCATCAACCGGTTTCGGCGCAGGCTCCACTGGCGTGAGGGCGGATTCTACCATTCGCTCAACGTCGATCTCATCCCTTTGGTCATCTGTTCTCGGAGTCTCCGGGTCGACGAGGGAAACAGAATCGGCGTGACCATTCGGCGGAGGATCAGAGTCAGGGGAAAGCGATTGTCTCGGCGCTGGTTCGGGCTGCGGGGCATCCGAAGAGTCATTGACGGCACCTAACCGACGCGTAGACCTGCGGCGGTGGGCGTTTGTCTGCTGAACAGGAGGCAGTAACAACGTGTATTCCGGGCAGTAGATGATGGCGAGGTACCAGTGCAAGCTACGGTCCGTTAAAGACTCGATCACGTCATCCGAGGAGATATAACGTACTTCTCGTTGATGGGAACAATGATGTACTTCTTCTGAAAAAGATCAAATTTGGACGTCCACTTTCTGACACTATTATAACCTTCCTCGGGGCTGTGAAACACGATATGAATTAGAATGATGATGAACGAGGGACTTGACCCACATTTTCGTGGAAAGTTTCTTATAAAAGAATGAACTAAAAACATGAACTTGACTTGCCAACTCCGGGTTGCTCTCTTGTAAGTCAGCTAGCCACAGCCTGCGGGAGTCAACACGATGAAAGACTCATGACAGAAATCAACTTACTTGAGGCCAAACTCGATTAAAGTGTCGTTCAAAAATTCACCAGGCTTCAAACGACCAACATCACCATTCGTGATATTAAAAGAGCCAGTACCGGAGCGATAGCCTAGAATACTGAAGGAAATAATTAACAAGGGGAAAAGGACCGTAGAAAGGGCGACATACACTTCATCCGGATCGGGCCTTGGGGAAAATCGCTTCTCTTCAGCTCCAGAGAGACGCGCCGAGCGGCGCACATAGGTCTCAATGCTTGCATTTGCACTGCTGCGTCTATGAAATTGAATTGGTCAGGAAGCAAGAAAGCCCGAGGGGATAACACTCACGGTTTCAGTCGCGCCCGGGGCTTAGAAGGTGGACTAGGGGGTTTTTCCTTGAGAATATCAAGGATCATAGGTTCTGCATCGCTCATCATCGGCGTGTCCTCACTGACACGCGTGACGGCCTCCCATACTGCCCTTGCTGCCGGTCCGCTGAATCACAATGTCAGCTTGGAAAGTGACTTGTAGAAGGGGACACGCACTCCAAGATTGATTTCCCATCCCTTGAAACCAGAAGCTCTACCAACTTTTGGACAACGTCCACATAGGCCTCATTATCCCAACCACTTGCGGACGTATCGAATTTGAACGTAAGAAGACCATCGGGGTCAGTCGAGCCTAAGAACATTGGCGCGGGAATGAGAACAACATTGTCAAGTCCAAAAAGATCGACCCATACCGGGCTTGAAGCTGAATGCAGTACGATTTTGTACAGTAGCCATTACGGATGGGTGGATTTGGATGAGGGGTTCTGAGGTAGTAGGTCTCTGCAGGATGCCTCAGAAATTGTCCATGCCAGACAGGAAGGGTTTCTAACCTTTATATCCACATACTTGACGTTGTCGATAGACCCTTTCTTGACTTGTAGCTCGAAAGGAGTTGAGCCATCCGCGTCGCGTACTCTGAGGAATCCTGACTCCCATGCGAGACTGGCGCGAAGCTCTGGTGTTGCGTCCTGCGAGGGGATGGCTGCTCCAATGGACCATTCTTTCAAAGGTAGCTGGATGGAAATTACAGTCGCTTTCCTTTTTGAGGCCTTCGTACCAGAAACGAAGCCAGATGGCCTAGTAGCATCAGGGTCCAGCTGTTGGAGGAGTAATGGAGGGATGTCGCGCCGAGGCTCATCGCTCACTCAGTTGCGGGTAGCACACACAGCGGACAACAGACCCACCACTCTCGGTTTCATTCCGTTCTTCCTTGACTGACCGCCGATAGTCCGGAGATTTACAACACGAGGGCTGTCTCGGTTGCTCTGTTCAAAATAGGCTACTTTCTTCTTAACGTTGCCCTGCCCGGATGACGCCTCAGCTTGCGCAGCAGACTCCCTGCTAGGTAGATGTGCGAGATATGCGTTCGCTGGCCGCACGTTGTCGGCATCGGCATCTGAACGAGAAACGGACTCTGTCGTGCGCGCCTCGACCTCCTTCATCGTGTTGCGCACGCGCAGTGTACTTTCGCCGTCTTGTGGGGGCTTGCGTTTCCCTTCGAGGGAGGCGCTGTATACGTGTATTGGTGAGGGCTTGTTCTGATCGAAAACATAGGAGACCTCGGCTGCGCCTATGACGTCCATCGGGTCAGGGGAAGACGTCCTCAATACTATAGGTTCGTGACGGTCGTCATCCGCAGCGGGTGTGTCGTCTTCGGCGTCAATGATAATGGCGTTGGCGGTGGGGTGGGTAGGACGGGAAGATGAGGACGTGGACGGGATGGCCTGTGCGCCTCGAGGCGGTAAAAAATACCTTGACACGGTGTTCTCCATCTCCAGGGAAAGCTCGAGCTTCCGACGTTTCGGTGCTTGTCGCGAAGACGACGCCTTGAGCGCACTCGACGAGCCAGCTTTGCCACCCCGGCCGTCGACCTGGCGGGCATCGCTGTTCGTCATTCGACGACTGTATGGATTCGAACCCAATCCCTGCGCAAACCAGGATCGTTCGTTCATTCGTTCGACCTTGGGCAAGAGAGGGGCCAGGAAGGACGTACTTTTCCTGGGGCCTGGATCGGCGTCGGCTGGCGCCGCCATCTGTTGGAAAGAACTCGGTTTGTACGTATGAACTGGGTGGTAATTGAATGGGTTGACGTACGGTGGGGTTCCGCCTGTTGCACCTGATGCGTCTCTGAAATTGCGAGAGAGACCCGAAGCGGCGGTGTGCAAGTCGCGAATATTTCCGGTGTCATCGCGAGCGAGGCTCATAGCTACAGCCAGGGTTGCTACGAGGGAGGATTTGTGGACGCAAGGGACCCAGAGGCGGGTGGGAGAGGTTAGCGCTATTACAGACCACGCACACGCACACTCGGGCCTCTCATCGTTCAGTCCGGAGCGGGCAGGCGGCGGCGATCCACACCATACCACAAAGGGTAATAATTCCCTACACACGGTAAAAATCACCCACAATATATAAACTACCCGCTACGCATACAATCCCCTTCCCTCCTCGCTTTCTCTGCTCCTCGTGAGCCCAGAGCAGCGCATTAGCTACGTTTACCCGCTCCCCTTTCCCCGGAGTCCATACATTAATGTCCCGGTCTATGTCTTCGATCACCTCGCGTATCTCCGAGGAAGGCACCGGGTGCACCCAGGGCATCCCCTCCACTGGTGTAAATTCTAATGCGGCCGCGCTCACGTTGATTTTTACGTCCCTTGGTCGCTCGAAAGACAGAAGCGGCGAGAGCGTCTGCGAGGGGGTCTTGGGAGGCGAATGCGAAAGTGCCAAGATAAAAGTCAGATTAAGTTCCTCCGAGTCATCACCAATAGGGGTGGATTTGACGAGGTGAGAGATGTATGACGCCAGAACAGACGCCGAGGCAGGATTATGGGCCCCGTCTACGAGCACGACCAAAGACTCGTCGGGATCTTCTGCTGTTCCACCGTTCGGAAGGCGCAACTTCGACAAGGGCACGTCGTGGAACGATAGTCTTCCCGCCCACGTCGTCGAGCGCACTCCAGCCGCGATCGCACTTGGGGTAATCTTACTCCGGAATGGAAGCCGGTGAACGCAGGAAGAGTGAGTCAGGAGCGAGGAGATGATGCCGGCCGCCACGCCCAAGTTGTCCAACTGATGGTCCCCGTGCAATGGAAGCTGTGTATAAATAGGACGCGGGAAACACGACAGAGACAAAGCGACGGGTCGCGCGGCAGCGGGATGGAAAGGCAATAAAGATAAAGAGGAAACGACGGCAGCGGGATCCGCGGGTCCATCCGCAGCCTCGTCCTCGTCCCACGTCCGCGACAAAGCCGGGTGCGCGCATAAAAGCTCTGCGCCGACCTCCTCGACCACGGCCCTTACGGCAACCACAACGTCCGGATGCTTCTGAGGCCCGACGACGAACGGCCGCCCCCTCCTCGCGATGCCCGCTTTCTGCGTGGCGCTCGCGCCCAAGGTATCGCCGAGAAACTTCTGGTGGTCCAGGTCGACGGCAGCGCGGGCGGCAACGAGGACGCAGTCATCCGAAATGGCGTTCGTGGCATCCGTGCGCCCGCCCATGCCGACTTCGAGAACGACGATGTCCAGTTTGGCCGACTCGAACAACGTCAGAGCGGTAGCCGTGAGGAGCTCGAAGCTCGTCGCTCCGATGTTTGCCTGCGAATCGACGTCTTCTACAGCTCGTCGTGCATCGTTATACAGGTCAAGTACCACGGGCTCGCCATTTATAATGATGGAGTCCAGGACGGATATAAGGTGTGGGCTGTTAAACCTGCCGACGGTGAACCCGCTGGTTTGTAATATCGACGCGACAAACGAGGACACGCTGCCTTTTCCGTTGGTGCCTGCGATGTGAATTGTTGGTAGGCTATACTGCGGGAGGTGCGAAAGTAGGACTTGGATTCGCTCGAGCGAGAGGTTCATTAATTGGGATGATGGAGGACTACCAGGCCAGGCAGCGATCGCGACAGTCGGGCATCAATGTGAACCTCAGCCACCAGAATATAATATCTCTATTGATCGAACGGACAGGACACGTGGATTGAATCCGATCTAATGGTGTCGTCGGTGGTACACAGTAGTCTATTAAAAAAAACAAGTCCTTTGTCCATGAACTCGCTCAATCGATCGCCAAATCCACCATCAGTCGAAGAGCACATTATCTTTTCACGAGTCCGTGAAGGCAGCTAAACCGAGATAAAGAGAGGAGTATGCTAAAACAGGGGGGGGAGAAGGTGGGTCGGGGTCGTAGTGATCTGAGTCCATGTATAGACTGTAAAATATGAGGATGTGGAGATTGCAGGGATCAGAACGGATAGGCAAGCGCTAGCAGTCCAGCATGCGTATCATGTCATGTAGATCGTGACAGGACCTTTGGACGGCCCATAAGATAAAAATCTCATCCGTCCCCAGAGAAAGGAGTCGACCATTCAACGCTCAACAGGCTCGAAGAAATGAATTTTGAGGGAATGTATATCCTGCTTGGGCCCACGTTGTGTAGTTCGCATCAGTATATGCGTTCATGTGCCTAGAAGAAAGGTGTATTAGTGCCCGTTTGTCCAAAAGAATAGAGACTTTTCTACTTGTTGATATAAGCGGCTGTAGGACGATTTGGTGGGTCACAGCCGATGGCGTTTTGCAGACCGCTTCGTTGGTAAACGCGGATGTAATCAACGTACATTTTGGCTGGGAATGTCAAGTGCGCGAAGTCTTGGGCCTGGAAGCCAGCTGTGGCGAATGTCATCAGATAAGGGTTCGACATTGTCGCAGTGCAACTCACGAGACATTCCCAAGTTCATGATGAGGTACTACACACCGTGATGAGCGTTATGATACAACCGCAGCAGTACCAACACTTACCAACGGCTCCTCAGGCATAACCCGGCTACTTATACCAGTAGCTTGATCACCCTCCAGTGTCGCAGCGGTAGCTTTCCATGTCTGCTGACCCCCAGCGTACCATTGAACGTAACCATCGTTTCGGTTGTTAGGGTCTGACCACCATTCGTACGCATATGTTGTGTATCCCGTGCCACCATAGTCGGTCGCGTTAAGGTCGGTCAGCCCCGAGATAGCCTGCTGCCAAATGCCACCCTTATATGAATTCCATTGGGTCAGGGGGTCTTGGATTGGGGTGTTCGTGGTGGCATTATTAAATAGATATTGATTGTTGAAAGGGGCGAGTTGAAGAGATTGGGATACCTGGCCCACGAACCTAGTGGTATCTATTTGGGCCTCAAGGATGTCGATTTCGGGAGCACCGCGGCCTACATTCACGGAAGGGCCAGGGTGATCACCGCCTGGACAAGTGCAGGCTGAGAGACGCTGTCCAGGAAGATAAGAAAGGCCCGCGGCGGCCGCAGGACTGCCATTGATGGTTTGATTGGGCACTGTGCCGATGTCGCATGCCGCGTAGGTGTAAGGCCATAGTCCTGTCCCAATGCAGAGGGGAATGATTATTGGGCTACACCCGCAACAGATGTTGCGTCACGTACCTTCGGTGGTTGAGCCATAACCCGCTCTTCCCTGTGGAGGGTAAAGGTTCATAAGCGACTCGACGATTAGCGAGATCGACTCACTAAATTACCCATGGACCATACGGCTGTGGGAGGTCAGCGTTGAAAGACAACAACTCGACAAAGTCACATACCTGGCCAAAACCCGGGAGACTGCACGGAACCTGGTAAGCTGACGGATACTTCAACGTACCCGGTTGTGAAACAGAACTTGTTCCAAGTTTGTAACATTCCTAGAAAGGCTTAAAACATCACGTCACAGGGACGATGAAAAGGCACATACCACTCTGAAAGTTCATGTTGTGGTTGCTCTGTTCCGTCATGGTAATGACCAACTTCCCCCCCTCTGTCGTGAGAGCCTAAGTAGTAACTTTCAGTCACAGTTCCATGATACGTCAAGACGCCCCTCACCTGCGGATTATACCATTCGAGGTCAGCAGTTGGCCTGTTCTCACGTTGTCTTAATGAGGTGACAGCAGCAATATGTTGGCAGATAGACGACGAACCAATAATGAAGGTCAACCGCTTCCCAAAAGGGATCATCTCCCGGCCAGAATGTTCGCCCATCTTGATTGAACTCATCGCTGAAAACCAGATCCCAAGTGCTTCCGTCGCTTGCAACCTTTGTGTAGAACTGCTGCTCTGTATCGCTATCTATGAGTGCGGGGACTTTTGGCAATTCGGGTATCTGGCCGGTCCCGTTGCTCCCGCCAAAATTGCTTCCGAGTGTGGCGAGCGGGGTTGAACGGAAATAGGATATGATGGGGTAACCGGCAAATAGTGTTACAAGACCGGCCATGAGAAGTACGAGGACGGATACGTTTGTCCAACCTCGCGCAGAGAAGACGGCGAACGAGTGATCCTGAGCCGCGTCCACACGGGGGTCCGGATTGTGGAGCGCATCGTCGAGGTCCGGATCTTTCGTATCCCACAGATAGGCAGGAACGGTAGATGTGTTTGCCTGGAGCATGTGCCTTTCACCTGTGACGGAAGACCGGTCGGACGGGGGGACGCTGAAGCGCGAAGTTGTGTAAGCAGGGTTGCCACCTGTGACTGCGGAGGGGTGATGCTTGATAGCCATAGGTCAGAGAAGGTTGCATTGACAATGATAAACGCGCACTGAGTAGGGACCATATCCAGCACCTATAGCTCCTGTTGCCACACCCTGAGCAAGGTCATTTCTGGGGGGCATGGGCAATGATGCTACGACTGGACGGTCATTTGGTGGTGGTACCCGGTTCGATCGCGAGGGGCGTCTTTGTTGGCCATAGGGGTGATTCTGAGGACTTTGCGGAACGGCGTAGTAATGGGAAGGGTTTGGAGAGGGTATACGCCTCGACGGATGTGCCATAGCGGCGACTATTTACCGAAATACGAGCGGGGTAATAGACGAGAAAAGTTGCAGGGAGGCTCAGCTGAGGCCAGCAGCGTCCGTGGTTGTGGGCGAAAGCCGTGGGAATAACTATCACGTGGTTGTGATAGTTCGCGTTGCCGCCACGGCACACGGCACACGCACTGCGGCATAGTATATTCACACACTCGCCAGTGATTCACAGCATCCCTAGATATGATACAACGGCGACTATCACACATGCAAATAACATGCAAATAAGGCATGGGTTAATATCCCCACAGTCTTCGGGTGTCAGACCGTTACCCAAGCGAACACAGTCGGCACGTGACGTGACAATATGCCTCCGCGTCTCAACGGCCTCGATAATTGTGCCAGCGAGCTCGGGTCGCCTTGACCAGATGCTTGGCTGCTCATTAATGAGTATCAGGGCATAAGACACATGCGGAACCGAGAGAGACTGACGGCGTTTTGCTCGTTGCCATTACGTCATGCTCATCCGGACAACATTTCCTCCCCCGGTGTTCCCATCGAACGTGAAGAAATTGGCCAGAGGTGCTTCTCGCACACCCAATGCCTTCAAGATATCTTGTGCGAGCATTCCACCAACGACTGCGCAAACAGGCGAAAACTCATGTATCGCTGTCATGACTATCGTCCTGCCCTGATGTTGTAGAATATGACACCCATATAAATGACATAGCACTCACTCAACGAGCTCTCGAGGGATTGCCGGGAATGCATCTTTGTTGACCTCCGCTCTCGCAATGAGAGTATTCGATAGGGTCTCAAGTTCATCAGCATATATGGAATCATCCGGGAGATGGCCTTGGTGAACACTTTGAAATTCCCACAACGCTATCGGACCCGGTCGTCAGCACATTATAACCGGACAAAAAATGTGCTCATTATCCACACCAAGGATTATGAATACGGCAGCGGGATTCAAGCTCTTAGTCTGGCGTCGCGTCATTCCTGACCATCGATGACGTAGGGCCTCGCGAAGTGGGCTATATGAGACCGTCACTCTGACGTCTCTCCCCATATCCTGGCCTCCTGAGCGGTCGCTGTAGCCAAATATTGGGTCGCGCGACAAGGGCGCAGCCTTCAACAATCTTTCATCCCGGAAATCCCATAGCATGAGACACGTACGAGGTGATGTATTCGTGCTCCAACAAATCACAGAAGATATAACCGAGGAGGCCATACGTCCCTCCCGCGTAAAGCGGCTTTCTCGACCTTCGGCACGCATCATTTGCGCGAATCTGTGCGCAGGCACCTCGTGAATATTGTAATCCGACGAGTTGGGACACCATCCACCTACCAGGAAATCCCGCTCAGACTCAGTTATACACACCAGATCCACTGTCTGCACCAACGCGTCGAACTCTTCCAGCTCCAGCGCCGACGGAGACGTCATTGTCTCGACCGCCACAAGTGGGTTGAGGCTCTCGATGCGAGCCTTCGCCGCATCCACGCGCTAAAAATAAGACAACTGTAAGCTACGCAGGTCGGCATAGGGTGGAGGAGGAAGAAGGGGGAAGGGTGGCGGCTCAACCCATCCGTCATAAGGAGAATGACGGAGAGAAAGTGAACAAGAAATAAATGAAACGCACCTTCCTCCCAACGTCCCCATCCCTGAAGAGGAACCCGACGCCGAGGTCCTCCGCGGCTACGTCCTCACAGTCCCAGATGATCAATTTGCCAATTCCAGCGAGCACAATATTCTTGATCGTCTCCGTCGCGACGCCGCGCAAATTGACCACAAGAATCGTGGCGTTTCTCATCCTATCATTCATACACCAATAATCAATCTAGGCATAACTACAGGACGAAAGGGCTGGACGACGGACCTCTGCTGGGCTTCCAGGCCCCACAAACGGATTTGGCGATCATAGAGGGCCGCTTCGTCTGAAAGAGGAGGTTCATCGAGCCGTGTAGCAGACGGACGCAGACGCAGCCTTGCACAACCGAGACGGACCTTCGGTAATTTCCACGGGAGCGGACTTGGAAGCTGGCTCGTCCTGCGACATGACGTGGCAGATAGCACGTATCCAGTTGGCGGACAACGTATTACTTGGGCGAGGTAGTCCGGGGTGAGAGAAGAAAAGGCGTCACTTCCACCAGCCTGAGCGGGGGGGCTCGGCAACTTTGACGGCTTGCAGTTGGCGCCGACTTTCAGTCTGGAGTTTGGCGCGTCGGCGCGTGTCGGGTCTAGGTTCAAGTTCAGGGCTGTACTAAACACGCTTTTAATCACTTCACACCGGCGGAGGAATATCGATAACATTGCAAAGAGAGAGATACATGCACAGCAATAAAAAGAAGGTGAAAACAGCATTATTATAACGATCACTCAGCCAGGAGTATTATAAGGACTACGGTGAAGCACAAGGGCCCAGCTCTGGACTAACACACATTAAGGGTACATTTTGGTCCGGGAAAGTCATCTAGTTACTAGATTCAGTTGTTGCTCAGCAATGTTGTCATACCATCTCCGTTACAGGTTGTGTCCCTATCGTCATCTAACCTGAGGGAATAATCGTCAACTGAGGTGAGAGCAAGCGGTTGCACACAAAAATCGATACCCACAAATAGTTGCGCTCAATTTCAGACAAGATGGAAAGAAAATCCCCTGGCAACCAAATATCTCATAAGAATCAGACTGCTGGGGAGCTATTGAACGCAAACAGACATAGATACGCGTGCGCTCGCGCGGCAGTGGCAGGTGCCGTTTCCGGTTTTCTCACCGCATCAAGGAGAGTCGATGCAACAAATCGAACTTTGTGAACCTGACACTGAGTCAGAGATCATGACCTCGGCCTCGTACAAGCAGCTACTCGGCTTACCAGAGACGGTCCATTGGTAGCGATGGATTGTATAGGTATACTAGAAGATGATCAGTGTCGGTACCCTCAAAGAAAAGGTACCATCGATACAGACTTGTGTAAAATATTAAGCAGATCGCTCGCTACCGCCTCCCTGTCATCTGCGATGCGTTGCTCGTCCGTTGTCCCCCGAATCTGAGTTTCAAGTTCGTCCCGGTATTGCTCAATCACAAAGCGGACGAGTTGCTGGGGGAATCGACGTGAAAGTTATGACAATGATAGTTTGATGCTCTACTCGCCTGAGTCACATATACGTTAGCCTGCATCACAAGGAAAGGATTGAGGGCATTGGCCCTGGACGCATTAGGATTGTCAAAGAAGTCTTTGACTTCAGCAAATGTTGCCTGTCGAAATCCAGCGCCCCCATAGTCCGACGGAATAGTCGGTTGGGAAGCCTGCTTCAACCTAA
>Ga0137391_10001579_pt1 | contig 16609 bp, 17 predicted proteins | sample 15con2h24BmetaG_FD_101399 | JGI IMG/M metagenome (GOLD analysis project Ga0137391, IMG submission 101399) | Vadose zone soil microbial communities from Angelo Coast Range Reserve, California, USA - 15con2h2.4B metaG | ecosystem: Environmental > Terrestrial > Soil > Vadose zone > Saprolite...
CGTGTGTCGAGAAAGATATTGAAGTGGTTCCAATGGAAAGAATCGTCACGGCTCTACCTGAAGATACCATGGGGATCACAAACATGCTTCCAGACTATCTTGTTGAAACGAGATTTACTCCTCCTGATGAGCATGAGACAAAAGTGGAATTTCGGCATTATTATTCAACGAAGTCTGTCAAGACAAGATTCTTCAATGTCATCGCAAAAAAGAAAATTGCACGAGAATCTCAAGATACTCTTAATGCTATAAAAATAGCTATTGAACAAGAAATAGGTAATATCTTGATCAGACGATCATGAAGGATGAGGAGTGCTCTTCTGGAGGTTCATCTGTTGCCTCCAGAACTTGCTACAGCGACGCGGGTTCCATCGATGGGCAGAATCGCGTGATTGGCACCTCCTCTCTTCCATGCCACCCGGCCCAGAACTTGTCCCGCGTGACGCATATCCTGACCTCCTCGTCCAGCTTCCGATGAGAAACAGACGCTGGAGAGCGTGAGGCATCGGAAAATGGAACGAAGCTGTCAGGATAGGTGTCTCGCTCAAATGAAGGAAAGAGAAGAGAACGAAGGTGAGTAGTCGCTTCAAGCAGATATGCGGTCAAGAGATCGGTCAGTGACACGGCCAAGTATTCCTTCGAGGGACAAAAGGAGCATTCAGCTATGACCAAGACGCCTGATCCCATTCAAGAACTGGTGACGGCTGCCCGGCGCAAGCAGATCCTCGACGCAGCCACCCAGGTCTTTGCCGAAAAGGGCTTTCATCGGGCTACCATCAAAGATATTGCTCGCGTTGCTGGGATCGCCGATGGCACGATCTACACCTACTTTGCCAGCAAAACGGACGTGCTGTTAGGGATTCTCAATCGTCTCAATGAGTCAACGGAACGCGAGCAGCAACTCGTGCCGAAGAGCGAGCAGGATCTGCGCTCCTTTTTCACCGCGTACCTGCGCCAGCGCATCTCCCTCTTGTGGCCGAATGCGGAGGTGTTCCAGGCGGTCCTGCCGGAAATGCTGGTCAATGAGGAATTGCGCGAGCTGTATTACCAGCAGGTACTGGTGCCCACCTTCACCGTTGCCGAACACTACTTCCAGGCGCAGAGCGCCACAGGGCAGGTACGGAGCACCGATGTGCCTCTCACGGTTCGGGCCATCGCCGGGATGGCCTTTGGCCTGCTGACGCTCCAATTGCTCGGTGACGAGGTGATCGCCGAACGCTGGAAAGAGCTGCCTGAGGTTCTGACAACACTGGTGTTCGACGGCTTGCAACCGGGAAAGGAGACCACCCACGAATGAAGACACCAACGCATCATTCCATTGGAGTGAGCTTGGAGATGGCCGTGATCGCCTTCTTCATCCTCGCTGCCCTCAGCTTGCTGGTGGTGTATCTCGCTGATCCAGCGATCTACGCGCAATCGCTCTCGCTCGCGTCCTCTCCGGCTGAACGCTATCCGGTTCCGGTGACGCTGTTTCTGGTCGGCATTCTCGCTGTGATCGCCCTGCTCATCCTTGGGGTCGTGCGCCATTGGCGCTGGGTCTTCTGGCTCATGTTGGTTGCCTTTGCCAGCTCTGCCCTCCAGATCCCAGTCACCCTCTTGCAGATTACTGATGTATTGCCCACTGCTGATCCTCTCTGGTACAGCCTGTTTCGGATGGGGGTTGCCATGGCTGAGATAGCTATTGCCGTTTGGATGATCCACATCTATCGACACGCAGGGGTCTGGGCACGAGGAAAGAAAAGGAACGAGTAAGGAAGTCCAGAACAGCAACGAGAGCCGACGTCTGGGGTAAGTGAATCTGCTCTGCCCGGTGGTCTTACAACTGTACGTCTGGAAAAGCTGAGAAGCAAGGGGAGAAAAGATGCAACCGTGCCAGTGGCAACCTCCAGTCACACTTTCCGAGCAAGAAGAACAGATCGTGCAACGGATACGGCGGAGACCTCCTCATTAAAGACTTCACGCCGTTGGGGAGTTCAAACTGGCTAACGTTGGGTGCCCAAACGGGCTAAGATGACTCTGATTCCTTGCAAACATGCGGGAGATTCGGTACGCTTGAAACACGCATCATTGTCTGGGAAAGGCAAAGGGAGATGCCTGGACCGAAACGCACTCGCCGAGAGCGCACCGATGAATGGGCGAGGATTCAGCAATGGACGTTGTGGCCTGAGCAAGAGCTCTACGAGCAAATCAGACCCCTCGTCCTATTCCACGAAACCGCAGGGGAGCGAGCGAAAGAAATCGATGTCCCCCAGCGCACGTTATCCCGCAAAGCGGATGAGTTTGAACGCGACGGGATGCAAATCCTCTTTACCTCCAGGGAACAAGGCGGAGCGAGAGCCACCTCCAAGACGCTGCCGGAAGAGATCCGCCAGCTCATCGTCGGTCTGCACGCGGAACTGCCCACGATGTCCTGGCGCGAAATTGCCGAGGTATGCTACATTCGGTACGGCAGACGCCCAGATCATAAGAGTGTCAAGCACCTGGCGATCTCCGGTCTTCTTCCCTCCCTTCCAGCCCGGCGCTACCAGCCCTGGCACCAGATTCCTGACCCGGCTGAACGCAAACTGGCAGCGATCCGATTACACGCAGAAGGCTGGTCGATTACTTCGATTGCTGAGTATCTGGCGACCTCGCAGCACACGATCTATGACACCCTGCAACGCTGGATGGAGGAGGGGGTCCGAGGCTTAGAGGCGAAGCCAAAGACCAACAAGGGCGTCCGCAAAGTGACCCTTTCGGTCAGAAACGAGATCCGCAAGCTCCAGCAGAATCACCTGCTGGGAGAGTACCGTGTCCATGCCGTTATGTAGACACTTGTAACCCTGTGGAGCATCTGTTCGTGAGGAGAACAGATGTGGATACGAAAGGAGCAAGTGATCTATGAAAGTCCAACGTATTCTGTTTCAAGAAGCCAATGACGTGACCTTTGAGCTGCTCGATGACGCAGGTCAGCCCATCGAAATCGTCTCTCGCTTCATGCGGCATCTGCGCGCTCGTGACTACTCCCCGAACACGCTGTCTGCTTACTGCTTCGACTTGCTGCATTTCATGACCTTTCTCGAAGTACAGCACCTCACGTATGACCAATTTACCCCAGCTCACGCCTGGACCTTTTTGGAATATCTGCGCGAGCTCCCCAGCCGTATTCAAGCGCAACGATTTGGCCCGGTTCTTTGCACGACCGATCAAGGGCGCTCTGCGAGATGCCTCTCACCTGCCACCATCAATCGCCTTCTAGCCACTGTCTCGTCCTTCTATGAGTACCTCATTGTCGCAGACCTGTTTCCTGGCCGGGAAAACCCGATCCAGAAAGTCGATGATCCTGCTCTCGCACGCGTTTCCCAACGCCATCGCCCCTTTATGGGCAGTGCCTCCAGTCCTCGGCCAGTTCGCAGATCTGTGCGGGTAAAGACGGTTCAGAGGGTGCCGCGCCCCATGAGCGAGGAACAGATCGCGCAACTGCGAGGATCGTTGCGCCTCTGGCGTGACAAAGCCATGTTTCTCTTGATGTTGCAGGGAGGGTTGCGACCGGGGGAAGTACTCAGCCTTCACCTCTCTGACATCGAATATGGCCGCAAGCGCGTTGCCATCCGCTGCCGAAATGATCATCCCAAAAGAGCCCGACCAAAATCACGAACGGAGCGAGTAGTTGATCTCCTGGAGTCCGAAACGCTTCAAACGCTCAATACGTATATGATGCAAGAACGACCGAAAGATTCGGAAAGTCCATTTGTCTTTCTCGTCGGTGGTCGTGGAAAACGACGGGGTGAGCCTCTCGGCTACCACGCCCTCGTCAAGCTCTTTGAACGCCACTGCGAACGGCTCGGAATTCGCGACCCCTGGATTACCCCTCACGCGCTTCGCCATACCCACGCGACGACGATGTGGGAGAAAGGGATGCGCGAACTGACCCTGCAGAAGCGATTAGGACATGCCTCACCAGAGTCAACTCGTCTCTACACCCGCGTTTCTGACCCCGTCGTTGTTGCCCAATACAAGCGTGCAGATGGCGAGAGGAGCAATGGCCATGACGCTCCATCCTCTCCATCACTGGCATAGCGATCCTTCCTGGCAACATCCAAATCCAGGAGTCTACGAGGAGTTTGTCCAAAGCTACACCGACAAACGGTTTCGGCACTGGGCTCTATTACGCTATCACCGAAAGTTTGTCGCTCAATATCCGAATTTGTTGGATTGGTTTGCCGCCGATCTGAGCGAACGAGTGGGACGATTGCCCTACGAAGGTCCCTCTCAGATGACCAATGCCATCTCCTACAACGCCCGCTTTTACCTCGTGTTCCTCGCCTGGCGCGGCTACGTCCGTTTTGATTGGGACTGGCTTCTTGCTGTGCGTCATCTTCGCTTCAATGAGCTGGATCAGGCCTCGGTGAATCAGAGCATTGAGCACCTCGTTCAGATCGCGGAGGGGCTCGGGTATCGCCCTATTGATGTCCGCTATGAACTCCGCTGGGCGGTGAGTCGCCTCTTGCTCCATCTGGGAACCTCCGATATGACGATGATTACTGATGAACATCTTGCCACAGCGATTGATGCCTGTTATCGTTTTGGCGAGCGTCCAGATGTGGGCGAGTTCTTCAAATCGGCAGACTACGATCAACACCACGTCCGTAACCAATATACGTGGTATTTCCATGTGCTGCATGTCGTGTTGTATCACCGAGGACAGATCTCGACTCCTCCGCAACGTATTACCCGCGCCTCAGCCCCACGGCCACCAGTAAAGCCCCGCATGCAGGCGGTGGTGCACCGGTATCTGGTGGTGCGCCAATTGACCGATGAGCCAAATACCGTGCAAGGATTTGATACCACCACCTACAAGTTCATCACGTGGATGGCACACGTCTATCCACAGATTGAATCCTGGGCGGAAGTCACACGAGAGCAGGTGCTCGAATATGCAGAGGCCATGAAGACAGCCATCAGCCCTCAGACAGGGAAGCCGCTCAGCACCGTGAGCCGACGTGGTCAGCTTTCTCGCCTGTCGGTATTTCTCTCCGATATCGCCATGTGGGGATGGGAAGATGCACCTGGCCGCCCGCTCTTGGTCAAAGGAGACTTACCAAAGCGACCGCAACGGGTACCGCGCTACATCCCTGACCAGGAATTAGAGCGTCTCATGATGGCTATTCGTGCCCTTCCCTGCCCATTTCAACGTGCTGCCTTGTTAACAGCTCGCTGGTGTGGAGCCAGGCGTGAGGAGATCTCTCGATTGTCGTTGGAGTGCTTGGATCGCTATCCCGATGGAACCGCCAGGCTCCATATCCCGGCGGGCAAAACGAAGCGTGAGCGCGTCGTGCCACTGAACGAAGAGGCCGCTCAGGCTCTTCAGGAGGTCCAAGCGCTGCGGAGACAACTGGCTGTGGAGCGTGGCTTCCCTGACCGGCTCACGGGAAGCGAAACGCGTTGCCTTTTTGTCCGGCATGGGAAACCCCTCTCCGTCGAATACCTGTTTCAGTGGGCCTTGCAGGCAGCGTGCGCTCAAGTTGGCCTGGTGGATTCGAAGGGGAAAGCGACCATCACCGCCCATCGCTTCGGCCACACGGTGGGGAAACAGCTGGCCGAGAAAGGGGCCAAGCTTCACACCATCATGACCGTCCTGGGTCATGCGAGTCCCCATATGACGATGGTGTATGCACAGATCAGTGATCCGGTGGTGCGCCAGGACTATCAAGCCGTGCTCGGTCCAGGAGCCACGATTGCTGGACCAAGTGCGGAGGCCCTCCGAGCAGGCAAGTTGTCTCACACCGACATCCAATGGCTTCAGGACAATTTTTTCAAAACGGAACTCGAATTGGGACGCTGTCTCAGGCTGCCCCAGGAGGGCCCGTGCGAATGTGAGCTGTATCTGACCTGCGCCAAGTTTGTGACGACGCCTGCCTATGCTCCACGCCTCCGGCGGCGGCGGCGCATTGAACAGGAACTGGTTGAGGATGCCGCCGCTCATAGGTGGCAACGGGAGGTCGAGCGGCACCAGTGCACGATTCGCCGTCTTGAGCAGCTCCTCACTGATCTTCGAGAACCCATTGAGGGTTCAGAGGCACCCGACTAACGAGGAGCGATCAGCACGGTGGGGTGGCGGAAGCGGCCTAGCACACCTGGCACCAGGAGTCCGAGCAGAGGCCCGCCGGAGGCACGCCTGGGGTACTGTCACGGTGCTCATGGCAGCAGGCGGCGTGAAGCAACGCGGGCGGAGCTTTCCTTGACCTCATCCATTACACTCGAAGAGCGAAAGCGAGGGTCGGACGGTACAACACACCAGTATACCTCTCGTCCTCGCTTTCGGCCCGCAGGGCTGTATGGATGAGGTCAAGGGCCGCGTTGTAGCTGCCTGCTGCCTCGACGCTACGGTCGGAGTGGGTTTGTTGGGGTGAAGAAGTGTCTACATAAATGCGGCGCTCAAGCAACTGGGTATCTCGGTTCCGCCACGAACCTGTGGCCGCATTATGGCCGAGAATCGTCAGCTCTATGGGATCAAGCCATCCCCAAAAGAGCCACACCACCCAAAGCCGCACCCGTTCAAAGCCCTGGCTCGGCATGAGCGGTGGTGTATCGACATCCGCTACATCGAAAAACATCGCATTCCTGAGATCAAGGGCTCTTTTTATGTCATCACCGTCATGGATGCCTTCTCACGAGCTATTCTCTCCAGTGACATCTTTCAAAGTCAGGATCTGGCTTGTGTTTTGATTGTGCTCTACGCAGCCATTGAGCAATTTGGTGCGCCACAACGCCTCATCACAGACAATGGCGGAGTCTTTCGAGCCAAGCAATTGCTCGCCATCTGTGAGGCCCTCGACATCGAGAAGGAATATATCCATTCGCGTCAGAGCTGGGAAAATCTTGTAGAAACTCACTTTAACGTGATGAGACGGATGAGCCAGGTGCATTTTGAGCAGGTCACGAGTTGGCAGGGAGCCAAGCTGGCACATGAACGCTTTGTGACCGATTACAATGCCCAGCCGCACTGGGCACATCGTAAGCGCGATGACAATCGCCTCAGTCCGGCGGAAGTGCTCGGTGAGGAGAAAAGCCGTCTGCGCACTCCTGAGCAATTGCACCGCATCTTTTATGCCACCCGCTTTCTGCGTCGATTGAATCGACTGGGATATGTGCATTTTCGACGTTGGAAACTCTATGGGGAAGAGGCGCTGGCTCGCCATCCCGCCGTGATTTGGCTGCACGGAGATGTCCTCACCGTCGAATATGAGGAGACGCCGCTCGCCCAGTACACCGTGCGGTATCAACCAGACAAAAAGCACTTCAAAGCGATCCCGCAGGCGAAGCGATTCGAGACCCCCTATCGCTCGCCGCAAGGGTGGCTCTGGGAACTGGATGACACGATGTGGTCCCTCGCCAAACGCCTCCCCGATTATGCCCCTCGCAAACGGCGGCAGAAAAAGAGCGCGTCTCTTCAACTCCCACTGCTCGAAGAGTCGTGAGTAACTCGGGCAGGATGTTCACATGCGGATGATGTGACAAATGAGCGATAGAAAGCAGTGCTATGGAAAAGCAGCCTGAATCGTTTTAAGAATCCTACACCAAGAAATCTGCTCCTGCCGCCCTGAAGACGATTTGATTAATGTTCTCGTCACCGCCGAAGGACACGAGTACCGTGATTGTAATCCCGAAGAATACCTGAGGGCGCCCTACCGCTGCCAAGGACCAGGCGTTGCTACGAGTTGCATCAGCGTTCTCCGTAATGCCATGCCAAGGCCCAGACAAAGCTAACCTAGGCACTTGCCCGATTAAATTCTGCCCATCAAATACATGCACTGCGGTCACGGTGGTGTAAATTTGGGAATTAGATGGCTCTTGCGCCAATTTGGTGATAGATGAGCTAATACAGAGCTTCTCTCTGAGAGGTTGTTCCTGGTGATCTCACCAAGAGCATCTCCACCTGCTCTGTCGGAGTTCGGGCTGGTCTATGTGCTTCCTGGCCTGGGTGCGTTCTTGCTCATCCGTGGATCAGCGTTTGGGGCTACTGCCCATGACGATGCTCATGGCGCTTTCATGACGCTTCCTCCTTACACTAGGAGCAGAGAGGGCGAGGCGCGTCGGCTGAGAAGTGGCCCCACACCCTGCCTGATGGGCCTGTGAGCGAGGAACTGCTCTCCTGGCTGCTCCACCATGCTCGCTCATCACGAGAGGGCTTTCACTTTTGCAACCAGTGTTTGTCTATGTAACGACTTGTCACCAACAGGACCAAAGAATCATATTCCGACCGGAAACGCGACTCGGTGTGTCAGAAAGACTATAAATTCGCCAGTTCCGACTCATAACCTCGCCAGTTCAACGAGCTTGAATGGATGAGTCAACATTGATTTTTCCGGCGCATATCTTCGCCCGAATCCCAAATTGGCTCATAACCCCGCCGAATGAGGCTCGGACAGAAAACCATCGGCTATCTCGCCTCTTATCGTGGCTCAAGCCTAAAATTGGCGATGATATGGGTCAAACTGGCGATGATATGGTCCTGCAACTTTCTTTTGCCTCGAATCATGGCCGGGAAAGGTGCAGCGACCTTTTCCAGATCGCGGCTTTCAACCCGTAGGCATCGTAGCCGATGGCAAACGAGTACAGAGACGGCGAAGTTATGGTATTAATGACACAGAACCAGATATATTTGTATTGCTTTCAATGGATGCTTCCATCATGTACTGCCTTCCTCTACTCTTATGAAATATGTAAGACTGCCTTGCCCGGAAACTGCCGGTCGAGGAGGGCTTGTGCGACCCTGCCTATCTCATGCCAATCCGCTTCCATGCCAAGAAGAGGAATCAGCTTTCCTGTGCTGACTAAGTGGACCAGGCGCCTGAGCCCAAGAGAAGCCGGTTCGCGCCTGAACTCGAAAAAGAGATTGAAGAAATCCAGGCCAGTGTCTGGTATCTGGCGCACACGCGCATAATCCAATGGAACTTCGCTGCCTGTGAGTGCGCTGATGGCGATACATGTTCCTCCCGGAGCAAGTTGCGTCATGGCCTCTGCCAGCGTTCGTCCGCCGAGCTGATCAAGGATCAGGTGATAGGGGCCGAATGCTGGAGTGGCTGCAATGTTCTCTCAACGACCACGTGATCTGCACCCGCCTCCTGGACGAGTGAGGCTGACGAAGCGTGACGGACCTGACCAACCACCCGCGCACCTGAAAGCTGGGCCAACCGGCAAGCAAAGAGTCCTACTCCACCAGAGGCAGCGGTGATCAGGACTGGTCGAGCGATGAGGCTTCCACCATGCTCAATGGCATAGAGTGCAGTGAGCCCCGCCATCGGCAGCGCTGCTGCTTGCGCAAAGGAAACAGACGGTGGGAGTTCGGCCAGGGCATTTGTCGGGACCGCGACCTGCTCGGCCCAGGCGCCAGGGGGAGCCATGCAGATACCGACCACCCTCGTCCCTTGAGCCGGTCCAGTTCCATCGGCTGCCGCCTGCTCCACAACTCCAGCGAGATCCCACCCCAAGCGCGTTCCTGCCGCACCCTGGACTAGATACACCACTTCTCCACGATTCAGAGAGATCGCCTTCACTCGTATCACTGCCTCATTGGCCCGGGGTGTCGGAGGCTCAACCGTTTGGAAACCAAGGCGCACAGGCGTTTGTGGATCAATGACAATAGCTTGCATGCTTGAAACATACCTTTCTCTTTCGCGGGCTCGGTCGCTCGACTGACGTGATACAATGATGCCAGACCTTTTGCTTCCTAATAAAGGCCCGTTTCGGCAAGGTGATGGTCTTTTTGACAGTCGCTGCATCCCACTCATCAGACACGCGGCAGCTCTTCCCGGCCTCCAGTTCGCGGATGTTCGAGCCCCGCACCGTGTGACCAGCGCTTGCCAGTGGTCGGCATCCCTCTTAAGTCACCTTCGGGTGTGCCTGCCATGACCCACGCGAGAGCCGCCCATTAGCAAGCGATAAACCGGCTTGTCACTCCGTACCTGGCTGAATCAGCAGTTCGTTCACCTCGACCGGCGCTGGTTGCGTGACCGCATACACAATGGCCGCGGCAATATCCTCACTTGCCAGCGTCGTTATTGACCGCATCCAGGACAGCATGGGGTCTTGCGCCGCCTGCTCAGTCAGCTGTTTCTGCATTTCTGTTGCTACCCCGCCTGGCTCAATCACCGTGACCCGGATGTGATGGGGAGAGACCTCCTGGCGCAGCGCTTCTGAAAAGGCGCCCACGCCCCATTTGGTCGCAGCATAGACGGCATCGCCACCCTGTACTTTGCGTCCAGCCTCCGAGGAGATATTGACGATATGCCCACTGCCTTGCGCTTTCATCAGCGGCAGCACCGCGTGCGTCGCGTACATCAAGCCCAGCAGGTTAATGTTGACCATCTCTCGCCACTCCTCGGTCTTGGCTCCCTCAATCGGACCAAGCCGGGCCACTGCGGCATCGTTGACCAGGATATCGACGCGGCCCCACGTGTCGCGCGTGCGGTGAACCATCGCGCGCACCTGTGCCTCGTCGGCGACATCCACCCTCAGTGCGATGGCCTGGCCTCCGCGCTCTTCAATGCGCTTGACCACCGCTGCCAGTCGATCCCCGCGCCGGGCTGCTGCAGCGACCCGCGCCCCTTGCGCCGCCAGCGCCAGCGCCGTCGCCTCCCCAATGCCTGACGAAGCTCCCGTCACCAACGCCACTTTTCCTTCCAATGCACCTGACATCTCAACACCTTCTTTCTAGCAGCAGTGCCGTTCCGCTTTCTCCTGGAACGTTCCCGCCATGTTGCTGTTTCCTGCTCGCTCTGTCTCAGGGGTTTGTGCTCCCCGAGAGAGCCGTTGCTCACTCCAAGACCAAGCCCGGCAGGGTGTGGGCCACTACCCAACTGCTCTACCTCGCCCTCTCTGGTCCTAGTCTAAGCAGGAAGCGTCATAAAAGCGTCATGAAAACGCCATGAGCAGCAGCATGGGCCGTGGCCCCAAACGCTGACCCCCACAGGAGCGAGCATGTGTTTGGCAGCAAGCCCATCTTTAGATTTTGACCCATATCTTCGCCAATTTATTCTCCTGACGCATAACTCCCCTTTTCGGCGAAGATATGGGTCAAATTACACTATACCCCAATAATTCCGATACTACTTTCAGGTCTATTTTTGTAAATCTCAGCATCTGTCAGTGTCACTGCCGGGATTTGTAAACCATCCCTGGCGAGGTTTGCTTTCTTACGAACTTCTCGGAGAGCTTGCTAATTGTGGTACCCCAGAAGAAATTCAGCGGAAACAAGACTATCTCCGTTCCTGGGGATACGGTGAACAAGGAGAAGACAATCCAACTCGACCTTTCTCTTCCGGCCATGAGGGATTGTTGACAGAAACCCGTCTCAGTGGGAGGGGCAATTTCTTGCAAGCAGCGAGGGAGCGTGCATCCGGGTCGCTTTTGACCATTGACTCTTTGTACGATGCCGCCACTTTTGGCTTAGCAGCGCTGGATTTTTTTACGACGACCGGGGCTAGAATCAATGAATTACTTCAGCTTCGGCTCAGCCCTGATTGTCTCTATGCGATGTCGGTGGGAGGGACTCCACGTTTGCTCGTCCGACTGGTTCCCAAGGGGAGAGATCAGACTGCCGAGTACATGATCGGACCTGAAACGAAAAACAACCTGGAGCGTGTTGGTGCTATGCTCAAAGGGCATTACCACCTGGAGAAAGGCCAAAGCCTTCCGCATGTTCCCTTTCAGCCAAATCACCAGCGTGCTCATCGCTTTCCAGGCAAACACCCGTATTTGTTTCAGTATCATGGAAAACATCTCTCTCCCAGAGCGATTGCGGCGTGTCTGCGTTTTCTGTGCCATGGAATGGTGTTTCAACGTACCGACGGCACAACGGTGATTCTCAAGCCTCATTTACTTCGCCATGTGTTTGCGAATCATTTACACCAGGTCGAGCACGTTCCCCTCGATCTGGTGGCAGTGATTTTACATCAAAAGGACGTTCGTGTGACGGCCTACTACGCAGCCCCCACCTGGCAGCAGGTGGCTGAGACAACTGGTACCTTTTTGGATCGCTGTGCAACCCAATTAGGAGAAGTCGAGGAAGCGTTTGTACGAGCTCCAGCGGAGCTGCAACGCCAATGGGAAGAGGCCAAAAATCAGGTTGGCACGCTCGCGAAAGTTCCCGGTGGGGATTGTGCCTGCCATGCAGTCTGTCCCTACTCCTACGTCTGCACAGGTTGCGTCTACAAAGTCCCCGATCCGGCTCGGCGAGATGAGGTCGTAGAACAAAAACAGTGGGCGCTCATTCGCCTTGAGCAAGTCAAACGGCGCGGCATGGGGCCTGAGACCGTCAAAATGCAAGCGCTGATTCAGCGATGTGAAGCTGAGCTGGAAGAAATGAATCTCATTGAGGAGTATCGAGCTGATGAACACTACCAACCGGAACTACGAATCGAGCCAGGAAAAGCTCCCAGTAAGTGAGGCGCATCCCTGGCTCCAAAAACATTACCAGGAGAAGCGCGAACGCACGATACACCTGGTCAAGGCCACCGTCGATCAGCTCGTCAAAGAGAAACAAACAGTGACCATTGAGGCTATCTGCCACAAAAGTGCACAGATCGACGAGGAAGGCCGAGGGGTCAAAAAGTCGGCGGTGCTGGAAAACCAGGAGGCTCATGCCTATTACCGGGCACACAGCGCCTCCTACCGAGCGGCGGCAGCACGCAAACGAACGAGTAAAGCGGCAAAAACCTCGGCACAAGCGCATCCGTCACGCATCGATCCGCATCGTGATATCGATCGAGCGAGATATCGTTACCTTCAGATGACCAAACCGGAGATTGTCGAGCGCCTGCTCATTGTCGAGCAAGCGTATGCAGAACTGGCAGAGCAGCAAGCCAAGCTCCAGTTTGCCTGGGTAGAATTGGAACAACAATCGACTTCAAGCAGAAAGTCGGACTAACGTCCCAGATGGAATCACGCGAGCCTCACAGGGGGAGAGATCCGTTCTTCCAGGAGTGAGGAACGCCATATCAAAAAGGAAAAAAGCCTATGCGTCTTGCTCTCACCTCGGATATTCATGGGAACAATGTGGCTCTAGAGGCCGTTTTGACAGCGATCTCAACGAGAGCTATCACCCAAGTGATTTGTCTTGGCGATGTGGCCTCGACAGGACCCGAGTAGGGCTAGGATCTCTGCCGGGTTTAATGGGGAGCAATGTCCCGGTTGCGCGGGCATAGTCCGCGACTACTGCGACGCCTGTGCGTTTGGTCGTACCCGGCATATCCTGGACGCTGGGGCGCACTCGCTGTGCCTGTGTGAGCGCTGCTACGCGCTGCTTCTCCAGGTTCGGGAAGAAGTGTGGCCCAAAGCTTCAACCTGTGAATCCACGTCCTAGAGTGGCCGCTACACCACCACTTGGCCCGGTTCGGCGGCACTCGCGCATGGGGACGACTCCGTCTACGCAACCCGGCTTTCCCGCTTTTCGAAAACGCAGCCAGGAGCAGCGTCCTCCCCTTGTGGTTTATCAAGAGCCGCGTAAAACCCTGTGCTTGAGCACTGGGGAGAGAAGCGGCCTCGCTTCGCTTGAACAAGCGTTCCTCATATGGTAGTATCTAAGCAGTACCGAGACCTCGGAAGAGTGTTTGGGCGTTCCAAGGGAAGTCGTTTCCCTGGGTGAAAGCACTCACGTGTTTGCGAGGCACGACTTCTCTCACTCTTGACTTGAACGGAAAACCAACGTTCAAGTAACGAGCAGACGGAGAAACCTCCTGCTGGGCGAGCGGGAAGGCCGAGAAGCCTGTGGAGAGAAGGTCGAGACCAAACCTGGATGGAAACCAGGGAAGGCGCGACTCGACGAAGCAGGAAACCCACCGGCGTTGGGGGGAGAATCCCCGGTCTGCGAGACCTGGGGAGGACGTCAACACCAGGCCGATGTATTGTTTCAGTAGACGTGGGTCGTACCTCTTGCCTATCGCCTCTAGGCCTGGCGGAGTCGTCTGGACACGCCTGGTGCTTCCCACTAGTTTCTAGGAGGGTAATCATGCCAACTCGCGCAGAGATTTTGGACATACTTGCGGCATCGCAGACGCAGGTCATGGCGTTTTTTCAAGGGCTGAGCCCGGAAGATCTGGAGCGCCCGGCAACGGCGAGTGATGTTCCCGGAGCAGCTCCGTGGCGCGCTAAGGATCATTTGGCTCACCTGGTGAAAAACGAGCGCAACATCCAGCAAATGCTGCGCCGTACACTCGCCGGCGAGACGCGAGACGTTTTCTTACGTCTTCAATACCCGGAGGGAATGCCGCTGCCGGGCATCCTGGGCGATCTGAGCGCGCTGACCCCGGAGGAGGAGGAGCGGCTGGGGATGGCCATCGCCCAGCTCAATCAAGCCTATGTGGACGCGCACCATGACGACAGTCTGGAGATGCTGGCAGCGGATTACCTGGCGGCGCGGCAGGACACAGTGGACCTCCTGCACCAGTTCACCGATGATCAGCTGGCCGCTCCGATGCCCACCGTCGTCGGTGACGCGGCCGCTGGCGACTTGTTTGCCGGGAGAGCGGGGCATGCGGCTGAGCACATTACCTCGATTGAGGAAGGATTTCGTCAGGGCGTGTGACACTCCCCGAAGCTTGTGCCGGGGGCTTCTCGGCTCACGCCGAGCTATGTGCGGGGTGTCTGCCCGAACTACTGCGCCAAGGGCGCAGATACTTCACCTGCAAGGGCAGTCAACGGCCTGGGAGCATGTCACCATGGTGGCCGAGACGAGAGGATATGGAGCCGCGCCTACTGCGTCACGCGGGCCTGTGGCCCTACAGTGCGGGCAACAGTCTATCCTGCGGTGCTTGCTCCGCTCCCCGCATACGGGACACGTCTGCGATGCAATGGCCCATATTGCACAACTTCCTTCGCTGCTCTATTTGGCCTATGTTCAGCACCAGATGACCATCGATGAAGGCAGCAAGTGGGTACGAGACGAACTCCAACGAAGCTGGAACAAACTGTGTCCAGAAGCGCAGGAAATCATGCGGGAGCAGTATCACTCTGCGCTCAAGGTATTGCCATGATGTTATCTGGACTTTCAAGTACTGTAGGTACCTGCCACCAGCAAGGGCCAGAGAGGAAAGTACTAACAGCTTCACAGATTTCCTCCTCATCGGGTATGATGGGGAGGAAATCGTCTATGACAGAGTTTGCTGTAGATAAAAGCCCGCTCGCTACTACCTCCGTAACTCATTACTTGACAAGACCTAAAAGAATACTGGAGCGCCGATATTCGCTACATTGAAGAACACCTGCTTCCTGATCCCAAGCCCGTCTACGTGATTACCATTACCATCTTTGAGAATTTCTCGCGCAGCGTCCTCTCTTCCGCGATTTCTGCCACCCAGACCCAATGGGACTACCTCTCCGTCCTGGCTGATGCGATTCGGCGCTACGGGGCACCAAAAGCTATTGTGACAGATGGGGGAGGGCAATTCCATTCCACGGTCGCCCTCCAACTGTATGACATGCTGGGTATCCGCAAAGAACGCATCGACGCGGGCGAGCCGTGGGAAAATTATGCGGAGACCTTGTTCTCGGTCCAGCGCAGACTTGCCGACCATGCCTTTTCTAACGCGCGCACCTGGCCAGAGATCCAGCAGGCCCATCAGACTTGGTGGGAGCACTACAACAGTGAACACCATTACGCGCACCGTGAGCGCCAGGACGGGCGGCACAGCCCTTCCGACGTGTTGCGTGGGGTCTTGGGGCGCACCTACCCGGAAGAGGTCCTCTCACGGGCGTTGTACGCCACGCAGTTTACTCGTCATCTGGACCGACGGGGGTATCTGCGGTTCAGAAACTGGCGCTTCTTCGGGGAAAATGGACTGGCCGGGGAAGAGGTGTCCGTGTGGGTCTATGAGGGAACCCTCAAGGTCGAATACCAGGCCACGACCCTCTCGCTGTATGCCATCACCCTGGCACACGAGTCACAGCAGATCACCGGAGTGACGAATGCTCGCCGTCTGGAGACGCATTTTCGTAGCCCACAACTCGACCTGTGGCAACTCTCCGAGACCGAGTGGCTGCTCGCGCTGCGCCGACCTGACCCGGCACCGCGTCGGAACCAGAGCAAGCTCGTCGCGTTGGCGCGGCAACTCCCGCTCCCCGAGTGGAGTGCGACTGGCTAGTCCTACAGTTGTAGATGAAGAACAAAGAGGTGAGAAGGAATCAAAGGACGCCACCGAAGGATCACCTTGACACCCAGACGGACGAGCGATTTCCCCGGCAATAGGTATGGCACAGCTTGCATTTTTCTCGCATATACCACATCATTTTACTAGACTTCTTGATGTTAGAGCAGGGACGCCTCTTCGCCACCAGGGATGGGGATACGTGAAAGGGAGAGCTACCACAGTATGTCTCATGTAAAGCAGACCGAGTGTGACACGCTTGCGGCGCGTGAGACACTCATCACCATGATTGAGACGCTTTCGGGTGCCTTCTTTGTCATCGATGACACCCAGACCATTGTGTATGCCAATGCGCGCGCGCAGGTCATCACCGGAGCCACGCGAGAGGAGTTACGTGGGAGCCTATTCTGGCGCAGCGCTCCACACCTGGTGAGCACCGCGCTCTATCAAGCCGTGCTCAGGACCAGGCAGACCCAAGAACCGAC
>Ga0137391_10001580_pt1 | contig 16609 bp, 14 predicted proteins | sample 15con2h24BmetaG_FD_101399 | JGI IMG/M metagenome (GOLD analysis project Ga0137391, IMG submission 101399) | Vadose zone soil microbial communities from Angelo Coast Range Reserve, California, USA - 15con2h2.4B metaG | ecosystem: Environmental > Terrestrial > Soil > Vadose zone > Saprolite...
CCGGCAGAATATGCTCCGAGATCTCGCTGATCACCGCGAGCCCGGTGCTGAGACCGTAATCGCTTTGCGCCTTGTGAAAAGACTCGAGCAATTCGGCCTGCTGGATCCGCACAAGATCGCGAGTTTCCCTCTCGACGTACCAGATCTGGACGTGAGAAAGGACCTCCAGCGTCGAGCCGTAACGGTTCTTCAGGCGCCGAGCACCAGCGGCTACGCCGCGCACCCGCCCCGAAGAGCGCCCCAGAAAACTCACCAGGCGGTCCGCTTCGCCCAGGGGAAATGTCTTCAGAATGATGGCTTCCGTTTCCCGCGCAGGCATGAGCTGTCGGCGCGCCGACGTTGCCCCGGACAAGATTGCCACACTCCGTCCGAAGCGCGCGCACGCGCAGAGCTATTGTAATTATCACACGCGCACTCCTCGCGCAATGTTCCGGTGGAAAATTCCTCGGCAAATCAAGCCGGGAGCGGCGGCGGAACTCAAATCCCCCTGCTTCGACTTCAAAGGTTTTTCCTGCTCGAAACGTCGTAAAGACAACCGATCGAGGCGCTTGCGGACACAGATTTATTCTGTTAACTAGCAATCTTTGCGCGCCAACATTATCGGACGCTGGAATCCGTTTCCCGCCCTTTTCATTTCCCGTATGTTTCGCTACTCTGCTGCGGGCCTCTTCCCATGTTCAACCCGCTCAAGGACCTCAACCCATCGCGCACCTATCCCTTCGTCAACATCACGCTGATCCTCGCCAACATAGCCGTGTTTGTCTACGAGCTCGGCCTCGAAGTTACGCTCCCACGCCGGGCCTATGAAGCCCTGCTCCTCTCGTACTCCACGGTTCCTGCTCGTTTCCCTGCTTTTCTGGCGGGACACGCCAGCTTTGAAGGATCCTTCCTGCCCCTGGTCACCAGCATGTTTCTCCATTCCGGCTTTCTGCACATCGCCGGGAACATGCTCTTTCTCTGGATCTTCGGCGACAACGTCGAGGATTTTTTCGGGCACATTCCGTATCTCTTCTTTTATCTGGTGTGCGGAGTCGGAGCGGGCCTGCTGCACGTTCTTTTCAATTTCCACTCCAGCATCCCTGCGGTAGGCGCGAGCGGTGCCATATCGGGAGTGATGGGCGCTTATATCCTGCTCTATCCGCGAGCCCGAATTCTTACGCTTGTTTTCATCTTCCCTTTGCCGGTGCCTGCCGTAGTCTTTCTCGGCTTGTGGTATGTCATGCAATTTCTTGCCGGAATCAGCATGATCGGAGTCAAAGTTACGGGGGGAGTTGCCGTGTGGGCTCACATCGGAGGTTTCTTGCTGGGGATGCTGCTAACGTCCATGGCCAAACGGCGGTAGAGATGCTGCCTGAGTGGTTTAGTTAAAGTAGTGCTTTAGCTTGGGATTTGAAACTGAAACAAGAATGACATCGCCGAAGCGGCAGCAGGGCCCCGACAGGAGTCGGGGTAAACCGCCGCACTCCAAGGAAAACCGCCGCTGTGAGGAGGACGCAGAGACTTAGTGTTGCTGGGAAAGGGCTTCGGCGGACTTAGTGGCGAGCCATTCGCCGACTTCCATCGTACGTTTGTCGCCGCCCAGGTCGGGCGTCACGTAGTTTTCGCGCAGGGCTGCCCGCACAGCGGTGCGAAGCGCGGCGGCCTCCGGCTTCCAGCCGAGGAATTCCAGCATCATAGCCGAAGTGAGGACGGAGCCCAGCGGATTGGCGATTCCCTTTCCAGCAATGTTGGGAGCGGAGCCGTGCACCGGCTCGAATAGTGAAGTCTTGCCAGGGTGAATGTTTCCGGATGGCGCCAGGCCCAGGCCGCCTGCAAGCTGCGCGCCCAGGTCGCTGATGATGTCCCCGAAAAGATTGCAAGTGACGATGACGTCGAATTGGCTCGGGTCGCGGACGATCTCCATCGCCAGGGTGTCGATGTACAGGTGGCGGGAATCGACGTCCGCATATTCCTGGCGGACTTCTTTGAACACTCTCTGCCAGAGGTCGTGGGCAAAGGTCATGGCGTTGGATTTGTCGCTCATGCAGACGCGCTTCAGGCCGTGCTGGCGGGCGTATTCGAAAGCGTAGCGGATAATGCGCTCCACGCCTTTGCGGGAGTTCACGTCCTCCTGAACGGCGATCTCGTCTGGCGTGCCTTTTTTGAAGAAACCGCCAACGCCCACGTAAAGACCCTCGGTGTTCTCGCGGAAGACCATCAGGCGGATATCTTTTTCGGTGCGGTCGCGCAGCGGAGTGAGGCGGTCGTGGAGCAGTTCGACAGGTCTGGCGTTGACGTAGAGATCGAGCTTGAAGCGAAGGCCCAGCAGGATATCGGCGGCATGCTGGTTCGAAGGCACGCGGGGATCGCCCAGTGCGCCGAAGAGGATGGCGTCAAACTCGTCGCGCAGCATTTCGACGGCGCCAGTCGGAAGGGATACGCCCTCGCGAAGATACTTGTCCGCGCTCCAGTCGAACTCGACAAATTCCAGAGGCCGTCTGGCCGGGGCAGTCACCGCCTTCAGCACCTTGACGGCTTGCGGGGTAACTTCTGCCCCGATGCCGTCGCCGGGGATTACGGCGATTCGGGCCGCGGACCCGCCATTTCGCAAAGGAATGCCGGACAAAGTCTTGCCTCCTCGACGGCCGTTCTTCGCGCCGTCAGATGAATTGCGTGGACTGAATAGACCGGGCGCTATTCTTCCACCAAAGCGGAGTGCGCGCCAGCTTTACCAGGTTCTGTGCCAAGCGGAATTTACGGGGTGGCACTAACTCTCACGACAGAGGCCCGGCCCGATTCAATCCAATAGACGCCGCCAAGCGCGAGAAGCCCGCCGAGCACCTGGTCCCAGGAGCCCCCTTCTCCAAGCCACAGAATTCCGAGGATGGTCGCGACGACCGGCAGGAGATAAGTGAAGGCGCTCAATTGCGAGGCTTCGAGATAGCGCAGCAACCAGAAGTAGAAGAGATACGCCAGCGCGGAGCTGAAGATCGCCATGTAAAGTATGGCGGCCCAGCCGGTCCAGGCGATGGCGCGCCAGTGTTCGGCGGAGCCGAGGCTGGCAGCCCGATAGATCGCGACGGGCAGGACAATCAGCGCTCCCGCATAGTGGCTGAATGCCGTCATGGTCAAAGGGTCGTAGCGCTCCGCCAGACGTTTGCCAAGCACAACGTACATCGCGAAACCGATCGAGCCGGTCATGGTGATAGCATCGCCCAGCACCGAGGGCGAGTGCGCGGAAATACCGTTTTCCGATGCCAATATGGCAATGCCGGCGAACGCAATGGCCATGCCCATCGCTTTGCGCCAGGTAGCTTTTTCCAATTTGAAGAGCACAGCAAAGATCAGCGTATAGATTGGCCCCATCCCCACGATCACGGCAGCATGGCTGACCGACGTATATCGCAGTCCGACGGTGAAGCAGACCTGGTTTATCGTTACGCCGAAGAAGCCCATATACAGGAAGGTCCAGAAATCACGGAGGGTGAACCGGTGCCGCCGGCTCTGGGCCGCTTCGGCAAAGGCGGGCAGTCGCGAACAGCACAAATAGAAAGGGAGCATCACCGCGCCCGCGAGCACGACGCGGAACGATGCTAGGGTCATAGCAGGCAGGGACCGCAAGCCGATTTTCGCGGCGATGAAGTTGATCGCCCAAATGAGGATGACGAGGCCGATGGATACGGTGAGAACCCGACGGCTTGGCGCCCGTCCGCTGGATGTCTCGACTCTCATCGCTCAGGCGAGGCGTTCTTTGCGCACGGTAAGTTTGTCGATGCGGTCCAAGCGGGGTTCGAAACCGATGCCGGGACCAGTGGGCACGCGAATCGTTCCTTGCGGTGACACAGTGACTTCAGGAAGGATGATGTCTTCCTCCCAATAGCGTTTGCTCGCGGCCACATCGCCCGCGAGGGTGAAATTGGGAAGCGTAGAGAGAGCGATATTGTGCGCGCGGCCGATGCCGGATTCAAGCATCCCGCCGCACCAGACGGGAATGCCATGGCGCTGGCAGAGATCGTGGATGCGCCGCGCCACAGTGTGGCCTCCGACGCGGCCAAGTTTGATATTGATGATCTTGCAGGCGCCCAACTCGACGGCGGCCCGCGCCTGCTCTTCCGTGTGAACGCACTCGTCCAGGCAGATCGGGGTGTCCAGCTTTTTCTGCAGCTCGACGTGGCTGTAGAGGTCGTCCCAGCCGAGGGGCTGTTCGATCATCATCAGGTAGAAGCCTTCAAGTTGCTTGAGGAGCGGCCAGTCATTCAGCGTGTAGGCGGAGTTGGCGTCGACCATCAGCTTGATGCGCGGAAAGTCCTGGCGCAGGCGGCGCACTGGCTCGAGGTCTTTTCCGGGCTTGATTTTTATCTTGATGCGTTGATATCCGGCAGCGAGTTCTTTTTGCACCGCGGCAACGAGCTCGTCCAGCGAGTCCTTAATGCCGATCGAGACGCCGCACGCGATCTCCTCGCGAACGCCTCCAATGAGTTTTGAAAGCGGCAGGCTCTTTTGCTTGGCTTCCGCATCCCAGACGGCTGCTTCCAGGGATGCCTTGGCCATGTTGTGGCCGCGGACACGCGCGAGCAAGTCCCACACTTCGCCGGCGGCGGCAAACTCCTTTCCCTTCATCATCGGCCAAAGAAAATCGCGAAGGATGAGCCACGCGGTATCCGCCGTTTCCGGGCTGTAAAAAGGGGACTCGCCAGCGACACACTCGCCCCAGCCGATGACGCCGTCTACATCCGCCTGTACCAGCAGAATGCGGCGCACTTCCGTGCGGTCCATGCTGGTTTCGAACGGTGCCACCAGTTTCATTCGCACTTCCTGCAAGGTGATCTCGCGTATTCGCATGATTTTTCGGCCGCTGTGCCTTTCCTAAAAGTCGCTCCAAGGTCCCGTAGTGGCGGGTCTTCAGACCCGTTCTTTTCCCCCCGCTAGAAGTCACTCCAGGGAGTGAGGAGATACGCCCGGTTTCCCGGCGCGGTGCGTAAAGCTACTGCAGCGTACCCTTTGGCAAACCACCTCGTAAACTCCTCGCGCACGCGGGCCTGCACGACGCCGACCTGCGAGGAACCTTCGCGCTGCCAGCGCTCGAGCTCCGCGGGCAATTCGATGGTCGCCGGCGCCTCGACAGGATCTTTGACGAGATTTTCGATGGCGGCCACGACGCGCGCGGAATCGAGATGCCATTCGACCAGCAGCCGATCGGTCTCCAGGCCGCGGTGAAGCGGACTGGTCGTAACGCCGTACAAATTGGGTTGATATTCCCGGCAGATGGCCCCAAGCCGGTTCAAATTGAAGTGCGCATTGCGAAGTTCGAGGGGATCGAACGTCCATTGAATGAGCCGGATTCCGCGGCCCAGGACTTCGCTGCGTTGAAAGAGCTTGAGCATGCGGCCGACGCCGCGGTCGCGGTATTCGCTGTGCACACCGGTCATGTGGGAATGCAGGTATGGCACGCGGTCACGCAGGCCAACAACCGCGAGCGTGTAGCCCACCAGACGGTCGCCATCGAAAGCGCCCAGCACTTCACCGCCGGTATGCGCGGCGACGACAAACATGGTCGCCGGCTCGACTTCCAGGTCGGCTTCTCCCCAAATCTCGCGCTGAAGATCCACACAACGATGGAAGTCGTCGAGACTTTCGCACTTCCGAACGATGATCTCCTCGCTCATTACTTCGTCGTCGCTCCGTTCCTTTCCGGCGAGTGCGGCTTCCTTTCCGACTTCTTGGCGGCGTCCCAGAATGCCTCCATCTCCTCGCGCGGAAGGTCTTTGAACTCCCGCCCATTCTTCCGGGCCAGCCTCTCCATGGCGCGGAATCGGCGCGAGAATTTCGCGTTGGCCTTCTTGAGTGCGATTTCCGGGTCGATTTTCAAGAAGCGCGAGAGGTTTACAGCAGCGAAGAGCAAGTCTCCCAGTTCCTCTTCCATTTTCAGATGGTCTTGCTCCTCCCATGCTCTCTTCAGCTCTTCGGTTTCTTCCTGCATTTTTTCGAAAACGCCGCCTGCATCTTCCCAGTCAAACCCGATGCGGGATGCTTTGCGAGTGAGTTGAAAGCCTTCCATCGTTGCAGGCAAGGCGCGGGAGACGCCATCCAGCAAAGAAGTTTCTTTCGAGACGCCACTGCCGGTCTTTGAATCGCCTTTGTCGTCGCTGGAACGGCGCTCTTCGGCCTTGATCTGTTCCCAGTTTCTCAACACCTCCGCGGAATCCTTTGCGCGCGTCTTCCCGAAAACATGGGGATGCCGCCGGATCATCTTGTCATGGATTTCGCGAATCACTTCGGCCACGGTGAAGCGGCCTTCTTCCCGGGCGATCTGGGAGTGAAAAACAATTTGCAAAAGCAGGTCGCCCATCTCTTCGGCAAACTTGGCATCGTTCCCGCTTTCGAGGGCTTCCAGAACTTCGTAGGCTTCTTCGATGAGGTAGGTTCGCAGCGTTTGATGGGTTTGCTCGCGGTCCCAAGGGCACCCATTCGGCGCGCGCAATCTCGCTTGTACGGCGACGAGCTTTTCAAACCATTGGCCCGGCGTCAATCGTTTCTGTTTCGCCGGCTTTCCGATGCGGCGCGTTTTTTTTGCTTTGTTCGTCTGCTTCTGGCGTGTAGGCATCGTCTTTTCAACTATTTCCATTCTGAATCAAGCTTTCCACTTTACGGTGCAGCCGTGGCTTTGACAAGCATCGCAGATTCATAGGGTTTGCGGCGCAGCGACGCAAATTGGCAACCCGTGATAAACTACAAGAGAGATAAATCGCTGAGGAAAGCACCGTGTCCGACCACAAACAGGAAGTAGCCTTTCGCGTAATCGACCGGCGCCCTTTTACGGCCGAAGGGGAATTGCGCAAGGAAGTCGTCGAGGAAGAGGAGCGGGAAGCCAAGCGGGAGGCGGCGAAGATTCCACCCGCACCGCCCGAGGCAGCAAAAACAGCGGCTGCTCCGCCTTCGGCTGAGACTCCGAAGCGTCTCCCCGCTTTCGAGAATCTCGTCCGCATGCTGGGGAGCAACGCTGCCATGGTGCTTGGCGCGTATGCCGACCCGCGCACCGGCCAACCCGTCATCGATCCCGATGCCGCGCGCGAACTAATCGACATGCTCGACGCGTTGCATGAGAAAACCAAAGGCAATCTCGCGCCAGAGGAAGACACTTTGCTACTGGACCTCCTGGGCAAGCTAAAGATGACCTATCTGGAGATCAATCAGGCGGTTGCTGCCGAGGCCGCCAAAGCCAAGGCCAAGGCCCGCCCTTAAGGATCGCTCCGCTGACTGATCCGGCCGTGCCCCACGATTGGCTTCAACTCATTCAAGATGGCTTCCGCGCCACTAAAAGTCACGGTACTCGGTTCCGGCACGTCCATGGGTGTTCCCACGCTGGGATGCCCGTGTCGCGTGTGCAAGTCAAACGATCCGCGGGATAAGAGGCTGCGCCCTTCCCTGCTGATCTCCCGCGGCGGCCAGAACGTGGTGATTGATACCACGCCGGACTTCCGCCAGCAGGCCCTCCGCGTTGGCCTGGAACGCCTCGACGCCATTTTGCTGACGCACGGCCATGCCGACCACATCCTCGGCTTTGATGACATTCGCCCCTACAATATCCGGCAGCGGGCCGCGCTCCCCGTCTACAGCAACGAAGAAACGTTTCGCATCATCCGCCGCGTCTTCGAGTATGTTTTCGACGACAAGCCGACGCTCAGCACCGTGCCGAGCGTAACGCTCAACGCCGTCCAGAGCCCGTTTGAACTTCTCGGCATCCCGTTTATTCCCCTGCCTCTGCTCCACGGCGAGATGGAAGTCTTGGGTTTCCGGTTTGGGCGGGCCGCCTACCTAACCGACTTCAGCATGATTCCGGACTCCTCGATGGCGCTGCTTGAGGGACTCGATGAACTGGTGCTGGACGCTCTGCGGGATATTCCACATCCCATGCACCAGACGGTAGATCAAGCGCTCGCGCTCATTCAACAACTCAAGCCGCGCCGCGCGTGGTTCACGCACATCGCCCACGACCTGCCGCACGCCGAGACGAATGAACGCCTTGTAAAAATGGGCTGCCCGCATGTGCAACTGGCCTACGATGGCCTCGAATTTGAAGTGCAGGTGGACGCGGCCGATGAAGTTTCGCGCGAGCGCGTGGATTCACCAGACTCGCGAGCCGTGATGGGGAGCGCGAGGTCAACGAGATTGTCTGCCTTTTCGTCTTCGCAAGCCTGGGCGTCGCGCTATGCAACTTTTGGCCACGCTAGCGTCCTGGCCATCGGCAACTTCGACGGCATCCATTTGGGCCATCAAGCGATTCTTCGCACCGCCGTCGAACGCGCCCACGCCCTCAATGCGGTCTCAACGGCTCTCACGTTTGATCCTTCGCCGCGGAAAGTGCTTCGCCCGGAGACTGCGCCGCTGCGGCTCTCCACCAACGCGCAGCGCATGGAGTGGTTCAACGCGCTGGGACTCGAAACCGTTGTGGTCCTCCCGTTCACACTCGATCTCGCTCGGCTCTCCCCCGCTGAATTTGTCGAGCAAATTCTTGTCCGCGATCTGCACGTGAAAGCTATTCTGGTTGGCGAAGATTTTAGGTTCGGGCACAAGCAGGCGGGCGACGTAAAACTGCTGTCCGAGCTTGGCACAAAACACGGTTTCGACGTCGTGATCGTCCTCCCCGTGGTCTATCGAGGAGAGGTGGTCTCGAGCACCATCATTCGCCGGGAAGTCGCCGAAGGCGACGTGTCCCACGCCGCGCGCCTTCTGGGCCGGCCCTTCGCTCTCACCGGTGAAGTGGTCAGCGGCACGGGCACGGGGCGCCGCTTCACCTTCCCCACCCTGAACCTTGCTGCGGAACAGGAACTGCTTCCCGCCCGCGGCGTCTACGTCACGCGTACGTGCCTCGACGGAGAGGCGCGCAGCCACCGCTCGGTTACGAATATCGGCGTGCGCCCAACATTCAACGGTTCCGCGCTCAGCGTCGAAACGCACTTGCTCGGCGCGCAGCTGTCGACGGCACCGAAGCGGATGGAAGTGCGTTTTTGGAAGCGCCTTCGCGAGGAGAAAAAATTCAGCGGCCCCGAAGAGTTGCGCGCGCAGATCGCCAGCGATATCGCGCGCGCCAATAAATTCTTTTCACGCCTGCGCCGTTCGCGCACCATCCGCCAGCCTGCCTGAGCATTATTGTTCTTTTGTTTTTTGCAGGCACTCTTCGCAGTAGCCGCCGACTTCCGTGCGGGAAACGGTCACCTTCATGTGGAAGTCGCGGGCGATCTGTTCCTTCAATTGTTCGTACAAGCGGCTCTCGAATTCGCGGACCTTTCCGCAACGCAGGCAGGCCACGTGGATGTGATCGCGCGGCCCGTGAGTTTCGTAGTAATGCCGGTCGCCTCGCAGATGCAGCAAATCCAGCTCGTCGATCAAACCTTGCTTTTTAAGAAGATCTATCGTGCGGTAAACGGTAACCAGGTGCACGCCCGCATCGATTTTCCGCGCCCGCTCGAGGATCTGATCAACATCCAGATGCTGCTCGGCATCATCCATCACTTGCAAGATGACGCGGCGTTGGCGGGTCATGCGGATGCCGCGAGTTGTCACGGCCTGCTGAAGCTTACCGGTTGTCTCGGCAGTATTGAGCCGTTCCCCGGTGGAAACCCGGTGGGAGGGTGCAGCACCCATTTACAGTTCTCCGCTCGTGCGGGAGTTGCGGCTCAGGAATGCGTCGGCAGCATCCGCACCACGTCATTGTACATAACGTACGCGAAGAGGACCAACAGGAACACGAAGCCGACCTGTACGAAGCGCTCCTTGAACGCCATGCTGAAATCGCGGCGGCGGATACCTTCCAAGGTAAGCAATAGGATGTTCCCGCCATCAAGGATCGGGATCGGCAGCAGGTTCAGGATTCCCAGGTTCACGCTGATCAGAACCATCAGCGAAATCACCGCTAGCGGCCCCTTTCGCACGGCTTCGCCTGCGGCTCGCGAAATACCTACCGCGCCCTGCAACTGCCTCACGGAAACGCGCCCGCTGAAGAGTTTGCCTACGACCCCGATCGTCTCCTGGGTGCGCTCGCCGGTCATCACAAATGCATCGCGAACGCCATCCGAGATGGAAACGCGGCGGTAGGAGGTCGGGTCAAGCACGGCCACTCCTACCTGGTAAATGGTTTCCCCTGATTCCGCGACGCCTGCTTGAGGTGTCACGTCGGCATGGACCAACTGACCCTTGCGTTCCAGTTCCAGCTTGATGCTCTGTCCCTTCGAGCCTCTGACGCGCTCAACAAACTGTCCCCAGTAATCGATCTTCTGCCCATTCACCGCAAGTAGACGGTCGCCCTCCTTGAGTCCGGCGCGCTCTGCGGGTGTTCCGGGAGCCACCTCATCGAGGACAGGCGGGAGCGGCGGATAGCCAAAGATGCGATCAAGCGTCGTGCCGCTCGTCATAGCTAATTCCACGCTGCGATTGTTACCCGCGTTCTCCACTTCCAATCTTAGTTTGTCGCCCGGGGCAGCTTGTTTGATCGCTTTCTGCGCTTGCTCCCAGGTAGGCTTCCGGACGTCATTGATGGAGACGAGTTTGTCACCCACTTGCAAAGTGCCCGCTTGTCCGGCCTTGTCCGTGGGTAGCGCAACAACCTGCACGGGCAGATCATAGAAGGAGGAGTAAGGCAGGCCCACGGCGACAAACAATGCCGTAAGTAGAAGAAGTGGGAAAATCAGATTGACGGCCGGCCCCGCGAAAGAAATCAGCGCTCGCTGCCAGCGCGGCTTGCTCATCAATTCGTCCGGGGCGCCAGTGGGAGCTACGTCATTGGAGTCCGCTTCGGATAAATCCTGCCCGGCCATGCGCACGTAGCCGCCAAAGGGCAGCGCGCTCACGCGGTAGTCTGTTGCGCCGCGCTTCCATCCAAAAAGACGCGGACCAAATCCAATCGAGAAAACATCCACACGCACGCCAAACAAGCGCGCCACAATGAAGTGGCCCCACTCGTGGATCATGATCATCAGGCCCAGCACGAGGGCGACGCCCAGTATCAAATTCATACGCTTCGGTTCTCCTTACCTTATTGACGCCGCCGCAGCCGTGACCGCCAGCCGCTCTACTTCTTCCGCCGCCATTCGACGCGCTTCGGCATCGGCCGCAAGCACATCTTCCATCTTCTCAAATCGCACGCGCGGTGTCCGCCCGAGCACGCGCTCAATTACTTCCGGTATACCCAGGAACGGAAGCCGCCGTTCGAGAAACGCCGCCACCGCGATCTCATCCGCGGCATTCAACGCGCATGGCAGCGCGCCGCCCTTTTTCATCGCTTCCCGGGCCAGACGCAGGCAGGGAAACCGCCGCGTCGAAGCCTTCTCAAAATCCAGCCGCTTCAACTTCGACCAATCGACGGCCACCTGATTAGATGCGACCCTCTCCGGATAGGTTAACGCATATTGGATGGGCATGCGCATGTCCGTTGGCCCCAGTTGCGCTAAAACGGAACCGTCCACAAATTCGACCATGGAATGAATCGTGGACTGCGGATGCACCACCACGTCAATTTGGTCCGGGCGCATGCCGAAGAGCCAGCGCGCTTCGATAACCTCGAATCCTTTGTTCATCATCGTGGCCGAATCGATGGTGATGCGGTTTCCCATGCGCCAGTTGGGATGCGCAAGAGCCTGTTCGGGGGTGACGTTTGCGAGCGCGGCCAGCGGCGTCTTTCGAAACGGACCGCCTGATGCCGTCAGCACCAGCCGCCGCACTTCCCCGTGCGTTCCGCCGCGCAGGCATTGATGCACCGCGTTATGCTCGCTATCAACAGGAAGAAGTTCGCGCCCGGCCTTCTTTGCCGCGGCCATGACCAGCTCGCCCGCCGCGACGAGCACCTCTTTGTTGGAAAGCGCAACCGTCTTTCCCAGCTTGACCGCTTCGTAGGTCGCTTCCAGGCCCACAACGCCCACTGCGGCCGATACCACGATGTCTGCCTTGGGATGCGTTCCGGCCGCCAACATTCCTTCGCGCCCGTGGTGAATCTCCGGGAACGGCGAAATTCCCTTTTCGCGCAGCAATCGCGACAACTCATCGGCCCGCTTGGCATCCCCAACCGAAACAACCTCCGGCCGGTGCCGCTCGATCTGCCCGATCAGCTCTTCGAGGTTCGCCCCCGCCGCCAGCGCGACGACACCAAACCTCTCCGGCAGAGCCTCCACGACCGACAGGCATTGCCGTCCAATCGAACCGGTTGAACCCAATATGGCTAACAGTTTCACGAAGTCGTTCGATTCCCTTTTGGAGTGCGGCGGCTTGCCGCCGCTTTTCTCGTCATCTCGGCCCGCCGGTGGGAAGCTTTCTGACCTACGACCTGGGAGAGTAGATCAAGATCCAATAATACCAGACAACCGGAATGGCGAGGATGAGAGCGTCGATCCGGTCAAGGATGCCGCCATGCCCCGGCAACAAGCTCCCGGAATCCTTGATTCCCGCGCTGCGTTTGTACGCCGATTCCAGAAGGTCGCCGACCTGCCCTGCCACGTTGCCAAGTGCAGCCATCCCGAGCAGATGCGGAAGTGGCATCGTCATGAAGCGAGCAAAAATGAGAGCAACGATCAGCGAGCCGAGGAAACTCGCGACCGTCCCCTCCCACGTTTTCTTAGGGCTCAGATGGGGGGCCAACATGTGTTTGCCGATCGATCGACCGACGAAATAAGCTGCGGTATCTCCCACCCAAGTGATGACCAGGGCAAAGAGGAGCAAAAGAGCCCCCTCGCGTCCCGTCCCGTGGAGCCTGACGGCAAACGACAATGGAAAAGCGACCAGAATGAGCCCGCTGGCGCTCATTCCCGCGGCAGGAAGCGCTTCCACAAAAGGACGTTTTGTCCAGAGCGTGAGCGTCGCGATTCCAAGCACAAACAGAAAGAAAACCGCCTCAATTGAAGGAAGTCCGTTGGCGAACCACCAGTTTCGCTGATAGGCGATTAAACCGCCCGAAAGCCTGTACGTTGGCACATCGCCCATGAGCCATTGCACATAAATGAGAAGAAGCGCACAGGTGGCCGTCCAGAACCGGTACGCGCGATGCCCGATGGCGTCGCCCAAAGCGAAATACTCGAAAAGCGCCAGCAGCGTCACTAGGGCAACAGCCAGAGCAACAATTGCCGTCGAACCCCACAAGACAAGCCCCACCACAAACGGAATCAGCACCACGGCCGTCGCCACCCGCTTCCAAGTCATAGAAAAGGGATCCCCTGAGAAATCGCAGGCATCATCTCATCACATTGAGAGAAATAAATCACGCAAGAGATGTTCGAACGAAAATGCCGCATTAGTCCCGGTCTCTCAAAAGAATCGAGCCCGTCCTCGCACATCCTGTAGGGCCCGCCTTCCGAGGCGGGCCGCTTCCCGCCAGTTATGCTATGTTTTATTTAGATATTACTTGAACATGAATCTTTTGCCCGTCCGAAAAAACATCCGCCTTGCACCGTTGAACTACGTGGGCTATCAACGCCACTTCCTCACGCTGTGTTCTTTCCGGCGTCAAAATGTTTTCTCGGATCCCGGATACTGTCGGGATCTGCTCGCCCTATTACATACAGAGTGCCTCTCACGCAATTTCAGCGTGCCTGCCTACTGCCTCATGCCCGACCATCTGCATTTCCTTGCGGAAGGGTTAGATCCGGCGAGTGACCTGCTGCATCTGCTGAAGAGCTTCAAGATCAAGAGCAGTCGCAAGTACGCCGCACGCACGGCGTTCACCTTATGGCAAAGGGGTTTCTACGAGCACGTACTTCGTCCCGGTGAACACGTGGAATCGGTAGCATGGTATATCTGGCTGAATCCAGTGCGAAAGCGGATGGTTTCGATGGCCGGGGATTACCCTTTTTCTGGCTCATTCACCGGCATGAAAATGCCGCCGAGTTGGAATGCCCCCGGTTGGCGGCCACCTTGGAAATAGAGAGCGACCGGCGGTCCGCCTCAGAAGAGGTTGTAGGGGCCGCCTTCTGAGGCGGGCCGCCGCGAGGATACAGCCGTCAAACGGCCCCCTCGATCGTTCCGCGCCACTCTCACCCCCCCAGACCCTGTAATTGCTAGGTTGTAGGGCCCGCCTTCTGAGGCGGGCCGTTCTTCTGGTTTGAGAGCTTGGGCAAACGCATGTCCGATTTTGCAGCCTCACCCATGAGTTCCTCAGTGGGCCTGCCCCATGCCAGATGTTGTAGGGCCCGCATTCTGAGGCGGGCCGTTCTTCTTCTGACCCGAACGTACAGTCGCACGGCCGATAAAGAGCAAGGGAACAGCTGAACCGAATCTGTACCACTGAACACTGGCGCTGCCCCGCGGGCTTCTCTATCTTGTCAGCAGATGGTCCGACGAGCGGGCAGCCCCCCTCCAGCTCCCCGGCCTGCACGAAAGACATCAGAAACAATGCATCCGGCACGGCCCTGGAGGGACAAGTGAAAAAATTCTATTTTCTAGCCATGGTTTTCGCGCTCTCCGCAGGAGCAGGGGCAGCCCAAACGACAGTGGCCGACTTTGACAACCCCGCGTGCAGCGGGAAGAGTGTCGGCGTTTATCAGGGAATCGACTTCAGCCTCTCTCCGTGGGAATGCGAAAATCCCGGGCTGACGGGACAATCGGGGACCAGCATCTCTTGGTATCGCCACATCTACACCGGACAGTTCAAGCTGCAGACACCGGGGGCGCTGCTTTCCTTGAACGCGGCGACCTCCACCGGCTCCGGAACTCTGACGATTTCCACCGATGCCGGAGAAAGCTATTCCCACTCGATCAACACGACCTTTCAAACGTTGCTGACAGGTTTCACGAAAGCCGCTTCGGTGATCACGGTGAAGTATCCCGGGGGCCGGACGATCGAGTTGGACAACATCACGTACCAAACGGGCAGCGTCTCACTGACCCCCGGAACGCTGAACCTATCGGCTACTCTGACGTGGGACGACGGCACGCCCGTGGCAGGCAGCCTGAATCTTTCCCAACTGACCGGGACGGGCTTACAGACCGCGCTCGGCACGTTTACGATAAATTCTTCAGGCAGCGCCAGCGGAACCGTCACCATCGATCTGACGCAGTCCGATCCGCTGACGTTTCAAGTACTCCTGCTTGGAACGAACAGCACCGCAGTGGGATCGCCGGCGATCTTCCAAGTGGGTAAGTTGATGTTTCCTGCGAACTTAACCGGAATCAACGCCAAAATCGTCTTGTCAAAATCCACGATGACGATCAAGTCATTCGACATGGGATTGGTGCCGTAGCATCGTCATTACGACCCATTGAACCGTGGCAAGGATGTTGCCCTGGAGTGCTCAAGACTTCGAGTGGAATCGGCGTAATCGCTTTTGATGGGGTTATGCCTGATATGCTGAATAGTCGGAAACTGTCACACCACTAAAGTTTTCCTTGACTCCCCGGTACCCTGATGTATAATTGACTCCGCATAAATATACACTTGAAAAGCGGGAGCCTTGCTCCCGCTTTTCTTTTTTGGAGGTGCTTTTCGTTTCTTGCTCTTCCAAAACAACCAAAAACATACCCCTTAGAATCAACCATTTGCAAATTGCTCATCCTGTAAGTCTTTTCTTTTGATATTCATGCATCTAATGGGGGGTGGAGGGGTCCAAGACCTTCAGGAACCCGATCATCTATTCCCTATCCCCTAAGCCTTTTAGAATGAACACTTGTAAAAGTGTATCAAAACAAACGACTTTAACTACCTTTAGAATCAACACTTATGAAAAACAGGGAGAAGCTGCCCATTTTGCACAATTTTGGTGCAGTGTAAGTCCCTTTAGAATGAACACTTGCAAAAGTGTATCAAAACAAACGACTTTAACTCCCTTTAGAATGAACACTTATGAAAAAACAGGGGGGAGGGGGGTACGGTTAACCAGCTTCCGCAGACGAAGAATCAATCCTTCTGCCGCCTATGCCTCATGGAATGAAGCAGTTGCACACTCTTTTGCGTCTTTTTGCACTGTTCAAAAACGCAACTCTTTTCTTTTCAAGGAATTACGCACTCTTTGACAAAAACACCCGGGGGTGGGGTACCGGTTATTCGTAGCGCCAGCATCCTGCTGGCGGTTTTCTCCGCTGTCAAACGCCACAAGAAGGCACGTGGCACACCGTCCCAAGCGGTCACGAATCAACCGGATCTATGGCAGAGATCGTTTCGTCTTTTCTTACTAAAAACTTAGAACTAACAACTAAGAACTGCAAGATCGCGAGGCGGATCAAATGGGGCACGGAAATCCTTCCCAGTCGCGAGTCACCGGCCTGCCCCGACCTTGTCGGGGTCGCGAGATCAATGGCCCGCCGCACGCGCCGGCTTTTCGTCGGAAGGTTCGCCTTCGCGGATGCCACCGTAACGGCGCTCGCGCTTCTGAAATTCCAGCAGCGCCTCGAGCAACCGCGCCCGGTTGAAGTCCGGCCAGAGGGTTTCCGTAACAAAAATCTCCGCATAGGCAATCTGCCACAGCAGAAAGTTGCTCACGCGCATCTCGCCGCTGGTGCGGATCAGAAGATCCGGGTCCGGCAGGCCTTCGGTATACAAGTGCCGCGAGATCTGATCCTCAGTGACCTTATTCGGCGTTCCGTGGCCGTTGCGTTCGGAAAGTATCGCATTCATGGCATCGACAATCTCTGCGCGCCCGCCATAATTCAGCGC
>Ga0137391_10001581_pt1 | contig 16600 bp, 16 predicted proteins | sample 15con2h24BmetaG_FD_101399 | JGI IMG/M metagenome (GOLD analysis project Ga0137391, IMG submission 101399) | Vadose zone soil microbial communities from Angelo Coast Range Reserve, California, USA - 15con2h2.4B metaG | ecosystem: Environmental > Terrestrial > Soil > Vadose zone > Saprolite...
CCCCCCAGCGGCAGCCAGGGCCACAGCGCCCGGCCTCCGACCCCCGTTACCCCGCACCCGCCTACCCAGACCAGCGCACCCCGCAGCGCCCCCCGGCCCCCCAGCGCCCGGCCTCCGACCCCCCTTACCCCGCCCCGCGGTACCCGCCCGCCGCGTACCCGTACCCGTACCCGCCCTCAACCCCCTACGCGTCCGCTCCCCAGCGGGGCACCGCCCAGTCGTGGCCCGCAACTCCGTCGCAGTACCAAAACGCTCAGTACCAAAACGCTATGGCGGCACCCACGATGGCAGATCCGCCCATCGCTGTCGCGGCACGGTCTGTTCTCGTCGATCTGCGAACGAACGTCGCGTACCTCCAGGAGGCTGCGGCCACGAGCGGCTTCGCGGGCGGCTTCGCGGGCGACGGGCAGGCAAGCGAAGCGGATCCCCCCATCGCCGCCGCTGCGAGTGCCGCCATAGTGGACGGTCGGGTCGATATCGATGACGCGGTGGTCGAGAAGGTCGCCGGTATCGCCACCATCGAAGTGCCGGGTGTCTTCGACCTCAGCGGCAACATCAGGCGCGCGTTCGAGACGCTCGGCGAGCACATCCACGTCGGGCGGCGCCGTACCAGCAACCACGGGGCCGGCAACGACAGTGCCATCGACCACGGGGCCATCGACCACGGGGCCAACAACCACGGGGCCATCGACCACGGTGCGGGAGTGCGTGCCAGGAGCGAGGGCAGGGACGTCTGGATCGAAACCACGATCGTCGTCGAGCACGACGCCATGGTCATGGAGGTCTCGAGGGCGGTCAAGGCCAACGTGGCACGCGCGGTCAGCCGGACCCTCGGCCTGCGCGTCATCGAGGTGAACGTCACCGTCAGCGACGTGGCAGAGCCGAGGCAGGCCAGGAGGGCGAGGCACGCGCCGCAAGGGGAACTCCCCCGGCCCGCCAGATCGGATTCGGGCCGGCACGCGCGGCTGACCGCAGGCCCAGGACCGGCACCTCGTGCTGCCCTGGCCTTAGCACTCGGCCCTCGCGAGGCACCCCGTCTTCCCCAGGCGGCCTGGGGCGCGATTCAGACCTGGACGCGCTCAGCCGCCGTGATGATCTCGGCCGAGGCCCCGTCAGCGAGTACTCCGTTCTTCTGAACAGGGGGAAATCGCGGAGAGCTGCTCGGAGGCTTATTCAAAACGCGGGGTTCATGCCGTCATCCTGCCGGGCCACGCGGCCACCCCCGCCCGGCCCCGGCCCCGGCCCCGCATCGCCGCAACTACAGCAGTGGTCCATTCACACACACCAGACTACGTGAATGGACCACTGCTGTAGTTCGCTGCTGGCCGTGATCAGGATCGCCAGGCTGCTGATCTTCATCAGAAACTACTTTTGAATAACTCTCCTGGCCGATCGGGCGCAACGAAGCGTGGAACAATGGCGTCCGGCTGATTCGTTGACTGTAATGATTGCCGCGGCTCGAGCCGCGCCCCTGGGAGATGGCCTGCCCGGGGCATCCCCTTCCGTGCGGTGGCTTCCGTGCGGTGGCGCTAAATCCCCGTGTGAACGGACGAGGGGACCGACTACGATCGCACCGGGCCCGTCCATGACCGGGCCGCAACACCGGGCCGCAACACCGGGCGGCCGCGCCAATGAGATTCCAAGGAGACGCTCGTGTCCGCATCTCGTCCCGCTGCCGTGGCCGACCGCATCGTCGTCGTCCCGGCCGGGACGACGGCCGCCGAGGCGGTGGCCGCGGCGAAGCTGCCGACCGCCGGCCCGAACGCGATCGTGGTCGTCCGCGGACCGGACGGCAAGCTCAGGGACCTGAGCTGGATCCCCGAGACCGTCACCGAGGTCGAGCCCGTATCGATGTCCAGCCCCGACGGCCTAGACGTGCTGCGCCACTCAACCACGCACGTCATGGCGCAGGCCGTGCAGGATCTGTACCCAGAAGCCAGGCTCGGCATCGGCCCGCCGATCGAGAACGGCTTCTACTACGACTTCGATGTGCCCAGGCCATTCCAGCCGGAAGACCTCGAGCGCGTCGAGAGCCGGATGCAAGAGATCATCAAGTCCGGTCAGCGCTTCAGCCGGCGTGTCTTCCCATCGCTGGACGCGGCCAAGGCCGAGCTCGCCGACGAGCCGTTCAAGCTCGAACTCGTCGACATCAAGGGTGAGGTGGACACTGGTGAGGTCATGGAGGTCGGCGGCGGCGAGCTGACGATCTACGACAACGTCGACGCCAAGACCGGCGAGACCTGCTGGTCCGACCTGTGCCGCGGTCCGCACCTTCCGTCGACCCGGCTGATTCCCGCCTTCAAGGTCATGCGGAGCGCGGCGGCGTACTGGCGCGGCAGCGAGAAGAACCCGCAGCTCCAGCGGATCTACGGCACGGCGTGGCCGACCCGCGACCAGCTCAGGGAATACCTGCGCATGCTGGCGGAGGCCGCCAAGCGCGACCACCGCCGCATCGGCGAGGAGCTGGATCTCTTCACCTTCAGCAAGGAGATCGGCCGCGGCCTTCCGCTGTGGCTGCCGAACGGCACGATCATCCGCGACGAGCTCGAGCAGTGGGCACGCGAGACCGAGCGGAGGCTGGGTTACAAACGGGTGGTGACCCCGCACATCACCCAGGAGGAGTTGTACTACCTCTCCGGGCACCTCCCTTACTACGCCGACGACCTGTACGCGCCGATCGACATCGAAGGCGAGAAGTACTACCTCAAGCCGATGAACTGCCCGCACCACCACATGGTCTACAAGGCACGGCCGCACAGTTACAGGGACCTGCCGTACAAGATCGCCGAGTACGGCACCGTCTACCGTTTCGAGCGCAGCGGACAGCTACAGGGCATCATGCGTACCCGCGGCTTCACCCAGAACGATGCGCACATCTACTGCACCTATGACCAGGCAAAGGACCAGTTCCTCGAGGTCATGCGGATGCACGACGACTACTACCAGGCACTCGGCATCACGGACTTCTACATGGTCCTTGCCCTGCGTGACCCGGCCAACAAGGACAAGTACCACGACGACGACGAGATGTGGGCCACCTCCGAGCGGATCACCCGCGAGGCGATGGACGAGTCCGGCATACCGTATGTCGAGGAACTCGGTGGCGCGGCGCACTACGGGCCGAAGGTCGACTTCATGATCCGGTCAGTGACCGGGAAGGAGTTCGCCGCCTCCACCAATCAGGTGGACCTCTACACCCCGCACCGGTTCGGGCTGACCTACCACGACTCCGACGGCACAGAGAAGCCTGTCGTGGTGATCCACCGGGCGCCGCTCGGGTCTCACGAGCGGTTCGTCGCCTACCTCACCGAGCACTTCGCCGGGGCCTTCCCCGTGTGGCTCGCACCCGAGCAGGTCAAGATCATCCCGATCATGGACGAGCTCGCCGACTACGCCAGCGAGGTGAACGACGTCCTGCTTGACGCGGGCCTGCGAGCCGAGGTCGACAGCGGCAGCGGCCGGCTCAACGCGAAAGTCCGGGCCGCCGTGACCCGGAAGATTCCGCTGATCGTGGTGGTCGGGCGGCGCGAGGCCGAGCAGCGCTCTGTTACCGTCAGGGACCGCTCCGGCAAGGAGACTCCGATGCCGCTTGACGAGTTCGTCGCGTTCTCGAAGGAACTGGTAAGGAGCAAGAGCCTGGATGGCGCGGGTCACCTTCGCCGCGAGGCACCAGCCACGCAGGATGCCTGACCCAGACATGCCCCGCTGACCTAGCGTCCCGCCCCCTCCGATCGTTCTAGACCGCGATGGCTCCCGGCCGCCGCCAGCCATTGGTGTGGATGCCTCGCTGGCGTAGCTAGAACTACGCTACCGAGGCATCCACTCCGAACGGGCTAACGCGTCAGGCCGGCCAGATCAAGGAGGTCGTCCAGGATCCGGCCGAACGAGGTGACCGTGAGCGTCAGGTGCCCCTCGTCTGGCAGCAGGTGGGGGCGCGCGCCCGGAACGTGCCTGGCGAGCCATTCGCCGTGCGCGAACGGCACGAACCGGTCCTGGCCGCCGTGCCAGATCGCGACCGGGCGGACCGGGCCGAGCGGGAAGCCCCAGTCGCGGACGAACGCCAGGTCGTCATCGCGCCATCCGGCGATGCCGCCGCTCAGCGCCGCCTGGGTCGACGCGGCCATATGCTCGGCGAACTCGCCGGTGAGCACCGCCTTGTCGGCCTCGGACACGAGGCCGCCGAGCGCCTCGGCGATGTCGGGCCCCGTGACGCCGGCCTCCAGCTGCGCCTCGGCCTCGAGGAAGGCGGTGAGCGCGGCCTCGCCGCGCACCGCGGCGCCGAACTCCTCGACGTTCTCTGCCGCCATCCCGGCCATCCAGTCCAGGCCGTCGGCCCGGAAAGGCGCCCCGCCCGCGACCGACGCGGCGGCCAGGCACCGGGTAGGAAGCAGGGACGCGCAGGCCAGCGCGTGCGGGCCGCCGCCCGACGTGCCCACCGTGACGAATTCGACGGCCCCGAGCGCGTCGAGGATGGCGGTCACGTCGTCGGCCACGTCCGCGACCGACCGGCCGGGCCGCGGCGTCGAGCGGCCGTATCCGGGCCGTGCGAACTTCACGGTGCGGAGCCCTCGCGCACTCGCCGCCTTGGTACTTGGCCCGAACGGCACCAGGCCGCCAGGCGTCCCGCTATGCAGCAGCAGCGGCAAGCCACCCTCAGGGCCGGCGACGAGTAGCTCGACGATCCGGCCGCCTGCCACGTCGATCGTGCTCCACGCAGATTCCATGCCCAGTTAGCCTAACGAGAGCGGGGCGCGGTCATGCGACACTCGCGACCACGAGCGTGGCGGCGGCAGCGGTCCCGCGTCCCGGTTCGTCCGCCCGTGCCCCGTCCGCCCGAACCAGCCCCGCGGCCCCTACTGCCTCAGGTTGGAGTACACGCGCCGCGGGTCCACCAGGACGGCGGCGCGTCGTTCACTCGCCATCACGCTGTCGTAGGCATCCCAGTCGTCGTGCGTGCCGCCCGCGGCGGTGAAGATCTCCCGCAGCAGCAGCCGCAGCCGCTCCGCGTCGATGCCGGGCAGCGGGTCATCCGGGCCCGCGAGTTCCGTCGTGCCCTCGGCCGTGGCCCACTCCCAGCCAGCCCTGACGACGACCGTGGCGCGCGGGCGGGCGCGGAGGTTGGCCAGCTTGCGGGAGTCGCCTCGCGACACGAAGCCGATCACGGGCTGCCCGGTCAGGGGATGGCTCAGCACGCCCGCGTTCACCACCGACGCCGCGATGGTCGAGTCCTCGCGGAACGTGGACACGACGCAGAGGCCGTGATCGCCTGGTACCAGCCTGGCAAAGTCCTTCACGTCGGTCATGGCTGAAGGTTAGCCGCGCACCGGGGTTAGCCGCGCACCAGGTCACCGGGAGGCACCCTCGTCACGCGTGTGACTGGTGTGCCGTATGAGGATCCCGCTGCATGAGGGTTAAAGTAGGTGAGAGTGACGAGATTGCGTTTGCACGTTCCTCTGCACAATCCCGCTGGGTCACATTCAGGACCGCAAAGCCTTTCCCGCATTTAGCCCACCGGATGCTAGCTCCAGAGGTTAGGCTGCCTGGCAGCTAAATGATTATGAGATAACAGGCTTACCGACGTGCCGCCCGGTGAGATCCGGGCAACAGGGCATACAGGCGAAGAAAGCGGCCAAGCAATGAAGCTTACTCGCGCCAGGAGCGGGGCGCTCGCCACCAGCCGCAGCCTCAGACCGCTCCTGGCGTTAAGAACAGTGAGCTGGGCAGCCGGACGGCGCGGGCCATCAAGGCGGCCCGTGGCACAGCGGACTCAGGGACTGGGCACCCAGGCGCAGCGCACCTCACTGGGCACCCAGACACGGGACACCCCGACACGGGACACCCCGACACGGCGAACCGAGCAGCTGCTGCTGATCGCGGAAGCCACCCGCCTGCTCGAGGGGCCGCGCGACAGCGGCTACCTCACAGAGGTCGAGCTCGTCATCACCATGCTGGAACGTCACGAGCGCCTCGCCGCCAGGCGCATCTTCGACTGACGGCCCCATCGGACACCGGGCCATCGGACACCGGGCCATCGGACACCGGGCCATCGGACACCGGGCCATCGGACACCGGGCGACCGGCGATTGACGACGCGACCGGATGGGGTGTGCGTGTACACCGGGTCTCGCGCGGGCAGCGTGTATATTGCGGGCGAACTGCCGCGATCACTGAATGAGCGAACGGACGGAATGAGAGTGACCAGGATGGACCTGTCCCGGGACAGCGCTGGCCAGGACGGCAACGGCGCGCAGTGCGTCGAGGTGACGGTGATCACCGACACCAGCGCCGCCGCGCACAAGGCCGGTGAGACCAAGTTGTACGTTATGCGCAATTCCAAGGATCCCGACGGCGACAAGCTCTATTTTACCCAGGCGGAATGGGACGCATTCGTCGCCGGGGTCAGGGACGGCGAGTTCGACCTCGCCGACGACGACTAACGCGCCCGATCCGCCCGGCCCTGCCCAATGACCAGCGCCGCGATGACCGGGGCCGCGATGATCAGGGCCGGTCAGGCCGTACCCGCGGCCCGCGTCGCGATGATCATGGGAAGGCCGCCATCGCGCTCCCGTTCGGCATCATTGGCTTTTTTTGGTTGTAGTTTTCTGGCTGCCGGGGAAGAACCTGCCAGCCCTCCGGTAGCGTTTTACCGCCGGGTGGGCCGAAGGAGGTGGGTGATGGATCTGGACAGTTCCGCGCAGGTTGCCGTTTTCGTCGATTTTGAGAACCTTGTCCTTGGTGCCGGTAAGGGGCTGCCTGACCAGGCCAACCCGGTTCCGTATTCGGCGCTGGCCCGGCTGTCGGCTGGCTATGGGAACGGTTCGGTGCGGCGGGCCTACGCCGACTGGGCCGACCCGCGGTTCGGCCGTTACCAGGAGGATCTGGCGATGAATGGCGTCGACCTGATCCAGGTCGCGCGCGTCGGCTCGCAGAACAAGAACGCCGCCGACATCCGGATGGCCGTCGACGCGATGGAGACGATGATCGTCCACCCGGCGGTGAGCGTGTTCGTCCTCGTGACGGGTGACAGTGACTACTCGCCGCTTGTGCAGCGGCTGCGCGAGTTCGGCAAATGGGTCGTGGGGGTCGGCACCCAGGCGAACGCCAGCCGCAGGCTCGTGTCCGTCTGCTCCGAGTACAAGTACTGGGGCACGCTGGTGGCCGAGGTCGAGCCCGCCGCGCGGTCCGCCGTGGACGCCGCGTTCGACATCGGCGCGGCCGAGCAGCTGCTGGCCCGGGCGTTCGAGGAGACCGGCGTCGAGACCCCGACCGCGAGCACGATCAAGAGCAAGATGATCGCCCTGGATCCCGCGTTCGACGAGCGCAACTACGGCTTCCGCAGCTTCCGCGCGTTCCTCGCCCGCCTCCCCCACCGCGTCAGGACCGTCGGCACCTCAGGCAACGACATCACCATCGCCCTCGTCGAAGAGCCCAAGAAGTCGCCAGTGCGGAACCGCAAGCCCTGATCCGACCGGGCTACCCTCTGGTCGCATGGCGCTGGACCCGGCGATCGCGCTACGCGATGCCGAAGCTGTTGATCTTCTCCGGGTAGATGCGGATAAAGGCCTCGCCGAATCCCCGCCCGAGGTGCGCGCCGCCGGTGGGGATCGCCTCGGCACGGCCGCGGATCTCGAGCATGCGCGGCGTCCACGGGTCAGTTGACACGAGATCGTCCACGACGATCGCCGCCCAGCCGCTGGCCTGTACGTCCCGGTACTTCTTGGTAGTCGCGACGTGGTGACCGCCGACGTCGACCGTGCCGAGCCCGGCGTTGTAGCGGAACGACGTCGGCACCACGTGCGGCTTGTGGTCGGCGCCGACGGTGGCGAGCCGCCCGAGCACCTGGCTTGCGAGGTACTCGATATGTGCAGCAGTCAGCTCAGGCGAAACGCTCAGCTCGGTCATGCACCAAGTAAACCAGCTGAAGTGCACGTCACCGCTGGCCTGACGTTCTCATTGACCTGGCGCAAACGCCCGGACAGGTCGGATTAGTCGAGAAAAGCGTCATTTCTTATGACGAGACCCGCATGAGACAACACAGGGCCTTCAGGCCGTGATCTTGCCAGGCCGCGCGCCCGGCCCGGCCCGGGCGCCGCATCGCCGCAACTACAGCAGTGGTCCATTCACACACACCAGACTACGTGAATGGACCACTGCTGTAGTTCGCTGCTGGGCCCCCGCGCACCATCGGCGGCGCATTCACCAGCAGGGGGACATGGGCGGATCGTCTCACCAGGTTTCGCAGACGGAAGCAGGCGAGAAACGACCCGGGAGAGCGAGAGGTATTAAACGGACCTGCGGTCAGGCGGCGCCATGGCGGACGCGTTCGGTGAAGGCGGCCCAGTCGGCGCGGCCGAAGGTCAGCCGCGGGCCGGCCGGGTCCTTCGAGTCGCGCACCGCGACCAGATCAGCGATGGCCACCTCAACGCAATCGCCCGTCGAGTTCGAGTAGCTCGACTTCATCCACAGTTCGCTCATAGCCCGTCCCTCACGGCTCGCATCAGATCGAGCGACGCCCCTCGGGAGAGCGCCGCCGCGCGGATCAGATCGTAGACCATCACGGCCTCCGCCACCTCGTCCGCAGACTCGATGAGCCGACCGCTCCGCCAGCCTTCCGCGTAGGCGGCCGGCGGCCCGTCGGCGAACTCGAGGATGGTCAGCGGCCCGTCCGCTCCCGGGTGCTCCGTGACGGCGAGCGGCAGCACCTGGAGCACCGCACCCGGCGAGTCCGCCGCCTCGATGAGCCGGTCGAGCTGCGCCCGCATCGTCGGGACACCGCCGACTGGCCGCCGCAGCACGGCCTCGTCGATCACGCTCCAGAGGTGCGGCGCGTTCGCCCTGGCCAGGATCGCCTGCCGGTCCAGCCGCGCGGCGACACGGCGCTCGATGCGTTCCGCTGCCTCACGTGGACGGCCCGCCCTGATGGCGGCACGTGCGTAGTCTTCAGTCTGCAGCAGGCCGGGCACGAAGCTCTGATCCCACTTGCTGATCTTGATCGCTCGCTGCTCCTCGTCGACGAGCTGGCCGAGCCAGGTCGAGACGCCCGCCTTCTTGACCAGCTCCCAGAACCGCGCGAGCAGGCCGCCGGTGCCGAGCGCCTCGTCGCATCGCCTGGCGAAGATCAGCGACGGTGCCCGTTCGGCCTTCTCGATCTTGCCGACAAGCCCGCCTGAGAAGTTGATCTTCCGGCCGAGCTCGTCCTGGCTGAGACCGGCGGCCTCCCGGGCCCGCCGCAGCTCCGCGCCCCAGAACGCGAGCATGCTCGCGCCGGGATCGAGTTCTCGCGACTGCCCCATCGCAGGCTCCCTCCAGGCCGATCCCGACACGCCGGCGAAGATCCGGACGCGGCGGAGGCCGGGAACGGCGGATCCGTACACCATCACCGTCTGCACATATCCTCTGGCTCAGCGTAGCCCCGGTGCGCGATCCTGGTGATGAATCAGCTATTCGACTGGAGGGGAAGACGATGTGCGAGACAGCGAGCCGGGCGGCCGGGCGTCACCTGGAAACCCAGCGGGAGCGTTATCTGCAAGCGCTGTCGGCCGAGCTTCGCGGGCGGGGCCTTGAGTCGACGCTGCATACCGATGGCGTCTGGCCGAGGCTGCGGGTGCACGGCACCGACGACGCGTTCGGCCTGGACCGCGCCGCGTTCGAGGACAACGTGATCGCGGCGCCCTCCCCGGACGGTACCTGGTGGTTTCACTGGCCATGGGCCGAGCGCATAGCGCCCGCTGACCGCCTCGCGGACGCGGCCGACCAGGTGATGGAGGCGCTCGGCCCATGGGAAGACGACGATGACGCGGTTCAGGGCACCCAGCGGAGCGTGCCGCTGATCGCGTCGAACAGCTCCGCCATCGCGGCGGCGAGCGGTTCAAGCGGGGTCGAGAAAGACAGCAGCAGGTAGGCGCCGCTGCCCGGCACCTGGACGTGGACGTCAACGTTCGTGACCCGCGGCCCGGGGGCGCCTCCCGGTACGTCTCCGCCATCGCGGGCGCCGGCCGGATCCGCGGGATCCGTGTGCTGGCGGACCCGGACCGCCGGCCCGGCCGGCAGCTCGGTGACGTCCACGGTCCGGCGGTCGCCGGTGCACGCCCTGGCCAGCTGGCCGACAGGCACCGGGCCGCCGGGCGGCGGCGGGACGAGGCTGACAAGCAGCGAGGCCGCGATCGGCATCCCGGCCGCGTCCCGCACGGACAGGTAAAGCTCGATCCCGCCGGCCTGGTAGGCCGCTTCCGCCTGGCGCAGCAGCCGGTCACGCAGCTCGGCCTTGAGCCGTGGCGCGCTGTCCCTGAGCCCGCGGAACTGACGGTCCGCGAGCGCCCGCGCCGAGCGCTCCCGCTCGCCAGGCTCGAGGCCAATCCGGAACCACCCGTCCGGCAGCACAAGCAGATAATCCCTCGGCACTCCCGGCGGAACACCCTCGCGGGACGCCTTCCCCGTCGTCACGACCCGCCCCGCGATAAGTCCCGCACCTCGCCAATCGGCTTGATCGTCAACGTCTTGGCCACCGCATCGGCCATCTTGATCAAACTCGGCCCAAACGCCAGCTCGGACCAAGACACGTTGATCTCCACAGCCGAGGTGATCTGGCGCGGCAGAACCGAGTAGATGAGATCCTCTCGGAGAATCTGTCCTCGGCGTCTGCCCTGCCTAATCGCCCGCTGCCGGTGAATTCGGAGCGCAGGCCCGGCAGGCAGATCAACCTCTGAGACCTCGATCTCGCCGACTGTCTCCGGGCCGGGAATGCCATGTGCGTGGCGGAAGAACTCCAGCGTGAGGGGATCGTTGGGTGGCGCAGGATGCCAGGTCTGGACTTCGATGTTGGCAATAGGCGGAACCCGATTCAAGTCTGGGTAGAAGACGAGTCCCGCCATACTCGGCGACCTCTGCCTGGCTGAAATTGTGCCTTCTTCCAGGAAGCGTCCAAACAGCTTGCGCTGTTTGGCGGACGAGTCTGGACCTAGGAGCTTGGCCGCAGCCGTCTCCGCGACCGATCGCAGATCTCGATCATCGGCTATCGGCAACCAGACACAGGTCTCGGGAACCAGCAGATGCGGTCGCCAATCCACTGGTCTCGTCACCCTCATTCGCCTCTCCCCGCTTCAAAGCTCCTGATCACCTTCATGATCGAGTCGCCTCCTTGAACGGGTTGTACCCGGGCAACTCGGAGTGGAGGTGCGTCAGCACCGAGTTGATCTTGTCGACCGCGTCGATGGTCAGGCTGGAGACCTGCGAGCCGGTCCAGATCCGACCGTACTCGACAACGTTTGTCGTGAACGGGATGCCCGAGATCCGCGCCACGCGACCGATCTCGGGAACTTGACCCAGTTCCTTGAGCGCTTCGCCGATCTCCGGGCTCTGGAATCGCAACGCCTGCGCCGCCGCGGTACCGAAGGTTTTGAGCTTCCCGCCGGAGAGCAACTCTCGCCAGGCGGTGCTGGTTGCCGTCTCCCATGCGGTTCGCACCTCCTGCACCGGGTGAAGGAAATCGGCGGAGGCAGCATCCAGTCGGCCTAGCAAGCCTGGTACGTCATCGGTCAACTGCGCCGCCGCCTTCGCAACGGCGGTATCTGCTGCTTTAACGGCTTCCGTAAATGCCTTCTCGGTGTTCAGACCTTCGCCGAGTCGCGCTGCGAGGGAATCGGCTTCGGCGGAGATGCTGGTGGTGGACAGCTTGTCGGCGATCTGGACGGTGCCCTTGGCGCCGCCGAGGACCGAGCGGCCCAGGCCGAACGTGGCTAGCGAGATCACGTCCAGGCCTACATCCAGCCACGGACCGTGGCCGGTGGCGGCCAGGACGAGATGGCAGGCCAGGGTCAGCTCCGTCAGCGTGAACGCGAGCCCTTCCAGTGCCGCGGCGAGCGGCTGCAGGCCGGGGATGAAGGCGAAGACCAGGGCCAGGATGCCGAGCGCGTCGCCAGCCAGCCGAGCACGTTCGCGACATCGCTGAGGATCTGCGCCCAGTGCGCGGCCGCCGCGCCGCGCGCGTCATCGAAGTAGTGCGCGAGGTCGTGGAAGAACCCGTGCGCGTCCTGCAGGCCATCATGATCGATCGCGGCCCGGATCCTCGCCGCGGCGCGGCCGGCGGCCTCGTCGCGCAGCGCGGTGGCCTGGCGCAGCAGGCCGATCGCGATCGCCAGGTCACCCGCGTAGCCGTTGTACTGGCGTTTCAGGGCGGCCACGGCAGCTGCGTCGGAGCCGAGGTACGGCATCAGGGCCGGGTTTCCCGACCCGTCAAACAGCGGTGCCAGATACGACTGGGCGGAGAAGGCCCCGGCCACGCCGAACGGGTCCTTGCCGCCGCTGGCGTCGAGCACCGAGGTCAGCGCCGGGCGCATCGAGGCCCACGCTTCCTGCCCACGGGTCAGCGCGCGGCCCGCCATCGCCTGCGCCTGGTCAAGCCCGGCCGCGTACCCGGCCCCCGTCAGGCTCCAGCCGACGGCCTCGCTGGCCTCCAGGTAGCGGTGGTGCGAGCGCCACAGCTTGTCCGAGGTCGCGGCGACCTTGTCGCGGAACGCCCGCCCGGCATCGGAATCCCAGAACTCGTCGGTGCACAGCGACCGCAGATAGGACACCTCGCGGCTGATATCAAGCGCGGTCTGCCGTAGCCGCGCCCCAAGCTCGGCGACCCCCTGCGGGTCACCCGGCACCGGATCAGCGGCGGCGATCGGCGACCAGTCAGCCGGGCGGCTCATCGATACCCGCTCCTTCCCCTTGACAGGCGCTAGCCCGTGCCCTCGGCCCTGGTGAGCGCGGCGGCCAGCCTGCCGTCGGTGCCCTCGTAGGCTGTGGCCGCCGCGTCGGACAGCGTCGCGACCTGCCGGAGATCCGCGATCAGCTCCTGCCGATGCTGACTCCACCCGCTGGCGAACGCGTCAAGCGCGCCGGACAGCTCCGCCGAGCCGACGTCAGGCGAGGCCGACAGCCTAGTTGACTGGCTGAACTCGCGCTCGATACCCCCAAGCCGGGCAGAAACCTCCCGGATCCGCCCGAGATCCGCCCTCAGCCGCGCGCCCATCCCCGTCGCCTCTCCCGTCGCCCGTGACCCGGCTGCCCCAGATACGCCGCGCCCGTCAGCCACCAAGCCGCAAACCGTGATCAGTCAGAAACATACTGTATGTCAGGCACAGACGGAATCTCGGTCATGTATCGACATGGGGGCCAGGCCCACCTGGTGGCTTGCCGAGGGCGATTCGGCAAGCCACCACCGCGGACATTCAGTTGTGGGCGGCGAACCACCCGGAGCTGTCGAAGCCGCTGGCCCAGACCACCGCGCTTCCTGGCACATACATGACACTTGACACATAGCTGTAGGCGGTGGTCACCGGGAAGGAGACGGCCGACCAGGCGGAGCCATTCCATCGGTACAACGCTGCCCGGGGAGCGTTGTCCGAGGAGGAATTCGCGAACTCCCCGACGGCCCACGCCTCGCCGCTGCCCGCGGCGATCCCGCTCAGCGTCTGCTCCACACCGTGGGCCGGCATCGTGATCGCCTGCCACGACGAGCCGTTCCAGCGCAGCGCAAGCGCACTCGAATCGTAATTCTGGTCATAGTCGGTCACGGCGACCCATGCGCTGGATGGCGAACTGGCCGAGATGTTCCCCAGACTCCGCCAGTGACCCGCCGGGGTGGCGGGCAGCAGCGGCGTCAGGTTCCAGCGAATGCCGTCCCAGCGGGCGGCGAAGCTGGAGTAGACACCGCCGACCGTGGCACTGCCCAGCGCCCACAGGTCTGTCCCGCTCCTGGACAGGGCGCTGATGTTCACCGAGCCCGTGGTTCCCTGCGGGGCGGGCGCCGTCGTCCGCGACCACTGGGTGCCATCCCAGTGCAGGAGCGCGTTCGACCCGGCTGCCCACGCATCCGCCGGGCTGAGAACGGCCACGCTCGACAGCTGTTCGCTCTTGCCGTCGTCGGCGAGCGAGAACGTGGTCCACGACGACCCGTTGTAGTGGATCAGGACGGGCTGCCTGCGGCCGTAGCCGCCGCCGGTGACGCCGCGCGAGCCCGCCACCCACGCGTCGCCCGGCCCGTCCGCGCTGATCGCGGCCTCTCTCACCGTGGTCGGCAGCGGGAACGCCGCCTGCGCCGTCCCGCTCAGGTGCACGGCGGAGGTCTGGCCGCTGGTATTCGCGCCCAGGCCCCACGCGTCCGCGGCGGAGTCCGGGCTGAGCTTCGCCTGCGTGCTTATCATCTGCCAGCTAGCCGCCGAAGCGGTACCTGACATGATGAGCGCCATCACCGCGCCGCCTAGTGCACCGGCAAGTCCCGCCCGAGATCGTCCTATCGTAGGCATCATCTTCCTCTCCGTAGCCAGCATCTACTGTCGACACGGGTACCCAGGGTGATCTGGTTCAGCTATCAGCGGCCAATCCGCGAAGGACGAGTCGCGCGCCGTCACTGGCCTGTGTAAAGGCGGGCGAGGTCCACGAGTTGCACGGCTCCGCTGCTTGCCGCCGCGGCTTGCGCGAGCCCGGGGCTGAATCCCTTCCCGCTGAACAGGGCGATGACGCCGGGGCGCTGGCCGCGCGCGGCGAGCAGTTCCGCGATCTTCCTCAGCCGGTCCAGGTGCCCCAGGCCAGCGACATCGCCCCACTTCGCCTCGCCGATGGCCAGCAGCCGACCATCAGGATCGAACACGGCGACGTCTACCTCATGCGCTGTCCGTGCCCGCTGGTCGTAGACCACGCCAGACAGGACCCTGCCCACGGTCCCGCCGAAGGTCTCCCCGGCGGCCATGTCCTCCGACCACACCCGGCACATCCGCTCGAACACGGGGCCTGCCACGTTGCTGAGGAAACGTGGCTGGGAAGCCGCCCAGATCCGCTCGGTACGGCCGGGGCGGACACGTTCGAGCTGCGTCCAGTACGGGCGCATGATCACGTGATAGAAGCGCACGAGCGGTTCGGTGACGCGGTATTCGGACCGGTTGGATCGGAACGCGTCCGGCTCGGCCACCAGCAGCCCGGCGTCCTGGAGAACCGTCAGGTGATGGGAGATGTCAGCCGCCTTACGGTCAATCCTCGCCGCGATACCGCCCCGGGTGGCATTGCCCTCCGCAACCGCGGCCAGGACTGTGTGATAGAGACCTGTGTCCCGCAACGCGGGATCTTCTGCGAGAAGCGCCCGAACCTCCCGGAACAGGGGGCTGGCCGGGTTGAGCACGTGCTCGATCACCCATCCATCGAAGCCGTCACGCGTTGCGGGAGAGGCGCCGCGCAGGAATTCAGTGCGGTACGCGGGGGTCCCGCCTACCACGAAGTACACGAGCGCGGCCAGACGGTGATCGGTGATGCCCCAGAAGTCGGCGGCGAGGCGGAAGTTGAACGTCGGCACGATCAGCTCAAGCCCGGCCCGGCCCCGCAAGGGTGCCGCGCCGCTGAGCAGCCGCCCCATGAAGGAGATCGACGACCCGCAGAGCAGCAGCCGGGTCATCGACTGCCGACGCTGGGGCCGTCTCGGCGACAGCGCCTTCTGGATGACCGAAGGAAGATCCTTGCTCTCCCGGACCAGGTAGGGGAACTCATCGAGCACCGCAGGGAGGGGCCGCTGGTCAGCGAGCCCGAGCAGGGCGTCGATCGCCTCCTCCCAGCCGCCGTAGCGGATAGCGCCCGGTTCCCCCCGGTATGCGGCGACCGCCTCACCCAGCTGCCGGAGCGCCTCATGAGCCGGCACCGGCTCGCTCGCAGCGAAGAAGAACCCGCCGGTTGCCTCGCAGGCCGCCTCGAGCAGGAAGGTCTTCCCCTGCCGACGACGACCGGAGACCACGCCAAGAGTAGCCCCGGACCGATCGTCGCTGACAAACCTGGCGAGCTGCTCCCACTCCCAGTCGCGGTCGAACACGTCCGAAGGCTTCGCTGCCAGCATCGCACTCCCACTTGTAGGAGACAACTTCTTAGTACTGTACTCCTAAAACTTGCAGGCCCGGCTGGCGCTGAAGGACAAAGGCCCTGATGCCGAACGGGAGCGGGGTGGCGCGCGGCCTTTGATACTGCGCGTAACGGCTGGGCCACAGGAGAACGACGTCCACATAGCAACGCATCAGCGCAGGCCGACGCCGATGCGACGATCATGCTCTGCCGTAAGATGGCTCACCGTTCCCCCGAACTGCGCTCGCTGACCCTCGCCGATCTCACCGAGCGGGAATCAACGGGACAACATGACAGGAATCGCTATTCACGCGTTCCTCGGCTGCTTTCCTCTGTGCCGGTGAGGTGGGAAGCGTAGGCGCGGAGCAGGTCGTGCATGCCGTAACGGCCCGGGCTGGTGGGATGGATCAGGTGCGCGCGGGCGAGCTGGTCAAGTACCTGCCGTGCCTGCTCGAGGGTGGTGCCGGTGAGGGTGGCGGCGGCGAAGGCGTCGAAATCAGGGCCGGGATGCATGCCGAGCAGCCGGAACGCCCGCGCGGCGCCATCGGGAAGCTGCCGGTAGGACCAGGAGAAGATGCCACGGATCGCGGTGCGCGGATCGCCGCCCGCATTCAGCAGGTCGAGCCGCCGCCGCTGGTCGGCAAGTCCGGCGGCCAGCTGGGTGAGCGGGGTGGCCGGGCGGTCGCAGGCGAGCTCGGCGGCCAGCCGCAGCGCCAGCGGCAGCCATGCGCACTGC
>Ga0137391_10001589_pt1 | contig 16578 bp, 16 predicted proteins | sample 15con2h24BmetaG_FD_101399 | JGI IMG/M metagenome (GOLD analysis project Ga0137391, IMG submission 101399) | Vadose zone soil microbial communities from Angelo Coast Range Reserve, California, USA - 15con2h2.4B metaG | ecosystem: Environmental > Terrestrial > Soil > Vadose zone > Saprolite...
CCATGAGGGCAGTAACCACCCACGATGATTGGCGCCCCCGGTCGGGGCCTGAACAGATGTCACAGATGACCCATGAGTCCCTGCGGTTCAGGCGGGAAGTCCCGCCGCGCGCCCCGGCGCCGTCGCCCGCGCGCCCCGGCCGCCCCGGCGGCCCCGGCGGCCCCGGCCGCCCCGGCCGCCCCGGCGGCCCCGGCCGCCCCGGCGGCCCCGGCGAACCTCAGGCGGCAGCCGGGACCTTGTCCAGGAAGCCGTGCACGCTGCGGATCTGGCCGCCGGAGTTGACGACCGCGACGTCGAACCCGATCACGAGGGGCTCGCCATCAGACGGCCCGAGGTGCCAGGTGAAGCGGGCCTGGTTGTGGTTGGCGTCGACCGGCCCGGCCAGCCGGAACACCAGGCCGGGAAATTGCTGCTGCACCGCGCCGATGAGCCCGTCGATCTCGTCCCGCCCGTGAGCGTCGGCCAGCGGGTCGGTGTAGCGGCCGTCGGCCGCCCACAGCGAGTTGACGAGCCCCCGGCGGCGCCCCGGGTCCGTCTCGTTCCAGGCGGCGATGTAGCGCTCGATGATCTCCTGCATAAGGGTTCCCTTCGTAATCAGAAGCGACTGCCTCGATCCTGCCCACCCCAGGGAAGCGCGGCAATTACCTCCGAGGTAATGCCCAGGCCTATCGCAACGAGCTACGCTGAGGAAACATGACCCAAAAGGCCGGGGACCTGCTGCGCGAGTGGCGGCAGCGCCGCCGGCTCAGCCAGCTCGACCTCGCCATCGCCGCGAACGTCTCCTCGCGGCACCTGAGCTTCGTCGAGACCGGGCGCTCCCGGCCGACCAGTGAGATGATCCTGCACCTGGCCGAGCATCTCGACGTGCCGCTGCGCGACCGCAACGCGCTGCTGCTGGCGGGCGGCTACGCGCCCGCCTACCCCGAACGCCGCCTGCAAGAGCCGGAGCTGAAAGCCGTCCAGACCGCCCTGAAACGGGTGCTGGCCGGCCACGAGCCCTACCCGGCCGTGGTGGTGAACCGCTGGTGGGAGCTCGTCGACGCCAACCAGGGCATTGCCCTGTTCACCCAACACGTAAAGCCAGACCTCCTCGAGCCGCCGGTCAACGTGCTGCGGCTGAGCCTGCACCCCGACGGCATGGCCCCGCGCATCGCGAACCTCCCCGAGTGGCGCGCCCACCTGCTCACCAGGTTGCACCGCCAGGCCGAAGCCACCGGCGACACCCGGCTGACCGAACTGCACGACGAGCTCACGGCCTACCCAGGAGGCGAGAGCGAAAAGCCGCCACAAGCGACCGACGTCGTGGTGCCGCTCCGCTACCGGAGCGGCCAAGGCGACGACAACGAACTCTCCTTCCTCAGCATCACCGCCATGGTCGGCACCCCGATGGACGTCACCGTCGAGGAACTGGCTATCGAGTCGTTCTACCCCGCCGACGAGAGGACCGCGGCCGCCCTCACCCCGCCCCCGACCTCCGCTGACCGTGGCCGCTGACCGCCTCGGCCTGCGGGCGCTGAACCGGGCCACGCTGGAGCGCCAGCTGCTGCTGCGCCGGGCCGCGATGGAGGCCCGGCCGGCGGTCGGCCATCTGGCCGGCCTGCAGGCCCAGGCCACGCTGGCCCCGTACGTGGGCCTGCAGGCCAGGCTCGCCGGCTTCCGTCATCAACAGCTAAAAGATCTTTTGACCGAACGGGCCGTAGTGCGTGCCCACCTCATGCGCAACACCGTCCACCTGCTGACCGCCGAGGATTTCGTCAGCTTCCGCCCGCTGTTCCAGCCCTTGATGGAACGCGGGCTGGCTGGCAGTTTCGGCCGGAACCTGGCCGGAGTCGACCTGGCCGAGCTCCGGGCGATCGCGGCCGCCCTGCTCAGCCAGGGCGCGCTGACCCCCCGTCCGGTCCCGCTGCCGCCGGGCAACGGCGCCACAACGGGCACGCTGCTCGTCGACGGGCTCTGGCAGGCCGACTGGAAGATCACCCGAGCGAAGGACAAGACCATCCTGGAGATCCGGCCCTTCATCCGGCTGAGCGCCGCGGAGACGGACGCCATCGCGGCCGAGGGCGAGCTTCTCCTCGACTTCGCGGGACCCGCAGGGACCCTGCCGATCACTGGCCGGAATATCCGGTTTTGCCCCGGTAACGTGATAGTTGGAATGAGGGCGTCAACCCGGCCCGTTCGGGCCAATTAACCGACCCAGGGCCGCAGCGGGACGGCCAGAGACTTACGGTAGGGGCATGGACGACAAGGAGATCATGGCTCACATCGACGAGCTGATCGAGACCGAGCACAAGCTCCGTCAGCAACTCGCGGCCGGTGAGCTGGGCACCGCGGAGGAGCGCGAGCGGCTGCGGTCAGCCGAGCAAGCGCTCGACCAGTGCTGGGACCTGCTGCGGCAGCGGCGGGCCCGCCGCGAGTTCGGCGAGGACCCGGACGACGCGGTCCAGCGGCCGGTCAGCGAGGTCGAGGGCTACCAGCAGTAGCTACGGTCGCAAGGTCAACACGAGGGAGTGGCGTGCGTATCGCGAGATTCGCCAAGGGCGACGGGGTCGCGTACGGCGTAGTCGAGGGCGAGCCGGATAGCGGTCCAGGGGCGGGGAGGGCCCCGCGGCCAGGACTGACGATCGCGGAACTGTACGGGCACCCGTTCGGGGTCGATCCGGGCGGGGTCCGGCTGACCGGGAACCGGTACCCGCTGGGCGAGGTCAGGCTCCTCGCGCCGGTGCTGCCGAGCAAGGTGGTGGCGGCGGGCCGGAACTACGCGTCGCACGCGCGCGAGATGAACGGCGACCCGCCGGCCGAGCCCGTGCTGTTCCTCAAGCCGTCCACGTCGGTGACCGGACCGGGGGACGCGATCAAGTACCCGGTGAAGCTCACCGACCGGGTCGACTACGAGGGCGAGCTCGCGGTCATCATCGGCAGGCTGTGCCGCGGGGTGCCCAGGGAGCGCGCCGAGGAAGTGGTGTTCGGCTACACCTGCGCCAATGACGTCACCGCGCGGGACCTGCAGGCCAGGGACGGGCAGTGGACCAGGGCGAAGGGATTCGACACGTTCTGCCCGCTCGGGCCGTGGATGGAGACCGGGACGAACCCCGCCGACCTCGAGCTCGTCACGACGGTGAACGGGGCGGTCCGGCAGCAGGCCCGCACCTCCGAGCTGCTGTGGGACGTGCCCGACCTGATCGCGTACGTCAGCCAGGTGATGACGCTGCTGCCCGGGGACGTCCTGCTGACCGGTACGCCGGCCGGCGTGGGGCCGCTGACCGACGGGGACGAGGTTTCCGTGACGATCGAGAGCATCGGCACGCTGACCAACCGGGTGGTTATCGACTGAAGCGCACTGATGGCTCGTAAAAGCGATCTCTAGTGCAAGCCGACACGGCAGGTTTAGGATTGGCGGCAGCCAGGGGAGGCGGGACGCTGGCCCAGCGGCCCATTCCGTCACGGTCGCGGAAGGGTGGGCATCGATGGGTGGGGGTTACTTTCCTAATTCCGGTCGGCCTCCCGGCAGGCAATTTCCCTCGTATTCCTTCTCCTCGCTCGTGCCGGTCCGCCACTGGGCCCGGGACCCGGCGCTGCGCAGCTGGCCGGTGCTGCTGCTGATCGCCCTGGTGTGTGTGCCGCCCATCGCGCTGGTCCTGCTGAACAACCCGACCGAAACCAAGATCCACGACGCCGCCTGGATCTTCGCGGTCTACTTCGCGGTGGCCTGGCTGCTGCTGCTCGGCGTCATCGTCCGCCCCCAGCATGTCTCCAGGTCCATGCTGGCCGCCGTCGCCGTGATCGGCATCGTCACCCAGGCGCCCACCGCGATCTTCCTGGAGACCCAGCTGCACAGCAGCACCGGGAGCCTGCTGGACGTCTTCACCATCGGCGTCCCGGAAGAGCTGGCCAAGGCCATCCCGATCGTGGCGGTGGCCTGGATCTGGCGGCGGCACTGGCACACCCAGACGCCCAGGGATTACCTGTTCCTCGGCGCCGTGAGCGGGCTGGTGTTCGGCGCGGCCGAGGTCGTGCACTATTTCACCAACGTCCTCGGCTCGCTGTCAGGAAACGTCAACGGCCTGGTGCTGCAGGACCTGACCATTCAGTACATCTGGCGCTTTCTCACCGACCCGATCGACCACGCCATGTGGGCCGGCATCACCGGGTATTTCATCGGCCTGGCCATCACCGGCCAGAACCGGAAGTACTCGATCGGATTCGTCGGGATCGCCATCGCGGCCATCTTGCACGGCCTCAACGACTGGAACCCGATCAACAGTCATCCCGCCTGGGTGCTGATCACGCTGATCAGCGTGCTCTTCTTTTTGGGCTACGCCCGGGCCGGAGCCTGGCTGCCCCAGCCGCAGGCTCAGCCCGGCCTCGCGCCGTCCCCGGCCGCCATGCCCGCCGCCCACGGCCCCCTGCCGCCCGCGCCCTGGGCCGCGGGCCAGCCGGGCCACCTGCCCCCGGCCAGTCAACCGGGTCCGGCCGGTTCCGGGGTCCCGGCGGGTTCCGGGGTCCCGGCAGGCTACGGAGGTCCGGCGGGCTACGGAGGTCCGGCCGGTTCCGGGGTCCCGGCGGGTTCCGGGGTCCCGGCAGGCTACGGAGGTCCGGCGGGCTACGGAGGTCCGGCGGGTTCCGGGGTCCCGGCGGGTTCCGGGGTCCCGGCGGGTTCCGGGGTCCCGGCCCCGCCGCCGGCGTCACGGGATGCCTGGTGGCAGGCGCCCGCGGCGAGCGCCCGGCCCTCTCCCGCGCCTCAGCCGGCCCACCACGCCTCGTCCGCCCCGCCCGACATCGCAACACCGCCGCACGCCACCGTACCGCCGCACGCCGCCGCAGCGCAGAACCTCGCCACCCAGCCCACCGCGGTCCCGCCCACCGTGGTGCAGCGCAAGCCGGCCCCCAAGCCATGGTGGGAGCAGTAGGTGGTGACGCTCGACCGCAGGAAACTGGCCGCGCCGTTGTTCGCGCAAGCCGCCGCGTTCGTCGTTGTGCTGGTCATCGGCGGGTTCACCGGCCACGCCTCGACGACGCCCGGGCCCGCGCCCGCGCACGGGGCAACGCCGAGCGCCAGCGCCAGCGCGAGCACGGCCGCCAACGGGCGCGGGCTCAAGCTCACCGTCAAGGTGGTGGAAGAGGGCACCGCCGGCTTGAGCGTTTCCGGCAGCCAGGTGGCCGTACTGCAGAACGGGACGCTGACCAGCGTCGCGTCGGGCACCCTGAACCCGGCCCTGGAGTTCGCCGCGAACGTGCCCGCCGGGCAATACCAGGTGTGCATCAACCCGCCGATCGGCTGGGCCAGCACGGTCAGGACCACGCACGCGCTGGCGGGCTGGATCTGCAATGCGGCCGATGTCAGGACGGGCCCCCAGCTGGTGACGTTCCGCCTTACCCTCCAGCTCCCTCAGGTGGGCCAATGAGCAAACCCGGTCGACGCAGCCACGGCCCTGAGCGAGCCGGCCCAGGCCAGTCCGGCCCGGCCCAATTTGGCTGGGCCCTGCTGGTGATCGCCGCGGCGCTGATAGGAGGCCTGGCCGCGGCCACCCTCGTGCACACCTCGCTCACCATCGCGGTGATCGTTTCCGTGGTCGCGGGCGGCATCGCGGTCCTGGCCGTGTTCCGGTCGCCCGCGCAGCCGCCTGAGCTGAGGGCCGGCGAGCCCGAGGACGAGGACTTCGGCCGGTATCCCGCTCCGCGCCGCCGGCCGGCTTCGCCCGCGGCCCAGTCCCCCCAGTCCCCCCAGTCCCCCCAGTCCCTCCGCGCTCCCCAGGCCGCCCGGGCCGCCCCGCCCGCTTCGTTCGCGTCGCCCGGCCCCGACCCGACCGCCCCGATCCCGGCCGGACCCCACGGGCAGATCCGCGGCGGCCCGCCCGCCGGGACCGAGACCGTGGTCCAGTTGCTGCCGCTTCCGCCGCAGCCGGGAAACGCGCAGCCGCCGCCGGACGCGCCCTGGTGGGACTCGGCCCAGGGGGCGCCGCCCCCGCCCAGCTCGGGCGCCAAGCGAGCGCCCGCTCCGGACCTGTCCACCTACCTGGCGTCCACCTTTATCGCGCAGTGCCCACGCTGCGGCGCGTTCCGGCTCGACATCCGGCGGGCCAGGAACGGCTGGGACTTCCGCTGCGAGTCCTGCGAGTACACCTGGACCTGGCAGCCGGGCACGCCGTGGCCGCCGGTCCGGGTCATGCCCAGGGGGTGGAAGGAGTCCCGCCCGCCTGCTCCCTGAACTCGTCCAGGTCCGTGTTTCGAGTTATCGCTGGTTAGCAACGGAGGCAATTTCATGTATGAGAGAGACATCAGCCGAAGAGATCCTGGCTGCGTGGTTTTCTTGCTCGATCGCTCCGATTCCATGAAGTCATCGTGGGTGAACAGCCGGGAAACCCTGGCTGAGGGAGCGGCCCGGGTGCTCAATGAGATCCTGCTTGAATTGCTCTTCACGTCGCAGGGCGAGCCGGGGAAGGCGCGTCACTATTTCGACGTCGGGATCTTCGGCTACGGCATCCGCCCGATGGCCGGCGGTGAAGGCGTCGAGCCCGCCTTCGGCGGCAAGCTGGCCGGCCAGCCGCTGGTCGCGCTGCCCGATCTGCGAGACAACCCGATCGCGGTCCGGGAGACGCCGTCGGTGGACATCGGCGCGCCGCCGAGCCGGGTGCCGGTCTGGGTCGAGCCGGTGCACGGCTACCGGACCCCGATGTGCCAGGCGGTCGCGGTGGCTGGCGCGCACGTCTACGAGTGGGCGAGCGCGCATCCCGACTCGTTCCCGCCGATCATCATCAACATCACCGACGGCATGGTGACCGACAGCCCGTACGAGGGCGCCAGCCTCGATGAGTGGGCCCAGCGGCTGGTCAACATCCAGACCAGCGACGGGCCCGCGCTGTTCTTCAACATCTTCCTGTCCCCGATGGCGTCCAACGGCGTGCTGTTCCCTTCGACGGATTACGGCCTGCCCGAGCCGGGTCCCCAGCTGTTCCGCATCAGCAGCCCGCTGCCCCCGCCGATGATCGCCAACGCGCAGAGCACCGGCACCATAGTGGAACCGGGGGCGCGCGGGTTCGGCTTCAACGCCGACGCCACGATGCTGGTCAGGTTCCTTGAAGTCGGTACCAAGGTCGACGTGCGGGACTGAGCTGGCACGCCAATGCAGATCCAGATGGTCACCTTCAGCGAGCCCAAGGAGGGCAACGCGCCCGGCGAATGGCAGGACGGCGCCTGCGGCGGCGTCGTCGGCGATGGGACCGCGGTCCCGGGACGGGCCCGGTTCGTCGTCCTCGACGGCGCCACCGGGGCCTATGACCCGGTGCGCTGGGTGGATCAGCTGGTGAGGTCGTTCGCGCCGCAGGCCGGGGAATACGAAGGGCCCAGGCTGGAGCCCGCCGCCATGCGGGCCTGGTTCGCCGAAATGCAGGATCAGTGGGCCGTGGACGTGCGCGCCTTCGACAGCATCATCGAGGAGCGCAAGTTCGCCGAGGTCGGCTCCTTCGCGACCCTGCTCGGCTTCGAGATTTCCGGTCTTGACGGCCCGGAACCCTACTGGCGAGCCGTCGCGCTCGGCGACACGGTGCTCTTCCACGTCCGGGCGGGCCGCCTGATCACCGCGTTCCCGCCGATGGGACCCGATGATTTCGGCACCCTGCCGGACGGCGTGCACACGTCGCGCGCCAGCCTGGACCGGATGACCGAACGTCTCCTGGTCGGCGGCGGCGTTCTCGAGGCCGGCGACTTCCTGTTCGCGGCCACCGACGCGATGGCTCAATGGATCCTGCGGACCATCGAGCGCGACGAGGCCAAGGTCTGGAACACCCTGACCACGCTGGCGCACCCCGATGTTTTCGCGCGTCTGGTCGAGGATCAACGACGAGAGCAGAACAGTGCTAAGAGGATGAAGAACGACGACGTGACGCTCATGCGGCTGCGGATGCTGGCCGGCCAGCCCGCCTTCCTGCTGGCCTGCCGATGACCGCCTTCCCGGCCGCCGGTGACTACTACAAGGCGGTGCAGGCGCCGGCCCGCTCGTTCACCGTGCCGAAGCTGCAGGCGGCCGAGTTCGTCTGGGACAGCCTCGGACCCACGCTGGCCCGGGGCAGTAGCGCCGTGGTGTTCCAGGCCTCGGTGGAGCGCAAGACCCAGGCGCTGCGCTGCTACATCAGGAACGACGCCTCCAGCCGGGACCGGTACAGCGCGCTGGACGCCTACCTGGCCGGCCGCGACCTGAGACCGTACGTGTCGGGCAGCACCTGGCTCGATTCGGCCATCAGGGTCAACCGCGCGACCTGGCCGGTGCTGACCATGGACTGGATCGACGGCCGGACGCTCAACGAGTACGTGGACTTCCTGGTGGCGGGCTCCAACGCCGTCGCCCTGACCACGCTGGCCGTCCGCTGGCGTGAGCTGATCGCGCTGCTGCAGCGCAGTGAGTTCGCGCACGGCGACCTGCAGCACGGCAACGTCATGGTCGACCAGGAGGGGCGGCTTCGCCTGGTCGATTTCGACGGGGTCTGGATTCCGCAGCTCGCGGGCCACTCCCCGCCCAGCGAATTCGGCCACCCGAATTACCAGCATCCCGGCGTACACGTCTGGGGCCGCTGGTTCGATACCTTCTCCGCCCTGGTCATTTACCTGTCGCTGGTCGCCCTCGGCCAGGATCCCGGGCTCTGGCTGGCGCTTTACAATTCCAAGAACCTGCTGTTCGCCAAGAACGATTTCTTCCCCCCGTTCAAGACCGAGGCCTGGAAGCAGCTGGCCGCGATGGGGGACCCGCAGGTTGACGAGCTCGTCCGGCGGCTGCAGGAATGCTGCGATCCGGACTGGGTGCCGGACAAGAGCCTGGAGATGGTCCTTGACCAGCGGGCGGTGACGCCGGCGCGGTCGCCGATCCCGGTCGATCAGCGCTGGTGGGAGAAGAAGCCCCTGGCCGCCGCTGGTTCCGCGGCCGAGGCCGGTTCCGTGGCCACCGCCGGGCCGCCGTCGCGGCCACGGCCCCAGGGAGCGCCGTCGGCCTCACCCTCGGCGGCCGCACCGTCGGGGGCAAGGCCCTTGGGCTCAGCGTCGCGTACGCCAGCGTCACCAGCGCCAGCGCCGTCGAGGGCCGCGCTGCCGGCCCCGCCCCCGCTGTCCGCGCCACTCGGCCAAGCGGGCACGGGACCGATGCCGCAGCTGAGCCAGACGATGGTGCGCCCCGGCTCCACCATCTGGTGGTCCGGACCAGGGTCAGCTTCCGCCCAGGCACCGCCCAGGCAGGCACCGCCCGGGCAGGCACCGCCCGGTCCGGTGCGGCCGGGGCCCGTGCCGCCCATGCCGGGACCGCTCATGCCGGGACGGCCCACGCCACCACCGCCCGCGTCGGCCGCGAAGCGGCAACCGGGGCCGCTCGCCGGTGGCATCGCGCTCGGTCTCGGGATCGTGTTGCTGATTATCGGCGCCGCCGGTCACCTGTCCATCGTCGTGATCGGCGGCCTCGTCGCCGGCGCATGGGGCATGTGGCGGCTCGTCACCGTGACCGGGAACAGCACGAAACCACCCGGCTAGACCTAAGGCCGCTCTGGGTCACGGCCCGCTGCCTTACGTCACGACCCACCGCAGTTGCTTCCAGTACGCCAGCAGGTCGCGGTCGTTCGTACCGACTATGACCGCCATGACGTGCTGCTGATTATCGCTGCTGACGATGATGGGGTTGTTCGTGGTGTTGGGGTACTCTGCGATGCTGCCCGTCATCTTTGGCGAGGTGCTGGTGAAATCCGACTCGCATTGGGCGATGAAGTCGACGAAGCTATTGTTGCTCGTGCACTCCGAGCCTTTCTTGAACTTCTCGTTCCGCAGAAAGGTGCTGAACCCGCTGCCGAGCGTGGTCGTGTTGGAGAACAGGTAGTAGAAGATGGTCCCGGCGGCCAGGCCGTGCAAGCCAGCGCACTCGCTCACCGCGATCGCGCCGACCGAAGTGCCGATGTTGTGGCAGTTATTCTGGCCCTGAACACCACTCGGAATCTTGCTCAGCAAGATCTGGTAGTCCGACGTCGGGCTCGGGTCAGGGGACGGATCCGGTGACCCAGCCGGGCTCGGGCTTGTGCTATTTGCCGGGCTGGCGCTGGCGGGCTGGGATGAGGTCGCCGCTACCGTCCTGGCGGGAAACGGACTCAGGTGCGCCACCGCCGCGACACCCAGATAACCGGCGACCAGCGCGATGGCCGCGGCGACACCGAGCGTGTTCCGGTTGAGGACCCGTGACCCGGCTGGTGGCCGGCCCGGTGGCGAGGTCCCGCCGTCCCCTGGCCTTCCCGGGGGAACGCCAGGTCCGCCCGGCGAGCCAGCACCGCCGTGCGCGGCGCCCGCCCCCGCGGCGCCCGCCCCCGCGGCAGGCCCCGCCCCGGCACCGCCGCCCGCCATGGCAGCCCCGGCCGCCGCGGCGGAAGCAGGCGGCTCGGCTGGCCTGGGCGGAGGCGCCTGGCCCTGATCGGTGACGCCGACGGATCCGATGCGGGCCGTCGGCTGGGTTCCGCCGGGCGCGATCAGGCCCAGGGCGCGAGCGAACTCGCGGACCACCCAGACACACGCCGCCATGTCCAGACCGTGGGCCTCGGCCAGGCTGGCGGCTGCGGACTGGATCGCGCCGTAGTTGCCCAGCCGGGGGATCAGGTCCCGGAGCAGCGCCGGCACATCGGTCCGGGCCGCACTGGTGATGAGGATGGCCTCGCCGGGCAGGCCGCTCAGGCGAGCCTGGCAGATGCCGTCCATGGTGACCGCGTTCGACAATGCCTCCGGCCCGTGCTCGGCCACGACCGCATGCAGGGCACGGCGAGCGTCCCCGGCCGGATCGATTACGTGCCCATTCCCTTCAGTCACCAAGGACCTCCCCTGAGGTGTCCGTAGCGCCGCTACCGGTCACCTTAGTGGGTATTTGATGAATGTCCCGATGGCCGATGGCTTAGTATCGCGGTCGCTATCGTCATGCGCGGCCTCGGATGCGGGGTGGCCCCGCGGCTTAGCGCAGGAAATCCCTCAGGTGGCGGATCTGGCGCTCGACGTGGGCCGCGGGCACCGCATGGCCGGTGAACGGGTGAACCGATATGTCCTTGCCCGCGGTGATCTCGTTATAGGCGGCGAACACGGTGGACGGGGGGCAGATCGTGTCCATCAGCCCCACGCTGAGCAGGCATCGTGCGGTGATCCGGCGCGCCAGCAGCGCGCAGTCCACGTACCGCAGCGTGTCAAGCGCCGCCGGGATCAGGTCCACGTTGTGGGCGAGGAACTCGGGCACCTCGGTGTACGGCGCTTCCGGCGCCAGCGTGATGCCCCGCTGGATGTCACACAGGAACGGCACGTCGGCATGGCACACCGCGACGACCTGCGGGACCAGCGCAGCCGTCGCCAGCGCGAGCCCGCCACCCTGGCTGATGCCGCTCACAGCGACCCGGAGCGCGCCCGTCAGCTCGCTGGCCGCCTCGACCGCCAGCACGGCGTCGGTGAACAAGCGGGTGTAGTAGTAGCCTTCCGGCCGGGCGATGCCCCTGGTCATCACCTTGGCGTTTTCCGGGCCCGCAGCCGGCTCGTCCTGGTGGTCGCCGGTGGCGCCGGTGCTCCACCGCCCGCCCTGGCCCCGGGTGTCCATCACGAACACGGAGTAACCGAGAGCGGGCAGCAGCGCGTGCTCGGCGGGCATGCCGCGCCCGCCGCCGTAGCCGATGAACTTCACCACCACGGGCGTTTGCCCGTCCGCGCCCGCGGGCCGCAGGTACCAGGCCCTGATGCGGTCGCCGCCCGCCCCGGAGAACTCCGTGTCGTAAACCTCGACCGGCGCGTAAATATCGGCTTCGTGCCTGGTCAGTATCGGCTTGCGCGCTGCGGCGCGGGCCTCGTCGAGACGCAGCTGCCACCATCGGTCAAGACCCGGCGGCTCCGCGGTCTCGGTGCGATATTGGCGCAACTGATCCAGCGGCAGATCAAACTAGGGCATTCGTCCCTTCGGCCAGTCAACACGCCTGAATCTAGCCCTACCATTTTCCTTGTGGCGGCGGATCCTGAGGCACGCGGTGATCAATGGCGCCACGTACCCGGGGTATACCGTAACCGGGGCCAAGGCGACGGGATGCACGGTGACGGGATGTATGCCGACGGGACGCAGGGTGGCCGCCAGGGTCGCGGCGGCCGGGGCCGGCGCGGCGCCGCCGTCCTCGCCCTGATCCTCGGGCTCGTCGGGTTTGCCGTCTCGGCGACCGAGGTGGCCATCCAGTTGCTGCCCAGGCAGTTCACCGCCGCCCAGCAACGCCAGATCGAGGCGTGGGAGGTCATCGGGCGATGGCAGACGATGCCAGCCGGGCAGATCTTCCCGGCCACGATCTCCTACCCGCTTTCCCCTAAGGCGCTGCCGGACGCGGCCCCGCTTAACCTCGAAGCGCTGCGGGTCAGCATCGCACCGCAGGAGTCCGACTGCGCCAAGGCCGTGACCAGCGCAGCGGCCGGAGCGGTACTGCGCAGGAACGGGTGCGAGGCCGTCCTTCGCGCGACCTACGTCGACGCCACCCGGAGCTACGTGATGACCGTCGGTGTGGCGGTGCTCCCGACCGACGCCGCGGCCACCAGCGCGGACAGTCGGCTGTCCCAGCCGCGGCTGGCCGCGGCGCGTGATTTCGGCGGCGGCGGCGGCCGGCTCGCGCCCGGCGTCCTGGTCGTCAGGTTCGGCGTCGCGGCGGCCCGGCTATACGACTACAGCAGGCAGATTGCCCGCAGCTTCACGGCCGGCCCGTACATCGTCATGTACGCCGTCGGGTACGCCGACAGCCGGCCGCGGGTGCCGGTGTCCCAGGACAGCTACTCCGAAGCTGAGATGACCAGCATGGCCGCGGGCGTCGCGCACTCGGTCGCAGACAAGCTCGCGGCCAGGCCCGCCCCGCCACATTGCCCGGGAGCACCCGGATGCTGAACCAGGGCCGGATGCTGAACCAGAAATTGCGTCCCGGGCTCGCCGTGCTGGCCGCGTTCGGCGTGGTTTCGCTGGCCGCGCTGCCCGGCCCGGCCCTCGCGGCGGTGCGGCAGGAGAGCGGAGAGTTCGCGGGCTCGGCCGCCGCCGACGGCATCAGAGACAACCAGCAGTGGGTCCTGGGCATGCTAAAAGTTTCCGCGGCGTGGACGGTGACCGCGGGCGCCGGGGTGACCGTCGCGGTGATCGACAGCGGGGTGAACGCGTACGTCAGCGACCTGGCCGGATCGGTCACCACCGGTCCCGACTACACCGGCGTGACCACCAGCCCGTCCAGCCGGGACTGGGGCATCCACGGCACCTGGATGGCGTCGCTGATCGCCGGGCACGGCCATGACGGGGGCGTCAGCGGGGTCATCGGCATCGCGCCCAAGTCGCGGATCTTGTCGATCCGGGTGATCCCGGATCGCGACGATCCGCATTACAACCAGTACGAGCGTGAGCAGGAGACCCTCATCCAGCAGTCGCTGGCGAAAGGGATCTCCTACGCGGTGGCGCACGGCGCGCAGGTCATCAGCATGTCGATCGGCTACAGCGCGCCGAGCAGTACGGTCAAGCAAGCGCTGCAGGATGCCTACGACCACGGCGTGGTAGTGATCGCCTCCGCCGGGAACTCAGGCGAGCAGTCGGGCTCGGGCCGCGGCGCCGAGCCGCCCGAGTCCTTCCCCGCCAACTACCCGGGCGTGATCAGCGTGGGCGCCGTCGACTCGAGCGGGGCGGTGGCCGGATTCTCAAGCGCTAACCTCTCGGTCCAGGTGGCGGCGCCCGGGAAGTCGATTCCCGCGCAGGGCCGGGACGGGCAGTACTGGTCGGTCAGCGGCACCAGCCCGGCCTGCGCACTGGTCGCCGGGGTCGCCGCCCTGATCAAGTCGAGGTATCCGGGTCTCGCGCCCGACCTGGTGGCCAGCGCGCTGACCTCGACGACCACGGGCCGGCCGGCCGGGGGCTACGACAGCCAGGTGGGATTCGGCATCGTGAACGCGGCCGCCGCCCTGGCCAGGGCCGGGGAACTGGCCGACGTCCGGCCCGCGCAGGCCGGCGTCAAGGCCACCGCAAAGTACCGCGGCGTGCCCCCGCGGGAGCCGGTCCGCCCGCGGGGTTCCGGTCAGCTTGTCCTGTTCACGCTGCTCGCGCTGACCTCGCTGGTACTGACCGCCGCCGCCGGGACCAGGCTGGCCGTGCTCCGCCGGGCGAACCGGTGACAGCCGGCGAACCGGTGACGGCCGGCGAACCGGTGACGGCCGGCGAACCGGTGACGGCCGGCCCCGCGGGCGACGGCGGATCGCCGCCGGTCGACGACTTCGCCAGTCACGTGCTCGACGTGGTGGACTCGATCCCGCCCGGCCGGGTAATGTCCTACGGCGACATTGCCGAGTATCTGGGCGCGGGTCGGGGCCCCCGGCAGGTCGGCCGGGTGATGGCCGTTTACGGCGGCGCGGTGGCGTGGTGGCGGGTGATTCACGCCGACGGTACCCCCGCCCCCGGTCACGACAGCGTGGCGCTCGAGCACTACCTAGCCGAAGGCACGCCGCTCCGCTCGGCCCGCCCTCCCGTCCGGGTAGACATGCGCCGCGCCCGCTGGCCCGGCCCATCCCGGCACCCGTAATCGCGACCTGCGGGAAACCGCTGGTGCGACAGGCAACCAACGTCCGGATCATCCGTTTAAAGATCATGGTAGAAACGGGCTCCGCGGTTGATCCGGTGCACGATGGACCCCCCGATCCACCGCCGAGCCCGGATCCACCGCGCAAACTCCGGCTACCTGGGACGGAGCGGACGCGATGGGGCCGTGGGGTCACTGGAACAGCCGAGCCGCGCGCCCCTGGCCCGCGGGTCCGGGCGCCCGCTGGCTCGGCGGGTCCCCGGCGCCGCCGCTCGCCGGTAAGGCCCCACCGCGACACGCTGGGTGTTCGGCGGATCAGTCGCGAAATGTCAGTGGCGTCTGCTGGAATGCGGTACTGATGGACCAGTCCCACGCACCCGCGTACCGCCTTGTCCGCCGGCCTTTGCCCGCGGCTTCGGCGCCGCGCCTGGACGAGGCGCAGCAGCGGGTGGTGGACCACGCGGGCGGCCCGCTGCTGGTGCTGGCCGGGCCCGGCACCGGCAAGACGACCACGATTGTGGCCGCCGTGGCGGACCGGATCGAGCGGCGCGGCATCGCCCCGGAGCGGGTGCTCGTGCTGACCTTCAGCCGCAAGGCGGCGGCCGAGCTTCGCGAGCGCATCACCGCCCGGCTGCGCCGGACCACCCGCGAGCCGCTGGCGGTGACCTTCCACAGCTACGCCTACGCGCTGGCGCGCCGGGAGTTCGTGCTCGCGGGCGACGAGCCGCCGCGGCTGCTTTCCGCGCCCGAGCAGCTACTCGAGGTGCGCCGCATGCTGCGCGGAGAGGCGCAGGACGGAGGGACCCGCTGGCCCGAGCGGCTCCGGCCGGCCCTCGCCACCCGGGGCTTCGCCGAGGAGGTCCGCGATCTGCTGCTCCGCGCCGCCGAGCGCGGCCTGGACGGCCGGGGGCTGCGTCAGCTGGGCAAGCTCCGGGACCGCGACGACTGGATGGCGGCCGCCGCGTTCCTCGACCGGTACGCGGCGCGCTTCGACCTGGCGCCGGTTCCCGCCTATGACTACGCGGAGATCGTCCGCATCGCCGCCGCCCTGCTCGGCCACGAGGAGACCAGGCAGCGTGAGCGCGGGGCGTACGACGTGGTGCTGGTCGACGAGTACCAGGACAGCGACCCGGCTCAGGAGTCCCTGCTGATGGCGCTGGCCGGAGACGGCCGGGAGCTGATCGCCGTCGGCGACCCGGACCAGTCCATCTACGCGTTCCGGGGCGCCGACGTGCGCGCGCTCACCGAGTTTCGCGAGCGGTTCCGCACCGCGGACGGCCACCCCGCGCCGGTGGTGGCGCTGCGCACCTGCCGCCGCAGCGGCCCCGTCCTGCTGGCCGCATCCCGCCGGGTGGCCCGGCGCCTGCCCGCCGCCCCGGCCGCGCCCGCCAGTGCGGCGCCCCGCGGCACAGCGCCCGGCGGCACAGCAACCGGCGGTACCGCGCCCGGCAGCACAGCAACCGGCAGTACCGCGCCCGGCGGTACCGCGCCCGGCGGTACCGCGCCCGGCAGTACAGCGCCCGGCAGTACCGCGCCCGGCGGTACCGCGCCCGGCAGTACAGCGCCCGGCAATACCGCGCCCCGCGGTTCGGCCAGTCACCGTAACCTGGTCCCGGTGCCCGGCGCCCCGGCCGGCGAGGTCCGCATCCTGGTGGCGGACAGCTCGACGCAGGAGGCCGCCCTGGTCGCCGACACGCTGCGCCGCGCCCACCTGGCGGACGGCGTGCCCTGGTCGTCGATGGCCGTCCTGGTGCGTTCGGCGACGAGGCAGGTGCCGCTGCTGCGGCGGGCGCTGACCGCGGCGAACGTCCCGGTCACCGTGGCCGGCGACGAACTGCCGCTCGCCGACGAGCCGGGCACCCGGCCGCTGCTCATGCTGCTGCGCTGCGCGCTGCGGCCGTCCGAGCTCGACGATCAGACCGCCGCCGAACTGCTCTGCGGCCCGCTCGGCGGCACCGACGCGCTCGGCCTGCGCCGCCTGCGCCGGTCCCTGCAGCTGCTGGCCGACGCCGACCCCGACCCG
>Ga0137391_10001590_pt1 | contig 16575 bp, 16 predicted proteins | sample 15con2h24BmetaG_FD_101399 | JGI IMG/M metagenome (GOLD analysis project Ga0137391, IMG submission 101399) | Vadose zone soil microbial communities from Angelo Coast Range Reserve, California, USA - 15con2h2.4B metaG | ecosystem: Environmental > Terrestrial > Soil > Vadose zone > Saprolite...
CCACGTTCATGTCCGTGATGGCGACCACGTTCCCCGTGTACCGCTTATAGACGTGCTCAAAAACTACCCCTGCCATAGTGGTCGAATTGTAGGCCTCAACCGAAGAAGCGGTCAAGCTGGGCCGGCCGAACGCTCGTTCGCTGCGGGGGCCGGCCGCAACAGGATGGCTAGCCAGGGACGTTATACACTTGGCATCATCAACGCAGAGCCCGCTGGGGCCTGGCGGTCGCGGGGCGACCAGCCGGCCGGCCGGGCGGGAGCAGGATAGTGGAACACAACCAGGGGAACATCGGTCCGTCGGCGCCCCCCAACGGCGCCCGAGCCGGACGGCGAGCTGTCGTCTTCGACTTCGACGGCACGCTAGTCGACAGCTATCCGCTAATTGAAGCCGCCTTCAGCACCGTGATGCGAAAGCATGCGCTGGACGAACGGGCTCGCACCCTGTTTCGGCAGAGCCGCGGTCTGCCGCTGCCGGAGCAGATGCGACGTGTTTCGCCCGACCTTTGGGAAGACCTGGTCGCCACGTATCGTCGCGCCGACTCGCGGCTCGGCCCGGCACCGGTGTTCCGCGGGATTCCCACGCTGGTCCGGACGCTGCGCCAGCGGGGCGTCCACCTGGGAGTCGTCTCCTGCAAGCGGCGGGTGCTCGTAGAGACGGAGCTGGAGGGGATCGGCCTGCACCGGTACTTCGAGGTGATCATCGGCTACGAGGATGTCAGCCCCCCGAAGCCGGCGCCGGATCCGCTGCTGGCTGCCATCAACCACCTCGAGCTCCCCCTTGGCAGCGCCCTCTACGTGGGCGACAGCCTGGTCGACATGGAGACCGGGCAGGCGGCCCGGGTCCGCACCGTGCTGGCGGCCTGGGGCCACTCGGCGGAGATGAATGGGGAATTTGCCGGCTACCGCCTGCGGGCCCTGCGGCCGCGCGATCTGCTCGCCCTGGTCGACGATCTGGGCCCCAACGGGCATCAGCACGCCGCGTAGAGAATTCCGGTCGAGCGCGGTACGATGGCGGGCGACCCATGGATGATGCCGCCTACTTTCGCGCACTCCCGAAGGCGGAGCTGCACCTGCACCTGGATGGTTCGGTTCGTCCGGCCACCGTCTTGGACCTGGCTACCGCGGACGGCGTCCCGGTTCCAACTCCCGACCTGAAGCGGCTCCGGGCGCACCTGGAGGCCACCGACGAGACCCCGTCCCTGGCGGCCTACATCGCCTACTTCCAACTGCCGATCGCCGTCATGCAAACGGTGCCAGCCCTGGAACGGGTCACCTACGAGCTGTGCCAGGACCTGGCCGCGGACGGCGTGCGCTATGCCGAGATCCGGTACGCGCCCTGGCTGCACGTCAATCGCGGCCTCTCACTGGCAGACGTGATCCGGGCCACCCTCAACGGGCTGCGCGCCGGCCAGGCTGAAACCGGGCTGGCGGGTGGCCTGATCATCACCGCTCTGCGCACCATGCCGCCCGACCAGAATGTGACCCTCGCCCAGGCGGCCGGGGGCTTTGTGGGGGAGGGGGTGGTGGGCTTCGACCTGGCGGGAGATGAGGCCGGGCATCCACCCGGGACGCATGAAGATGCCTTCCGAGCGGCCCGCTCGCTGGGGCTCAACCTGACCATTCACGCCGGCGAAGGCGCCGGGCCAGAGAGTGTTCGGCAGGCGATTGCGTTAGGGGCGATGCGGATCGGCCATGGCGTCCGGGCCCGCCAGGATCCGGAGGTGGTGGAGATGGCGCGCGAAAACGGCGTCGAGTTCGACACCGCCCCCACCAGCAATGTCCAGACCAAGGCGGTGCCGCAGCTGGAAGACCACCCGTTGCTCGCGTACTTCCGCACCGGCATCAAGGTCACCATCAGCACCGACTCCCGCACGGTGTCGCGGACCACCCTGACCAACGAGTACCTGAAAGTCGCGACCGTGTTGGGCGGCTCGCGGGCGGACATCTGGGCGATGAATTTGCAGGCGCTTGACGGTGCCTTCGCCGAGCCGGCACTGAAGTCCCGGTTGCGCCGGGAGTTCAGCGAGGCCGAGGCGCGGCTGGCCGCGTCCAAGAAGGCTCGCCGCCAAAGCTCGGGAAATTCAGCTACAGGCCGGGGGGAATGATGGCCGGTGGCGTGACCGTGCCCGCCCTGATGTCGGCCTGGACCCGGCCCAGCTGGATCAGGATCGACTGGGGGACCACGCTGCTGGGCTGAGCAAAACCCATTGCGTCTTCGGCCAGCCCGAAGTAGACGGGGCCTGGGGTGAAGGTGCCGGCGGCCAGCCGCTCGAGCGTTAGCTGCAGCGCCCGGTCGACGCGCTTCACGGCGCTGGTGATGACCGCCGGGCTAAGGGTGGCCTGGTCTTCACCCGATCCAATCGCGTAGGCATGCCCGTCGTAGGCCGCCTCGATGTAGCTCGGACCGCACGGGACTCCCGCCTGGAACAGAATGTCGACCTGGGTGCGCACCTGCGCCGTGCCAATGGCCTTGCACCCCGCCTGGTCGGCGACGGCGGTCCAGTCCAGCTTGACGCCCACGTTGGGGTTCACGGAGCGGGCGCCAGCGATGAAACCCGCCAGGTATCGCTGGGAGGCGGGCGCGTTACTCACCCCGAACCCACCCACGCGATTGTGCACGGCCCTCCCCACTTTCATGCTTTCCATCAGGCCGGCGAGGACCCCGACCAGGTACCCCGCGTCTTGCTCCTTGAACACGAGGTCGGTCACGTTCGACAGGTCGGCTGGCTGGCCCTGGTCATCCGTGACGATGGCGTCCACCAGCGCAAACCGCAATGACGGGTGCTTCTTGGCCACCTGCCTGATGGCGCCGGCCATGCCGGCCGAAACGGCCACCGTCAGGTCTGGCCGAGCCGTGGCGCACTGCTCGAGGTTGGCCGCGTACACCGCGGGCACGGGGGATTCGATCACGTTGGACACCGCATGGCTGGCGGCGATGCCATCCTGGGCCGACTGGTTGAGGCTTTCACTGTCCGGCCCAGCGCTGGTCACCAGGCAGACGGACGGCTGCCGATGGCCGGCCACCACCGTGGGGGCCGGCGCGCTGGCGCAGCCCGACAACAGCACCACCAGAAAAGCGACCAGCGGTCGTCTCATGGTGCTTGCAACGCAAAACCCCTCCGGCGTTTGCACGTGCCCAATGGATCGCTCCAGCCTACTGCTTCTTGTACGGCCGTCCGACGGCGGCCGGGGCAATCGAGCGTCCCATCGCGCCGGCGACCACGACGATGGTCAGCACGTAGGGGAGCATCCCCAGGAACTGGTAGGGGATGTTGTGAAAGCCCTGGATCCGGGCTCCCACCGCGTCCGCGCCGGCGAAGAGCAACGACGCTAGGAAGGAGCCGACCGGGGTCCAGCGGCCAAAAATCATGGCTGCCAGGGCGATGAATCCCCGTCCGCCGGTGATGTTGGGGAGGAAGTTGCCGATCTCCTGAAGGGAAAAGTAGGCCCCCCCCAGGCCGGCCAGGGCGCCGCTGGCGATCACATTGACGTACCGGACCAGGTACACATTGATGCCGACGGTGTCGGCCGCCAGGGGATGCTCGCCGCAGGCACGCGTCCGCAGCCCCCACACGGTATGGAACAGGACCACGTGGACGACCACGATCAGCAGCAGCATGGCCCAGGTGATGGCTTGACCCTGGAAGAAGATCTGCCCCAGGAAGGGGAGCCGGTCCAGCAGTGGGATGTGCCACGTGGGCAGGATGCCGGGGCCCACGGCGCTGCTCTCCTGGATATAGGTTCGGTAGTACACCCCGGTGATGCCGACGGCCAGGATATTGATCACGGTCCCGCTCACGATCTGGTCGACCAGGAGACTGATAGAGAGGGCGGCGTGCAGGGCGGCGATGGCCATCCCGGCCAGCATGGCGGCCAGTACCCCGAGCCAGAGATTGTGGGTCGCCAGCGCGGCAGCGTAGCCGACGAAGGCGCCCGTTAGCATGATGCCTTCCAGCGCGATATTGACCACGCCGGAGCGCTCGCACATCAACCCGCCCAGGGCGGCCAGGGTCAGCGGGGTCGCCGCCAGCAGCGTCAGATAGCCGAGTTCGGTGAGGTGCAGGCTCTGCAAGGCCGCGATCATCAGATGGTGGCGCCCCCGTCCGTCTTGGCGAGCTGCACCGGTGCGGCTGGCGTGTGCCGGAGCCGGAAGATCCAGCGGATGATCGCCGGCGCGGCGATGAAGATGATGACCGTCGCCTGCACGATGGAGATCAGGTCCGCCGAGACCTGGGTTTGGAGCTGCATGAAAGTGGCGCCGTTGCGCATCGCGCCAAACAGGAACGCCGCCGGCAGGATCGCCCATGGATTGCTCTTGGCGAGCAAGGCCACGGCGATGCTGTCGAAGCCGTAGCCGATGGAGAAGGAGGGCGGCATGAAGTGCGAGACGCCCAGCACCTCGTCCGCGCCGGCCAGGCCGGCCAGCGCTCCCGAGATGCCCATCGTGATGACCAGGGTCCAGCCCACCGAGATGCCGGCGGCCCGGGCGGCGGTCGCATTCATGCCGACCGTGCGGATTTGGAAGCCGACCGTGGTGCGGGAGAGGAGGAACCAGACCACCGGAATCGCGGCCAGCGCCAGGAAAAGACCGGCGTGGAGCCGCGTCCCGGGGATCAAGATGGGCAGCTGCGCGGCGTGCTGAATAAACGGGGTGCGCGGGGCCGATGAGGTCTTGTCGGCCAGCGGCCCCCGATTGTTGATCAGGAAATCGGTGAGCTGGAAGGCGACGTAGTTGAGCATGATGGTGATGATCACTTCGTGGGCGCCGGTGCGGGCCTTGATGATCCCCGGAATGGCGGCCCACAGGAACCCGCCCAGCATGCCGGCCAGGAGTGCCAACGGGATGTGCAGGATGGCCGGCACCCCGTGAAGGCTAGATCCAATGAAGACCCCGAAGACGGCCCCCAGGTAGAACTGGCCCTCGGCCCCGATGTTGAAGAGGCCCGCCTTGAAGCCGAGCGCCACCGCCAGCCCCAGGAAGATGTAGGGGAGGGTGGCGATAATCGTTTCGGTAAACGCGCGCGGGTTGGTGAAGGCGCCCTGGAAGAGGGCACTGAACGCCTGGATGGGATCGGCGCCGGAGGCGAGCACCGCCAGGCCGGCGACCAGGAAGCCGCACACGATGGAGAGGATGGGTTGGGCCGCCAGGGCGACGGCCGCCGGCCGGAACAGCCGGCGCCAGGTCATGCCGCGCCCGCCATCAGCAGGCCGATGCGCTCGCGGTCGATGGCGTCGCCCTCCAGGATGGCGACGATCCGACCCCGATACATCACCGCCACCCGATCGGCCAGGGAGAGGATTTCGTCGAGCTCCGACGAGATCAGCAGCACGGCCAGGCCGGCGTCGCGCTGGTCCACGATCTGGCGGTGAATGAACTCGATCGACCCCACGTCCAGGCCCCGGGTGGGCTGGCTGGCCAGCAGCGCCCTGGGCTGGCGCCCGAGCTCGCGGGCGGCGACCACTTTCTGCTGGTTGCCCCCGGAGAGCGAGCCGGCCGGCTGGCTGGGGCTCTCGGCCCGGATGTCGAATTGCTGGATCAGCCGCTGCGCGTACTCCAGCACCGCCTCGAATCGGCGAATGATCCACTGGGCGAAGGGCGCCCGATCGAAGGTCGACAGCACCAGGTTGTCGGAGACCGAATGCTCGAGCACCAGCCCCATCCGGTGGCGGTCCGCCGGGATGAAGCCCAGTCCACCGTGCAGGACGTGCCGCGTCGTAGCCCGGGTCACGTCCTGGCCGTCGAGCAGGACGCGACCGCCGCGGTCCGGGCGTAGGCCCGCGATGGCCTCCGCCAGCTCATTCTGTCCGTTGCCTTCGACGCCGGCGATGCCCACGATCTCCCCCGCATGCACACTGAGCGCCACCCCGTCCACCGCGACGCGATGGCGGTCGTCGTGCACCACCAGCTTCTCGAGCTCCAGCACCGGCCGCTGCGGCCGAGCCGGCGCCTTGTCGACCCGGAGCAGGACCGGCCGGCCGACCATCAGTCGCGCCAGGCCCGCCGGATTGGTCTCGGTAGGCCGGGTGGTAGCTTCCACCTTGCCGCGGCGCATGACGGTGATCGTGTCCGCCACCTCCATGACTTCGCCCAGCTTGTGCGTGATGAAGACAATGGCCGAGCCCTCGCCGGCCAGGTTGCGGAGGATCCCGAACAGCCCGATCACCTCCTGCGGCGTGAGCACCGCGGTCGGCTCGTCCAGGATCAGGATGCGGGCGCCGCGATAAAGCGACTTCAAGATTTCCACGCGCTGCTGAATCCCGACCGGCAGGCCCTCGATCCGGGCGCGCGGGTCAACCTCCAGCCCGTATCGCTGGGACAGGTCGCGGACCTCCCGCTCGGCGGCCCGCTGGTCGACGAACCCGCCGGCGGTCACCGTCTCATGGCCGAGGATGACGTTCTCAGCCACCGTCAGCGGTGGGATCAACATGAAGTGCTGGTGGACCATGCCGATCCCCAGCCGGATGGCGTCCTGCGGCCCATGGATCACCACCGGGTTGCCATCGACCAGGATGGTGCCGCTGTCCGGGCGGACCAGCCCATAGGCGACGTTCATGAGCGTGGTCTTGCCGGCCCCGTTTTCCCCCAGTAACGCGTGGACCTGGCCCCACTCGATGGCCAGGTCCACACCGTCGTTAGCCCGCAGGGCCCCGTAGGTCTTGACAATCCCACGGAGCTCGAGCGCCGCGGCCCGAGTCGGATTCAGTTGTGTTTCCTTACGAGGCGGTATATCCCGTCTGGAGGCTGCCGTCCGCCAGCTTCTTCTGGATGTCCTGGATCTTGGCCTTGATATCGGCCGAGACCTTGCTGTCGAAATTGTGGTACGACGAGATCCCGACCCCGCCATTCTTGGCTTCGAAAACCAGCAGGCCACTGGACGGCCACTGGTTCTTGACCGCGTCCGCGATCGCGGTCTTGACCGCCACCGCGATGTGCTTCTCGGCGCTGGTGATCAGGCACGGGTCGGCGTCGGGATAGGAGACGAACTGGTCCACGTCCACGCCCACGCACTGCTTATTTTGTTGCACCGCCGCCAGCAGGGCGCCGTTGCCGGTGTTGCCGCCTGCGCCGAAGACGATGTCGGCACCCTGGCCGAAGAAGTCGAGCGCCCGGGCCTTGCCCCAGTCGGGGTCATTGAAGCTCTTGGCGCCGCTGGGCGGCTGGTAGATGCCCAGCGTCTTGACGCTCGGATTGGTGTATTTGGCGCCGTTCTCGTAGCCCACCCGGTACTTCTCGACCGGCGGGATCTTCAGGCCGTAGACGCCGGCGATCGTCCCCGACTTGGTCATCAGCCCGGCCAGCGCGCCGGCCAGGAAGCCGGCCTGGTCTTCCTTGAAGACGAGACCGACCAGGTTCGGCGGCGGGGCCGAGTAGGCGTAGTCGACGATGGCCATCTTCACACCGGGGTTGGCCTTGGCCAGGAGCAGGGTGTCATCGCCCAGGAGGAAGCCGACGGTGACCACCATGTCGTACTTCTGGTCGACGAAGGTCTGGATGTTCTTCTGGTAGTCGGTTGGCTGGTTGGACTCGATATAGCGAGCCTGCACGCAGAGGCTCGAATCGGCCTGGGCATCCTGGACGCCCTTCCAGGCGTTGGCGTTGAAGGACTTGTCGGACAGCTTCCCGACGTCGGTCACCAGGCCAACCTTGAACGGCTTACAGCTGGCTGCGGGTGAGCCCGAAGTCCCGCCCCCACCGCAGGCGGCCAGCAGGAGGACCGAAACGACCCCCAGACTTACGAACCGAAAACGCGAGTGCCTCATACTTCTTCCCCCTTCACGGGTGACCAGCGACAGCCGGCCGGAATAGTTCATGCCGTCCCCCCGCGTACCCGCGCGAGATTGTAACACTCTCTACGCGAGATCCCACCGCTTGTCAAATGCAGGGGCAGACCCGTGGGCAAAGCACACCCTCAGCCCGCCCTCTCCCGCGAGGGAGAGGGAGAAGAGGTCCGCAGAGCGGCTCGTTAGGTGCCGAAGAGGCGGTCGCCGTAGTCGCCCAGGCCAGGCATGATGTACTTCTGGGCGTTCAGCTGGCGGTCGCGGGCCGCGGCGAAGATCTCCACGTCGGGATGGGCCTGCTGCAAGGCCATGATTCCCTCCGGGGCGGCCACCACGCAGATCAGCCGGACGCTGGCCGGGCTGTGTTCCTTCAGGATCTCGACCGCTTTGGTGGCGCTGCCCCCAGTGGCCAGCATGGGATCGAGCAGGAGCACGGTCTTGCCCTGGATGTCGGGCGGCAGTTTGACGTAATAGCGCGATGCGACCGCGGTCCGCTCGTCGCGTTCCAGCCCGATGTAGCCAACTGTCACCTGGGGTAGGAGGTCGAGGACTGGGCCCATCAGCCCCAGCCCGGCGCGCAGGATGGGCACCGCCACCACCCGGTCGGCGATGGCCGTCCCGGCGGTCGACTCGATGGGAGTGGCGATTTCGAACGTCCGGGTTCGAAGGGTCCGGGTGGCCTCGTACAGCAGCAGGGTGATGATCTTATCGGAGGCCTCACGAAACTCATCCGGTGTGGTGTCGCGGTCGCGCAGCCGGGTCAGATAGTGCGCGACCAGCGGGTGGTCGATCAGGTGCAGCGCCATCAGAGGCCTCAGTGCACCGGGGCAGGTTGAAAGGCCTGCCGGACGCCATCCAGCGCCACCCTGAACATGGGGGTCAGGTCCAGCCGCCGGACGCGGTCCGGGTCGATGCCCTCTTCGCCGGGCTCATTGACCACCATCAGGACCGAGCCGCCGCGCAGGCCGCGCAGCTTGCAGAGGGTGAAGATGGTGGACGACTCCATGTCGTTGCACAGCACCCGCGCCCGCTGCCAGACCTCAGCCGCCTGCGCCAGCTCGGTGTGGCGCGGCATCCGGCTGGCCTGCAGATCCGGGTAGAGCGCATCGTGGCTGCGCACGATCCCGGCGTGGGTGGGATGGCCCAGGCGGTGGCCTGACTCGGTCATGGCGGCCACCAGCGCGTGGTCGGCCACGGCCGGGTAGCCAAGGGGCACGTAGGCCGGGGTCGTGCCTTCATCGCGCACCGCGGCGGTGGCCACGACCAGGTGACCGAAGCCGATTCCCGCTTGAATCGAACCGGTCGTTCCGACGCGGATGAAGGTGGTCACGCCCAGGGCCGCCAGCTCCTCCACCGCAATCGCCGTGGATGGCGAGCCGATCCCGGTGGAGCACACGGAAACCGGGTGACCGTCCAGGCTCCCGGTATAGGTCGTGAACTCCCGGTTGCTGGCCACGTGGCGCGGCTTGTCGAGCAACCGGGCAACGGCTTCAACCCGACCCGGATCGCCGGGAAGCAGCACGGCCTCACCCACATCGCCGGTTTTGAGCCGGGTGTGATACTGGACTCCCCCCATTGCCTCGACAGGATAGCAAGGCGAGCTACGTGCAGTGCACCCCGGGACGGTCACACTCCGGGGTCACGGCCAGCCAGCGGAACTGGCGGCGGTGGGCGGCGACCCAGGCATAGGCGCGCTCGGCCAGCCACGCGACTCCGGGCAGCCGCAGCAGCGCGGCCAGCGGTCGCCACGGGCCCCCGAGCGCCTCCAGGGTGCGGGCGATGGCGGCGGCGCCGGCGCGCTTGCGACCCCGCCGATCAACGGTCCAGGCGGCGCGATCCAGGTCCGGGCGCGAGATCCCGAAGCGCTGCGTGGTGCCCGGGAGTTGACTTGGCAAGGCCAGCACACGGCCGGCTCGGTCGCGCGCTTTCACCCAGTGCGCGCAGCGGGTTCAGAAGCCTCAGTGTCCGTCGAAGAGGAGGATCAGCTCCGGCGAGCGGTCGACGTCCAGCACGGGCTTAACGGTACCGGATCAGTTCGCCCAGGAGCTGGCTTGGGCGGTGGTGGCATACGTGGCACCCAGCAGCCAGCGGAGGAGGGGAGAGGTGATGGGGGCCTGATAGGTCACCGTGACCTGGACCGTGTGGTGAGCCCGATCGACCGCCCCCTCGGGCGACACGCTGATCGTCAACCCATTGAGGTCCAGATTGCCAACGTTGGCCACCACGGTGCGGCAGATCTCGGCATCGCGGTAGGCGCCCGGGTCCTGCAGGCCGCCGGTCACAGCCCAACAGGGGGTCTCGCTGCTCAGGGGGGTGGCATCCGTGCTCGCTGCGGTGAAGGCGGCCACCTGGGCGGCATGATTCACCTTGGCCGCGGCCAACCCGAACCCCGCCAGCTGGCCGAAGCTGAGCCCGATGGCCAGCACCACGCCCAGGACGAGCGCCATCTCGACCGCAACCTGACCGGCCGCTGTCCTGCGCACGAGTTCAGAATCGGCCAAACCGGTTTCGAGACCTATTACGGAGGGTCTTTGGGCCCATCCAGGCCGGCGGGCCGCAACATGGGCCGCAAGCATTCACCCCTAGGCGATGCGCCGCAGGATCAGGGGCAGTGCCTGGGCCTGGCGGTCGATCTGGAAGGCGGCGGCCACCCGGCCACGGAGCGCGTCGAACTGGTCTGCCAGCGCGGCGTGGACGGTGGCCAGCGGCTCCCCGGCGCGCACGGCGTCCCCGACCTTTCGATGGAGAACGATGCCCACCGAGACATCGATGGGATCCTCCTTGCGGTCGCGCCCAGCGCCCAGCGCCTTGCTCACCAGGCCGATTTCCAACGCGTCAATCGCCGACACCACACCGTCACGCGGGGCCGACACCGCTTGCTGCACGGGCGCCCGCGGCAGGCGGCCCGGATCATCGCACACGCGAGGATCGCCGCCCTGGGCCTCAATCAGCTCGCCGAATTTGCGTAGGGCCCGCCCGTCGCTGAGGCCCTCGGCCAGCCGGGTCTCGTGGGCGGCGAGGTCGTCACCCGCTCCGGCCAGGCGGAGCATCTCAGCGCCCAGGCGCAGGGAAAGCTGGCGGAGGTCGGCCGGACCGCCGCCGCGCAGGGTCTCGATGGCTTCCGCAATCTCCAGGGCGTTGCCCACCGCGCGACCAAGCGGTTGACTCATGTCGGTCACGTAGGCGACCGTCTGCCGGCCGGCCCGGGCGCCGATGGCGACCAGGAGGCGGGCCAGGGCCTCGCCCTCCGCCTGCGTGTCGATGAAGGCGCCGCGTCCGGTCTTCACGTCCAGGACGATGGCGTCCGCCCCCGCCGCCAGCTTCTTGCTCATGACGCTGCTGGCGATGAGCGGCACCGAATCCACGGTGGCGGTGGTATCGCGGAGCGCGTACAGGGTCTTGTCGGCCGGCGCCAGGTCCGCGGTCTGGCCGGCGATGGCGATCCCAATGCGCCGCACCTGGCTGACGAAGGCCTCCACCGACAGGTCGACCCGAAGGCCCGGAATCGCCTCGAGCTTATCGAGCGTGCCGCCGCTATGGCCCAGCGCCCGGCCGGACAGCTTCGCCACCGGGATCCCCGCCGCAGCGACCATGGGCGCCACCACCAGGGTGGCCTTGTCGCCCACCCCGCCGGTCGAGTGCTTGTCGACCTTCGTGCCCGGAATGCTGGAGAGGTCGAGCATCCGGCCGCTGTGCGCCATGGCCATCGTCAGCGCGTGGGTCTCCGTCTCGTCCATGCCGCGCAGGCGCACCGCCATCAGCCAGGCAGCCAGCTGATAGTCCGGGATGCTTCCGGTGGCCGCCCCGCGGGCGAGAAATTCAAGCTCGGCGGCGGAATGGGCGAGACCATCGCGCTTGTGGCGGATAATCTCGAGGGCCGTCACGCCTATAGAGTATGGCGGTGCTCCTGAAGCTGGCAGCCCTCGTGTTGCCGCTGGGACTGGATACGTTTGCCGTGGCCGCGGCGCTCGGCATCGCCGGGCTGGCCCCCCGGGAGCGGCTTCGAGTGAGCTTGCTGTTCAGTGCGTTCGAAGCCGGGATGCCGCTGGTCGGGTTCCTGGCCGGTTTCGCCGCCGGCGCCGCTCTGGGGAGTGTGGCCGACCTGGTGGCCATCGCGGTGCTGATTGCCCTGGGCGTCTACCTGGTCTGGCCCAAGGGGGAGAGCGACGAGGTAGGCCGAGCGAGCCTGCTGGCGCGCACCCACGGGTGGGCCGTCATCGGCCTGGGCGTGAGCATCAGCCTCGATGAGCTGGCCATCGGCTTCACCATCGGGCTGTTGAAACTGCCGATCGTGCTCGTGCTCCTCCTGATCGGACTGCAGGCGTTCCTGGCGACCCAGCTCGGGTTGCGCCTGGGCAGCCGGCTGAGCGACGCGGTGCGGGAGGGCGCGGAGCGGCTGGCTGGGGTGGCGCTGGCGGGTCTGGGGCTGTTCCTCCTGCTGGAGAAACTGATACGGCCTACTTGACCAGGGCCGAGTTCACGCCCGGGGCGGGGGCAAAGTTGATGTTGAACTGGACCAGGAGCCCGGGGGTGCCGCGGTTCGTCCAGGTGGTGGTCGTGCCCGAGCAGCCCGGGGTGGTTCCGGCTGCATTCCCGTTCACGTTGCCCATGTCCAGGGTCATGATGAAGCCGATGAACTCGCCGTTGATTTCGTACTGCCCGCTGGAATCGCTATCGGTCGGATTGAGGTTATGGGGTCCGAGCTGCACCGCGCGCAGGTAGATCCCGCCACCCCCGCCCGACGCGTCGAACATCGTGCCCCAGACCTGGAATCGGGGCGCGTTGGAGGTGCTGGCGTCGAAGCCCTGGTTGCTCCAGGCGTTGATGACGCCGCCGGAGCCCGCCCCATATGTGTTGGTGGGGGCGATGTAGAAGGCGATGTGGGTGCTGCCGCTGGGCACGAAGTTGGGAGCCACGAAGAAGACGCTGGCTCCCCCGTAGGTGCCTCCAGTCATGCCGCTGTTGTTGGCGGTGAAGGCGCTGGTGCCGTCGAAGATGAACTCCACGCCGTCGGTGCCGTCAGGCGCCCGGGGGAGATCGGTGGCCCCCAGGCCGTTGACGTAGTGCGGCAGCCCGTTGGACGTGTTGGACACATGAGAGCCGGTGATGACGATGCCGTTTCCCCCGGTGAAATAGTAGATGCCGTTCAGGAAGATGTAGTAGTCGTCTGGCGAGTTATCACCGCCCCCCGGCCACGGGAGATTGATGCTACTCGTGTAGATCCCAGGGCGATAAACCGCGAAGTCATGCGTCCCGGTGGTGGTGTTGTGGATGGTGGTCGCGTAGGGCGTCCCCGGAAAGGCGACCCAGCTCCCGCCGGGGGGGACACTCGTCATCTTGTGCCGGCCGCCCTGGCTCAGGCTGGCCAGCTGGCTGGTGTCGGGCATCAGGTAGTTCGGCTTAGGGTCCTGGCCGGTGGCAAAGGGCGGGGCGCCCACCCAATACTGCATCAGTTGCTGGTTGTCGCTGCCGGAGTTGATGAACAGGCGGCCGTTGATGTTCATCTCGCCGCTGGTGCCCGTCGGAATATGGAACTTGGCGTTGCTGATGGTGATGCCGGCCGTGCCGAAGCTGCAATAGTCGTTCCCTTCCTGGCCGTTGTCGACCTGCCCGATGCCCGTCATCTGGGCGTTGATGGTGTTGCCGGTCCCCAGGCCGCCGTACGCGAAGATGGCGTAGGTCTTGGCGTTGGTGCCGGCCTCGGCCGTGGCCGTGGCGTAGATGCTGATGCTGTTGAAGCCGAGGATCTCGGCGAAGGTGGCCACTGCGTTGTAGCTGACGCTTATCTGGACCTGCTTGTTGTTGTAGCCGGAGGGGGCCACCGCCGTGACCGTGTAGCTGGCCTCGGTGTCCGTCACCGTGTTGCCCGGCGGCGCCGGCGAGTACGGGGCGGCATTGGGGTTGCTGAAGGTTGGAGTCACGGCGAACACCGAGAAGGTGTCCTGCAGCGCGTGGTAGAGGGCGTAGTTGGGCTGCCCATTGGGATTGGACACGGTGCCGACCAGGTCTTGCGCCCCGGCCAACGCCCCCGCGTCCACCGCGTCCTGCATCAAGCGTCGTTCGAAATAGAGGCGGCCGGCGTCGATGGCCAGGGCGAGCATGCCGCAGATCGCCACCATGGCCAGCGCCATAATCACGATGGCCTGGCCCCTTTGGCGCCGCCGGTACCAGTCCATCAGTACTCCGCTCGCATCGAGGAGCTAGCCGCCATCGTGATGGTGGTTCCCGTGAGCTGCGAGATCAGGGCCGTCATGGGTGAGAAGGCGTAGGTGATTTGCACCGTGACCTCGTGGTTTCCTGGTGCTCGGTTGGGCGTGATCCAGATGTAGCCTGTATTCGCCGGCGGGTTGGTCGAGGCCTGGGCTGGCGTGCTACAGCCCGGTAGGCATGGGTCCTCGATCAGGATGATGCCGCCGCCACCGATCTTCGCCAGCGTGGCGTTGACGATCAGCGTGTCCGGCGGAACGCTGGTCTCGTTGCTGCGGAGCACCAACTGCCGGGCCCCTTCGTGGGCCGCCTCGGCGATGCTGATGTACACGGCCACGGCCCGGCCCAGGTCGAAGATGCCCATGACCAGCAGGAGCAGCGTCCCCGACAGCAGGGCGTACTCGACCATTGACTGACCCCGCGAGCGGTGACGCATTAGTAGTTGGTCCTCATCTGCACGCTGACGCTCATCGGCACCGGGTTGCCCACCAGGTTCTGAAGCAGCGGGGTGAAGAGGGTGAAGTTGTAGGTGGTTTGGACGGTGACGTAATAGTTGGTCGTCGCCGCGTTCCACAGGTCCACGCGGTTGGCGGTATTGGGGCAGCCTGCGGTGCTGGCGTATGAATCGTGGGGCGGGCAGATGACGACCGACTGGGGCACGATCCCGGTGCCCTGCAGTTCGGCATTGACCGCGCTGAGGATGGCCGCGTCGGTCTGCACCGGGCAAGTGGCGTAGCTGTTGGAACTGCTGCAGGTCGGGGTCGCCGGCCCGGTGTAGATGTTCAGGATGGCGGTGCGGGCGCCCTCCCGGGCGGCGTTGGTGATGGCGACCTGGAAGTAGTAGGCGCGGCCAAAGTCCAGCAGGCCGAATGTCAAAAAGGCGAGCACTGGGAGGACCAGGGCAGTCTCCACGAGCGATTGCCCGCGCCGGTGCCGGAAAAGCGTGAGTGTCATGGCTTTGTTACCGGTCGACGTGGGCTGACGATGGAGGGACCAGTCGGACCACGGGACCTACTACAGCTAACGCAAACGGTAAGGCCCGCTGAATGTGTTTCGAATCACAGGGGATTACGGGGTTCGTTACGGTATGTGGCCTGGCGGTCGCGCTGGCATGACCTTTGTTACAGGCGTTCCAGCTCCCCGGATCGAATGCCTGTTCAAGAACGGATGTTCCGGATTGCGGGTTGCAGGCCCGGGTCTCTACACTTCGCTCGCGACCTGTCAGAAAGCCAGTTGGAGAAGGAAACGACTCCAGCGGGTCGCCGGCGAGGAGACCGCAAGGCCTCCACTCCGAGGCCGCAAGGCTTCGGGGCCTGGCCCGAAAGGGCTGGGGAGTCGGTTGCCGCAAGGCGACCGGTTTTGCCGGTGACGAAGGTCTGGCCCGCAAGGGTTGGACTGGGCGGCGGGATGAAGGCTCGTTGGGTAACACCGGCGAGTTGTAAACCGCAACGGCAGGTCGCATTTATTTCCAGGAAAGAAACCCAACCAGTTTCTTTCCTTGGCGCGGAGCCAGGCCGCCGCGCACCAGGATTGTCTGTCTTGGCTGCGGATGGCGCCAGCGGCGCACCAACAAGCGTGGTTGCCGCGTGAGCCCCAGGATGTTCTCGAGATTCCGGCCATTCAGGCCTTAGCCTGGGACGGCCGGCTTGCCGCGACGGGCCGGCCGCCTTGGTCCGGGCTAATCAGATTGGACCGGCGGGTAGAATCAGCCCTGAAGGCGAATGGAGAGCCCCAACGCGGCGCGATTCGATGGGCTCCTGAAGCGCGGGGAGCTGATCGAGTCCGTCTCCGAGATGACCCCGGAATACATTCAGGAGCTCAAGCACACGCTGATCGTCTCGGGGGACACGGAACTCATCTCGGCGCCCGCCTACTACCTGGCGGCCCGTAAGGCACCCAGCGTCAACACCTTCATGACCGCGATCGCCATCATCCAGGACGAGTTGGCGCACGCTCATATCGCTTTTCACCTGCTCGAAGAGCTGGGCGAGAGCCAGGAAGCGCTCATCTTCAAGCGCGACCCGAAGGCCTTCCGGTACCCGTACGCGTTCGACGTCCCGCTGGAAAGCTGGACCGAGCTGGTCACGGCCAACGCCCTGTACGACCAGGCGGGCTTCAATCTGCTGGGAGACATCCACGAGCACTGCTCCTACGGTCCCTGGAAGCGAGGGCTGGTCAAGGTCATGGCCGAGGAGAACTTCCACCTGCGCAACGGCCGCAACTGGATGAAACGCATCAGCGCCGCGGGCGGCGCGGCGCGGGACGAGTTGCAGCGGGCGGTCGACTGGATGTTTCCCTTGACCGTCGAGTGGTTTGGGCTTCCCGACGCCCTCAAGCAGCACAGCACCCAGTTGGAGTACCGGCTCAAGGGATTGACCAACGACCAGCTCCGCCAGCAATGGCTGTCCACCGTCGTGCCCTTCCTCGACTCCATCGGCATCGCGGCGCCGGCCCATCGGGAGAACGGCCACTATGCGCTGGATTACCCCTTCCCCAGTACCTTCGACCCCGAGGAGAAGCGCTGGGACTTCGCCGACCCGTGCACCTGGGACGATGTGCTGGCCCGCTGGCGCGCCCGGGGTCCCCGAA
>Ga0137391_10001593_pt1 | contig 16565 bp, 12 predicted proteins | sample 15con2h24BmetaG_FD_101399 | JGI IMG/M metagenome (GOLD analysis project Ga0137391, IMG submission 101399) | Vadose zone soil microbial communities from Angelo Coast Range Reserve, California, USA - 15con2h2.4B metaG | ecosystem: Environmental > Terrestrial > Soil > Vadose zone > Saprolite...
CTCCAGGCGGAAACCGACCCCGCTCGGGCAGCGGAAAAACTCATCGCACTCGCCAATGAACGCGGCGGCCCGGACAACATCACGGTTTTGATTGTGCGGCTTGAAAAGGATTCCAAGGGATGGTTTTCGTGGCTGCGCCGTGAGAGGCGCAAAAACTTGGGTTCGAATGGCAGCGCTGGAGGAAATTGAGATGCCGAAGCTCAGCCTCATGTTTGAAAACAAGATTGTGAAAGAGGTGCCCGTGGGCAACCGTCCCGTAAGCATCGGCCGCGCGCCGGACAACGATCTGCCCGTCGATAACCTCGCGGTGTCCAATTACCACGCGAAGATTTATTTCGAGGCCGGCCGCATGGTCGTCGAAGACCTCGACAGCCTCAACGGCACTTTTGTGAACGACCTCCGCGTCGAACGCGCCACTTTGCACGACGGCGATAACGTGCATATCGGCAAGCACAAAATCAAGGTCGACACCAGCGGCGATGCCCCGGTGCCCTGGGACACCGGGCGCAAAACCGCCGCGCCACGCATCGACGAAACCATGGTGCTGGACACCAAGGAGCGCCGTCAGATGCTTCAGCAAGCTCACGCCGTGGGCGAGTCCATGCAGTTTGCTTCCGCGCGCATGAAGGTGCCGACGCTGGTCGTTCTCAACGGGCAAACCGACCAGAAAGAATATGTGCTGACGAACAAACTGACGGTCGTCGGAAAATCGGCCATGGCTACCGTTCGCTTGAAGGGCTGGTTCAAGCCGCAAATGGCCGCGCAGATCAATCAGCGCGATGACGGTTATTACCTGGGCCCCGGCGACAAGGCGCCGAAGATCAACGGCAAATCCATCTCCGGCCCCGTGCGCCTTAACGACGGCGATCTCATCGAGGTCTCCGGCGTGCGGCTGAATTTCATCTTCCGCGAGTAGCATTCGAAACGCGATGGCAGCTCCGTCAGAAGGCTTTTGGCAGCGGCGGGGCGCTCTCGGCCTCTACGAACTGCTGCTGACGTGGTGGCGTCACCGCGTCACGTTCGCCACCAGCGTTTTCATCACATTTTTTGCGCTGGCGCTGTACTACTTCACATTCGTCGGCGAACGCAGCACTCCCATTTTCAATTTTGTCCAGCGCTTGGAATACGACTCATTGGATACGCGTTTCCGCTACCGTCCGCGCAGCGCTACGCCCATCGATCCTCGAATCGTTATCGTGGACATCGATCAGCATTCGCAGGAAGTGCTCGGGAAGTGGCCATTCTCCAGAACCCATTTTGCAAATATGCTCGACGTGCTCCGTGAGGATGGAGCCAAGGTGGCCGCATTCGACGTCACCTTCAGCAAGCCGGATCAAAGCGCCGCGCCGATTCGCGCGCTGTGGGCCGGGATGGAAGCGCGCAGAAAACGCGGCAAAAGAATTGATCCGGCGCTCTCTGCGGAAGTTGAAAAGATCGCTGCCCAGTACGATGCCGACAAACAATTTGCTACGGCCATTCAACGCTTCGGCGCCGTGGTGCTTGGAAATTTCTTTCTTCACACGGAAGCCGACCTTCGCGGCCTGGATGATAAAACGCTCGACACCTACGCAAATCAAATCGCCTTCTATTCATTTCCGAACGTGCGCCCGCTCCGTCCGGAAACCGGCAAGCAGGACCGTATCAGCCTGATGGAGAAATTTCAGCCTGACAATCTCTTACCCAAAGGCACCGAGGCCAACCTGGAAGTCCTCACCAGTTCGCTCAGCGAGGAAGCCTCCTCAACAGGATTCTTTAACGTATACCCCGATGTGGACGGCGTTGTCCGTCAGGCCAACCTCATTATTCCGTACGGACGCTCCAAGGACTTCAGCGATTGGGACATCTACGCCTCGCTCGACGTGCAGACCGTGCGATCGTACTTCCGTTTGCCAAATGAACAGGTTGTTCTGGAATATGGACCGGTCGGAGCCTACCGGATTCTCTTCGGCGCATCCACGCGGGTTCGCACGGACGATCTCGGGCGCGCGGTCATCAATTTTCACGGACCGGGTTACAGCTACCCGCACTTTTCGCTCGCCGACGTCGTGGGAAAGAAAATCTCTCCTGAGGTGTTCCGCGACAAAATCGTCCTGGTCGGCGCAACTGCCACGGGCATCGGCGATCTGCGAACGACGCCCTACGGCGGGCTCGATTACCCCGGAGTGGAAATCCATGCCAACGTGATCGATTGCATCCTGCACCAGTCGTTTCTGTACCGCGGAGCAAAGCAGACGCTCGCGGACGTTTTGCTAATTTTGTTCTTCGGCATTCCTCTCGGAATCTGGATGGCCCTCGTTTCGCCGCGCTGGATGTGGTTCGGCGCGTTCCTCGTCGCTCCTTTGGTTGCAGTCGATTATTTTGCATTTCTGCATGGCTGGTGGCTCAACTTTGGCGTGCCTGCGCTCACGCTGGGTTCGAACGTATTGCTCGTCTCGTTGTATCGAGCGTTGTTCGAAGAAAAAGAAAAGCGCCGGGTGCGTTCCGCCTTCGGCCAATACCTGAGTCCCGAAGTGATTCGCCGTCTGCTGGTGAATCCGCGCCTCGTGGAACCCAAGAAAACGGACATCACCGTGATGTTCAGCGACATTCGCGGATTCACCACCATTTCCGAAAAACTCGACGCCCAGGACTTGGCTCTCTTCCTCAACCAGTATCTCTCGGACATGACCAGCCTCGTCTTCGAGCACCACGGCACGCTCGACAAATACATCGGTGACGCCGTGATGGCCTTCTGGGGCGCGCCTTTCGAAGAACCCGGCCACGCATCGAGAGCGTGCGACACGGCGCTGAAAATGATGGACCGCGTGCGCGAGATGCAGAAGAAATGGGGGTCCGAAGGCAAGCCGCATCTCGACATCGGCATCGGCCTGAACACCGGCGTGGCCAGCGTCGGCAACATGGGGTCCGCACTGCGCTACGGCTACACCGCTCTTGGTGACGCCGTGAATCTCTCCTCGCGTCTGGAAGGACTCAACAAAGACTACGGCACGCACATCCTGGTCAACGAGACTACCTACGCGGCCGCCAAGGATAATGGATTTCTCTTTCGTGAACTTGATCTCATCCGCGTAAAAGGCAAACTCCAGCCGGTCACCCTCTACGAACTCATCGGCCGCGTCGGCGAGAATTCTGTTTATGGTCCGCCGGACGAAGTTCGTGCTCGGCTCGATTCCTTCAAACGGGCTCGCGAGCTCTACCGCAACCGACGTTGGGAAGACGCGCAGAAATCTTTTCAAGCCAGTCTGGACAAATGGCCGGACGACGGCCCTTCGCGCACTTACTGGAAGCGTTGCCAAGACTATCTTTTCGACGAACCGTCATCTGGATGGGATGGCGTCTTTACCATGACGCACAAATAACGCCCACGCGTCCCGCGCTCTTCTCCAACTAAGCCTGCCCAATGGAAGCCGTGGCCGTCCAATTTGGATGGAGCCCGCCGTGTGCCTTGTGTCAGAATGAGCGCATCCAATAGTGCACGGCGACCTAGGGAGCGGCGTCTTCGATGATTTTAACTGGTACACGGCGCGAGACTTAATGCGCGGTTGTTCTGTCCAAGGCGGATGTCAGCGAAACAGATAGTGCTACGGCGGATGGCTCCCCAATCGGGGACGTACCCAAACAAACGCTCTCAGGAATCTAAGTTGAATTGGCGGAGGATGAGTATTTTGTCGTAACGATCGATCGCCGCCGGCGTAAGAAAGCGAACTAAGAGTTTATGTGGATTGTCCGACTAGCCCTGCGCAGGCCGTACACGTTTGTCGTGATGGCCTTGGCGATCATTCTGCTGACGCCCGTGGTGCTTTTGCGCACGCCTGTGGACATTTTTCCCGATATCAATATCCCGGTCATCTCTCTGGTCTGGACGTACAACGGCCTCGAACCACAGGAGATGGAGCAGCGTATCACTTCCAACGTCGAACGTGGCGTCAATACGCTGGTGAACGACGTGGAGCACATCGAATCGCAATCCTTGTCTGGGATCGCTATCATCAAGGTCTACTTTCAACCAGGCGCGAATATCCAGACGGCACTCGCGCAGGCGGGTGCGATTTCGCAAACGTTCCTGCGATTCCTCCCGCCGGGAACCACTCCGCCGCTGGTGATCATCTATTCAGCATCGACTGTGCCGGTCATCCAGATTGGCCTGACTAGCGACACGCTCAGCGAACAACAGCTTTTCGACACTGGAAATTACTTTATCCGCACGCAGCTCGCCTCCGTGCCGGGCGCCGCCACGCCCTTCCCGTACGGGGGCAAGCAGCGCGTCGTCAGCGTCGATATTGATTCCGCCGCCCTCCAGTCAAAAGGTCTATCCGCCGTTGACATCGTCAACGCCGTGAATGCGCAGAACCTCATCCTTCCCACCGGCACGGCGAAGCTCGGCCCGCTCGAATACAACGTGGAGATGAACGGAAGCCCGCAAACCATCGCGGAACTGAACGATCTTCCGGTTAAAACCGTCAATGGCGCGACCATCTACATGAAGGACGTAGCTCACGTGCGCGACGGTTTTTCACCGCAGACCAACATCGTCTTGTCCAACGGCCAGCGCGGCGTGCTCATGAGCATTTACAAAACCGGCACCGCTTCGACGATCGAAATTGTCGACAACGTCAAACGGATGCTGGCCTACAACAGTGCTTCCTTTCCGGAAGGCCTGCATATCTCTACTTTCTTCGACCAGTCGCTCTACGTGCGCGCGTCCATTCAGGGCGTGATACGTGAGGCGATCATCGCCGCCTGCCTGACGGCGATTATGATTCTGCTCTTCCTTGGAAACTGGAAGAGCACGTTGATCATCGCCATTTCCATTCCGCTGTCGATTCTCGTCAGCATCCTTTGCCTGAGCGCGCTGGGACAGACCATTAACATCATGACGCTGGGGGGCCTCGCGCTGGCCGTCGGCATCCTGGTGGACGACGCCACCGTTGAAATTGAAAACATCAACCGCAACCTGGCCATGGGGAAGGAAACCGTGCAGGCAATCCTCGATGGCGCGCAGCAGATTGCCGTGCCCGCTTTCGTTTCCACGCTTTGCATTTGCATCGTCTTCATTCCCATGTTTTTCCTGTCCGGCGTGGCCAAGTTCCTCTTCGTTCCGCTGGCGGAAGCCGTGAGCTTCGCCATGCTGGCTTCCTATATGTGGTCGCGCACCATCGTGCCTACGCTGGCCATGTACCTCCTGAGCTCGGAAGACGAGTATCACGCCGAAGAGCACATCGGCGAAAAGATGGGCTTCTTCCGGCGTTATCAGCAGGGCTTTGAACGGAATTTTGAAAAGTTCCGCGAGGGCTACCGGAACGCCCTAGGCGCCGCTCTGTGCTCTCCAGGGCTCTTTGCTGTTTGCTTCCTGGCGTTCTGCATTTTCTCCCTGCTCCTCGGTGGTGTGCTCGGCCGCGATTTCTTCCCGAAGGTGGACGCCGGCCAGATTCGCCTGCACCTGCGGGCTCGCACGGGTTTGCGCATCGAGGAAACCGCTCGCCTGGCAGACCAGGTAAACGGCGTCATACGTGAAACCATTCCCAAGGAAGAGCTCACCACGGTCCTCGACAATATCGGCCTGCCTTACAGTGGCATCAATCTCACTTACAGCAACGCCGGCACCATCGGAACCTCCGACGCGGAAATCCTCGTCCAATTGAAGGGAGAACGCGGCAAGTCCACCGGGGCCTACATCAACGATTTGCGCCAAAAGCTGCCGCAACGTTTTCCCGGCGTGCAATTTTTCTTCCAGCCCGCTGACATTGTGACGCAAATCTTGAATTTCGGAACTCCCGCGCCCATCGACGTGGAAGTCACCGGCATGAATCAGCGCGGAAATTATTTAGTCGCGGAGAAACTCGCCAACGAGGTCCGGCACATTCCCGGCGCGGTGGATGTTCACGTTCAGCAGGCGTTTGACAGCCCCACGCTGTACATGGAGATCGACCGGGCGCGCGCGCAGTCCGTTGGCATACAGTCCCGCGACATCGCGCAGAACGTGCTCGTTTCCCTTAGCTCCAGTTTTCAGACCAGTCCGTCCTTTTGGCTGGATCCCAAGAATGGCGTGGAGTACAGCGTCGCGGTGCAGGAGCCGCAGTATCGCGTGGACTCCTACCAAGCGCTGCAAAACACTCCCATCAGCGGAAGTGCTGCCGGCGCGGCGCCCCAGATTCTGGGTAATCTCGTGAAAACACGAAATACTTCAAGGCCTGCGGAGATCTCGCATTACACCACACAGCCGATGATCAATGTGTACGCCGCGGTGGACGGCCGCGACCTCGGCGGCGTGGCCGACGAAGTGGAAAAGCGCGTCCATGCCATCGAAAAAGATTTGCCAAAAGGCAGCCACATCGACGTTCGCGGACAGGTCCAGACCATGAAGAGCTCCTTCGAGGGCCTCGGCTTGGGTCTGCTCGGCGCCATCGTGCTTGCTTATTTGTTGATCGTGGTCAATTTTCAGTCTTGGCTGGATCCGTTTATTATCATTACCGCGCTGCCCGGCGCGCTCGCAGGAATTTGCTGGACGCTGCTGCTGACGCATACCACGCTCAACGTGCCGTCGCTGACCGGCGCCATCATGTGCATGGGCGTGGCCACCGCGAACAGTATCTTGATGGTTTCCTTCGCGCGCGAACAGTTGGACGAAGGCAAGAGCGCCCGGGATGCGGCTATCGAAGCCGGCTTTGTGCGCATCCGGCCCGTGCTCATGACGGCGCTGGCGATGATTATTGGAATGGTGCCGATGGCTATAGGCCTCGGCGAAGGCGGTGAGCAGAACGCGCCTCTTGGCCGCGCTGTGATTGGTGGGCTGATCTTCGCGACCTTCGCCACGCTTTTCTTCGTGCCCTGCGTTTTCTCCATGATTCATGGGCGGCGGGCGCGGAGATCGGCGGAGGCGGGGTCGCCGTCGCCGGCAACGGTTTGAAATTTTTCTGTCTGGAAGTGAGAGTGGAGTTGGGGTGATGATGGAAGGCGGAGTTCCAATGGATCCTGTAGACCGAGATCAATCGCGTGGAAGGGGCAGCCGGGTATTCACGATACTTTTCCTGGTCGTGGCTGCACTGGTGGTCCTGGGGGCGGTAACTCTTTTCCAGCGCCGTACCCAGTATCAGGCGCTTGCGAAGGAAACAGAAACACTGGCGATTCCGACTGTGGCGGTGATGCACGCCTCGATCGAATCGGCGGAGGAAGATCTAGTCCTCCCCGGCACCATGCAAGCCTATGTCGAGTCGCCTATCTACGCGCGCACCAACGGCTATTTGAAAAAATGGTATCACGACATCGGAAGCCGCGTGCGCCAGGGCGATTTGCTGGTGGATATTGACACGCCGGAAGTCGATCAGCAGTTATCTCAGGCGCGTGCCGACTTGAACACCGCGCAAGCGAACGCGAATCTATCCAAGATCACGGCCTCGCGCTACCAGGAACTCATCAAGACCGACGGCGTCTCAAAGCAGGAAGTGGACAACGCTGTCGGTGATATGGAAGCCAAACTCGCCACCGTAAAATCCGCCGAAGCCAATGTGCGGCGGCTGGAAGAACTCGAATCCTTCAAACATATTTATGCGCCGTTCAGCGGCGTGGTCACCCGGCGCAGCGTGGACACCGGCACGTTGATCAACGCGGGCAACGGTGGCACGTCGCAGCAGCTCTTCTTCCTCGCGCAGACTGATCCGATCCGCGTGTACATCAGCGTGCCGGAAACTTACGCGGCCTCCATTCGCGCCGGGCTCGGCGCCTATTTGGAGCTTACCCAATTCCCCGGCCAGAGATTCCAAGGCAAAGTGGTGCGCACGGCGGAGTCCATCGAACTTGGCACGCGTACGCTGCTCACCGAAGTGGACGTGCCGAACCACACGAGCACGCTGCTCCCAGGTGGCTACGCTCAAGTTCACCTGCAGGTGAAGGTGACCGGAGCGCGGCTGGTCGTCCCAGTGAACGCGTTGCTATTTCGCTCCGAGGGGCTTCGCGCCATCGTTGTGGACGCCAATCATAAGACGCACCTCAGACCTCTGACCATCGGCCGCGACTACGGCACCACCCTCGAAGTCCTTCAAGGGCTGGACGCCAGCGATTGGATCGTGCTGAATCCCGCCGATTCCCTCGACGAAGGCCAGGAAGTCCACGTGAAAGAAATCGCCTTGAACTCTGCGCCGGGAGTCAGCAAACAAGCTACCGCCGCTCCGGGAGCCAAGAAGCAATAATGAAGCATGACAGGAAATTTCGCGCCCTGCTTGGGCTGACTGTTTGTGTCCTCATCGGCGGCTGCACTGTGGGGCCAAAGTATCAGCGACCCACGGCAACGGTCCCCGCGAAATGGGACGTGTCGGAGCCCTGGCGCGAGAGCTTACCGAAAGATGCCGCGGCTAAGGGCGAGTGGTGGAGCGTTTTCAACGATGACGAATTGACGTCGCTCGAAAAGCAGGCCTTCGACGCCAACCAAACCATTAAAGTATCGGCAGCGCGGCTGGAACAAGCGCGAGCCTCCGCAGCGGTGCAGGTGGCAACGCAATTTCCAAATCTTTCGACAAACCCGAACGCACTACGCCAAAGACTCTCCGGTAACAGACCGGCAAACAGCAACTTCCCGGTAAACTCGCCGGTGTCACAATCCAATAACGTTTTGCCGTTCACGGTCGGTTACGAGGTGGATTTGTTTGGGCGGCGCAGGCGCAACATTGAAGCCGCGCAAGCGTCCTACCAGGCTAGCGCGGCTGACCTCGAAAATGTGCGGCTGGTGATTACGGCGGAACTCGCCGGCGATTATTTTAGTTTGCGGCAGCTCGACACAGAGCTGGGCATATTGAATCGCACAGTGGAGACGCTGCAAAAGGCGCTGCAACTGGTGGATTCGAGACACAAAGGCGGCGTAGCTTCCGGGCTGGACGTTGCGGAAGAAGAGACGCTGCTGAATACCACGCGAACGCAAGCGATCCTGCTGCAACAGCAGAGAAAACAGTTTGAAGATGCCATCGCCGTGCTCGTGGGAAAGCCAGCGCCTGAATTTCATCTTTCGCCCAAGGAATTGAAGGACGAACCTCCCGCGTTGGATGCTGGGCTGCCCTCGGATCTGCTGGAGCGGCGCCCGGATGTCGCGGAAGCCGAGCGGCAGATGGCCGTGGCTAATGCCCAGATCGGAATTGCCAGGGCCGCCTACTATCCGTCGCTGAATCTTTTCGGTAACGGCGGGTGGCAGGCCGCCGATATCGCCAAGCTGGTGAACGTGCAGAGCACTTTCTGGGCGGTCGGCGCGAATTTGGCGGAGAGTATTTTCACGGGCGGATCGCGGCGCGCGCAGGTGCAATTCGCCAAAGCCAGTTACGACGCGAGCGTTGCCGCATATCGCGATACCGTCTTGAATTCTTTCCGCGAAGTGCAGGACGACGTGACTGGCTTGACCGTTCTCGAGCAGGCAAAGGATTCACAGCAGCAAGCGGTTGATGCGGCGCGACGCACGCTAGACATCGCCAGCAGCCGCTACGTCGGCGGGCTCGTGAGTTACTTGGATGTCGTCAACGCGCAGCAAAACTTACTGAATAACGAACAGGAGCTCGCCACGATTCACGGACAACGGCTGGTGACAAGCGTCCTCCTCATCAAAGCCCTCGGCGGCGGCTGGGACGCCTCAAGCCTCTCCGCGGTCCAGATCAAGTCCAAACTGAAAGACGTTGTTGCCCCGTAGTGCTTCTCATGGCGTGCTGCTGTCGTGCGGCGAGATCACGCGTCCGAACTCTGATGCACGGCTGAGGCGGTCGAACATTTGATATGCCGCCGTCGCGATCCGGATGATCGCTGCCCCTCCCTCTTTTTCATGGCGCAGGTAAGTGGTCATCACGCTGATGACGAACGGCCGATTGCCCGTGAAAACGATGCCGGAATCGTTGCGCACGCCTTCCAGCTCTCCCGGTTTATTGGCCACCCGCAGATCCTCGGGCAATTCCCGCGGGATGTAGCTCTCCTTGTGAATGCTCAGCAGTTTGAAAAAGTCCTCGGTGAGCGTTTTGTTCAGCACTTTTCCACGGTACAGGTCTTCCAGTAGCGTCATCATCTCGCGGGGCGTGGCGATGTTTTCGCGGCCCTCGGCAGCGGCCTTCAAGTCCATCATCTTGCGCCGCAAACGCGTGTGCGTGAGTCCCAGCGAATCGAGTAAAGCATTCACGTTCTCCATGCCCACGCGGTCGATGATGATGTTGGTGGCGGAATTGTCGCTTACGGAGATCATGAGCGCGGCAACGTCGCGGAGAGTGAGCCGCGTGAGGCCGGGAGTGAGTGCTTCGGCGATACCGCTGCCGCCTACCAAGTCAGCTTGCTGCACGGTGTACAGGTCGCTGAATTTGAGCTTGCCTTGCTGCACCTGGCGATACAGTTCGGCAAGGATGGCGATCTTGATCGAGCTGGCCGTGGGAAGAACCTCATCCGCGTGAAACAAATACTTCTGGCCGGTGGAGAGATCGAGGATGGCCACGCCGAGAACACCATCAAGGTGGTGGTCCGCATCGTTAATGGTCGCTTCGAGCTTTTGCCAAAGGATTTGCTCCTTCTCCTGGGGCGCTTTTTCTGGGGACGATTGCTGCGCGCGGGATTCCAGCGGAGCGCAGGCGCCCATCGCGGCAAACATGGCAAGGCACAAGATTCGTTTCAGCACGGTGACCTCCGGGTCGGCGGGATTATACGGCGTAAACGCGTCTCCCACGAGGGAAGAAAAAACCGCCCGCTAAAGAGGGCCGCTGGCGCCGCGCCGCAACGGCTCGGCGTAGGATTCTAATGAATAGGAAATCCGGCATTCTTGGCCGTGGAAGAGGATGCCGGTAAGGGTGATAATAGGAAGAGGTGACTAACCCGCCTTCGAAAAGCCGAACCGACAAGGATTGGACGGGGGAGTAAGGGAGAGTCGGCCGGCACCGTATTTTCTGGAGAGAAGCCATATGCGAAAAATCATTTCTGGAACATTGTTCATGGCCTTGGCAGGAACCTTGGCTATCGCCACACCGCGGCAAGAGCGCGACGACCACCGTGATCGTGGCGAGAAGCACGATAAGGACAAGCACGAAGGCGACTACAAACATGGCGACGATCGCGGCGACCGGCATGACAACGGAAATCACAGGGGCTGGGACAATGAGCGCAACCCCCATGCGAACTGGGATTCCGAGCACGACCGCATCCGGCCTGGGCGCGCCTATCCTTATGGCCGATACGAGCACGTGCGAACAGATTTTATTGCGCGGCGGATGGATTTCCGGACGCGTCGCGTGGTGCTCTACGACAACTCGAATTGGGTGGTTGCCTCCTATGACCTGGATCGCTGCCGCGATTGGGAATGGGAACGCGATCGCGTGTATGTCTACGACGACGATCATCACCCCGGGTGGTACTTGCTCTTCAACGCTCGCCTGGGCCGCTGCGTCCACGTCGAGTATTTCGGCCTGCACTAGAGTTCACGAAGCAGGCTGTCACTCATCACAGCAAAGAAACCCCGGGCGAGTGGGGCCTCGGTGTTCGTCTAGTTTCTATAAGTTATCGAGGAAAAACTGCGTAACGCGCTGCATGAGGATCCGTCGGGCGGGCGGGTCGCTCACACCGTGTCCGCGGCCAGGGAATGCCAGAACCTCGACGTACTTCCCCGCCTCGATAAGGTCGTTGATCACCGTAAGGGTGTTGGCAAAGTGCACGTTGTCGTCGCCGGTGCCGTGGGCAATGAGGAGCTTCCCTTTCAAGTGGGTGGCATTTTTCACCGGCGAAGATTCCTCGTAGCTCACCTTGTTTTTCTGGGGGAGCCCCATGTAGCGTTCCGTGTAGATGCTGTCGTAATAGCGCCAGTCGGTGACCGGGCCACCGGCAAATCCCACCTTGAAATCACCGCCGGCTTCGAACATGGCATGCAAGGTCATGTGGCCGCCGTAACTCCATCCCCAGATGCCGATGCGATTGCCTTCAACGTAGGGGAGAGTTTTCAGGTACGCCACTCCGTCGCGCTGGTCGGAAAGTTCCTGCGCGCCCAGGCGAAAATGGACGGGCTCTTCGAAAAGGTGGCCGCGGCCCCCTGAGCCGCGATTATCGAGCGCAAAAATAATGTAGCCCTTTTGCGCCATAAGCTGATGCCATAGGAAAGTAGCGCCGCCCCAGGCGTTGCGGACGACCTGCGCGTGTGGGCCGCCGTAGGTAAAGACGAGGACGGGATACTTTTTCTGCGGATCGAAGTCCGGCGGCTTGATGATGCTGGCGTTGAGCTGCACGCCGTCGTGGGATTTCACACCGAGAAATTCCGTGGGCGAGAGATGGTAATCCGCAAGCTCGGCGACTTTATTTTCGTTGATCGCGGCGATGCGCGATCCGTCGGCGCGGTAAAGATCCTGACGCGGCGGGGCTGCCGTGCTGGAAAAAGTATCAATGAAGGCCGACGCGTTTGGCGCGAGAACCGCGGCGTGCGTGCCGTACTCCTTGGTCAGGCGCGTAAAACCTGAACCATCAAGCGCGACGTGATAGAGCTGCCGCTCCGTAGGAGATCTTTCCGTGGCGGTGAAGTAAACGAGACCCTTTGCTTCGTCAACACCGTCGACCGCCGCCACCTCCCAATCACCCTTGGTGATCTGCGCAAGCTGCTTGCCGCCAACATCGTATAAATACAGGTGGCGGTAGCCGCTGTGTTCGCTGGACCACAAGAAGCGCTTGCCATCCTTGAGAAAAAAGAGATCGTCGCTGACGTTGATCCAGTATGGATCTTTCTCTGTGAGGGCCACATGGGAGTTGCCAGTCGAAACATCCGCGATCAGCAGATCGAGCTCGGTTTGTGCGCGATTGAGGCGCTGAATCGCAAGATGTTTCGAATCCGTGAGCCAATTCACGCGCGGAATGTAGATATCCGCTTCCGCGCCCGCGTCCATCACGCGAGATTCCCCCCCGGCGAGCGACGCTACAAGAACGCGGACGATGGGATTCGCGCCGCCGGCGACGGGATAGCGTTCCATTTCAGCTTCGCCGCTGGGCGAAGAGAAATCCACCATCGGGTACTGCGAAACTTTTCGTTCATCCATCTCGAGATAAGCGATGGCCGAGGAATCCGGCGACCACCAGTAGGCGGTCTTAATATCCAGCTCTTCGGGATACACCCAATCGAGCTCACCTTTGCGAATCTCTTCCGTTCCACCCTGAGTGATAGCCCGTTCCTTGCCATCAGCGAGGTTGACAAGCCATACGTTGTGATCGCGAATAAAGCTCACGAACCGGCCGTCGGGAGAAATCTTGGGGTCAGCAATGTTTACTGTTCCGGAGACGAGCGTCCGGGCCGCCTGTGACTTCAAATCCAGCCATGCAAGAGCGGTGCCGCCTTGAAACAGAATGCCGCTTCCATCAGGCGTCCATTGATACTGCGAAGGTGCGCGGCGCCCTAGCCCCGTCGCCTGCGTAGGCTTCGAGCTGTCCGCCGGAAGAATCGATTCGAGTTTGTCGGAGGCCACGAGTATCCGGCGCTCTCCGCTGGCGGCGTCCATCACCCAAAGTTCTGTCTTGGTTTCTTTGCCCGATCCTTTCGTTTCGAAATAGCTGAGTTGTTTCCCATCAGGAGTCCATGTCAGCCCGCGCGTCAGCCGCCCGCTCAAACTCGGTTGCGAATAAATGCGCTCGACTGTGAGCGCCTTTCCCCGAACAGCGGTCGATTGCTGCGCTGACGACTGTGAAGGCTGAATTGCAATTAGCGCAAGAAAAATGAGAAGCACAGCCGGCCCCGAAATGCGCCTACGCAAGAACATGAACTCCTCCTGATAGCAGACGCTAGTTTAAGCTGGAGGGCCAACAAGGACAAAATCTTCCAGAGCAAACTAGCCCGGTGGCCAGCGGAATTGGCGGCCGCCGAGCAAATGCAAATGGAGGTGGAACACTGACTGGCCCGCGCCGCTGCCGTTGTTTAAGACCGTGCGGTAGCCTTCGAGGAGATGGCGTTCGCGCGCGAGCTGCGCGGCAACCAGTTGCAGCTTGCCAAGAATGGCTTGATCTTCCGGTGCCGCATCCGTCAGGGATTCGAAGTGTTTACGCGGACAAATCAGAATATGCGTGGGCGCCTGTGGGCTGATGTCTTCGAAGGCAAAAAGATCGGAATCTTCATAAACGATCCTCGACGGAATTTTCTTCGCGGCGATTTTGCAGAACAAACAATCGGCGCTCATCGGACCCCTCCTGCGGGTACGCCTTCGTCCAACCGGGTGACGAATGGCGTGAAACCTTCGCGGTCGCGGAGCTGCTCGCTGAATTGATGCGCGCTATCCTCGCCGGAAATTTTGCCGACGCGCACGCGATATAACATTCCGTCCGGAGAATCATATTGCTGAATGAAGATAGGCGAGTAAGAGACGCTGAGGCGCTCGCGGAGGCGCTCGGCGTTGGCGCGCTCCCGGAATGCCCCCACTTGCACGGTGAAGAATCCGAACGTGGGATCGATGCCCGCAGAAAGCACTTCCACGCGGACGGGCACGACGCCAGCGTCGACCGAATCCACCTCTCGCGCGGCCGCGAGCGAGAGATCAATGATGCGATTGTCGACAAAGGGGCCGCGGTCGGTGATTCGCACAACCGTGGACTTGCTGTTGCTCATGTTGGTGACGCGGACCATCGTCTCGAACGGCAGCGTACGGTGCGCCGCGGTGAGTTTGTACATGTCGTAGATCTCGCCGTTCGAAGTGCGCCGTCCGTGAAACGGCACTCCGTACCATGAGGCGTTGCCGTTCTCCGTGTAACCGGAAGGCGCAAGCGCAATTGCCGGCTTGTTTCGTTTCGAACTGGGCGCCGCCCCTGGCGGAGCCGCGGGCGTTTCCGGCACGTTCGTGGAGCGTTTCGCCCTGTCTGCGGTCCCCGCGGGCGTTTCTGTCGGCTGCGCGGGAGGCGGCTGGCGGCGATCGGCGATGGGCCGCCGCGCGCCGCAGCCAGAAAGCATCAGCAGAAAAAAGAGGTTAAGGATATAAAGAAGGTAAGGGACAGCCGGGCGACGTGAGCAAGTCCGGGCGAGAATCACAAGTCTGCCCAGTTCATGTTTGCTCGTCTTTCGAAGGCGGTGAGGAGCGCGCGGCATTGCGCGCTTCGATCCACGCCGCCGCCTCGGTGAGTTTTTCGGAAACTTCGCGCAAGAATTGCGCCGTGCGTTTCTCCGTTTCCGGCGCGACCTCTTCTTTTACAAAACTCTTCACGCGTGCAAGTTCTTCGTCAACGCACTTGCCAAAGTCTTCAAAGTTTTTCATGTTTTTAATTCGCGTGAACTCTTCATCAACGCGCTTGCCGAACTGTTCAAATTTGTCCATAGGGGCCAGTTCCTTGCAAAGATCTTCGCGCAGAGAAGAAGCGCGGCGACTTGGGTATTATAGGAACGCCGTTTGCGGGTCGCAAGGAGGAGAATTGGCGCTTCCCTACCGGTGGCAGTGGCGCGTGGAAAAATGGCGAAACGCAATGCGCGGATTTTTCGGCGGCGACCAGCAGCCGCGGCCGAAGATTTGCCCGGCGTGCGGAGCGCTCGTGGGAATCAGCGCCACGCGCTGCCACGAGTGCGGCACCAGTTTGCGTTTTTCGCTTGTTGCCCTGAGCAAATCTCTGGGCGGAACGATCGGGGGCGAGACTCCTGTCTCTACACTGATTCTCATCCTAAATCTCCTGCTTTTTGGCGTGAGCTTGGTTGCTACCAATCAAGGGAATAGCGGCCCAAATTTATTCTCAGGCATTAGCGGGCGGGTCCTCTACCAGCTTGGCGCCCGCCAATCGATCGCCATTCTCTCCGGAGAATGGTGGCGGCTCGTGATGCCGATGTTCCTCCATGGTGGCTTATTGCACCTCGGCATGAATTGCCTTTTCTTCGTAGACGTCGGCCCGCAGGTCGAGCGGATTTACGGTTCAGCGCGATATCTTTTCATCTACGTGCTTACAGGAATTTGCAGCTTCATCGCAAGCACAGCGTGGAATCTCTGGATTTATCATGGACTTGGCGTCGGGATCGGAGCGTCTGGTGCCTTGGCCGGTTTGATCGGAGTAATGTTAGGCATGGCCACCGGTCGGGGCGGCAGTTACGCACGTGAGATTCGTGCGCAGATGACCCGGATGGTCGGATATTTGGTCATTATGGCAATACTGCCAATCGGAATCGACAACGCTGCACACTTCGGAGGGCTCGCTTCAGGCTTCGTGTTGGGGAAGCTTTTCGCAGACCGCGAGCCGATGAACGCTGGAGAGTTCAAGCGGGCCTACGCATTGGGCTGGCTTGCGGGCCTTGTCGTCGTGGCGAGTTTTGCGATGATGTTGTTGCATTTTCGAGATTCACTCCCAGGAAAATAGATGCATTCCACGGACGCGACGGCACAAAGTGCGTTACCCTATCCTTAGGAAGAGGCATCATCCGTGGACCCACACTCGATCGTCGTCGTTAGTCTGCACACGCCCAAGGAAAAAGTCTGGGGCGAGTTGCTGGCCATCAACCCTTCCGGAATCACGCTGCGCGGCATCGATTTGAATTCCTTCGACCACTTCATCCGGCAGATCAATGAGCCGGATGGCGAGCGCGTGGGCCTGCCCACGGTCTTCTTTCCCATGAACCGCGTCGAGCGCATTTC
>Ga0137391_10001599_pt1 | contig 16532 bp, 7 predicted proteins | sample 15con2h24BmetaG_FD_101399 | JGI IMG/M metagenome (GOLD analysis project Ga0137391, IMG submission 101399) | Vadose zone soil microbial communities from Angelo Coast Range Reserve, California, USA - 15con2h2.4B metaG | ecosystem: Environmental > Terrestrial > Soil > Vadose zone > Saprolite...
AGCAAGGTCACGTCAGTGCCAACTGCGGCATCGAACTTAAAGGTGTAGCTCGGGTCGAGCAGCAACTGCGTGTTCGAGACACGCCCCGAGTACTGGATCGGTCCCTGCTGGTTGCTGGTCCCGAAGCCAATGACCAGCCAGCCTGCGGCATCGGGGAATTGGCTCGCGTTCGCGACCGCGAGCACGCGCTGCTGCTGGCCGGCGGACACTAGTCCGGCGACCGTGGTGTTGACGGAGGTGATGGAGAGCCCAGCGCGGGGGTCGAAGATGTACGGACCGGGAATCCCGTTCGGGTCTGGCACAATGGCGGTGACCGGTAGCACGGTGCCTGAGGTGCAAGTCGTGCTGAACAGGAACTCTGGCGTCTGATAGGTGAACTGGGTCGAGTTCAGAACGGTGACTACGAAGGCTCCGTTCAAGCCGCCCCCGCCACTGGTAACCGCTGGAGGGTATGCGCCATCAATGAACACCAGCGCGTTGGTCGCGAGTCCATGCGCGGTCTGGGTGGTCACGGTGACGAGGCCCGAGACGACACGGGTCAGTGTCTGGATGTTGAGCACGGCCTGGGCGTGGAGGTACGCACCTGTTCCCACTGCGCGGTTCACCGCCTGGGTAGTCGCCGGCAACTGGATGGCGATCTGCGTCTTGTCCGCCGTCGAGATGCTCGTGGTCGTGCCCGTGGAACGCAGAGGTCGGAAGAAAATCACGTCGGTGGTCGCGACCTGGGTAATCGTCTCCGTCTTCCCGGAAGCGTTCGTGAACTCGATCCAGGTCCTGCGCGGGCTCAAGGAGCCGTCCAGGTAGATGGCGTTGATGACGAACGTCCCACGGTTCTGCGCGTTGAAGGGCGTGCCGTAGATGTTCACGTAGTCGCCCACGCGCACATTGTCGAGCAGCGGGTCGCCGCCGGCTGTGAATTCCATGTGCACGGTGTTCGTACCCGGGCTGAAGGTGAGGGTCCACTGCGTGGTCGCGGTGCCGGAGGTCAGCTTGGACGGGAACAGCAGCGCGTTCTGCGCGGGCCCGCCGAGAATACGCACCGTGCCGATAAGCCCGAGCGCGCCGGAGTAGATACGCACGTAGTTTTTGCCGTCATTGGGGTCCAAGAAGACGACCGCATATGCGGACAGCCCCTCAATCTGGAGCGAGCGATTGACAACCGCCGCAACCTCCAGTGCGAGCGCCTGGGTGTTGTTCTTGAAGTCCGTGGCAGCGAAGGTCACGATGACTGTGTTGCGCTCGTCGATCTTGAGCACAAGCGTGTCGCCGTCGTTGATCGCGTAAGGTTCTGCGACGGTGGTAGTTAGATTCGAGCGGACTGCATCTGCCCCGTAGTAGACCTCTAGGATCTTCCAGAGGGCGAGGTTCGTTAGGGAATCGTTGGAGAGATTGATGCCCAGATCCCGGAACAGATCGTCGGCCATGCCGATGGAGGACGGCCGGCGGACGCCGTAGTCGTTCATACGCCGGTCCAGATACTGGCCGCTCGCGCTCGATCGGAACAACTGGTCGAAGGCGAGCCGTGCGTTCTGGCGGTTGTAGGTATCTCCGACGGAGAGCGCGGCGATGAGAGAGTCCCAGTTGTCGCCGGTCAACGCGGGCGAGAGGTGCTCGCGCAGGAAATCCTGGGCGGCAGCGTATTCGGGCGTGCCCTGGAGGAGCGTGACGACTGGAGGCGTGGCCAAGAGTGCTCCTTATGGGCTAAGCCGACAGGCTGACCAGCACGTCCGTGTTCAAATTGAGAATCATCGGCTTCTCGAAGGACTGAACCGAGATCAGGTCGTTGCCCGGTCCGAAGGTGGGCGACAGTATCGTGACGGCGGACACACCCCGCACCTTCTTCGCGGCCGAGATGATGTCTGAGAAGCTGACGGACTGACCCACGCCCGCCAAGTTGATGACCTGCGCCACCGCACTCTGAACGCGCTCGATCACGTCCTTTTGCGTGCCCTGGCGTACACGGATAGACAGGGACAACTGGAAACGCCGCACAAACGGGCCGCTGATGTTGATGTTCGCACCCTTAGCGATGACGCCAGGATAGGTGTCCTTGTCGGATAGGTTACCGTAGAGAATCTTCTGACATTCGGCAATCAGGCCGGTGTTATTCTGGTAGGCATCGAGGCCCAGTGCGAGGTCGCTGCTGAAGGCAAGCTTGTCGAGTGGCGAGATGAACGTGCCTGCGGCGGCCGATATATCGCCAATGGCACCCTGGGTGTCGAAGGCGACGGTCATGTACGTCGAGTTCAACGTGTTCGGAGCTACCCAGGCGATCCGCTTAATCAGCCTGGAAGGGTTTTGCGGCAGCCCCTGAACGTTGCGCACGTCGTTGCCGAGGGCGGTCGCGACGAGCGCCGTCATCGTGCCCTGGACGGTGAACGAGGACACAACACCGAGCGTTGCCACGCCGAGCGCCTGGACTACCCAGTTGTTCTGGTTCGCCGCGCCGAGCGCCGCCGTGTTCACGGAGAAGGTATCGCCGGGGAGGATGGAGTCGGCCGTCCAGAAGGTCACCGAGTCCACCGAGGCGATGCTCTCCTCGACCATGTTGACGTTCTCGACCCAAAAAGCGTACTTCGTCGCTGCGAAGCTGATGCGGACGACCCTAAACGTGCCCTTATTGACCTGGGAACCAGACGCCGCCGAGGCCACCTGCACCCAGTCGCCCTCTTTGACAGCGGAGAAGTCCGTGGGCGCGCCGACCCCCGCGAAGACGTAGGCAGCAAAGCGGCCGTGCTTTTCGATCTGCCACGGGAGGTTCGCCAGCGTGGCGGTCATGGCGCCCGCGTACTTCGCGACTGTGCCGGCTACGCTAACGGCTACGGTCGAGAAGGTGCTAGGGGGAACCGGAGCGGTGATTGTGATGTTTGTTGCCGTGGTCCAGTCGAGTCGCTTGGGGACCTTGCCAATGCCCTGGACGGCGACCCACTGGCCTCCGAAGAGACCGACTGCATCACTGGCCTTTATCTTGGTGAGGCTACCGGTCGTGGTCGGCAGTGCGGCGTCGAAGATCGAGGCAAGCACGCTGTTGGCGACTCCACCAGTCACCTTAACGCCGCCGGCCGAACCAGGGAGCAACGAAGCAAACTGGAGCTTACCGAGCGACGCGGCGGCCTTGACCTCGGAATTCGAGGGGAGGCCGGTGATGGTAGTGAGGTTCAGATAGCGCACCAGCGCGGGTGTGGTGACGGGTACGAGGAAAGCGCGCTCGTTCGTCCAGTCTTCGTCGCTGCTCCACAGCGAAGCCGGCGCCGCCGTCCCGTTGATGGTGATCACGTAGTTCGTGCCGTTGTAGCTTGACGAAGGGATGTAGAAGTTGCCGCCCGAGAACGTGAACCCAAACTGCGGCTTGGTCTGGTCCTCCAGGTAGGCGTCAAAGGTGCTGATGGTGACTGGCGATCCAACGACTGGGACGCCGCTCTTCTTGTATGCGGCGATGGCGCCCGTCACCCAGAGGTTGCCGAGCAGTGCGTTCACGAGCGTAGCGAGGTTCGTAACACCCGTCGTCACCGTCTTCGTGATGTCGAGGGGATACACCTGGAAGTTAGCCGAACTGACGATCTGCTTGTAGCCAAAGTTCAATGCAGTTCCGGCGGCAGCGTGTACCATCATCCACAGGCCGTTGCCGCTGTCGAAGTCCGAGACGCGGAAGGTGCCTTGGGTGGAGAGATCGAGTAGGGTATTCACGCCGACGGTAACAATGTCGCCGACTACCACTCCGGCCCAGTTTAGCGGAGTAGTCGGGACCACACCGGTCGAGGCGATCACGTTCACGAGTTCGCCAGCCGCGCTGATCGGCGCCAAACCTCCGACCTGATAGTCGAACTGGAACACTGTGGCAGTGAGACCGGTCGCGCTGACGGTCACGAAGCCTGCCGGGAACACCGTGCCGCCTGAGAGGTACGCGACATCTCCGGCTACATAGCCATGGCTGGTGATGTACGGGTTGGGCTGGCCGACTCCTGTCGTGATGGTAGCCGTCCCGTGACCAGTCGCGTCCGTGGTACAGGTCGCACGAACGCCCGCGAAGTAGACGATCTTGCGCAGGTTGGGGGCGCCGTAGACCGAGGACTGGACTGCGTACCGCTGGCCCAGCACGGGGGCTCGCGCCGCCGCCGAGGGCAGCTTCACGAAGATGTCCAGAAGGTCACCCTCGGAGGTCGAGACTGCGAAGTCCTGAGAGGGTGTGGTCGGGTTGGTGAAGCTGATGCGGGCCTTCTTGCCGTCCGGCCCGAACCGCTTGAACCGCCAAAGTACCGCGTTCACGGTTGCGTCGGCGTCGGCTGGCGGGTTGGTGACAGCGCGCGCCTGCGTGTGCAGCACGAAGTCCGAGAAGTCGAAGGTTGCTGGGAAGGCGCTTGTCAAAGAGGCGCCGGAGCCATCGCCTTGGGCGACGGTCAAGGTCGCACCGTAGTAGCCGATGGCCGCGTTTGTCGGCGCCACCTTGTAAGCGAGCGTGGCGGAAAAGCTCTTGCTCACAGCGTCTTGGTCGAGGACGACGTTCAGGACATCCTCGGGGCCGAGGGCGAACAGCGAGCAGCCGAACAGGCGGTCGCCCACCGCCGGCTTGTTGGGCGCCTTCTGGTAGGACACGAGGCTACCAGTGACGGCCGTGGCAACGGTCTGGGCGCCGAAGTTGGTGGCCACCTTCTTCCCATCAGTGGACACCGGGTTCTTCCAGACGATGCCCTGGCCTGGGACGATTATGGTGTCGTCGGTCGTGACGTTACCCACACCCACGGCGGTGATGCCCTCGAAGGCGAAGTTTGGGGTGCCGTGGTCGGTGTTCCCGGACTCGGCGGACCCGAGGTGACTAGGCTCGTTCAGCACCGTCTGGATGGTGAACGGAAGCTTAGCGCCCTCGGTGTCGGAGGCGACTAGTGCGATGTCGCCTTCGGACCCAAAGGTGTCGGTGGTCACGCGCACGCGCGTCGTCCGCACCGTAGAAGCGGTGACGCCGGCCATCTGCGCGGCGACCGTCGTAGAGATGCTCGCGGGCGACACGACGCCGGCCGGGATGTTGAGCTTTTGGATCGTAGCGGGGGTACGGACGACCACGAGGCCGAGCGTCGAGATCGCTGGCAGGGCGCCAGCCCCTGGCAAGGTTGTACCGACCTCGAATGCCACGGTCGTGGCGGTTGCACTGGAGACGCGCCAGACGCCGGTCAAAGTGGGGGAGAACGCGGCGTCCCAGAGGATCATCCAGTCGCCAGTCTTGACATTTGAGAACGGAGTACCGCTCGGCGCGGTCAGGGTGACAATCACGCCGAGAACGGAGACGGTCAGCACTAACCCGTTGGTGATGCCGGTGCCGATGACCTGACCGGCGCCATCTGCGACCCACCACAAGTTAGCGCCGGCCGTGCCCACGGTGGCCGAGGAGAAGTCGGTAGACTCGATGTAAGCGCGCGTGAATACGGTGCCAGCGCTGAGCCGGTCGCCGGTCTGGAGTGCCTTCGTGAGATGGGTTTCGCCTGTGTTACGGTTGAGCAAGTAGTCGTTGTCCCGCCCCGTTGCGCTCGTAGTCGAGAACATTGAGACGAAGCCGAGGCTCGACGAGTTCAGGTTGATGGTGAGAGAGGCCCGCGTCGCCGCGCCTAAGTTTGACTTGATGCGCAGGGTGTTGCTCAAGGCAATTGCGGTGACCCCGGAGATCTTGGCGTTAATCACCGCTACCCAGGCCGCGAGGCTGTTGCTGGCGCTGATTTTCGTAAAGCCAGTCTTGGCGTTTACGAAGTCGGCATCCACGAAGTTGTAGACCACCGACGCGGTGCCGTCCACGGTCACGGAGAGGTTGATGCCGGTTCCGCCATCCACAAGGTTGGTCGTGTCCCAGGCGCTCTGGGCGGTCGTTTCGATGGCTGCTTCGAGCCCATCCTTGTAAAGGATTTGATCGTTCTTATAGAGGCGAAGAGTGTCGAACCGAACCTTGGGGAATGCAAAGGATATGTTAGCGTCCGTCCCGGTGCTCGGTGCGGTGACCTGGAGATCCTCGCCGAAATCGCTCTTGGAGAAGACGATAAACGAACGGCCGCTGTCGGTGGTGCGCGCGGCGAAGAGCGAACTAGCGTTGGAGTTGATGGCGGCGACGACTTCAAAGGCGCTGGCGTTGGTGATGTCCAGGAAGTTGCTGGCAAGGAACGAGACGGTGGAGACAATGCCGCCGATACGCACGGCCAGAACAGAACCGGCGGTGAGCGAGTACGGAGCCGAAACCCCAGCCTTTGAGAACGCCTTGGCCAGCGGCACGCCCCCGAGTATCTGGAAGTCTTGCTCGCCGCCAGCAGCGTTATCGACCAGCGACTCGATGGCGACACCGGCCGACTTCGGCTCGTAACCACTGCCGTCGTCGATGTACAGCGTATTCACGTTCCCCTGAGAGACGAGGCTAGACGAGGTGACGGTTGCGTCCTCGTCTTGGGCGTTCGCTCGGAATACGGAAGTGAGGATGGCGAGATTCGTACCCTTGGTCTTGGAGCGACGAACTGCCTTGATGCGTTCGCGGAATTCTTCCTTGGACTCCGCCGGTCGTGCGTTGAAGACAGCAACGGAATTGGTCACTGTCGCGCCGACGAAGGGCACAGAGTCGAAGGTCTGGATAGCGCCCTTGGGGGCGTTGCCGCTGATGCCGGGCGTCAGGCAAACGACACGCACACCGTCGAGCGAGTTCTCGCCGTCTGATACCGTCACCTTGTTCGTCGTCTGGAATTTAATTGGGGCCCCGGTGATGCCGGGGAGCGTACCAACGACCACGCCGATGCTTACTACGCGGTTGCCGCCCTGGGCCAGGATGACAGTCTCGGATACGTTATGGAACTTGCTGGTGTTCGTCGTCAGCGTGATCGTCCAGAAGGCTCCGCTCACGTCCTGTACACGCGAGGTGTAAACGATCGGCCCCTCGACGTTGGAGGTGCCGCGTCCGATATATATCGAACCTGTCGCCGGCATCAGGCTGGCGTCGGAGACGAAAATGGTCGTCGAGCCGGCAACGGGTGCGGGCTTACCCTGGTACACACGAGTCGCGACCTTGGTGAAGGTGCTGTCTCCGATGGTGACCTTGGTACTACCGAAGGTAGCTGGACGCTGCGACAAACCCTCGTCGCGTCCAGCGCGCGCCAGGGCCTCGCCGTCTGCATTGTCCACGTCCCTGGAGGCCAACGCCTGGAAGATGTCCTGGCTGGTCCGCATGGCCGAGGTAGCCTGCGTCTCCAGGATCTCGGCGATGGGCCCGCCGACCTTGATACCCTTGAGGCCCGCCTTCGACAGTAGTACGTCGATGGAGTCTCCTAGGATCTGCTGGTACGACCTTGGGGTCGGGGTATCGGCCATGACAGGGAAGGGAGCGCGCCCGGGGCGTAGCTCGACCGCGTATCTGGGAGATTGCTACTGGCTGCCCAGGTCCACGGCGATGGGGATGTTCTGGGTCGTCCCACTGATTCCCACCGAGAGAACCAATTGAGCGGTCGGGCCGGTTCGCGTGACCTTTGCGGACTTGACGCCCGTATATGTGGGGTCTTGGGTGAACGCCTCGCGAGCGGCCTTGAGAATGTCCTTGGCGGTGACAGAGGTATCGCCGATCTGCACGGCCATTCCGAACCCTCGATGACGCTTCAGAGACCCGGCGGGGGTGTTCAGGATGATGCGTGCTTGCTGGATGACGTTCGTGAATCCGTACGACCAGCGGCCATCCCCGTCTGGTGTGATCACGAGGTCGTTCTTCGGCGTCAGGAGCAGGTCGATACCGCCGACTGTAAGCAGGTGGTCGAAGTCGTCCACTCCGGGAATGGGCTTCACGCGGGGGTCATCTGCCGCCGGACCGTCCGAGGGGATGAAGATCAGCATCTGCGAGTTCACTGTGTGCGGCAAAAAGGCATGCAGGAGCGAAGCGGCTGCGAGAGTGAACTGATCCACAGGGTCGCCATCGAGGACGACGCTGTAGAGATTCGTAGCGATCTTCGTCACGGCAATGACGTGCCGCTTTTGGCGAGGGCTTGTGGTGGACTCCAGCCATACCGGCTGTCCGATGTAGAGTTCCCTGCCATCGGCAACGATCACGGTGTTCCCGTGCGCGTTCACAAGTAGGGCGAGGGTGAAGCCGTCTTCGTCCACATACGGTTCACGGAGTCCGTTCAACGCGGCGATTTCGATCCACCGGTTGACATCCTTGAGGTAGATGGAAGCCATCCCTTCAAGCGTATGCCCGTAGAGGAACGGTACGGCGAACTTCGAGCGAGGCGGACGGAAGTCGATGCCGGACTGGGCGGCAAGGCCGGCGATGACTTCGATGGGAGTCACGGTCGGCGTAGTCAGGTTCGCGTACGCCGCTAGACGGCTGACCTCAATGGCTGCTTGATTGAGTTGGAACAGGACATCGAAGTCGGCGTCGGTGGGCTGCCGACGCGCTATCTGGGCCGTGTTTCGTCCGTAGACCGAATTGTAGGTTGCGCTGCCGGTGCCAACGGCATCGGCGTAATCGGAAGCAACCTTGATCAGGGCGTCTCGGCGCTGCTCATAGTCCCGTCGAGTCAAGGAACGTACACGCACACGCTCGGCGTCGAGATTTTGCTGGTGAGCGTCAGGGAGGATGAGCAAGCCTACGTCAAGAGCGTCCAGAATTTCTGGGTGATCCTGGGGCTCGTCGAAGATGGAGTGGGCTGGATGTGCGGTGAAATTGATGGACTTGGTTTGGTGCACTTGGGCGGCATCTTCCAGGAGGTTGAAGTCATCCAGGAATTGGGCGCTTTGCTGCTCCGCCTGAGTCCTCAACCTGAGCGTGGTTGCGTACACCTCGTTGAACTGGCTGATGACGCTAGTCTTGAAGTCACGGACTAGTGCGTGAGGCAGGTCAAGCATCGTGAGGGGGACCCCGAGTGCGTCCTTGCTCATGAATGCGACTTCACGGAGGGAACCGAAGACCACGTTCTCGATGTCGGCACCAAGTGCGCGGATCAGCGCGGAGCCCGCCTGCAACGAAGCGCGCACACCGCGCACGCTGTTGAGAATATGTGCCAAGGCGTTGGGGTCCCGCCCGGAAACGGTCACGAGCTTCGACGCCTGTTGGCTTCCTAGCCCGAGGCTTTTAGGAGAGATGCGCGCGAACGCCTCCAACTGGAGGTCGTAGCGGCGCTCCAAGGGCGAGTCCGCCGTTCGCTTCAGCGTGAACACCACCGGCCGGGTGATGTAGATGGCCTCGTCCTTCCAGATGGCGAGTGCCAACCTATACGTGCGGTTGATGCGCTGCTTCTTCATCTCCGCATAGGCTTCGAGGAAGCGCTGAAGGAGCAGGAACTGGTAGTAGCCAGTGCTCTTCGAGAGCATGAACGACGGGTCGTCCCCGAACCGGTCCTTCTCGTAGACGTTAGGATTTGACTTAGAAGTACCGGAGATGGTGGAAATAGCCGCGCCGAGACGCCGGGCGGCCTGGAGCGATCCGGCGAAGATAGCCTGCCCGAGGCTAGGCGTCTGCGCGGTGTCGGCCGCGCCGCGCGTAGGTAACACTCCAGTCGTACCTGAAAACGAGATCGTCTTGACGGGGGCGCCGCCGTGGTTCTCGATGTAGCCGCCCAGCGACACCGCACCATCAATCGCGAACGGCATCGAGATCGTCATCGCGTCCGGCGGGATGGGCAGTGTGAACTTCAGCGCCCCCCCATCGGTGGTGACCACCTCGAAGTTGCCGGATTCGACCTCGTTGAGGATCAGAAGCTGGAACGGGAACGATTTGTCCCAGTTCGTCTCCATCTCCTCGAAGTTGTAAGAGTCGTAGAACATCCCCCACCGACCGTTCGGGGCAGCCGGGGCGAAGTTGTTCCGGGCCTCCCAAGCAGGAAGGGTGCCGACGGTGGGGGTGATGTTCGCCATATGAGGAAGATTGCCCGCCTAGTTCTGCTCCATGTAGACGTACTCGCAGTCGAGCCCCTGAGATCCGGCGGTGTTCGTACCGAAGTTCTGGACCTCGGGGCCGAGCCCTTGCGCGGCAGGGGGCAAATTGGTCGATTTGTTGAACGAGGAGGACACGCCGGTCACGCAGTCGATGATGGTGAACACCACATTCGCTCCGCCAGCCGAGTAGTCTAAAATGAACACGTAGTCGCGCGCGTTGACCACCGCAATACCGGTGTCCAACCAGGAAGCGGTCGCGCCATCTCCGCTCCCGTAAAGCCAATTGCCACCGACTCGCGAGTCCTGCACGATGGCCAAGAACGTTTCGGTGTCCGCGTTCGTGCCACCGATTGTCGGAATGTAACCCAGGCTCCAAGACGGGTTCGTAGTAACGCTCCTGAGCGCGAAAGCGTTGATCATCAGCGTGACCTGCGCCGTGTGCAGCCGGGTCGCGATTTTCGGGTTGTTGCCGAGCGCAGTTAAAAAAGCGGTGGATGGGTTGAATCTCGAACCGGATTGCTGGGTCGAGGCCGGGATGGGGTGACGCATATACCATCGGCCACCAACAGCGACAATACTCCTCGTACCGACGCCAGTAGACGCTGGGGGGGGTATCCCAACCCCGGTGTAGTTTGCATCGGTGATGGCTGCTAGGGTCCAGTAACCGGGGCGTCGCCCGGAAGCTGAAAATAGCCCGAAGCTCGGGGCCGGCCCACCACCGCCTGATACCTGCGTCGTGCCGTCCACCTTGTCTAAGTTCAGCGCATCGACGATACCGGCCGAGATGGTGTTGACCAGCTTGGCGTTGGCCGAGCCCTGCTGATAGCGCGCTCCACCGAAGGCGGCTACGATGCGATTTGCAAGGCGGCCAGCAAGGCCGGTTCGTACTCCATCTGTCGCATCTCCGATGATGATGGCCATGGTCTACCGCTCGGTGAACTTCTTCTCAGCGAGAATCGCGGGGACCGAGCCGCTGAGGTACTTCGATACCCACTGGCTTAGTGACTGAATGACGGCCGGATTGACCTGAACTGGAACGCCCATCATCGTGCCCCAGGTCATACTGTTGGGCAGGACCACCTCAGTCAGGAGCGCTCGCAGAGCCTCGGCTAGCTTCTGTCCGAGGACTAGATTCTCGCTCGCGCCGCTGCCGCCGAGCTTGAGCGTGCCGCCTGCTCCGATGCGGGCATCGGTTCCCGCATCCACGGTGAAGTTCTTGCCGGCGGTGAGTGTCCAGGACTCCTCAGTTGAGGTGCTCTGGTTCTTCGATGTCATGTTGATCTTGCGGTTGGCGGTGTCGATCTCGATGACCTCGCCGGACTTGTTCTCCACGCGCACGGAGCCGTTCTTGAGCAGCTTGATCTGGGTGCCTTTGTTGGCGGCGTCGCGATTGCGGGGCTTGCCGTCCTGGTCGGTCGCGCCCTGATCGACCAGGGTCATCTCGCCGTCATTGTTGATCGTGAACTGGACGCCGTTGAACTCCCAGAGGAGGTTGTCGCCGGCATTTTTCCCTGGGTCGGTCTCGGCCTTGCGGTGCTTCAACCCGCCTACGATCACGGCCGAGCCCGTGTGGGCGTTGAGGCAGAGCACGAGCACGCGGCTGCCGTTGGTGATCGGGTCGTCCTTGTCGATGCGCGTCGCCTTCCGGCGGGTCGCTCGGAAGCGGTCGCCCACGCCGCCAAAAAGGTCTGCGGTGACGCAAATATAGTCCTCGGTGACTGACTTGTTCTTGCCGTTCTGGCGTTGGATGCGCACCCGGTACTGGGTCTGTCGGGGGGACTTGGTGGTGTTGCGGTCGTCGTCAGTATAGATGATGTCGATGACCTCACCGAAGCGCAGCGGCGTGTTCGCAAACAAGGCAGAATCGGTCGCGCCGGACGAACTCGCTGTAGGAGTCAGGTAGTGGGGAAGCGGCATCTGGACCTAGCCTTGGGGAAGCTCCACGACGGAAGCGTCACTGCCCTCGTCGGTGAAAACCGCGTACTGGGCGATGGAGATGTCCTTCTTCGAGCGCTCGATTCGTGCTTCCGAGGACATGCCATGAGTGATCGTAAGGTTGGTTATGAACCTGGGTTTGCCCTTCTCATCGAGGAAACACGAATGGTTCACGCCCTCGATATGGTACACGACCTCCTCGAACTCGCAGTTGTCGCCCACACAGATGGGGGCCTCGATGCCCTGGAGTCGCAGACTGCCTCCAAGCGTCAATTGCTGCTGCATCGTGAAGTCGGCAACGTGGTCGGTCCATCGTCGAGAGTCGATGCGCGAGTCGAGCACCGAGCAGTTCACGGTGGTCGAGTAGGGCCGCAAGCCTGAGCGGAGGATGTCGAGGTCGTCGCGGATCGGCCGGTTGAGTATGAACTCCTGGAGGGGGTCGCGATCGGGAGCGATGCCGGTAACGTGACAGAAGTTGAACCTCTGTGCGTCATTTGTGCCCACTCGCTCTCCGAAGACGAGGACGGGATCGATCTTCCAGCGGGGAAGTTCCAGGAACTGGGTGCGAGGGAAATCGGCTTTGTGCCCTATGGAGGATGCTTGGGTCGTGAACGGCAACTGCCGTGCGATAAACGTAGGCACGATCCGACCCTGGTCAGGGCTCGCGCGCAGGGTGAGATACATTTCGTTGATGCCTGGGTTCAGATACTGGCCGAGGATGGACCACACGGACTCATAGTCGAAGGTCGGCGGCGTCGGCATGGTGTTGCCTTGGAGTGGCTGGCCCGTCCGGTAGTGCGGTCCAGCGCCCACAAGGTGTGGAATCAGCACCGCGAACGAGTTCTGCATGGACCCAGTAGTGTCGTTGCGGTAATGCTGGACCCCAGTGACGACTTCGAGGAGGTCGGCGTACTTCAACATGCCTGACGCAGCCCCCTTACCGAGCAACGCGGCAGCCTTGTCCGGGACCAAGTAGGCTTCGCCGCCTGCGCGCCGTTCAAGTTCCACGTCGTTCTTGTTGGCGGATCCCGCGATGTTCTTGTCCTTCCTCGGGAGCCCCTTCCCGAGTAGCGTGGTAAGAAGACGAGGCAGCAACAGATCGATCTTCAGCGAGCCAACGTCCTTGTGGCCGTCCGCGTTCCTCGACTCGATGATGTCGTTGAGGATGTTGCCGAGCTTGCGGAACCACTCTCCGAAGTCGTCGCGCGTTTCCAATTCCGGGAAGTAGATGATCTGGGAATCGAACTCGGTGAAGCCGGCAGCGCGCAGTGCATAGCGGATGACTCGTCGGCCACCCGCGTCTACGGTGCGGAGCTTGTCCATGCTCTGGCAGCGGCCCATGAACTTGAGTCCGTCGTCGAAGCGGTTGCAAGCATCGCCGCGTCGGATGCGCGCCGCGAGGTCGATGGCGCGCTCGCGCGAGTTTACAATCCACGCGAATACCCAGTCCCCGGGAAGAATCTCGGAGCGGAAGTCGCGCGTGGGCAGTAGCAAGGCATCGAGGCCGGTGACGTGCGCGCCCTTGCTGCTGCTGATGGACATTTGTTGGACCTCAGTGCCCAGCACGAGCATCTCTTTGGTCGCCGCCGCGAACGCGCGGTTATCGGTCACACTTCGATTACCGACCTTTTTGCCATTCTTCTGGTCGTTACGGTCGAAGGTGACTTGGTTCAAAAACCGCACCGAGGCGATGACCCAGAATGGAGCCACGCTGATGCGGCCGTCGCGAACGCCGAAGTCGCTGAGGAGGTCGTAGTACGCGGGCATGGTTTATTCGTGCGGCTTCCCGCGCATGCCGAAGCCGTATCCGGGGAGCATGCCGAACAACGTGTGGAGGTCGGGATCGAGACCGGCCGGGCCTTGGAGCTTGCCTTCGAGCTTGGACTTCTCGCCGGTCAACGTTGCGTTGAGGGCCCCGACGGCCTTGTCGAGCCGTTCCAGTTGTGAGATCACATTGTCGTTGACGGTCTTCCAGCGCGCGAGTTCTCCGCCGACCTGGAAGTCCTTCATACCTTGCTCTGGAGACTTCGCGCCGGCCAGCGGTTGGCCGTCTGGGCCGATAGCGTTCGCGTCGGGCAGTGGCATGGCGAGCCCGTTCCCGATTCCGCCCATCATGGCGCCGGTCACGTCCGGCCGCTCGGCACCGTGAGAGATGGCAAACCGGAACGCCGAGTACGCGGACTTGAGCCGGTCACCGGACATCCCGGAGACCTCCGTTAGAGCGCCCGAAGCTACATCGGAGGCGCTGGTGCCGCCCCTGAACGCGCGGGCGAGCCGCGACATGTCGTCCTTGCCACCCTGGTCCGCGAATAGGTCGCCTTCGCTGGAAAAGCGCCGATCGAAGTAGGTGCGCACCGAGTTGGTATCGACGCCCATCGCCTTCAGCCAGCCCGGGACTTCTCCGCTTTGGACGATGTTGAGCATCGTGCCCGGGTCCATTTTCGTAAGGGCTTCCTGGGCGTAGATGCTGCCCTTGGGCATCGAGCGGATCGCGTCGAGTCGCGCGCGCACGCCCTGGTATGGGTTCATCGACCCGGACATGATGCCGCCAAGGGAACCCATGGCCTGCTCACGGAACTTCTCCTCGAACACGTCGCCACCGCTCATGAACGAGGCGATGCCTGCGCCCGACTGCCTGCCGAACCCGAGCGACATCTGGCCGGCAGTGAACTGGCCGGCACGGCCGGCGGCTACCATGTCCATGGCGCCTGAGGCACCTAGCTGTGCGAAGTGCCCCAAGATGCGGCCTGAGCCGTCACCGATCGCGGCGCCGCCGGCAATGGCGACAGCCGCGCCCTCGGACATACCCTTCGTGATCGCGTCCAGCGCCTTCGCGGTGAGATCGTTAGCTGCGCGCCGCCCGCCTGTCTCCAGAATGCCACTGGAGACCCCCATCACTTCGTCCTGGAAGAATCCGAACTGTGAGGAGTTCCGCTGGAGAAGCCCGCCCTGGCGCAACGTCCCCATGTTCCCCATGCGGCGGCCGAACGAGAGCCGCTGAGAAGCGTTGCCGCCAAGCGTGTTCACCGCGTCGAAGTTGACTGCGTGTTCTTGTTGATACAGGCCTAGGACGTTCTCAAGCGCCTCCATGGCCTTGGGACCAGCCTGCTTCGCCGCAGCGAAGGCAGAGGCGTAGTCTCCGCCCTTTAGCATGGACTTGGTGCTATCCGCGAACTGACCGAATTGCCGCCGGAACCCTTCCGAGTTCGTAAGGCGCTCGATGGTGTCTTGACCCTCCTTGCTTCCGGTCAAGCCCTGGAAGGCAAGGGCGTAGGAGGGATCGCCGCTACGGCGCGCGACTTCCATCTTCCCGGCGGTGCCGTAGACCTTGGCTCGTGCTTGGAGGTTGGTGAGGTCAAGCTTATCGAGGTCGCCTTCGAGGTTGCCGACCCTGTTCGCAGCGATCCCGAGCAGGGCTGCCGGGCCAAACCGTGAGAGCAGTCCACCCAGGAGTCCGCTTACCCCGCCGCCTCCGCCAGAGCCTGCGGCGCCGAGCGCGGTGCGCTGCTCCTGCATCTTGTTAAAGGAGCCGAAGTAGCCCTCGCGCGCTGACCGTTCCTGGCTCGACGCTTCACGCGCGGCCAGGGAGTTTGAGCCGAACATCCGCTCCATCTGCTGGCGCTTGGTAGCCGCGCTCGAATACCGGCGCTCGGCATTTTGGTACGCCTGCTCTAGGTCCTTGAGGAGGTCCTTCTGCTCTTCGAGTTCGCGGTTGATGCCCTCGCGCATCAACTTAGCAGCGTCCTGGGACACCTTCCCGAGACGGCCGAGCCCCTTGACGGTATCCTCGACCTGGGTGAGGAGCGCATTCTTCCCACCTGAAGTGGTGAGGTTGCCGAGCTTCAGGCCGGAGAAGGTCTTGGTGAGATCCTTAGCCTCCTTATTCCATCCCTTGAGGAGGGTGGTGAGCTTGTCACCTTGCTTGGTGTCGAGTTGCAGCCCGACCAGCAGCTTCTTGGCTTCACTGGCCATGTTCTTACGGGGCCTCCTCGGCCTCTGGAAGATTGTCCTCGTCGGAGAACTGGATGGTCACCTCGGGGAGCTTGGCGAGGGCCTCCTCGATGTGCTTCTTCGCGCCGGAGACGGCCGGCGCGGCTTTTTCGGCCGGCGCGGTGAGCTTCTTGTCGCTGGTCGCTTTCTTGAATCGCGCGTAGAACTCTTCGTCCTCCAGGTTTTCGCGCTTGGCCTCGGCCTCGCGCTGCGCGCGTTCCTCGGGCGTCTCGGTAAGCCGGCGTGCCTCGTCGAGGCGGCCCTCTTCCGACAAACTCTCAAATTGGTCCTCGAACCACGTGCGTAGCACATCGTCGAGAGGAACTTCCTCCTCGACGATGTGCAGCGGCGTGTAGAACGTGCGCGCGTACCAGCGCATGATGCGCCGGATGCGGAACTCGTTTCCGTCCTCGATGACCGCGTTGAGAGCATCTACCGCGATGGCGCGGATGTGATCCAGGACGACTACTCCTTCGGCGCTGCCTGGACCTTCTCGCGGAGCTTCTTCTCAGCGGCCTCAGCAGCCTCGGTGACCTTCTTCTCAGCCTCGTCGATGATCTTCTTGATCTCCTCAGTGATGACGACGATGGGCATCTCGTCTTCGAGGTCGAGTCCGAACCCTACCTCCGGCCACCACTTCGGATACTCGACGAGCCGAACGTGAAGTTCGGCCAGCGTACCGGCGAGGATGATGGCTCGCTCGGACGCTCCGGGCTGGGACCCGA
>Ga0137391_10001602_pt1 | contig 16526 bp, 18 predicted proteins | sample 15con2h24BmetaG_FD_101399 | JGI IMG/M metagenome (GOLD analysis project Ga0137391, IMG submission 101399) | Vadose zone soil microbial communities from Angelo Coast Range Reserve, California, USA - 15con2h2.4B metaG | ecosystem: Environmental > Terrestrial > Soil > Vadose zone > Saprolite...
GACAATTACCGTGGACGATGGCGAGATCCGCGAAGCGTTGAACGAATGCGTGGTCGCAGTTGTGAGCGCAATCCGTGTAGCCCCGGAGCGCACTCCGCCAGAACTCTCTGCCGATATCAGCGACCGTGGCATTGTACTTGCTGGTGACGGTGCGCTCCTTCAACAAAGCTTTGCCGGATATATTCATTTCGAAGAGCCCCAGCCTCGAATTCAGCGCGAAGCACGATCCAATCATGATCAGTAAGCAGGTCGGCGATCCGGAGGACCAAATTAGCGGCCGCCGACCGAAGACCAACGTGCACTATCGGTGTGAAGAATTGTTTCTTTTGTTCCCTCTACCGCTGTCTCTAGCGGTGCAGCCAAGCTCGACTCGCGTTCGAGGATAATCTCGCGAGCGCCATATTGGCTGCGTGATAACCGCACATGCCGTGCACGCCGCCCCCGGGCGGAGTTGATGACGAACAGATGTATAGGTCCTCTGCCGAGGTCGCGTAGCATCGCCATGTCGGCCGAGATACGATTTGGCGAAGATCCATCGCGCCGCCTCAGATGTCACCGCCTACCAAGTTGGCGTCCATAGATTCAAGGTCCGCCGGAGAAAAGACCCGGCGCGCCAAAATGCACTCGCGGAACCCAGGAGCGAAGCGCTCAACCTGCTCTTCCAGCTTCTTCAGCATGTCCACTTTCGACCCGTTAGGAACGTGGCAGTACGCCCATGCCGTGTGTTTGTTCGCAGGCGCGCGCGAGGAATCAAATAGACTCGGCTGAGCGAGCAGAACAAACGGGGAATCCGCGTGCTGCCCATTTCGCGCCGCCTGTTCCGATGCAGCAATCTCCGCAAAGCTCCCGCCCAAGTGCACGGTCGCCGCGCGCAAGCACTCGGAAGCCTTCCAGGGGATGGGGCGGCCCAACGCATAATCGACTTTGAAAACGCCGGGGCCGTAACGAAACCTCTCCAGCTGACGTCTGTAGCTGTCCGATAAGCGTTGGCCGGCAATTCTGAGGAGTTGCCGCGGAGTCACGTCACAGAGAATCAGGTCATAGTGCGATAACGACGCGAGAGACTCAACCCGCGACGATGTCTTTACCTTAGTCCCGAGCGTGGAAAGATAACGACATAGCGCATTTGTAACTGACTGCGACCCACCGCGCGGAATCGGCCAGCCAACGGCATGCGCCGCCACGGCCATCAACATCCCAAACGCGCCACTCACGGGTTCGTCGAGACTGAGGAAGGAATGCGCAGCAAGGCCCGCGAATAGCGCGCGTGTGCGCTCGCTCTGAAAGCGGCGAACAATCGTCCTGGCCGAAAGGAGTGCGTTCATCCCAAAACGCGCCAAGAGCCAGGGATGTTTCGGAATCGAGCGAACCGGGCGCAGCACCTCCGGGGCGAATTCACTCCAGTGCTCGACAAACGGCTGCATGAGCTTGCCCCACGCATCGCCATCTGCACCGAGGGAAGTCTTGGCATCGCCCAGGTCGCCCTCCAGTAGGACTGCTGTTCCATCGTCGAGCGGATGGGCGAGCGGAGCCGGAGAATGAATCCACTCCAGCCCATGTTTCGGAAATGGGTTCCGGCTCGACCTGCGAAATTCGCCGATCAACTTCCGGATCGTAGGCCGTCGATGGCGGAGCCTTTCCACCAGTTGCTCCAGACCGACCCGGTATCCCTCGTACCACTCTTGGGGAATATCGGCAGCGCACCGCCAAATGGCATGAGCATCCACCTCTTCTGCCCGACTGAGCGTCGGCTCAAACGCCTCCCATCCCATCACACCCTCGTACACACAATTATTCGCGTAGACGCCCCGTAGCGGACAGTCCGGGAAAGTCCATTCGCTGGCATTGAAGCAGTACCCCTGATCGATGAAAGTAGCGAAGTGGCGCTGGCTTCGCAGCGTCTTGCGACAGAAGATCGCCTGTCTTCCGTCGCTGTTGCACGTCCACTTGTCGAGGACAAGAGACCGCGCAAAGTCGCCGATATTGACGACTCTGAAGCAACTCGCGAGGCAAGTAGTCGAATGTAATGCCCGGACTCTCCGAGCCCAAATACAGCGATCCCAATTGCCTGCGGCTCCGGCACGAAATCTTGGCGCCCTCCAAGCTGATTCGGAGATCTTCTGTCTGTTCGATCAGAGAGTCAGAGACTTCAATCACCACGCGGCAATGTCGATCGTGTTGGCGAGGTCATCGCCGGCGAAGCACCCACCCGTGGCATCGGCAGCCCAAGCGCCAGACCCAAATTGGTGGCCAGCATCTCGTTCGCAAGCATTCGGATGTGCTGGGGATTGTTCTGGAACTTGGTAACGTAACAAAAGCCGTCAGAAGCCTTGAATTCATGCCGCAGAAACTGTAACGCTCTCCCCGCGCGCCAGTAATGGCGTTCGAAACGCAAACTGTTTAACTGGCTGGGACCGGTGATGAGTCTGTTTTGTCTGCGTCCACTGATTCCGGCCCTTGTCGCTTGAGCGGTCTCCAAGCCATATCGCCTCGAAAGTACTGCCAGAGGCCTTGCAATCGCCACATCACATGCAACTGCCGGTAGGGAAAGTGTTCGAGAAAGCAGTAGCTCACCAGCCGGGCAACATCTTGCCAATCGTTATATCGCTTGTAGGTCAGTTCTTCTTGCAACACAGATCCGATGGAAATCACCGTCGCAAACCCATACCCGAAGAGCACGAACTGAAGAAAGAATGTCCAGCTCAAGGCGCCAAAGAGGGCTGCCAGTAGGACCGTCGCGAAGCCGGTGACTTCGATGACAGGGGCTAGCAGTTCGAAAAGCCACAAATACGGAAGCGCTAAGCTTCCGACACGGCCGTAGCGCGGCCGGAAGAGCATGTCCCGGTTCGGCCACAAGACGTCCAGCAGACCTTTCTGCCAGCGCGCCCGCTGTCTCGCGAGGGAACGCAGATCCGATGGCACTTCCGTCCAGCACACGGGGTCCGGAACAAATGCGATGCGATAGTCCGCACCCTTGTCGAGTAAATGTCGGTGTAACCGTGCCACCAGATCGAAATCTTCGCCGATGGCGGAAGATCGGTAGCCTCCTACAGCACGCACCAGATCGGTTCGGAACACTCCGAAGGCTCCGGAAACGATCATTAGCATGTTGCCTCGTGCCCACGCCTCCCTCCCAATTAAGAAAGCACGCAGATATTCAACGACTTGGATAACTTCGATGCTCTTGCTGGCCAGGCGTACCCGACGAATCCGTCCCGCTTCGATCTCTGAACCGTTCAACACCCGGACAATTCCCCCCGCTGCTACGACACGGTGGGGGTCTGCCAGCACCGGCACCATGATCCGCAAAAGGGCGTCGCGCTCGAGCACGGAGTCCGCATCGACAACGCACACATAGGGCGAAGTCGCCGCATTCAAACCGGCGTTTACCGCATCCGCCTTGCTTCCGGCCGGTTCCTTATCCACGACAAGCAGGCGCACATCGAAATCACTCCTGTACAGCCCGCGGACCGCAGCGCTCATTACTTGCGGGACATACACCGCTCTCACCAAGCGCAAGCAAAATTCCTTCTGCATCATCTGCAGCGTCTTATCCGCTGACCCATCATTGATGACAATGACTTCGAGTTCCGGGTAATCGAGATCAAGCAGGTTCCTCACCGCTGTGCAAATAAATTGCTCTTCGTTATGTGCGGGCACAAGCAGGGTAATAGGAGGCACCATAGGGGAGCCTTTGATCCAGTCGAAGCGGACGCTTTCGAGATGCCGGAGATGTGCCGCGCTGGTGCTCAGCGCGATGACGAGCATCGTCAGGTATGCGAGATTGGAAACGAGATAATAGTAGAACAGCGCGTGATTGGCCCAATCCAAGAAGTGAATCATGATCGCGATGCCGCCTTGACGAGAATGTTTTCCCGGGGCGCCCGCGGTTCGGTAGAGAGCTTCCCTGTCCTCAATACCTGGAGCAAAGTCTCGTTAGTCTCCCTGCTCCCCGTGTTGCCCTTGCTCTCCGCAACGAGACTGGCCTGCAGCCCGGCGTTTTCCAGAGCCGTCAAGAAAGCATGTAAACCATATTGGTCTTGGAGGGCTACCACCTTTTCGAAGATCGGCAGCAACTCTGTCTTGAAATCTACGAGGCCTTCTGCGGCCCGCAGGCGCACCAGCCGATTCGAATCTGTCAATCCTTGTAGCAAGGAAGGGATGGCGGTGTGGTGACAGAGCTTGCCCAAACTTACGATGGCGCGCAGCCGCACAAACCATACGGTATCCTTCGCCAACTCACTCAGAACATTGACCGCCGCGCCGGGGTTCAGATACGACAGCCCACGTGCGGCCGCCGCCCGCAATTCGGGCAGATCGTCGTCGGCAAACTGCAGCAACTCCGAGCCGAGCGAAGGCGTGGCCACTTCTCCTAGTACGCGTCCGAGCACTTCTCGGACGGTTTTGTCCGCATGCTGTAAATGCGGCAATAATACTTGCGGACGCTCCGCGCAACTCTCAATAAGCGCGCTTTGCAACGGAAGCGCCGGTACTACCAGCCCGGCATCATCCACCCAATTCAGGATCTCCTTCGCAGCCTCCGGACAAGCCATCCGACCGAGTCCGCGTAGCGCGGCCAGCCGGGTTTCCGAATCGCGATCCCGCAGTCCTTCAGCCAGGGCTCGAATGCCTTCTGGTGCGCGCGTTCGAGCAAGTGCCACCAGTGCTTTGTGTCGCTGCCATCCTTGATGGTGCCGCGCCTCCAAGATGCGTTTCTCGACCAACCCGCTGGCGCGCATGAATTTCAGCAAGCGCCCAGATTCTTCCGGATTTGCGACTTCATAGGCGTCCAGCACCATGGTCTCGATAAGTTGCCGCTCCGACGTTTTTGTGCGCCAGGCAGCGTAGGGAATCTCTCCGGAAATCAGCGCTTCCCACTGCAGTCGGATTGCGAGCATACGCGCGTCGCGGTTCGCGAAGTACCACTTGCGGTAAGTTCGGCGAAGCAGAATAAAACCCAATAGCAACACGTCTGCGACGATCACGAAGATGATCGCCTTCAGCACAAAGGCCGCTGGACCTAGCTTGCGAAATGTGTCAAAAGCGGACCCCATAAGTAAATCCACAACTTGATTCTGTCCGACGCTCCGATCGCTTTTGATAAGTGGCGAAGCCCGTTACGTCCTGTCGTCCTGTGAGTTGCAGGCGTAAACCACCTCCAAATGTCTGGGAAGAGAATTCTCCAATCTGATTGACCTGCGCAAAATTCTCTGTCCCGACGGCGAAGAAAACATTCCCTCCCAGGCGACGATCTTCCCATCTGGTAATGGGAAATCCGAGCCGTGTCATCCCCGAAGGACGCCACTCCGCACCCCTGCCCGAAAAATGGCTCCGAGCTTCGATCATTCCCAGAGACCACGTCCAATCGCGCGGCAGGTACAACACCGTGGTTTCATTAACAGTTAGAATCCGCGCCGTGCTGTACCAATACCAGTGCTGACCGTACACGATCTCCAATCCATGTAAGAATTCGGTTCCATGGAGTCTTAATCCCTGGTCATAGTTGAAGAATCCTTCATCCTTCGGAACAACGCCGTTGTCATGCGCCGCCGCTCCTCCGACCGTTAGCGCACCCCATCGGGGTAGCTTTCCAGTCAAGCTGGCCACGACTTTTTCCGCGTTCAGTCCCCCCCAGTGGTAACCGTCAGCGGCAACGGTCGTCGTCCAGCGGGGCGTCCAGTGGGAGGAGAGAGCTACTCCTTCATCTTGATTGGCGTCAGCGAAGTTGAACAAATCGGTGTTTATTCCCAGCCGTAATTCGTGCCTGGGCTCGCCGCGCAAAGAAAGCAGGCCTGCTCGTCCTTCCGCATCCGTTGGATCCAACGCGAGCGCACGGCCATATTCCAACTTCGCTTCGCCCGGGGCACCGAGGGCGCGCAATGCGACGGAGCGTGCTGCGTGAATGTCGGCACGCTTCGGGTCGAGCTCCACGGCACGGTCCAGCGCTTTCACTGCTTCCCGGGTTCGACCTTCGCGCGAATAGACAGTTGCTAAACCTATCCAATTGTCAGGATCGTTTGGGACGACAGTGAGAATCTCGTGATATTCAAGCTCTGCTTCCGCGAGCTTCCCAGACCAAGTCAACACCCGCGCTCGCCATGCGCGTACATCCATGTCCCTTGGTGTACGAGCAATCTCACGATCCACAATACCCATTGCTGCGGTCCAATCGTGCGCCTCCGCGCACCTCCGAACGTCTTCTTGCCAGGAAGAAGTCAACTGTTGTCCCCAGGCGAGGACACACAATAGCGAGAGCCCTACCGCCATCCTAGCCATTGTGGGCACACCCGCTCCTCGTAACTTACAAATCTTGAATACATACATTGCGAACAATGAGGTTGTAGATAGTTTGGACCCAAAGTCGACAGGATGCACTAATTTGGCAGCAACAGCTGTTACATCAGTAACTCAGCATAAGTAGTGCGCATTTGCATTGCCGGTCGCTGTGGCGGTGCTGTCGTCCTAACAAGCGTCTACCCCCCGCCGAGCAACATCGAGCAGGAGGAAATCGTCATCTAGATGCCAACTCGAATTTATCGACCCCTGGGACCCGGACGCTTACGGCGCAGTCACTAGTTATAAAGTCTTCGAACATTCGGCGGACAACGAGGTGGCGTATAGATAACTAACCGGAATGCGAGCGGCTTCTAACAAGCCGCTGCTGCATCACTTGGTATGTCGCTGGTCGGATTTCGTAACAAAACCACAATAGTAAACAGAGCAGGGCGACTTCTTGCGTTTGCGACAACTTGCCTTTGCCCTCGTGCATTGACTACTCTTCTAAGTAAGTGACGGCGTTGACCTGCCATGATTCGAGCGTCTGTTACGCGCCCTCGTGAGCGCCAAGAATCAGGAAGCCATCCGCCAATTCATCTCAGAGGTGGATGAAATCGAGAGTTGAGATCGCGCTTTGGTCTGTAAGTCGACTATTTGCCCCTGTTTGTTGCACGTGCCGTCCGCACGCCAGTCTGCTTTTCGAGAGATTGAGTCGGTGGCACACTTTGCCTGTTTGGAGTGGCCAGCAGTCGGTCGAGTTCTTCGACAAGGGAGCTGGAATTAACTGGCTGATTGGAACCATGCGGGAACCCCTGAAGGGTTCGAGTTGAGCTTGAGCATCGGTATATCGGAATGGTCCGATGGCATGACTCTGGACGAATTGCTTGACGAGGCCGACCGAGAGATGTACGCGGCTAAAAGCCAATCGTGCACTGGACAGGGGGAAATCTGGCCTGGTTCAAGCTGCGGCTCGGAAAATTGGGCTCTGAACAATGTTGCATACCATCGTGAGTCGCAAAGCCCTTTCAATGAACTTTAAGGACCGCGATTGAACCGTGAACTCTCGTCCATTCTTCGTAAGTCAGGTGGTTTAGGTTTCAGGCGAACGTGGAACTAGCGGCTTTCGCTCGCGCGTTGGCGCGAACGTTTTCAGCGTGGGCGTTACTTAGCAGTTCCTCGATTGTCTCGGCGGGTGCGGGCTTAGAGTATAGGTAACCTTGAGCCAGTTCGCAGCCAATATCTTTGAGCATGTTTGCCTGCGCTGGTGTTTCAACACCTTCCGCTACGACCTTCAGACGGAGACCGTGGGCGAGCATGACAATGATACGAACGATTTCGCGGGTCTCGATGTCCGTGTCCATGTGCGAGATGAAGGAACGGTCGATCTTCAGTGTGTCCACCGGAAAGCGCTGCAGCCGGCTTAGTGAGGAGTAGCCCGTACCGAAGTCATCGATGTCCAAACGAATGCCGAGCGCCTTTAACTCGGACAGCACTACCGCAGATCTGTCAGCATCCGCCATGGCAATGGTCTCCGTGATCTCCAGGTTGAGACAACAAGGATCCAGTCCAGTCTCCTGCAAGGTTTTGCGAATCTGAGAGGCAAGATCGGGCTGCGCGAACTGCTTCGGAGTGATGTTTACGTTGACGGTAAGGGGAGGATCAGACGGAAAGAGTTTCTGCCAGGAACGGAGTTGCCGGCACGCGTCATAAAGCAGTTGCCGGTTAATGGGCAAGATGATACCGGTCTCATCCGCAACCGCGATAAATTCTCCAGGCATGACCAGCCCTTCGGGACGCTGCCAGCGACTGAGCGTCTCGAACCCTACGATCTGGTCGTTGCGCAATGACACGATGGGCTGGTAGTAAACGCGGAACTGGTTCAACTCGACACCTTTCCGCAAATCGGTTTCGAGCTGCAAACGTTTGATGGCGCCCGCATGCATGGCATGGTCGAAGACCTCACACCGAGCCTTACCCGTGCTCTTGGCGCGATACATGGCAATCTCGGCGTCTCGGAGGACGTCCTGCGCGTCCACCGCATCCTTGTTGCTGAAAGCAATACCAATACTTACGGAGAGCACAATCTCTTGACCATTGAAATTGAACGGAATGGCTAGTCTCCGCTGAATGCGCTCCGCGACGCGAATAGCGTCGCTGGGGCCATGTAGTTCCTCCAAGAGCATCGTGAACTCATCGCCTCCGGGGCGGGCCAACGTACTCTCCCCTACGAAGGGTTCTGCATCTTCACCCACACGCGGACGTGAAATAGTGTCGACGCCGCGGAGGCTTGTGGTTAGACGCTGCGCGATCTGCATGAGCAGGTTGTCACCGGCCGCATGGCCCAAACTGTCATTGAAGACCTTGAACTCGTCAATATCAACGAATAAGACCGCGAACTTGAAGTCCGAGTGCCGGCGCGAAACCGTGATGGCCCGTTTCAAGCGGTCGAGAAAAAGAGCGCGGTTAGGAAGGCCGGTTAAGCCGTCATGGAAGGACTGGTGCGCCAACCTCTCCTCGGCACGTTTCCTCTCGGTGATGTCGCGGTTCACGATGACTAATCCATCGTTCTCGCCTTTCGGGTTCTGAATGGCGCTTGAGGTGGACTCAAGAAAGCGCCAGGAACCGTCCTTGTGTCGGATGCGGTATTCGAGCCGTTCTCCCCGTCCGGTATTGCGAGCCTTTACAGAAGCCTCCAGTACACGCGCGCGGTCGTCAGGATGAATCTGGTCCATGGAAGAAGTTGCTGCTAGTTCTTTCGGCTCATAGCCAAGGATTTTCTGATATGCGGGACTGTTATAGAGGCGTTGTCCGTTCCGGTCTATTACGGCAATCATGTCGGCGGCATTTTCCGTAATCAGTTGAAAGAGTTGTTCGCGCTCGGCCAGTTGACGGCGGATTCTCTGTATTTGCCGCTGTTGGTAGATGGTGTAGATGTCGAATAACAGAACGAGAGCGGCCAATCCGCGAACCCACTCTTTGAGATTCAGCGAGTACGTGCTGTCGGTGGACTCTTGGAAACCAGGAAGTGTTAAAGAAAGAATGCCGAATGTCAGGGCTAGGGTGACGCCTACTGCAGATCCCCAAAGCCACCATTCCCGCCCCTCGACTTGGCGCAGGTGGACAGCAGGGATGGTCGTTCTGCTGCCGGACAGAAAGTCTCTACTCACAGCGATGGCCGCCTGTTCACTTCTTCGACAATTAAATTCTGGGGATAGTGAAAAGTTTAGACGAATAGAAGAGCAGGAAAAGTTACCAAAGTCTGAACGAACTGACGCGGCAAGAAAATTTCTGAAACTCTCGAACCACGAATCCCCGTAATCTAAGGCTGCAATTAGCCGACATCGCTGGAGAACAACCACGGGATTAAATAAAGGTAGTAGTGCCTCCGCGGAGTTCGAATCGCGAGCCCGAACTGGTAATTTCATAGGACGTTACCCATGCGGGTTGACTGATCTCGTCTCGGTGCGATCCTAGGCGATCTGGAGCGTCGACATTCGGCTTTTCGAGTTGAGCTAGAGAACAGGATGATTCCCGTGCAGAAACAAATTGAAAGAATTCCCGCGGCGGTGATGGATGTCCTTGCCACTCATTGCTGGCCGGGGAACATTCGCGAGCTGCAGAATTTCATCGAGCGCAGCGTAATTTTTACACCTGGCAACACACTCCGTCCTCCGCTCGCCAGACTGAGGCCGGCGGCACAGGCTGCCCCCCAAGAGCAACCCATTACTTTGGAGGACACTGAGCGGGATCTCATTTGCCGGACGCTGAAGCAGATGAACGGGATTATCGACGGTTCCGAGAGGTGCCGCTGCTCTGCTGGGAGTGAAACGTACTACACCTTACTCCCGCATGCAGAAACTGGGAATTTCGCGCAAAAGAAGATGAACGGCAGAGCACTCCTTATTATCATTCGCGTTTCCGACGGTTTTCTGCCGAACGAAAACCCAAGCCCCACAACGGGGATATTACACACGAACACAGAGTCCCATGCGCTACAGAGCATTATATGTGTTCAATTTTCCGTAAGACCTGGCAGCACACTAGTGACACAGGGACCCAAACGGCGAAAAAACCGAAGGCTTCGGCTGAGTGTCAGTCAATCGCACTAGAGAGAGCAAGGACCGTAAACGCTCTCAAGAGTGGATTTGCGCGTGATCAACTTAGACTTTAGCTTAGACTTTCTCCTAACTTCTTTTCTGGAGGCTTTCCTTGGCTGGTCTTCCCAGAATCTCCCCCAAACTCAAGAAACGTGCTGCGCAAATCAAACTGCTCCTCATGGATGTAGACGGCACGATGACGGACGGCAGCGTCACCTTGCTTTCGCAAACCGACGGCACCGCCCTCGAAATCAAGACCTTCGACGCGCACGACGGCCAGGGACTCACCTTGGCGCAGACCGCCGGCCTTCGCACGGGCTGTATTACGGGGCGCGAAAGCACGGCACTGTTGCGTCGCGCCCATGAAATGAAGATGGAGTTCATCTACATGAAACAGCCGGTGAAGATGCCGGCCTATGAAGAAATCGTCAAAAAAGCGGGTGTCGCCGATTCTGCTGTCGCCTATATCGGCGACGATCTTCCGGATATTCCCTTAATGCTGCGCGCCGGCCTCGCTGTGGCCGTGGGCGACGCCGTCCTCGAGGTCAAAAATGCCGCCCACTACACGACGAGAGCGCATGCAGGCCACGGCGCGATCCGCGAAGCCGTTGAACTCATTCTCAGATCCAAAGGCATCTGGGAAGCGATGATCGACAAAGCCCGCGCGTGACGCAGTTCCCAGTCGCTTCGTCTTCCAGCTGTTCCCTGGCTGGAACAGCTCCAGTGTGAGCACCATGTTCGTCCACTACCGGAGGATCTTAAGGGGCTTGGAATAGGGCATCGGCCGGCATCGGTAGCGTTGTGTTTCCAGGGAGCAGGCTCTCTAACCAGCGGAAGCACGCTGCCAGTACTGACCAGTCCTGACGCCGGGTGGGCCATAGGATATCTTGGCGCAGCTGTCCAAATCGCTACGTTTCGAGCGTCATCTTAGTAACCGAGCAAGATGCCCGGGTACACCTCTAGGGAGGAGTTCGGACCAGCCGGACTCGCGCGCATAGAGCATCAGAATGTATTGCATTACTCACGGGCACCTCACGCCGCCTTGCCCCGACACCGTGACTTGCAGCCGGTATGAAAAACGATGTCGACACCTTTGAGGTCATAAGCAAACTCAGCTACGTTCCGGACGTCACCTACGACTATCCGAGCTGCGGTGTCGCCAAGCTCTCGCCGTGCTCTTTCTGTGGATCTGGCCAGCGACCACACCTCATGGCCGGCCTGCAGAAGAGTGCGGACCAAATTGTTTCCCAAAAGTCCGGTGCTTCCTGTAACAAATGCGCGCATGATTCCTCCTCGTCGAAGAGCCTGTCTGTTGTCGCCAATTGCCTTAATAGATCAGCTTGATTTCCAGCGACTGCTCGGTCCCGCTCAACTGGAATTTCGTCTCTTCAAAGCTAGGTGGCCCCATCTTCTTCTTTGGATTATTGGAAGCGCCGTAACCTTCCTTCGGCACGCCCACAAAATTCTTGTCAAGTTTCTGGTTCATGTTCTCGTCGTGGAACACCGACTCGGCGTAGACGCCACCGGGAAGATCTGTGAACACGATTTGCGCACTCAAAGTTTGCGGGTCAATGTCCGCCGCTTGGGTGTGGATTGCCTTCGATGCATCGTTCGGGAAACCTTCCGCGCCTCGGAACAGGGCAGCTCGAATCTTCCCCTTAGTGCTTCGCGCCCCATTAACATGAACTGTCACGGTTGCGGTGCCGGTTGATTGCGCTTCCAGCAGTGGCGAAAATCGGGGCGCCAGGGTTAAAAACAACCCGGCGGATAGGGTTGCAATCCGCAGGAAACGGCTAGCTGAGATGTTTCTTTGAGTCATTTGAATTCTCCTTTTCATAGTCATCTGGGTCTTCAGATTGCCTCAGCGGGCAATCAGCATGAAGAACGTACGCATGGGACGGGGCATCTGCGGCGCAAACTCGCGGAACAGATTCCCGGCCGCAAAGGTTGCGAACCGAATCGTTGCTCGTTGACCTGCGTGGGTGACGTCGTTAAAGCCGGCGGGAAGATAGGTGTTGCCCACGAATCCACCCGCGGCGGCTCCCACGAAATTCGACAGAGCAGGCATAGAACGTCCAGAATCAGAGCGATCCACAAAGCTGAAACTAAGTGCGTGAACGCTTCGCGCGAGCGTGTTGTGGCTGCTCGACGGGACGTAGCGAGGATCTTCCCGCGTGATGGCTCCAGTTACAAACCGCGCAGTTTGAAGCTGACACGTTCAGCGAACGCGTCCCCGTAGTTTCTTCCAAAAGCCTCGGCGCCTTGTCTCCATTCCGGAGGATATTGGGTCGCACCTTTGCCGGGAGGGTTCGCCATGCGCAGGCCCGCACGGAAGGCGGGCGCAGTTAGTGCGCCGACATTGAAATAGGTCTCGGTCATGTAGTAACGAAACTTGTCGTCGACGCCGAACTGGGCCGCATTCGCCTGCGCCCTCTGCGGCTTAGAATCAATTGCAACGGATGGTGACGGCCGATCCGCTACTCGCTGATCGTTTTCGGAAACGTCGCCGGATGCGTTGGCAGCAGCCTGGGACGATGGCGAATTTGGTAGCGGTTTTGTAGAGCCCTGCCCCAAACAGCTGGCCGGGAATATCAACAGAGCGAGAAGTGAAAGAGAAATCGAGCCTTTCATACATCCTCCTGGTGGGACAAGATCTGGATTGCCGATGCCAGCACACGTTTTTTTCCGTTCCTGTTAAAGACGCGTGCGACAGTGATGAATATTGAAGCCGCGACGCCCGCCACCAGCGCACTCGCGACTGCGATCGTTTTGGTGTCAGGACTGACTACGGATTGGCCCCGGAGAGCTTGCCAAATAAGCAGCAAGACCAAGCCCAGGTAGCCCAATCCGGTGGTGGAGACCAGAGCCAGTCGGTCATTCCCAGCCAAGAGGGCGAGAACACTTCTCCGTCGTGTCAACAGCCAACCAAAGAGAGGCAAGATCTGCAGCGCGTGCAGCCCGACAAAATGCGCGACTCTCAGGTCGCCTCCCACGGTGCTCCAGCCAAGAACGGGCAGGCCCGGGCCGCCATCTGCGACTCCGACGCTGTGTGCCCCGACGATGTGCGGGGCGGAACCGCTGGCGATTGCGACGCCTTGGTCTCGCGTCGGCGTAACCATGAAAAACGCTGCCGCCATGCCGATCGACGAGATGAGCACTCCGAGGCGCAGCGACCATGCGAAAGCCTGGTCCGGCATCCGTTGCCGGAGAAGCATGATTGCGAGCAGTAGATTCATCATCCACAGGAGCACGATGAATGCCCCCATCGTGAACCAAAGAAAAGAATTGAATGGCGTCGTCAGGTTAAAGTGACTGGTTGTACCGCGCGCCGCCTGGGTGATGATGACAATCATCTCCACGATAAAGCTGGCGACCGTGACGTTGGCGACCAAGCGAACCAGGCGAGGGCGATTCTCGACAAAGCCGAGCAGCCAGACGAACGTGTAGCAATAAATGCTGACCGAGATGGCGAACTTGGCAGGTTTGAGCCACGCGGGTGCACCAGTGATGACGCGGTGATCCACGAATATGCCAACAACGGTGGCGAAAAAGGTGATGACCATGGCCCCGCCCAGGATGGTCAGCGCCCGGTTGGCAGCAAATGCGCGATGCAGCAAGTGCCGCAATACTGTCGTGGCCGCGGACGGTTTCATTGTTTTTCTCCCTTTTCTCCTTGTTAAATGCAGCTCTGAACAGGGGACTTCGCTGGCGCCGGCGACACCGCCAGGACGGGGCGAACGACGACGTAGAACAGGAACCCTGCTGGCCCCAGCATCAGCGTGAGGAACAGTACCGGCGCTAAGAGCCATGCGCTGACCCGCCGCTCTTGGCTATCGAGGTAGATCCAACGCCCGACAAACAGGTCAAAAGCGAGAAAGTGCACCCACGCGATGGTTGCACCTGCAGGAGAGCCCAGGAGCACCGCGATTCCGCTGAGCGTTGGCCGTGAAACGGCAGGCCAAATCTCACCCAGGCGCGGCAGCACGAGCGCAGCATACAGGGCTGCTGGCGTGCCGCTGACAAACGGTGATCGTATGACCCGCGTTGTCCAGCGCCAGCGCGGCAGCAGAATCATTAGAGCCCAGAAGGGGAGCACCAGAACGTTACTTAATCTGAAGAGCAAACCCATATGTCCTCCTCTAGAACATGCTTAACGGCCTTACCGGAGACCTGCTAACTCCGTGTCTTGATCCACGTAAGCCACGAGCGGTGTCGCTTCTTTAAACTCAGCATTCCTGCCGTGCTTGATCAGTCCGATAGGTCCAAAAAGAACCGTGAGCGCTACTGCCGTCCCCTCTTTTCCTTTTCCTTGCTTGCCTTTTGTGCCACGCAGCCTGACGGATGAATCGTCAGCTTTCAGGTATTCCAGCCTCAAACCGAGATTGCCCGGTCTGCCTAGCATCCCGGCCTTGTTGGCGTGAGAGATGGTCCCAACCGCGACAGATCCTGCTCTCGCCACCGTAATTTCCCCGACTTTCAAATCCTGGTCGAGAATCAGATTCACTGAATCGCCTTCCACGGCGGTTTTCGAGGTGATCTTGTCGCGCAATTTCAGCTTCATTTCCGTGCCTTCTTTGAGCAGCACAGGCCGGCTGGACGACGGAATCTGACTTTCCGCCTGGGCTTGAGCCAGTGAGCAAACGCCTTCCGTCAGAGCGAACGTGACGAAAAGCACCGCAATAAGCCGCCGGGCGGCCCCTTGAATCCGGATTTCCACAGCAACTCCTCCTGTTTTGGTTGATTTGTATGTTGCGCCTGTCAACATTTTATTGTTCAGATGTTGCTCGTGTCAACATAGTTTCAAGAAAATTTAGGGCTGATTTTTCAAGGCTACCCGAATGTTGCTCGTGTCAACACTGCGAGGTATGATCGTCGCACGTAATGCGACGACCAAAGCCATACCATCACGGGCACCTGCGCGAGGCCTTGTTACAAGCGGCAATTCAGTTGATCGCCGAGGTCGGGCCGGCTGGCTTTACTTTGCGGGAAGTCGCACGCCGCGCCAGCGTCTCCCACAACGCTCCCTACCGACACTTTCCTGATCGGGAAAATCTCCTGGCGGCGGTGGCTGCCCAAGGATTCCGGGAACTGGATGAAGCGATGCTGGAGGCGGTCAGACACCAACGGAGCAGTGTTGGTCGGCTGAAGCGCGCCGGCTTGGCATATGTGGAATTTGCTCTACGTAGGCCGGCGCACTTCACCGTCATGTTCGACGCGGCCGTTTCCAAGCACAAGACTCCTGATTCTGCAGAAGCTGCAGGACAGGCGTTCGGGACGTTGGTGAGCTTGGTTAAAAGCTGTCAGGATGAAGGCCGATTGCCCTCCGGAGACCTCCGTCAGTTTGCACTTCTTGCATGGTCGATGGTGCACGGAATTGCCAAGCTGGCGACTGCCAAGCGTCTTCCCTACGAATCCAGAGCCGATGTTCTGAAGTTCGCCAAATTCGTCATTGACGAATCCTTGCCAGTCCAGTCCGAGAATCGGAAGGAGGTCTAGAAATGAAGGAAGTCCAACCTTCTCTTAATGCCTGTCTTCTAAGTCGTGGCTCTACCTAGTACGGGTGAATCATCACCGGCGGCTGGCTGCTGATTGTTGGCCGGACGATAGGCTATTCGGACGTTATCTAGGAATCGATCCCAACTTCCTGTTTGCTGACCACCCGGAAGTTGTCCCGATCAGTCAATACAAGCGCATTTGTCGGTACTAATCCGGCGGACCAACCAATAACTGTCGCGGTAGGGACGAACCATCACTGATCGCCCCCCGCACAGATCCGTACAAGCGCGTTTACGCATACGGCTCTTACCAAGGATGCGTGGCGGCAAAGCGAGCCGCAGGATAGGGATGCAGGGTCGCGGAATCCATCGGGTGCAAGAGAGGGTAAAGACGCTCCCATCGCACCTGCGCGCGTTGACTGCGGCGGACGAGAACGCTCCGCCACAGCCAGCCGACGCGACGACTAAAGATGCGCAGCTGAGTCGAGTTGCCCGGAACGGCATGGTATTGGTAGTTAGCCCAGCACAACCTTTCGAAGCCAGGCACCGACCTCGGTCGTATGATGCTTGCGGCGTTGAAGCTCAGCCTTGATGGCTTTAAGCTTCGCGACCATTCACTTCTTCGCCGTAATCCGCCAGACGATGAAAGCTCCGTCGC
>Ga0137391_10001606_pt1 | contig 16518 bp, 19 predicted proteins | sample 15con2h24BmetaG_FD_101399 | JGI IMG/M metagenome (GOLD analysis project Ga0137391, IMG submission 101399) | Vadose zone soil microbial communities from Angelo Coast Range Reserve, California, USA - 15con2h2.4B metaG | ecosystem: Environmental > Terrestrial > Soil > Vadose zone > Saprolite...
CTCCAGCTCCGCCAGCTTCCCTCCCAGGTGCACCAAATCGCGCCGGGCGTCCACGCGGCGGAACAGCCGATAGGAGGCGTTCAGGAGGGTCAGCGCTTCCTGATTCCGCCCCATGGTCTGATAGAGCAGCGCGAGCTCGCGCGAGGCCTCGGCCTCGTTTAACACGGAGCCCGCGGCGACGGCCAGGTCGATCGCCGAGCGCAGCCTGGACTCCGCGAGCGACAGGCGGCCGGTCTCGCGATACAGCATGCCGATCACCCGATAGGCGTCCGCCTTCGCACCCTGGGCGCCCAGCTGGTCGTACAGTGCGAGAGCCGCTTCGGCAGTGCGCCGCGCATCCTCGAACCGCTGGCGGGCGACGTGCAGCTCGGCGCGGTTAACCAGACACAGGGCCTGGAGGTAGACGTCGCCTACGCGCTCGGCGATCTCGTGGCTCTGCGCGAAATATCGGTCGGCCTCCTCGTACAACTGGCGGTCCGCACTCACCATACCGAGGTTGTGGTAGGCGATCGCGCATCCGTGCTCGTCGCCGGCACCGCGGTAGGCCTCGAGGGAGCGCCCGTACCGCGTGAGGGCTTCGTAGAGCTCGCCTTGGATGTTCGCCAGGATGCCCAGGTTCTGCTCCACCCGCGCCCAGAGCTCGCGGCTTTGGCCCCCGAGCTCCAGCGCGCGGAGGAAGTGCATCCGCGCGCCCTCCAGCGAACCAGTCTTGAGGTCCAGTACCCCCAGGGTGTTCACCGCCTCGGCAGCGAGCAAATCGTTGCCGATCCGTCGCGCCACATCGTAGCTCCGGCCGCACAGCTCTCGCGCCCGGGTCGACTCGTCCCGCTGGTAACGGATGACCGCGAGGCGCCGCAGCGCTTCAGAGAGGACCGCGTACTCCCGGTGCTGCTCCGCCGATGCGATCGCTGCTTCATACCGGTCGATCGCTTCCGGGATGCAGCCGGCCCGCTCCCGACCACGCGCTTCGTGGAGCAGATCCGCCGCGCGACGGCTCGGCATCAAGGGCAGCTGCCCGCCGGCGTAGCCGCTGGGGCTCACGCGGTCCTCACCAAGCGACGGCATAGTCGGAGAAGTGCTTCAGGTGCCCCGTGACCGTCTTCGAGTCCGCGTCGGTCAGCGATGGCAGGTAGTCGAGGACCTGCAGGAGATCGGGAGTCGTGTAGGCGACCCTCATGGGCTGCGTCGAACCGAGCAGATTGCAGGTCGCGTAACTCAACACGAGGAGCACGGGCTGGTGAAAGGTGAGCCCTGACGGTTGCAGCCGCACCCGGCTCACGGTGTCCGACGGGGCGACCGCAGTAATACTCACCGCCGAGTCGAGCGCGTTTGGCAGGAATACGACAGTATGGGGACCCACGGCGAGCACGCCGCCCGCGGGCCCGATCGTCGCCGTGACGGAATCGTAGGGGAGCGGAGAGCACCACGGCAGGAGAGGGGCGGCCGGGAGGGGCGGGAGGCTCGCCACGACCGAATCCACCGGTGCCAGCGGCACCGAAAGCGCATGCCGGGTGATGCCAAGCGGTGTGGAGTGTTCGCAGCTCTGCAGTACGATGATCGCACCGCCGAGCAGGGCGCAGTGTGCGAGGCGGGTCGCCTTCATGGTTATCCTCATCCGACGAAAAGACGCGGCGCCGTCACACGCTCTTGACGCGATGCGACGCTGGCGTCGTAGCGTCGCACCCAGGGAAAGCCAGGCTCCGGTTGACCGCCGCGCAGCGCAGCCATGGCGTGCGAAAGCAAGTCAACGGGATCGATCGGAGAATACCGCAGGTTGGCTACGGCATCGTAGCCGACGCGCAGGTTAGGCGGGGGATCCACCACGTCTCCGTCGCCTAGCGCGCGCTGCAACGCAGTGGCGACGCGCCGGGCGAGCGTCACCGCTCCAGCAGGGTCTGTCGCGGGCGCAAGCACAGCGAATTCGGTCGGACCCAGCGCCGCTACGACGTCCGACACTCGCTCGACGGACCGCAATACGCGGGCGGTGTGAGCCACAAGTTGCCGCCCCTTCAGGTCAGCGGGGTCTACTTCCAGCGCGAAGACTAGACAGGCTAAGGCCCCGTGCTTGCGTGTCATGAGCGCGGTCAGCTCCCGGGCGCGACGCACGAAGGCCGGCCGACTGTGAAATCCGGCCGTGGCTTCGACGGGGCCCTCGCCCTGGCCGGCGTCGGCTTCGCGGTTCCGACGGAGGTAGGTCCGCAGCTTGAGCAGAAGTTCCTCACCGTCACCGGAACGTGGCAAGACGTCCCACGCCCCGGCGCGGATGGCGCTCAATCGTTGTTCTCTGGAGAGCTCGGGTGGAGCGAGGACGAGAATCGGCACCTTGCCCGCGATGCGGAGATCGCTGGACAGCAGCCGGCACACGTCGATCCCACTCATGTCGGGCAGCTCTTCATCGAGGACGATGGCGTCTGGCTGGATGTCACGCGTCCATTTAAGCGCCAGCGTGCCGCTCGCGACGTGCACCACGCCGTGGCGATCCCGCTCGAGCAGGCTGGCGAGCGAGGGCTCCTCGACTCCGGCGGTCAGGATGATAGTTGGTGAGTTTGCAGTAACGCGCTCTGACACGTGAGGCCCCCGTGGCGACCCATCCTCGTCGCAGCAACGCAACAACCGGGCCAAGCAAGCGAGGGAAGGTGCGGCAATTAACTCGCAGTGGCACGCGAGATTGCGCCACGGCGTTGCGCGCGAGCGACGCCCAGGGGTGCACCATTCTGAGGCAGGGAGGGACGAGGAGTGCCACAACTCGTGGCACGAGGAGTGGCTCGAACAGTCACGTGGATGCGCGACTTCGGAATCGAACGGAACCTACCGGTGAGGACCGGCTTCCCGAGGCGATCGATTACCAAACCCTTGCATCCGAATCGGAAGGCCCATCAGATTAGCAACGTCCCACAAATGCAGGTGCGTCGGGCTAGCAAAAAGGAGCGCACGATGGCCGGACGATGGCTCGAAACCACTACGCGCCGTACGGACCGCTGTCTCATCGTGTCGCTGGCCGTCGCCTGCGTCATGCTCGCCGCATGCGGCGAGAGCACAGGTCCCAATAAGCGGGGCGTCGCGACCGACGCTGCGCTACCTCCCAACGCCACCACCAGTTGGGTCAATGGTGGGAGTCCAGGGCCGTATTGCCTCGACGTCTTCTTGCAAGACAGTACGACCTTCCCGCTCACGGGTGGACACAGCGGCTGGTACTACTGTCCCAATCAATCGTCCGGCTTCGCCTCGCCGGATGGGTACGCCAGCCTCTACCTCGCCACCGATCCGCTCAATCCAGCCTCGTCGCTTACCGAGGAAGCCATTTCAGTCGTGCGTGGAAGCATCCAACCAACGAGCTATAATCCGGACGGCACGATCGCGACATTCACCCGCACCGACTCGCTTACCTGCGACGGTGGCGGCAGCCTGCAGCCGATCTGGACCGGGACTACCACGCAGAGTTACGTGCGGAAGACGTACCGTTGTTGCTCGCGATACTTGTGTAACGTGTGCACGACCGACAGCACCGCTGGCGGGAGGGGAACGCTGACTGCGAATCAGCCTCCGCCGCCCCCGCCACCTCCGCCGCCACCGGTCGCGTCGGTGACGGTGAGCCCAGAGTCGTCGAGCGTGGCGCAAGGGCAAATGGAATGGCTCACGCCGATCCTGACGGATTCCGCAGGGAACCCGGTGAATGGGGCCACAGTGACGTGGGCGACGAGCAACGCGTCCGTGGCCACGGTGGACACGCGCGGCCTCGTGACCGGGGTCGCGCCTGGCATCGACACGATCACAGCGACGAGCGAGGGGCAGAGTGGTTCAGCAATCGTGACGGTCTTGCCAGAAAGTCCGTCAGCGATCCAGCAACCTTCAATCGGTGTACTGCCACGGGTCGCGAGGCGAAAAAGGCCGTAGGCGGTAGAACCTCAAGGGCCGAGCAGGAAGTCGTTCCCGATTGGCCCCACGGTCTGCGGCCCATTCCCGTGGGCTCCTCTTGCGGCGGCGTGCCAGGATCGAAGCTGGCTACTCGATCAGGTCGGCAACCTCGGCCGCACCAGGCCCGGCTTCCCGTGCACCCCCACAAAGACCACCAGTAGTTTCGCCGGCGTCGTCCCATTGTTCTTGCCGTTGTGCCACGTGTTGACGACCTCGAGGAACGAATCGCCACCCTTGTAGCTGTGAGCCGTGCCACTGTCCATCGCGACGGTGATCGCTCCCTCAAGCACGTACACGAAGGTCGGGAATGGATGCATGTGGCGGCCGGTTTCCGCACCAGGGCCGATGTCCACCAGCAACGCGGTGACTTCGGCACTATCGGTCTTTGGGTAGGTGATCCCCACTCCAGCGACCGTAGTACCGCTTTGTAGGATGGGCGTGTACGAGGCCTTCATTTGGGCCGCAGCAGGGGTCGCTAAGAGACCAAGGACTGTGACAGCAAGCATGCCTGGCTGTTTCATCGGGGACGCTCCGGTAAGGAAGGAGCGGTTAGTCTGCGCCGCGGGTCTCACGCTGTCAATCCGAGCGATGCGCTGCCTGCTAAGCGGAAGGTAGGCGCTGCCTAATCGAGGCGCGCCGCCAGCTTCAAACCGCTGCGTCAAGCACCTCTGAAGGTCTCAGCGCGGCACTCTCGGGGCATCCGTTTTCCATTGCCAAAGCCCGTCCGTGATTGCCCGCGGCAACCGGTGGCCCGTCTGCCGAGCTACCATGACGATTTGCCCACGGTGATGCGCCTCATGCGCGACGAAGTAGGTTAGCACGTGGCCGACGTCGAGGGACAGGTTGCGCCATACGTACCCCTTCGACGGCGGCACTCGGCCCTCTGAAGCAAGGCCCAGCTCGAGAAGCGCCTCGATCCCTGCTCCGCTGCGTTTCAGAGCCGCGACGAGTTCCCGACGTGCGACGCGACGATGATCGACGCGCATGGGAAGGGTGATCCCGTGCTCCCGCCCGAGCATCTTGACCCACCAGCACCGTGCGTTGTGAAAGTGGGCCAAGATGGATCGGATCGTGCGCTGGGGCGCTCCAGGAACGGCGATATCCCAGAGTACAGACGGCACGTGCTGGACAAGGGAGACGGTGACCCGGTTGTTGGTCCTCCATGCGGCCACAAGTGTCGTTCGTAGATCGGGCGGCGGAGGCAAACCAGATCTCCCGTCGAAAGTCGCGCTGACGCTTAACGAGTTGCGCATAATGTGCGGGGCGGAGGCGGCGGCAGGCAAGATGGATTTCGTATCCCCGTCCTTGCGGCCGGCTTTGCTTTTTAGCGTCATGCGCTTCTTAGGCCCCATCGTTTTGCAGTACCACGTCGAAGGCCGAGGGCGGGCGCACGTGCCTAAAGTAGTAGTCTTCGGCTAAATCCCAGCGGGCGTACCACTGGCGAAGGAAATCCGGTGCCTCACGCGCCGCGAGCCGCGCCTCGCGCGTGGTCGGGGCAGCCTCGACCAGCACGCTGATGTCAAGAACGTCTGCAAGCTCAGGTCTTGCGGAATATGCGCCGTCGAGCAGCACAACAGGTTTCGGGGCAAGCTCGGTCGGAGTCCTGTGCAAGGGATATGTTCCGTCACCTCGGGGACCAGCCAAGAAGTCGAAGGGATACCAACGCGCCAGGCGACCCACCCGCAACGGCTCGATCGCTTCGCTTTTCAGCCGGCGCCAATCTATGGCGTCTGATGCCCGTTGCTCTGGCGTACGGCGATCCCATTCCAGGTTGCATACGGTCGCAGCGAAGAAATCGTCGCATGGCACGATGACAGCGCCGGTAACCTGAGCGAGCGCCTCGGCCACGGTGCTCTTGCCAGAACCACTGCGTCCGTCGATGGCCACGACCGGTCGATGTACGTTGACCGAGCAGGCACGAATTGCGGCGACCACGGTGTCGAGGGCTGGGATCGGCATGGCGCGTGTTGGGATTGCTACGTTACTGGTATTAGACCGCGAGCGGAACTCCGGCTTCGCAATCTTGTCCCGTTTGTTGATCTCTACTGCCGCGACTATGCTGCAAGAGTTCCCATCTGGCTATCCTGCGCGTCGGCGGCAAGAGGAGGAGAAAACGTCTGGGCCCTTCTCTCTTGTGCCTTGACACCATACCCGACACTTTGGTCAGGTATCCCAGGGCGGCCGCTCTACACTCGGCGTCAGATCGCGCCCGCGCCGGGGATCCTTTCCTCAGTTTGGTTGACACCGGTATGCGCGATGACGAAGCCCCACAGTTTGTCACCCATGCGCAGAAGGACCCTTTCCTCCCCTTCTTGACACCCGTATGCGAGACGACGACGCTCCGTGTTGCACTTCAAAGTTGATATCAAGCAGCAGGTAGAACGGCTATCACAGCTTCTACAGTAGCGACGCGCGTCTCTGCGGCCCAAATCTGGATGGTGGCGAAGTGGAGGTGCCTCTTTCGCCGGACCTCGGCGCGTAAGAGCAAGTGAGACTCAGTCGGCCCAACAGGACTGTGAAACTCGGCACCTGTCCGGACCAGCCGAGGTCGCCCCCGCTGACCCTGGGCCCAAGCCCAAAGGGCGACCAGCTGACCCGCGGCCTCAATCATCAAAGTGCCAGGGAAGATCGGGTCGCCCGGGAAGTGCTGCGGATAAACCCAATGGCACGGACCGAGGTCAACCTCGGCGTCGATCACTGCTTCGGCAAGCTTGGTGACTCTGGAGATTTGGCGCATCTGCCCGACTGGCAGAAACGTGGCATCAATGTCCATTAGGCTGGCCGATGGCAAGGTGGGGCCGAAGTCAGGCACTGAGCTCCTCCTGGAAGGAGGCGGGGAAAGCGAGCGCTACAGGAACTGTGAAGATACGGCGCTAAGCGGACAACGGATGTGTCGGATAAATGAGCCTGCGGCCTTACAGATCACGCATGAGCTGCCGCACGCCGATCAAATTCCAAACGTGTCCGCGTCCCCAGTTTCATGCGCTGATTAGACGGCTCCCCGCTCGAAGGTACAGATCCACCGACCATCGCCGCCAAGAGGCTCGCCAGCGGGCGGCCCCGGTTCTGGGCTCGAAGGGGCTCCTCGTCTGAACCTTTGGCCTGCCCCAGCTATCCTATCTCAGGACATCAACCCTCGGGGGACCGCCATGCGGCACCGCGTTCCAATCCTACTCACCATGCTCCTCGCCGCCCCGACGCTCCGGGCGCAAGTCCCCACCAACGGCCAGTGGCTCATCGAGCGACGCGGAGACCATGAGCGAGCGGGCCTGGTCCATCTGACGCTCCGCTACGGGGAACACCGGTTCTCGGAGAACTGGACCAGCGACGATGTCCCCCTCACGCAGCTCGTGGGGCTTCCAGCCGGCGCGTTCAGCGATTCCGGGGGGGTCGTGCGGTTTCGCGTCGTACGCGACGCCGGCACCCTCGTGTGCGAGGGGTGGTTCTCCGGAGGGAATGGCGCCGGGCACTTCACCTATGCACCGAATCCCGAGTTCGTCACGGCGCTCGCGCGCCGCGGCATCGATGCGCCAACGCCGACGCAACAGTTCCGCCTGACATTGGCGGGCGTGGGGCTCGACCTGGCGGACGAGCTGGCACGCCAGGGGTACGACCGGCCCACGATAGACGACCTAACGCGAATGGCGACTCACGGTGTGGGCCTGGAGTACGTCCGGGCCCTCGATGGCGCGGGCTACCGGCTCAAGAGCCCCGTCCAGTTGGTGCGGATGCGCGACCACGGCGTCGATGCCGAGTTCATCGCCAGCCTCGACTCGCTCGAGTATCGCCGCCTGTCCGCCGAACAGTTGGTGCGCGTGCGCGACCACGGCGTGGATGGGGATTACATCCGGGAGATGCGCGCCGCCGGCTACCCGACGCCCGATCTTGAACAGCTGGTCGAAACCCGCGATCACGGAGTCGACGCCCGCTATGTCTCACAGATCAGGGCGGCGGGCTATGACGGGCTGTCGCTCGCCGAGCTACGGCGCGCCAGGGACCACGGCGTGACCGCCGGTTTCATCCGTCACGCCACGGAGCGGGGCCACGGGAAATTGCCGCTGGACGAGCTGATCAGGCTGCGAGATCGCGGCTTCGACGACCAGCGCTAGGCCTACACCGTCGTGCAATGCGCCGCTCCTGGAATCGCGCGCGCGAAGGCTAATGCGCCGACTCGGAATCGAACCGAGAACCTACTGATTAAGAGTCGTGCGAGCAGCGTCAGCGACCGCCAGCGCACGCCAGGATCCGCCGGCAGCCGCCAGCCCCGGGCGACAGAAGCCCCCAAAACCTCACCCTTAACCCTTAACTCTCGAAGCCCCACAGTTTGTCACCGATGGCGCATGGAGGTCGCTCCACGGTCGGCGGTCGGTCGCGGCCGCGCCAAGATCTCTTGCTCAGTTTCGTTTGCACCCGCATGTCGATGACGCAAATGCGTGTTGCAGTTCAAAGTTGATATCAAACAGCAACGCGCGGTCGGCGTTCGTGCTATGGATGATCGTGCGCCGGCGCGTGATGGCCACGGCTCTCCCTGATCACATCCCTGATCGCTTGGACGACGAGATCTGGCTGGTACAGTTGGATTTCGTGGTCGCTCTGCGTCGCGACGACCAGTCTTCCCACGGAAGAAAGCGCGACGAGATCCGCCTCGCGCTGGTTCAGGACGTCGTTGGTCCTGAGGCCGCGTCGCAACACAACTAGCGGCAGTTCGCCGAGGGCATGAGGCGTGGCGAGGCGCCGATTGCGTAGCGCCACGAACTCCTGGCGCCACGACTCGGCGGTAATCCACGAATGGGACATGTCGATCCGCGACAGCCACAACCGCTCCGCCCACAGTTCGGCGCGCTGCAGGTCGGGCGGCAAACGATCGTAGGGCACGTCGACCGCGGTGGGCAGCTGGCGCGGGTCAGGCGGGTTTTTGATGTACGGGGCATACACCGCGGCGAGCTGGTCATAGGTCAGGAGGATGCCAGGAGTCGATTTGCCCTTCAATAAGTACTTCAAGTCTTCTTCGGGAGTCGCGTCAACCAGGACCAGGCCGGCGACCTCCTCGGGGTATCGCCGCTGATACGCGCGCACGTACATACCACCGATGGAATGCCCGACCAGAACGTACGGGCCGATCACCGACGCAGAGCGGAGCAGCAAGTGGAGGTCGTCAACCGTCTCCTCAACGGTGTTCTCTTCCGGCCCGCGGTCGCTCCAGGCGAATCCGGCGCGGTCGTAGGAACAAATGCGCGTGAACGTCGCGACCTTCTCTTGCACGGGAGCCCACTCGATCGAAAAGCTACTGCTGCCGCTTTCGACGACGACCGTGGGCGTGCCGGATCCCGTGCAGTGGAGATGCAAGCGTCGGCCGCCGATATCGACCAGTTGGCCAAGGGGTGGGGGAGCCTTTAGTGTGTCCTGCGCGCGCGCTACGTGCGAGCCTGCGAACACCAGCAGCGCGCCCAGCGTGAGGCAGCGCCGGGCATGGCGTGAGAGCATATCAAGGCTCCTGATGTGGCGGCTTTGCGCTGAACGACCAGGGTAATGAGACGCTCAGCCTACGGGATGAGTTCGCGTCGTGTTTCAATTCAATCCGCGATCTGAGCAGCCGTGGCCGGCGCGCGGCACGGTGGGGGAGTCGCTCGGCCGCAACGGCCTCGTGACCGCGCGGCGCGCCAGCCAAGGCTTGCGCGCCGCCCGCTCAATCGCCAGCATCGGTCATGCGAGTGCCGCTCAAGTCCCTGCGAATCGGCGTTGCATGCGGGACGCTCCTGCTCGCGACAACATGCCGCGCCGTCACCGAGCCGCAGCCGGCACCGAGGCGTTACGTACGCTTTATTGAGAGTCTCGTCGCTCCGAGTGGGTTGGTGCGAGGCCGGCCGAACGACAATTTCACGACAGCATGGAAGAACGCCCTTGCGACTATGGTATTTCTGCACGAGGGCAACGCCTTGGCTGCGCACGGGATCCTCGACGTCTTCAGCGGCTTTCAGCAAGCGCAAGGCGCCGCCTTCCGCGGAGTTCCGCAGGGCTGGGACGCCGAGTCGGCGAGGCCTGTGGCACAGGGCGATCAGCCGGACGCGAACTACTATTGGGTGGGGGACGGTGGGGCTCTGCTGCGGGCGGTCCAGTACTACGGCGTGTCCACTGGGGATCACCAGCGATACGAATCACTCGAGAACGCTCTCAGAGATTGGCTCGCTGCGCGCGCGGACGAATGCGCGACCATCGTTGCCGAGGGGGACGCCAACATGTACGCGGCGCTTTCGGCGTATGCCAATGATCCCGCGATCGCGCCGAGACTCGTGAAGCTGCGGCAATGCTTCTACGACGGCGTGCAATTCGATAACATCGGCGACCACACCGTCCGCGCAGCGCTCGTATTCGGCGACCCGTCCGGCTTCTCACATATTCGCGGCCTTGAGCGCACCGAGACGTGGTGCGTCGACGGCAAGACGACCGTGCATGCTTTCGCGGCCTTCTCGGGCGAGCCCTATGTAAACCTGGACATCAGTACCGAGCTGCTGCTGACGTGGAAGCTATGGAAGCGACAGAGTTCGAGGGACCTGGCGTTCCTCGAGCGGGAGATTAGCCAGGTGGAGCTTGGTGGCGCATCGGATGCGGGGGCGCGCGGCCTGCCGTATCTCGTGACGCAGCATCAGTTCACGAAGGCGTGCAGCACGTCGATTGTCGACACGACCGCGTTCATGTTGTTCGCACTCTGGGAGTGGAATCCCTTCTCGATCGACACCAGGGCAAGCGTTCAGTGATCACGGTCGCCTGGAAGCGCCTTGTCGCCGTTAACTGCGACATGGACGCGCAGACGAGACCACGAACTAACGGGGATATCCGTGATCAATACATCGGGTTAGCGACGCGAGAGGGATGCGGTCTAACGACTCGGCATCAGCTGACGCCGAACGATGCGTGCGCGGGGCGGCATCGGTCCCGCGGCTAGGTTCCCTGCCTCTTCGCTAGAGACCTGGCCGATAACGTCGGCCCACGAGAGTAAGCGGTTCGTTCAGGAGAACGCGACGCGGCTCAAAAAAGCGGTGGGATAGTGGCGGGACCGGGACCACAACGATCGCCTAAGTCCAATGCGCCGACTCGGAATCGAACCGAGAACCTACTGATTAAGAGTCTGACGAGGGCCGTCAGCGACCGCCAGGGCACGCCAGGGGCCGCCAACAGCCGCCAACCCCGCGGCGACGGAAGCCCGCAAAGCCCAGTCCTGGCGGCGTTTTCCCTCGAAGTCCCACAGTTGGTCACCCAAACGCGTCGCGGCCGCCCGCCCTACCAGCACAGAGCTGCGGTTGCATCAGCATATAAGAACTTATATATTTGCCGATGGCGGAGAAGCCCCTGTATTGGCTCGGGTCTTCCCTGGAAGATCTCCGCGCCTTTCCAAAGGAGGCCAGGCGAGCTGCAGGCCACCAGTTGGATCACGTGCAGCATGGCCTCGAGCCGAGTGACTGGAAGCCCATGCCGACGGTGGGGACGGGAGTGTACGAGATCCGAGTCCATGTCGGGACCGAGTATTGAGTGTTCTACATTGCAAAGTTTGCGGAGGGCGTCTACGTGCTCCACGCATTCGAGAAGCGGACGCGCCAGACCCGCCGGGCCGATATCGACGTGGCAAGAAAACGGCTCAGTGATCTGATGGGTCGACGCCAAGGGAGGTTGGAGAGGCCATGACCACCAAGATTCGACGTTCTTCAGGGAATGTGTTCCGCGATCTCGGGTTTGACCGGGAGGAGGCGGAGCATCTGAAGCTGCGGTCCGCTCTCATGATCGAGATTCGCAAGGTGATCGAGACACGAGAGCTCTCGCAAGCTGCTGCTGCTGGATTGTTCGGCGTCTCGCAGCCTCGCGTCAGCGATCTGGTGCGCGGCAAAATCGACCTATTCAGCATCGACACCCTGATCGACATGCTCGCCCATGCTGGCGTTCGTGTGTCGTTCGTCGTGAAACGCAAGGCGGGAGCTGCCTAATCGATACGCCGAGACAGGTAGTCTCACGGTCGCCCGCAGTTTTTGCTACACGGAATGCATTAAGTCCTTGATGCGGCGACTCGGAATCGAACCGAGAACCTACTGATTAAGAGTCTGGCGAGGGCCGCCAGCGACCGCCAGCGCCCGCCAGGGCCCGCCAAGAACCGCCAGTCCCGGGGCGACAGGAGCCCGGAAAGCCACGCCCTAAGGCCAGTTCCCACGAGGCCCCACAGTTTGCCACCCATGCGCAAGGCGGCCGCACCACTATCCGCGGCGGGTCGCGGCCGCGCCGGGCCTCTTTTCCTCAAGTTTCGTTGACACCCGTATGGGCGATGACGCAAATGCGTGCTGCACTTCAAAGTTGAAATCAAGCGCCGTGCACAACTCGGTTCTTTGGAGGATCGTCACCTACTAGAAACGCTACAGCAACAGCGAGCACAGTGCCGAGGCCGATCACGAGCGCAAATCGCGCCAGTCCGATGAAGGTTATCTGAGGCAAGCCTGGGTTCGCTACAAAGCGGACGTAGACGTAGGAGACCAATGTGGCAGCCAGGAATGCTGCGAAGCCAGCAGCTGCTCGAGCCAAGAACGTCTCAGCCCGATACCGCACGAGGAGCGGAGCAAGGGCGGCGAACATCGCTGCGTATGGTAGGAACATCAGCGGGCCACGGGTGCTGAATAAGTGAACGAGAACCAGCGCTGCACCCGTGAGCGCACCAAGCAACAGAGCCCGTAGGAGAAGCGGACTCCGGAAGATCTCGCGCAGCTGTGACATGATGCACCTCCTTCGTTGGGACCAAGTGCTTCCACACGGCCGACCGATCTATTTCATGACCACTTGCGCGGCATTCACTTGGGCAGGCGTGGCCTTCGCCTGCGTCGACGGATTCAACGGATAACGCGTTCCGTTAAAGCGCATCAGGACATCACCTTTTCCTTTCGCAAACACAATCAACGTTCTCCAGCCATGCGCTTTTTCGGGCGAGACCCGAACCGGTTCGTTGGTGATTGTACTCCCGGAAACGAGGGTGAATCCGTCCTTCGTGGCGCGAAATACGAGCATGTTACAACCACCTGACCCGCACCAATAGCCACCCAACAAGAGAACGATCGCGTCAGCGCGGCCATCGCCATCGAGATCGGTCAAGGCATACCGGAAGAGTGGTCGCTCTTTCTGACCGTTCTTCTCAACGTAACTCTGTAGTGCTGCAAGCAGGCCCGGCGGAGCGTCCTGCGCTCGAAGTGTTGGCGCGATAAGGCAAGGAAGAACCAGGACCCACAATCGTCGCATCCGCTGCTCCGGTTGCTTCGTGTTGGAGCGCGACTAACTAGGATTCGACAGCTTAGTCTCCCTGCCTCTGGAGACGCAACTCGGCAAGTGGACGCGTGTGCGGTTCGTTGAGGACGCAGCTCAAGAAAGTCGTCGGCCTTGTGGTAGGACCGGGGTCACGACGATCGCGTAGATCCAATGCGCCGACTCGGAATCGAACCGAGAACCTACTGATTAAGAGTCTGGCGAGGACCGTCAGCGACCGCCAGCGCACGCCAGGACCCATCAGCAGCCGCCAGCCCCGGTTTGACAGAAGCCCCCAAAACCCCGCCCCAACACGTTTTCCCTCGAAGTCCCACAGGTTGTCACCCACGCGCAAGACGGCCGCTCCACAGTCGACGGCCGGTCACGGCCGCGCCGGGATCTCGTCATCAGTCTCTTTGACCCCGAATGCGCGATGACTCGAATGCATGTTACACTTCAAAGTCGACATCAAGCTCAAGCGGCGGCGAGAACTGCGCGGCGTAGCGTTCGCGGGAGTTTGATGGGCGCGAAGAAAGTCGCAGGATAGAGATAGTCCTCCCCGGACTCGTCTATCACTCGAAGCTGTCCGTGTGCAACTGCATCCCGGTCAGGTACTACCTGGTAGATCTTGCGACGCTCCAAGGAGACTTCATACCCCTTGTTGCGCAGACATAGAGCGAGTTGGCGTCTCGTAGTGGCCATATCAGTCAAGATAACGCTTGATCTTGAATTCGCGCTTGCCTACGCCTGTGGCTTCGTACCAATGCACTTCGGCAACGCGAACAACTCCATCCGCTAGCTCGACTTTGGCGATTCCTATGCGTTTCCTCCAGCGCGCACGCCCATAACGACGTCGCAACCGCGCTAGCTCCCGAATGCCTGAACCGGTGGCGATTGTCTCGACATTGGTGATTCGGCCGAGGATGCTGAAGTACACGCGCTAACAGTGCGGGCGCTTGAGGTGCGGGGCAAGCCGCCGCCTTGTGTAACGACTCTTCCTTAAACTGTGATCTGGACCATAGTATCGCACTTCAAAGTTGATATCAAACGGTGGCCTCCCAAGAGTCAGCGGCAGACCACCGCGGTCGCGGCGGAGCCGAAGATACAGGTTTGCGAGGTGTGAGGGTCCGAGGCGCGTGCCTGCCAGGCCGTCGAGTCCGCGCGCTCCACAACGAGCTGGATGCGCTCACTGGGCGCGAAACCGCGGAAGCCGTTGGCCTCAAGCGCTCCGAGAGCGGTCGTGTAGGTGCCTGCGCGCCTGAAGTACGCCGATTCCGCGACGGCAAGACTGCGCAAATCGACTTTCATCGACGCGCGTGCCGCCCCGCGAATGTCCCCGCGTCCGAACCAGTACGCAACGCTGATGACGGTGGCCACGGCGACAAGCACGAGGGTCGCGACGATCTGCAAGGCGCGGCGCACGGCAGTGTTCATGCCCGGCGACCGTCTAACTAGGATTCGACAGCTTAGTCTCCTGCCCCTTGAGATGCAACTCGGCAAGTGGACGAGGGCTAGCCGACGCCTGTTTCTGCCTCCTACGATGCCGCGGGCGGGGGAGAGGCGGCAGGAGGCGCTGCCTAAGCCGGCCCGCGAGGCGTGTGCGGCTCGTTGAGGAGGCCACGAAGCTCAAGAAAGTGGTGGGATTTGTGGTGGGACCGGTACCACAACGATCACGTAGGTCCAATGCGCCCACTCGGAATCGAACCGAGAACCTACTGATTAAGAGTCTGACGAGGGGCGCCAGCGACCGCCAGCGCACGCCAGGGGCCGCCAGCCACCGCCATTGCTGCGGCGACCGAATCCCGAAAAGGCGCGCCGGACGGTTGTTCCCCGGTGGGTCCCACGGTTTGTCACCTATGCGCAAGGCGGCCATTCACAGTCGGACACTACAGTCGGCTGGAATCACGCTTTGCCCCTGAATCCAGTGGGAGGGGGCGGGCCTCGAGATCGGTGCGAACCCTGTCCAGAAGGCGCTGAAGGTTGTTGCGCTCAGCCGGGGACTCAACTGGTCTGCGAAAGTCCATTCCTGCAGTTGCCGTACGAACGGCTTCCTCGGAAGCCGTGACTTCAAGTCCTTCGTCCTTGTGCTTGAACCGCACGGTGAGTTCGAGGACGACATGGACAACGCGACCGTCCCGCTGAATAACGTTACCTCGGTCGAGCGCGAAGAGTGCGCTCTTGTCCCCGGCGTTGCGAAGTGTGAATCCCTGAGGTAGGACGTCCGTTTTGAGACGTTCGACCACCGCCGCAGACGTGGAATGATGGATGAGAACACTCTGGGCAGGAGCTTCGCTCGAGAGACAGAGCGCAACGACGAGACCAAGAACTGGCAAGCGGGAACACATGTGGACCTCCAAGCCAGCGGACAGCCTTCGTGCGGCCCAAAGTTTAGTGTTGCACTTCAAAGTTGATACCAAGCGCCTCGCCCCATGGACCCCAAGTTACGTCCAGGTCTCCCAAAGAGGTGCGACGCGAGAGTGCTGGCCTACACCTTGTTCAATCGCCTCTATTGCCATGTCAGCTGCAGAATCCGGCAGAGTCTTCCCACCGACCGAGATTTGCATTCGCCCGAGAAGATGGAAGCGGCCGTCGACCGTATAGCGTCGAAAGCGCTGAATGATCGTGGCAGGTCTTTCCATGCTCGGCGCCCAGAAGTCTACGGAGAGAACATCGACCTCCGTCCCGTTCTCACGTATCAGGCCCTCGCGAGCAAATGCCCATGGGGTGGAGTCCCGAGTCCAGGCAGCGCCCTTGGCCTTCCCTGCCTCTATCGCCGCCGCCTGTGTTTCTGCCTCGAAGCGCAGGAGTTCGCGCTGGCCGCCGACCACTCGGATGGCGAGCGGAATGAGCAGTTCGCTCGGCGGCGTATCGGAGACACTCCACGCGGCGTGCGCTAGAGTGAAGCCAGCCAGGAGGAGGACCGCGATCGGGAACGAGGGCATCGGTGGCGCCTAAGTAGAATTCGACAGCTTAGTCTTGTGCCCCTGGAGACGCAACTCGACAAGCAGACGAGCGCTGGCCGTTGCCTATCTCTTAGCGATCTCCCCGGCCGTTCACGGATCGAGTGGGTGTTACTTCTTCGCCGTTGTGACCTGGACGGGACTTCACCTCACTCGGGCCGCCCCGCGGTCGGCGCCGCTCGAAGCGGATGCTCGCGAAAGAACGCCCACATCTGGCTCGTCGCGTCAACGCCGTTGCTGGTGGGCCCCGCGAACCATTCCGGTAGCGGCTGGCCACCGGGCCAGGTGTGGCCTCCTCCTTTAATCGTATAGAGCACCACCGCTGCGTCGTCTGCGCAGTTCGTGTATTCGCGGCGCGTGACGTCCGCCGCGA
>Ga0137391_10001609_pt1 | contig 16517 bp, 15 predicted proteins | sample 15con2h24BmetaG_FD_101399 | JGI IMG/M metagenome (GOLD analysis project Ga0137391, IMG submission 101399) | Vadose zone soil microbial communities from Angelo Coast Range Reserve, California, USA - 15con2h2.4B metaG | ecosystem: Environmental > Terrestrial > Soil > Vadose zone > Saprolite...
AAAATGGTCGGCGCTGCGGCCGAGCGAGGAGCCGACTTGCAGACCGTCAAATCGCTCGGCGAGCGGGTCAATCGCGCGACGCGCTCGATGGGCGTTGCCTTGTCAAGCTGCACCGTTCCGGCCGCCGGGCAACCGACCTTCATGCTCGGCGCGGACGAGATGGAGATGGGCGTCGGCATCCACGGCGAGCCGGGCCGCCGGCGGGTCAAGCTCGGCTCGGCGAACGCCATTGCCGACGAGATGGTCGGTGCAATCCTCAGCGATCTCGGCGCCGCCAAGGGCGAGGCGCTGCTCCTCGTCAACGGCTTCGGCGGGACCCCCGCGATGGAACTCTACCTTATGTACAATGCGGCGCGGGCGCGAGTCGAACGCCACGGGATCAAGGTAGCGCGCTCGCTGGTCGGCAGCTACGTGACCTCGCTCGAGATGGCCGGTTGTTCGATCACCGTGAGTTTGCTCGACGACGAGCGCCGCGCACTCTGGGATGCGCCGGTTCACACCGCGGCATTGCGGTGGGGGTGCTGAGCCGCATTCAATAGGCATAGTCGACCGCCGCGCGTTGGCGCGCGCTCATCGCTGCCGAGGCGCGCAGCCCATCGAGCGGCAGGATCGGGCCGCAATCCGCCGGCTTCAGCGGTGATTGGGAATTGTACGAGAAGAAGAGCGTGAAGCGGTCGCGCCCGGTACCGACGGCCCCGCGGTGCCAGAGTGAGCAGGTATCGGCAAAGAGCACGGTACCGGCAGGACCGGTGCGGGCGACGCGCCCCTCCGGAGGCACGTTCTTATCGAGTACGGCATCACTAACCCGACCGCCATCGAACGTGTGCAAGGCGGCTTTGGGCGTCCGCGCTTTCTCAACGTAGCAAAAGGGACCATCTTCGGGCCCGACATCGCTGAGATAAACAATGATTTTCAGGATGCGGACGTCCTCGCCGTCGCGATGCCAATACCGTGTTTCCCTCTGTTGTCCATCGGCAACATCACGCCGCGCCAGCACGCCGCGATAGGCCACAGGCAGCCCTATATAATTCTCGGCAATGCCTAGTAGCCTCTCCTGCAATCCCCAAAACAGGATCTGCGGGCGCGCCAGGATGGCGTCCTGCGGCGCGACCTGAATGTAAGTCTTGCGGCCCTCGCCGGATGTTTGACGCGAAACATCGACAAAGATTTCTCGTCCCGCCGTGAGTAGCGCGGTACAGCCGACATAATCCGCTTGTACCATTTCCTCGAGAGATGTCGTGAATACCCCACACTTTTTGAGGGTATCGACGATCTCGCGATCATAGGGATTGGCCAGCGCGGGCAAGCGGTGCCGATATCCGAGTCGGCTCAACAGTCGCGAGCCCCGCCGGGCACCCTGGAAAAGACTGCTTAGGGGATGGTCGATCACAATATTATGACTCTTGCGCAACCGATAGACGTCATTGGAATCAAAGGCTTGTGTCCTGAGCAAGGAGCATTGGCTTTCCCCGAACTCTCGCCACTTTATACGCTAATTTACTTGACGTTCAAGTCATGAACGAAGTACGTTCGCGCCGTGAACACCACTGCGAACCCTGAGACGGTCGACCCCGAAAGCCATGCCGAGGCACAGATCACGCTGGGCATGCTGAATGCGGTCGAGGAGAACAGCGTCGTCACCCAGCGCTCCCTGGCGCGCGAGCTGGGCATCGCGCTCGGCCTCGCCAACGCCTATCTGAAACGTTGTGTCACTAAGGGCTACATCAAGGTGACGCATATTCCGGCCAAGCGCTACGCGTACTATTTGACGCCTAAGGGCTTTGCCGAGAAGAGCCGGCTGACTGCGGAATATCTCGCTATCTCCTTTGATTTTTTCCGTCTTGCCCGCAGCCAGTGCAATGCCCTGTTCGTCGAATGCGCCACGCGCGGCTGGACGCAGATTGCGCTGTGCGGTGCCGGTGAGCTCGCCGAGATCGCCATGCTGTGCGCAGAGAGCCATGGGGTGACACTGATCGGTCTTGTCGAAACGGCAGGTGGACCCGGCGTTGGCAAGCTCAAGCTGGTCAGCAACCTCGCAAGCCTCGCCGAGCCGGATGCCGTCGTGATAACGGACCAGCGGACTCCCCAAGATACCTATGAGCGCATCGTCACTCTGCTGCCGCGTGAACGCGTGCTGGCGCCGCGTCTGCTGAACATCTCGCGCACGCCGCCGAGGCTGGCGGAGTGAGCCGATCAACATGATGCGCTGGTACGTCGCCCATACACAGCCACTTGCCGAACCCCGAGCCAGTTGGCATCTGCGCAATCAGGGTTTTGCCGTCTACCTGCCGCGCTACCTCAAGCGTCGACGGCACGCACGGCGTATCGACTGGGTGGCCACACCGCTGTTTCCACGCTACCTCTTTGTCGGCATGGACCTCGCGCTGGCACGCTGGCGCGCCATCCGCTCGACAATCGGGATTGCCGGGCTGATCTGCCATGGCGATCGGCCCACGCCGGTGCCGGAGGGGATTGTCGAAGCGATCCAGGCGCGGGAGGACAACAAGGGCGTCGTGACCTTGCCGGCAGCGCCGCTCTTCGACAAGGGCGATCCGGTCCAGATCACCGAGGGTGCGTTGCGCGGCCTCAGCGGCCTCTACGAAGGCACTACCGACGAAGAGCGCGTCATCATCCTGCTCGACCTGCTTGGCCGGCAGGTACGCGTTCGCATTCCGCTGGAGACAGTTCAGGCCGTCGCCTGACTGCTCCCGCGACCTAGCGAGAATTACCGTAGCCCGGGCGATGGCGCTTCACCCGGACTGCGGTAGCGTGGGCAACCTCTGGCACAAGCCCCTCCCCCCTTCGGGCAAGACGCAATGATGCAACAGGCTTATTCCGCCATTCCGACCCACGATCTACCGCTCGGCCATCTCGAGCAGTGTCAGATCTGCGGCGGCCGCGATCTCGCGGAGGTGCTCGATCTCGGTCATCAACCGCCCTGCGATTCGCTGCTCACCGCCGCGCAATTGAATGCGGCGGAGAAGATTTACCCGCTCCGCCTGCTGCGTTGCCGCGATTGCGGCCTGGCGCAAATCGACTACGCGGTGCCGCCGGAAATCCTCTTTCACCCCGATTATCCCTACCGCAGTGGCATCACCCCGACACTGGTGCACAACCTGCAGGGCACCGCGGCGACGATCGTCGACACCTACCAATTGCCGCCGAATTCGTTGTGCGTGGATATCGGGTCGAACGACGGCACCCTTCTGAAAGGCTTCCGCGCCAAGGGGATGCGCCCGCTCGGCATCGAGGCGACGAATATCGCGGCGCTTGCCAACGCCGACGGCATCGAAACGATCCAAGCCTTCTTCAGCGAGAGCGTCGCTCGCGGCATCATCGTCAGCCACGGCCAGGCCAGGGCGATCACGGCGACCAACATGTTCGCGCATGTGCCCAATCTCGGCGATCTCCTTCGCGGCGTCAGCACGCTCCTCGCTGAGGGCGGCGTCTTCGTCACCGAATCGCACTACTTGCCCGACCTCATCGCGACGGCGCAATACGACTCGATCTATCATGAGCACCTAAAATACTACGCGCTGAAGCCGCTCATCCGCCTCTTCTCGTATTATGGGTTCAGCGTCAGCGATGCCGAGAAGATCTCCAACTACGGCGGCTCGATTCGCGTCTATGCGGTCAAGGGCAAGGCGGCACCGTCGCGACGTCTGAGCGAATTCCTCGCCGCCGAGGTCGCCGCCGGGCTTTACGGCGAGGATGCCTTCGCCGGCTTTGCCGATCTCGTGAAGCGTTCCAGGCTTGACCTGCAGAAATTCCTCATCGAGCAGGCGCTCGCCGGCCGTCCGGCACCCGGCATCGGTTGCCCCGGCCGCTCGAGCACGCTGCTCAACTACTGCAACATCGACCCCGGCCTGATGCCCTACATCGCCGAACAGTCGAGCTCGCTGAAGCTCGGCCTCTTCCTGCCCGGCAAGCACATCCCGATTGTCGACGAGGCACGTCTCTTCGCCGAGCAGCCCGACTACGCCGTCATGCTCTCCTGGCACTATGCCGCCCCGATCATCCGCAACTTGCGCCAGAAGGGGCTGCGCTCGAAGATCGTCGTGCCATTGCCGCGCTTTCACTTCGTCACGGATTGATCCGTTTGTCGCGACAGCTTCGCATCGGCATCGCGGGAACCGGCTTCGGCGCTGCCGTCCATCTTCCGGCCTTGCAGTCGATGCCCGGCGTCACCGTCGCCGCTATCGCCAGCGCGCGGCGGGACAAGGCGGCGGAGATCGCCCGGCAGTTCGGCATCTCCACGGCCTGTGGCGGGATCGAAGAGTTGCTTGCCCAGGATCTCGACGCGGTCACATTGGCGCTACCGCCCGAGCTCGCCGAGAGGGCGACGGCGCTCGCCCTTGACCGTGGTCTCGCAGTTCTCGCCGAAAAACCGCTGGCGAGCAGCGCCGGGGCGGCTGAAAGGTTGGCGCGGCTTGCGACGACGCGTACGACAATGGTCGATTTCGAATATGCCGAGGTGGGTTGCTTTCGTGCCCTCCATGGGTTGATCGGGCGCGGCGAGCTCGGCGCAATCGAGCGGATCAACGTTGATTGGATGACCCATTCCTACGCCCATCGGCATCGCATCTGGTCATGGAAGACCGATCAAGCGCGATGCGGCGGCGTACTTACCCTGCTCGGGACACACGTCCTCTTCCTGATCGAGTGGCTCTGCGGGCGGTTCGTCGTCACCGAGGCGACCCTCGACAATGCGGCCACGCAAAAGATCGCGCCGCCGGGTGGCGTCGGCGCGGCAGACAGCGTCGCTCTTCGCGGGCGAACCGCTGGCGGCGCGGCGGTCGCGATCGAGCTTTGTAACACTGGCCGCGAGTCTTCACGTCATCGCTGGGAGGTCATCGGCGAGCGCGGCCGCGCCGTGTTGGTGAACGACACGAGCGATGCGGTCGCCGGGTTCCGCCTCTCGCTCGCGTCGTCCGGCCGGCCGGATAGGGAGCTTCTCGACGAGCCGGCAGTACCGGGCGACAACCGACTGCGGCCCTTCCATGCCGTGGCTGAGCGCTTCGTCGCAGCGGCTCGCGCGGGTGCCACATGTCAGCCCGACTTTGCCGTCGGTGCCCGGGTCCAGCGCCTCGTCGACGACATAGGCGCGCTGCAGCGCGGTCAACCGGCGACATTGCGATCGGCCGTCTGATGCAGATCGGCGCTATCATTCAGGCGCGTTTCAGCTCGCAGCGTCTGCCCGGCAAAGTGCTGCGGCCGCTCTGCGGCAAGCCCCTCCTTGCCCATCTGGTCGATCGCCTGAAGCGCAGTACCGCACTCGACGTCATCGGCGTGGCGACGTCGATCGAATCCTCTGATGACGCCGTGGCGGCGTTCTGCGCCAGCGCTGAGATCTCCTGCTATCGGGGCTCGCTCGGCGATGTGCTCGGGCGGATGCAGGCGGCGGCGAGAAATTTCGCGCTCGACGGCATCGTTCGCGTCAGCGGTGACAGCCCGCTGCTCGATCCTGCTCTGGTGCGTCAAGCGGTGAAACTGTTCCGCCGCGGCGGCTGGGACCTCGTCACCAACGTCCAAGTCAGAAGTTTTCCGAAGGGACAGTCGGTCGAGATCCTCTCCGCCGAGGCCCTCGACCGGGTGGCGAAGAATGCGCGCGCGGCGACCGAGCGCGAGCATGTGACGCCCTATATTTACACGCACCCCGATCTCTTCCGCATCCGCAATCTGGTGGCGCGCGTGGCGCGGCCGACGCTGCAGCTCTCGGTCGATACGGAGGAGGATCTCGTCCGCATCGAGGCGATCCTAAGCGCTGCCGGCGCGCGCGCCGATCGTCTCGACCTCGACGAGGCGATCGAGCTCGCCGAGTTGTTCGCTCCCGAGGAGACGAGCTGATGGCGCGCTTGCGCGCCGGCGTTGTCGGGCTCGGAGTCGGCGATCGGCACATCGCCGGTTATCGTTGTCATCCCGATTGCGATATCGTCGCCGTCGCCGACATCGATCCGGCCAAGCGCGAGGCCGCGCGCCGCAACCACCCCGACCTGCGCGTCCACAACAGCGCCGAGGCGTTGCTCGACGACCGTGAGGTCGACGTCGTCTCGATCGCCAGCTATGACGGGGATCATGCTGCACAGGTCATCCGCGCCCTGTCCAACGGCAAGCATGTCTTTGTCGAAAAGCCGCTTTGCCAGACGGCTGAGGAGCTGACAGCGATCCGGGCCGCCCTCGCGAGGCATCCGGCGCTACGCTTGTCCTCAAATCTGATCCTGCGTCGTACGCCGCGCTTTCGCGCGCTCAAGGCGCGGATTGCCTCCGGTGAGTTCGGTCGTCTTTTCCATATCGAGGGCGACTACAACTACGGCCGCATCCATAAGATCGTCGACGGCTGGCGCGGTCAGCAGGATTTCTACTCCGTGATGCTCGGCGGCGGCGTTCACGTTGTCGATCTGGTGACATGGCTCGCCGGCGAGCGCATCGTCGAGGTCGCCGCCTTCGGCAACCGAATCGCGACCTCGGGCACCGGCTTTCGTTTTGACGACATGGTGGTGGCCATCCTGCGCTTCGAGAGCGGTCTGGTCGGCAAGGTCGCGGCAAATTTCGCCTGCGTCTTCCCACATTTCCACCGGCTGCTCGTCTACGGCACCACGGCAAGCTTCGAGAACGGTTTTGCGAATGGTCGCATTTGGCGCTCGCGTGAGACAAACGTCGAGCCGCTGCTGCTCGACGACGCCTATCCCGGCGCTGAAAAGGGCGATCTCATTCCTTCCTTTCTCGATACCATCCTTGGCCGTAGCGAGCCTGAGGTCGGCGAACGCGACGTCTTTGACGCCATGGCGGTCTGCCTTGCGATCAACGAGGCGACCGAGAACAACACCGTCGTCAAGGTCGTCTATTACTAGAAACGGAACGAGAGCGATGCGAGAGATACATTTCGGCCGACCGACGATCGGTGACGCCGAGCGCACGGCAGTGATGGAGGTGCTGAACGGCCCGATCCTGGTGCACGGACCGCGCGCCGTTGCCTTTGAGAAAGCCTTCGCCGAATGGACCGGTGCGCCGCACGCCGTGTCTACCTCGTCGTGCACGGCGTCGCTCCATCTCTGCTATTTCTATCTCGGCCTCGGCAGGGGCGACGAGGTCATCGTGCCGGCGCAGACCCATGCCGCGACGGCGCATGCCGTCGAGCTAACCGGCGCAACACCGATCTTCGTCGATGCCGAACGACGGACCGGCAACATCGACATCGCGCAGATCGAGGCGGTGGTGACGCCGCGAACACGGGCGATCTCGGTCGTGCATTATCTCGGCCTGCCGGTCGACATGGATGCGGTCAATGCCATCGCCAAGAAGTACGAGCTCTTCGTGGTCGAGGATTGCGCCCTGTCGCTTGGCAGCCGTTATCGCGGTGTCCACACCGGGCTGCTCGGCGATGCCGGCTGCTTCTCGTTCTACCCTGTCAAGCACATCACGACCGCCGAGGGCGGCATGATCACGACGACGAACGCCGAGATCGCCGCCAAGATCAGTCGCCAGAAGGCCTTCGGCGTCGATCGACAGCATGGCGACCGCAAGGTGCCCGGCGTCTACGACGTGACGATGCTCGGCTTCAATTACCGCATGAACGAGATCGAGGCAGCGATCGGTATCGAGCAGATGAAGCGGCTTGGCGGGATTCTCGCGACCCGCGAGCGCAACTATCGCGCGCTTCATCGCAAGCTGCGGGAGATCGATGAGATTTCGCTGCTCGAGACCTCAAATGGGGTCTACGAGAGCAGCTACTATTGCCTGTCGATCCTGCTCGGAAAGAAGCTCGCCGATATGCGCTTCGAGCTGGTCACCAAACTCAATGCGGCAGGCGTCGGAACCAGCGTCTATTATCCCAAGGCGGTGCCAGACCTGACCTATTACCGCGAGAAATACGGCTTCGTGCCAGGCCGCTATCCGAACGCCTCGTGGATCAGCGATGCCTCGATCGCACTTCCCGTGGGTCCGCATCTCAATGAAGACGACATGGCCTATATCGCGGATGCGGTAGGGGCCGCCATCTCGGAGCTGACACAATGATCACCGACATCGCCGGCCGTCGCATCGTCATCACGGGCGGGGCCGGTTTCATCGGCCACCACATGGCACTGACACTCAAGAAATTGGGCGGCAACGTCGAGGTTATTGACAGTCTCCAAGTCAATAACCTTGCGGCCTTCGCCGGCAATGCCGACAATATTAGCAACCGCTCGCTCTATTTGCACCTCATCCACGAGCGGCTCGATCTCTTGCATGCCGCCGGCGTTCCGGTTCATGTCCTCGACGCGCGCGACTACCAGACGTTGTCGCCGCTGCTCGCCGAGATCAAGCCGGATGTTATCGTCCACCTTGCCGCCGTGGCGCATGCGAACATGGCCAACAAGAATCCGTACTCGACTTTCGACCACAGCCTGCGGACGCTGGAGAACGCGCTCGACTCGTCGCGCGAGCGCAAGCCGCATTTCATCTATTTCTCGTCGAGCATGGTCTACGGCAACTTCACCTCGGGCACGGTCACCGAGGAAACGCATTGCGATCCGCTCGGCATCTATGGCGCACTCAAATTCTCCGGCGAGAAGATGGTGATCGCCTACAATCAAGTCTTCGGCCTGCCCTATACGATCATGCGGCCCTCGGCACTCTATGGCGAGCGCTGCGTCTCGCGGCGCGTCGGCCAGGTCTTCATCGAGAACGCGATGCAGGGCCTGGAATTGCAGATCTCCGGCGACGGCTCCGATCGACTCGATTTCACCTACGTCGAGGACGTTGTCGGAGGCGTCGTCAAGGCCATCGAGCGGCCCGAGTCGCGCAACGAGATATTCAATCTGACCTTCGGCGGCTCGCGCTCGATCAGCCAGATGGTCGATATCCTGCGCGGGCACTTTCCCGGCATCACGGTCAAGAGCACGCCGAAGGACAAGCTGATGCCCGATCGCGGCACCCTGTCCATCGACAAGGCACGCAAGCTCCTCGGCTATGAACCCGCCTATCCGCTGGAAGCCGGATTCCCGCGCTATATCGAGTGGTACAAGAACCTCTTTGCCCGCAACGACACCTTGCTGCGCAGAGCAATTTGACCTCCCTCATCCGCGATGACTTCCTGGCGGCGCTTATCGGCCGACCGACTTTCCGCATCGCGCTTGCACCTGACGGCGATAACACGGGGATTTTCAACACTATCCCTACGGCACAACAACAGCCGGTTTTTCTCTATGCCCGAGTGCCGACGTCGTCGGTCGATGCGATGCGGCAACTCGCGGAACGCGGCTTTTGCATCGTCGATACCAACGTGACCTTTGAACGCTCTGCCTCCGGCGATCGCAGTATCGCGGGAGCAACCCGATGGGCCCGCCCGGGCGATCGCAACGCCGTCATGACACTGGCCGCGCATTGCTTTGACCATTCTCGACTGCATCTCGACCCGATGATCCCGCGTGCCGTGGCCGATCGCAGTCGCGCCGAATGGGCCGGCAATTTCTTTGCCGGAAAGCGCGGCGACCACATGATCCTCGGCGAGTGCGATGGCGCGCTTGCCGGCTTTGCGCAGTTGATCGGGCCCCGGAACGGCGTTCTGACGATCGACCTCATCGGGGTCGCCGCGCCGTTCCGCCGCCGCGGCGTTGCCGGTTCTCTCGTTTCGGCCGCCGGCGCAATCACTGGTACCCAGCTGCTGCGCGTCGGCACGCAGATCGCCAATGCAGGCTCGCTGCGCCTTTACGAAAGCCTCGGCTTTCGCATCGCCGAAACGCACTACGTGCTTCACTATCACAAGATCTAGTAGCGCCATGAAAATCGGACCGCACGACCTCGATCAAGCGGTATTCGTGATTGCCGAGGTGGGCAACAATCACGAGGGCAGCTACGCCCGAGCGGAAGAGATGATCGGCCGCGCCAAGGAAGCCGGCGCCGACGCTGTCAAATTCCAGACGATTGTCCCGGAAAGGCTCGTCTCGGCCGGCGAGACGACGCGCGTTGCGCAGCTGAAGCGCTTCCAATTCAGCTATTCACAGTTCGAGAGTCTAGCGGCGTTGGCGCGGCGCGCGGGCATCATCTTCTTGTCCACACCATTCGACCTCGAAAGCGTCGCTGCGCTCGACCCGCTCGTCCCCGCTTTCAAGATTGCCTCAGGCGATAATGATTTCTTTCCCCTGCTTGCGGCGGTGGCACTGACCGGCAAGCCGATCCTGCTGTCGACCGGGCTCGCCGATCTTGCCGGGGTCGCCGCCTCGAAGGCGTTCATCGAATCAACTTGGCGGCGAGACGGAAAGAAGGGCGATCTCGCCCTGCTGCACTGCGTTGTGTCCTATCCGACCCTCACGGAGGACGCCAACCTTTCGGCGATTCGCGATCTCGCCACGCTCGGCTGCACGGTCGGTTATTCCGACCACACAATCGGCATGGACGCCGCGATCCTCTCGGTCGCACTCGGTGCGCGGGTGATCGAGAAGCATTTCACGCTCGACAAGAACCAGTCCGATTTCCATGACCACAAGCTCTCGGCCGACCCGGTCGACCTGGCCGAGCTCGTCCGCCGGGTTCGCGAGACGGAGATCCTGTTGGGCGCTGGAAGCAAGACCGTCCGCCCGTGCGAGCAAGCCGTAAGCGAACGCGTGCGCCGGGGCATCGCTGCATCGCGCGACCTCGCACCGGGGACGGTACTCGCGCCCGCTGACTTGACTTGGGTGCGGCCGCGCAGCGGGCTCGCACCCGGCGAGGAGGACAGGTTGGTCGGCAAACGGCTTGCCGTCGCGATTCCCTTCGGCGCCCCTATCCTGCCCGAGCATTGCGTCTGATCTGACATGTGCGGCATTGCCGGATACCGCGGCCAGGTGGAGATCCCCGAGGATCGTCTGCAGCGCTGCCTAGCGCTGATGCGGCGGCGCGGTCCCGATGCCGCCGCCTATCACCGCCACCACAGCGGCGATGGCACCCAGACGATCCTGCTGCATAGTCGCCTCTCGATCATCGATCTCGGCGCGCGCGCCAATCAGCCGTTGCGCTTCGGCAGCAAGCTGCTCATCGTCAATGGCGAGCTCTACAACTATCTCGAATTGCGGCGGCGCCTCGAAGGCCGCGGCGGGGTGCCTTTCACGACGAGCGGCGATAGCGAAGTCCTGCTACGGGTTCTCGCCGAGGCCGGCTGGCAAGGCCTCCCCCAAGGCGAGGGTATGTGGAGCTTCGCGCTGCTCGACGAGGCCGACGGCAGCCTCATCCTCGGCCGCGACCGCTTCGGCGAGAAGCCGCTCTATACCTACCGCGACGGCACCGGTGTCTATTTCGGCTCGGAGGTGAAGTTCATCGCGGCCCTGCTCGGCCGTCGCCTGCCGGTCGATTTCGATCACCTCACCCGCTACATGATCAACGGCTATAAGGCGCTCTATAAGGAGAAGGCGACGTTCTTTTCCGGTGTCGGCGAGGTCGAGCCCGGCAGCGTCGCGATTTTCGGCCCCGGGCGCACCGACTCGCGTCATCGCTACTGGCAGCCCGATCTGACGCGGCGTGACGAGGCGATGAGCTATGACGACGCTGTGGCACAGACCCGTGCCGCCCTCATCCGCTCGGTCGAGCTGCGACTGCGCGCCGACGTGCCGCTCGCCTTCTGCCTCTCCGGCGGAGTCGATTCCAATGCCCTGATCGCCATCGCCAAACGCGTCTTCGGCTATGACGTCCATGGCTTCACCATCATGAACACCGACGCGCGCTACGAGGAGCGCGAGATGGTCGAGCATTCGGTCGCGGCGCTCGACCTGCGTCACACCGCGATCGAGCTGGAGACGGCAGGCTTCCTCGACAAACTGCGGTTGCTCGTCCGCCAGCACGATGCGCCGGTCTATACCATTACCTACTACGTCCAATGGCAGCTGATGCAGCGCGTTGCCGAGCACGGTTATCGCATCTCGATCAGCGGCACCGGCGCCGACGAGCTGTTCAGCGGCTATTACGACCACCACAACGCCTATCTTCACGACATCCACGACAATGCCGCGCTGCATGACGAGGCGCTTGGCCATTGGCGCGAGCATGTTGCGCCGATCGTGCGCAACCCGTACCTGCAGGATGCCGGAGTTTTCGTAAAGGATCCGACGCAGCGTGACCACATCTATCTCAATGCAGATGATTTTGCGGGTTATCTTCGGCGGAAATGGAGCGAGCCCTTCGCTGAGCAGCTCTATACAAGCGGGCTGCTGCGCAACCGGATGATGAATGAGCTCTTCCACGAATCAGTGCCGCCGATCCTCCACGAAGACGATCTCAACGCGATGTACTATTCGATCGAGAATCGCTCGCCGTTTCTTGACACCGCTCTGTTCGAGACCTGCGCCCGCATACCGACGCGCCATCTCATCCGCCGCGGCCGCGCCAAGGCGGTGCTGCGCGATGCCGTGCGCGGCATCGCACCCGATCGCGTCATCGACAATCCGCGCAAGGTCGGCTTCAACGCGCCTATCGGCGATCTGCTCGACACGCAAGACCGCGAGACGCGCGCCTATCTACTCGACAATTCACCGATCTTCGAGCACTTGCGCCGCGATCGCATCGAGACGCTGATCGAAAAGGCACATCTGCCGAACAGCGAAAGCAAGTTCCTGTTCTATTTCCTCAACGCCAAGATCTTCCTTGAGGAGTTTTCGGCATGAGATGGTGCCGGGCATGCCTGCTGCCCGACACGCGACCGAATCTTTCGATCGGCGACGACGGCATCTGCAATGCGTGCACGACGCACGGAACGAAGTCCGACATCGACTGGACCGCGCGCGCCATGGCGTTCGGGCGCATCGTCGAGCACGCAAAATTGCGCAGCATCGGCTATGACTGTCTCATTCCAGTCAGCGGCGGCAAGGATAGCACCTGGCAGGTTGTCACCTGTCTCGAGGCCGGCTTGAAACCCCTCGCCGTCACCTGGAAGACGCCGGGGCGCACGACGATCGGCGCCGCCAACCTGGAAAATCTCGTCAAACTCGGCGTCGATCATATCGACTACCAGGTCAATCCCGACGTCGAGAGGCGCTTCATGAGCGCGGCCCTCATCCGTTTCGGCGATCCCGGCATTCCGATGCATATGGCGCTGTTCAGCATCCCGCTTGCCATCGCCGTGCGCTTTCGCATCCCGCTCGTCGTCTGGGGCGAAAATTCGGCCTTTGAATATGGCGGCACGGCGGAGGAGAGCCGCGGCTTCAAGCTCGATGCCGATTGGCTGCGTAAATACGGCGTGATGCACGGCACGACCTGGCGCGATTGGATCGGTGACGGGTTGCGTGAGAAAGACATGCTGCCCTATATCGGACCGAGCGATCAGGAGCTCGCCGCGGTTGGCACCAATGCCGTCTTTCTCGGCTATCATTTCCCCTGGGATCCCGAGACGACGCTCGCAATCGCTGCCGCCCACGGCTTCCGACGAGCCGAGCAGCCGAAGACCGGGTACTACGACTACGCTGACATCGATGACGAGTTCATCTCCGTCCACCATTGGTTCAAATGGTACAAATTTGGCTTTACCCGCCTGTTCGACAATCTTTCGCTCGAGATCCGCAACAGCCGGATGACCCGCGAGACAGCCCTCGATATCCTGCGGTTGCGCGGTGACGACACGCCACACGACGACATCTCGGCGCTGTGCCGTTTCCTCGGCATAGGCATGGATCGGTTCTTCGCCATCGCCGAACGCTTTCGCAATCCGGCGATTTGGCGGAAACGCGGCCATACCTGGACTATCCCGGGTTTCCTCATTGCCGATTGGGACTGGCGCTGATGCGCTTTAACGTCAAGGATCCGCCGCGCCGCTTTACCGTCGGCAATGCCGGGCCGATAGAGATGAAGGATTGCGGCACATTGCACCTCGCTGCCGACGAGCAGGTGACGCTGGTCACCGAGAGCGGCGCCGAATACGATGTCGCGCGGAAAGATTGGGGCTTCTACGCGACACCCTCGCTCAACGGCCGGCTCGAAGGGTTCGGCTTGCGCGCGGTCCTGATCCAGAATCGCGGCACCATGCGCTATTTCATCCTCCTCGTCGAACGCGGACGCGAAGACGCCTTCGAACGCTATCTTGATGTCGAAAATCTACGCATTGTCCATTGGCTCGACAGCAGCGGCGCCTGCGCGGCGCTCGACACCAAACTGTCGGCGGACTAAATGCCGGCGCCGCGTCCAACCCTCGGCTGTCCGTGCGCCGAGCGGCATCTCGTTCCCGCCTTCGCCTATTCGACGCGCCCGGCAGGAGAAATCGCCTTTGGGCTGGATGGGCCGTATCGCCGAGAATACCGGCGCTGCATGTTGTGCGACCACTGGTTCTCGCATCACGCGATGGATCTCTCGGCGCTCTACGGCGGCGCCTACGTCGATGCGACCTATGGCGATGGCATGCGGCATAGTTACGAGCGCATCATGGCGCTCCCGGCGGAACGCTCGGACAATTTCGGTCGCGTTGTCGCCGTATGCGACTTCGCACAGCGTCGATTTGGTGACGCGTGCCCCACGCCGCGCCTCCTCGACATCGGTTCTGGACTAGGCGTCTTTCCGGCGCGGATGAAGGAAGCGGGCTGGCACTGCACGGCGCTCGATCCCGACCCCCGCGCTGCCGTGCATGCTCGCGAGGTGATCGGCATCGAGGCGTTGACCGGCGACTTCCTTGCGCTTGCCAACGGGAATCTCGGGACGTTCGACGTCGTCAGCTTCAACAAAGTCCTCGAACATGTTGACGACCCGGTCGCCACGTTGGCGGCAAGCCATCGCTTCGTCGCTGTAGATGGTTTTGTTTATCTCGAGCTCCCCGACAATGCCGCCGCAGCCGATGGTCCGGAGCGCGAGGAGTTCTTCATCGAGCACCATCACGTCTTCAGTGCCGCGTCGCTAGCCCTGCTGGCGATGCGCGCCGGCTTCCGCCTCCTTGCCCTCGAGGCTCTGCGCGAACCGAGCGGCAAATACACGCTGCGAGGCTTCCTCGAACCCGTACCGGCGACATGAACCACCTCGACGAAATCGAAAACGAGAGCATCTACATCCTGCGCGAGGCGTTTAATCGCATCGACCGGCTCGGCATGTTGTGGTCGTTCGGCAAGGACTCGAACGTTCTTGTCTGGCTGGCCAAGAAGACCTTCTTCGGTCATGTCCCCTTCCCGGTCGTCAATATCGACACCGAAAAGAAAATGCCCGAGATGTATGAGTTCCGCGACCGATACAAGGTCGAATGGAAGCTCGATCTCGTCGTCGGCACCTGCCCGCCGATTGAGCTGATAGACCCGACGCTACCGCCGGCGGCGCGTTCGGCGGCGCGTAAGACCGCGGGCTTGAAGGATCTCATCAAGGTGCATGGTTTCAACGGCCTGATCGCCGGCATTCGCCGCGACGAGGAGGGGACGCGCGCCAAGGAGCGCGTCTTCAGTCCGCGTGGCGAGGGCGGCAAATGGGACTTCCGCGACCAGCCGCCGGAGTTCTGGGACCAGTACAACAACGATTTTGCACCGGGCACGCATGTTCGCGTCCATCCGCTGCTGCATTGGACCGAGCTCGACATCTGGCGCTACATCCAGCGCGAGGGTATACCGATCGTGCCGCTCTATTACGCACGCAATGGGAAGCGCTACCGTTCGCTCGGCGACAAGGACATCACCTTCCCCGTCACCAGCGAGGCGGACACGCTCGAGAAGATCATCGCCGAGCTCGAGAGCACGAAGATCGCCGAGCGCTCGGGACGAGCAATGGATCATGAGGCGGAAGACAGCTTCGAGCGATTGCGCTCGGACGGGTACCTTTAGATGACCGCTCGCCACCCCACCCCACGTTCCAGCCTGAAGATCGTCGTCATTGGCCATGTCGATCATGGCAAATCGACCGTCGTCGGCCGCCTGATCCACGAAACCGGCTCGCTGCCGGAGGGCAAGCTCGCGGCGATCCAGCAAATGTCGGCGCGCCGCGGCATGCCGTTCGAATGGGCCTTCCTGATGGATGCGCTACAGGCCGAGCGCGACCAGGGTATCACCATCGACACGGCACAAATCCGCTTCCGGACCGCTTCGCGCGACTACCTGTTGATCGATGCGCCGGGTCACAAGGAATTTCTTAAGAACATGGTGACCGGCGCGGCGAGTGCCGACGCCGCCATCCTCGTCGTCGACGCCCATGACGGTATCCAGGAACAGACGCGCCGCCACGCCTATCTCCTGCATATTCTCGGCATCCGCAAGCTCGTCGCGCTGGTCAACAAGATGGATCTCGTCGGCTACCAGCAGACGCGCTTCACCACCGTGCGGCGGGATCTTCTTGCCTATCTCGGCAATCTTGGTCTTGTGACCGAAGACATCGCGGTGATCCCAGTTTCGGCGCGCCAGGGAGACGGCATCGCCGCACCGTCGGCGGAAATGCCGTGGTACGACGGCCCGACGACCGTCGCCGCGCTCGATAGCCTGCCGCAGCCCGCCCCAGTCCCCGACCTGCCATTGCGCCTGCCGATCCAGGACATCTACAAGTTCGACCACCGCCGTATCATCGCCGGACGCATCGAGGCCGGACGGCTGCAGGTCGGCGATACGCTTCTGTTCTCG
>Ga0137391_10001612_pt1 | contig 16503 bp, 14 predicted proteins | sample 15con2h24BmetaG_FD_101399 | JGI IMG/M metagenome (GOLD analysis project Ga0137391, IMG submission 101399) | Vadose zone soil microbial communities from Angelo Coast Range Reserve, California, USA - 15con2h2.4B metaG | ecosystem: Environmental > Terrestrial > Soil > Vadose zone > Saprolite...
GAGCCAGGCGGTGACCCAGCGCTGACGAACGGCTATTTCGCCGAGCTCGGCGAGATCACCGCGCGGATGCACCGGCACGCCCGCGAGTGGTCCCGGCCGGCCTGGTTTACCCGGTTCCACTGGGACTACGCCACCGCGTTCGGCCCCGAGGCCCGCTGGGGGAGATGGCAGGACGGCATTGGCGTCGGTCCGTCAGAACGCCAGATACTCGCCCGGCTGGACGAGGTGCTAGAGGCCAGGCTGAAAGCGTTCGGCGCCGGACCGGAACGTTACGGCCTAGTGCACGCGGACACCCGGCTGGCCAACCTGCTCGTGCACGACGGGTCGGTCAGCGTTATCGACTTCGACGACTCCGGGTTCAGCTGGTACCTGTACGATCTGGGCACCTCGGTGAGCTTCTTCGAGCACTCGCCCGAAGTCCCCGCCCTGGTGGACAGCTGGCTGGAGGGCTACCGGAGGGCGGGCCAGCTGTCCGCCGAGGACCAGGCGGAGATCTTGACATTCATCATGTTCCGGCGGCTGCTCCTGGTCGCGTGGATCGGCTCGCACCGGGCCGTGGACATCGCCGCCGAGCTCGGCGCCGGATACACGCAGGGCAGCTGTGACCTTGCGGAGTCGTACCTAAGCAGACAGCGTAGCTAAGCAGACCGGGAGAGGACCTGCCATGTTCACATCGATCGCCGGCCGCGCCGTGGTAGTGACCGGCGGCACCCGCGGGATCGGCAAGGGGATCGCCAGCGTGTTCGCCCGCAACGGCGCGAAGGTGCTGATCACCGGCCGGGACTCGGACACGGCCCGGGCCGCCGCCGAAGAGCTCACCGCCCGGGCCGCCACCGCCGAGCGGCCCGGCGAGGTCTCGTTCGTGCTGGCCGACGTGGCCAGCCGGGAGGACTGCCGGCGGATGGCCGCGGTCGCGCAGGAACGGCTGGGCGGCATCGACGTGCTCTGCGCTAACGCCGGGATCTTCCCCGAGGCCCGGCTTGAGGACCTGACCGAGGAGGATCTGGACCAGGTGTTCGGCACCAACCTGAAGGGCACGGTGCTCGCGGTGCAGGCCTGCCTGCCCGCCCTGGCGGCGTCGGGCCGCGGCCGGGTCGTCCTTACCTCGTCCATCACCGGTCCGATCACCGGCTTCCCCGGCTGGACGCACTACGGCGCGAGCAAGGCCGGCCAGCTCGGCTTCATGCGGACCGCCGCGATCGAGCTGGCGCCCAAGGGCATCACGGTCAACGCGGTACTGCCGGGCAACATCGTCACCGAGGGTCTGGCCGATCTTGGCGAGGATTACGCGAGCGGGATGACCGCCGCGATCCCGATGCGCCGGCTGGGCACGGTCGACGAGATCGGCTACGCGGCCCTGTTCCTGGCCACGGACGAGGCGGCCTACATCACCGGCCAGACGATCGTGGTGGACGGCGGCCAGGTGCTGCCCGAATCGCCCGAGGCCATGGCGGTCATGGAGACGAGTTCCTGATGCCGGCAGGTCCCCCCGGACGGACGCCGGAGGAGGTCAGGCGCGCGCTGGCCGAGCAGATCGGCAGCGGGCGGCTGCGTCCCGGGCAGCGGCTGGGCGCCGAGCGCGCGCTTGCGGCCGAGCTCGGGGTCAGCCGGGCCACGCTGCGCCAGGCGCTCGCGGTGCTCGCCGACGGCGGCGTCGTCCGCCGGGTGCCCGGCCGCGGCGGCGGCACGTTCGTGGCCAAGGGCAAGATCGAGCGGGACCTGTCCCGCATCGTCGGGGTGCCCGCGCTGCTGCGCAGCCAGGGGGTGGTGGCCGGGACCCGGGTGCTCAGCGCGCGGCTGGCTGCGGCCGACGACGTCGCCGCGCAGGCGCTGCGCGTCCGGCCCGGCGAGCTGGTCATCGACCTGGTGCGGATCAGGCTCGCGGACGGCAGCCCGTTCTCGCTCGAGCATGCGAAGTTCCCGGCCCGGCGCTTCCCCGGGCTGCTGGAGCTGCCGCTCGGGGGTTCGGTGTACGAGCTGATCGAGGAGCACTTCGGCACGGAGCCCACCGCGGCGACCGAACGAATCGAGGTGGTCCTGGCCTCGCCGGACGAGGCGGCCATCCTGGACGTGGAGCCGGGAGCGCCGCTGATGGCCATCACCAGGACGACCACCGACCCCGACGGCGAGCCGATCGAGTTCTCCCGCGACCTGTTCCGGGCCGACCGCACCCGGATCGTGGTCCGCACCGAGGGTTCTGGGGTCGACCCATCCCGCGCTGTCCCCGGCCGGGCCCCGGTCGTCGAGCTGCGCGCCCAGGCGGCGGGATGAGCGCCTCCGAAGAGCCCGTCGTCGGCCGGATCAGGTTCATGGATCGGCAGCGCGTGAACCTGGACGGTTTCGCCGTCGAGGACGCCGAACTCGGGCTGACCGCGCTCCGCTCGCCGCACGACCCCAGGCCCAGCCTCGTCGTGAAAGACGGGCGCGTCGTCGAGCTCGACGGGGTGGCCGAGGCCGAATTCGACTCGATCGACACCTACATCGCCCGGCACGGCCTGGACCTGAGCGTCGCGGACGAGGCGATGGCGCTGTCCGACGTGGAGTTCGCCCGGCTGCTGGTCGACCCGGCGGTGCCCAGAGGAGAGATCATCCGGCTGAGCGCCGGGGCCACCCCGGCCAAGCTGGCCCGCGTGCTGGCCCTGCTCCGCCCGCCCGAGCTGGTCATGGCCATGACCAAGCTGCGCGCCCGGCGCACGCCGAGCAACCAGGCCCACGTCACCAACCGGCTCGATGATCCGCTGCTGCTCGCGGCCGACGCGGCGACCGCGGCGGCGTTCGGGTTCCGCGAGATCGAGACCACCGTGCCGGTACTCGGCGACGCGCCGAGCAACGCGGTGGCCTGCCTGATCGGGGCGGCATTCGGCGCCGACGGGGTGCTCATCCAGTGCTCGGTCGAAGAGGCCCTCGAGCTCGAGCTCGGCATGCGCGGCCTGACCTCGTACGCCGAGACCGTCTCGCTGTACGGCACCGAGCAGGTGTTCACCGACGGTGACGACACCCCCTGGTCCAAGGCCTTTCTCACCTCTGCCTACGCCTCCCGCGGCATGAAGATGCGGGTGTCCTCGGGCGCGGGCGCCGAGGTCCTGATGGCGGGCGCGCAGGGCCAGTCGATGCTGTACCTCGAGGCGCGCTGCGTGGCGTTGGCCCGGGCCATCGGCGCCCAGGGCGTGCAGAACGGCGGCATCGACGGGGCTAGCGTCGCCGCCTCGGTGCCGGGCGGGCTGCGCGAGCTGATGTCGGAGAACATCATGGTGATGATGCGCAACCTGGAGTCCTGCTCGGGCAACGACGCCCTGATGAGCGAGTCCGACATGCGCCGCACCTCCCGCACGCTGCCGATCGTGCTGGCCGGCTCGGACTTCGCGTTCAGCGGGTTCGGGTCGATCCAGCGCTACGACAACATGTTCGGCCCGAGCAACTTCAACGCCGAGGACATCGACGATTTCCTGGCCATGCAGCGGGACTGGGGCATCGACGGCGGGCTGCGGACGGTGCCGCCCGCGCGGATCGGGGAGCTGCGGCGCGAGGCCGCCCAGGCCTGCCGCGCCGTCTACGTCCACCTGGGCCTGGCCGACTTTACCGACGAGCACGTGGAGCTGGCCGTGGACGCGGCCGGTTCTAAGGACCTGGGGGAGACCGACACCCTCGCCGTCCTCGGCGCGGCTCATGCCATCCGCCAGCGCGGGCTGACGGTGGTGGACATCGTGGCCGCCCTGGACGAATGCGGCTATTTTCATGAGGCCGAACGGACCATGGCTTTCGCCCGGGCGCGGCTGTCGGGCGACTACCTGCAGACGTCCGCCATCTTCGACGAGCACCTGCAGGTGCTCTCGCTCGTCACCGACCCGAACGACTACGCGGGCCCCGGCACCGGATACGAGCCTTCCCCCGGGCGGCAGCGCGAGATCGACGCGATCCGCCAGGCGCGCGGGGTGTCTGATTTGCGGGCGTCGCAGGCACGTTTTGCGGTGCCTTTGCTCGCTCCGGTGGGCCCGGCCCGGCCCGGGCAGGGCCCGCGCGATGTCGTGATCGGCGTCTCGCCGGCCGTCGGCCGGGACGTGTGGCGGTGCCTGTCGGGCCTCGCCGTGACGGACGTGCTGCGCGAGATGCTGGCGGGCCTGGAGGAGGAGGGCTGCGCCGGCCGCGTCGTCCGGTTCAACGACAGCGTAGACCTGGGCCGGATCGGCCTGGCCGCGGCCCGGCTGGCCGGATCGGGGATCGGCATCGGGCTGCAGGGCAAGGGCACCGCGCTGATCCACCGCCGTGACCTGGCCCCGCTGGCGAACCTGGAGCTGTACTCGGTCGCGCCTTCGGTCACGCCCGAGCTGTACCGGCTGCTTGGCGCCAACGCCGCGCGGCACGCCAAGGGCGGCACGCCCGACCCGGCCAGGAACCCGTACTCCGACGAGGCCATCGAGGCCCGCTACCACACCACGGTGATCGCGCTGATGGAACTGGAGCGCCGCCGCATGATTCCCGGGGCTCTGCCCGAAGAACTCTCCCTGGAGGGACTGACTTGACATCCTCCGCCGCCCTGAAGGACGGGGATTCCAGCCGCGACCTGCGGTCGCGCTATTGGTTCGCGGTTCACGGGCCCGGTATCCCGGAAGCCTCCCCGCGCAGCGACGGCGTGCCCCGCCGCGGTACTGCACATGTCCGGTCGGCTATCACGGACGCCCTGAGAGTGCGGCACGATGTCCCATCGAGCCGCATAGAACCGGCACAATGCTCCATCGTGCTGGTTGGCTGACCTGGCTGGCGGTGGACGGACGTGGCTAACGTGACTAATAAGACTGATGGGGCTGACATCCGGGCGCTGTCGGGCAAGCCGGTCGAGAACCTGACCGTGGAGGCGGTGCGGGCGGGCGAGATTGGCGTGGCGGACCTACGGATTCACCCGGACACACTGGAACGGCAGGCGGTGGTCGCCGAGGAGCACGGTAACCCGCAGCTGGCGGAGAACATGCGCCGCGCCGCCGAGCTGACCAGGCTGCCCGACGCGGAGGTCCTTTCCGTCTACGAGGCCCTGCGGCCGGGCCGGTCCACTCCGGCGCAGTTGACCGAGCTCGCCGCGTCGCTCGCCGCTCGGGGCCTGCCGCGCTGCGCGGCCCTGGTGACCGAGGCGGCGGAGGTCTACGCCCGCCGGGGCCTGTCTGGGTGACCTGAGCTCCTGAAGGGAGGTCAGCCGAGTGACGGTGATCGCCGGGGTAGACGTCGGCAACGCCACGACCGAAGTCGTCCTGGTGTCCGGCGGAAAGATCCTCGGCGCGGCCCGGGTACCGACCCGCGGCCGCAAGGGCTCGGCCGACTCGCTGCGCGGCGCGGCAGCACTGGTCCGCCGAGTGGAACGCCAGACCGGGTGCACGGCCGATGAGGCCAGGATCGCGCCACTACGCGCGGTCGACACCTCGGTGGTGACCGTGCCAGACACGGCCCCGCCCAGTGGACGGCTGCGCGTGCTGGCCGCGGGCGTGCCCACCCCTGGCGGCACTGGAGCCTGCGTCGGGCCGCCCCTGATCCTTTCCTTCGCAGCTGACTTCGAGCCCTCCGCAGCCGACCCGGAGCCGTCCAACTCGGTACTTGTAGCCGTGGTCCCTTCCGGCCTGCGCTATGACGAGGCTGCCGCAAGGTTGCGGGCCCTCCTGGCGGCCGGGACGCGGATCGGCGCCGTCCTGGTGGCCAGCGACGAGGGCGTGCTGGTGGCCAACCGGCTGCCCGCCGAACTGCCGGTGATCGATCAGGTTGACGCCGCCGCGGCGGCTGCGTGCCAGCTGCTGGCGGTCGAGGCGCGCCCGCCCGGGCACACGCTGAGCCTGCTGGCCGACCCGGTGGCGCTCGGCGCTCGCCTCGGCCTGAGCGATCAGGAAGCAGGCGACGCCGCGACCGTATGCCGGGCGCTGGCGGACCACGCCAACGCCGTGGTGGGCCTGCTGCCCGCCGCCCCGTCTCCGCCGGTAGCCCTGGGCTTGGCCGAGCCGTGGGTGATGACGGCGGATGGTGCCCGTCTCCCGTTGAGGACCGCGGCCGCGCGGCTGGCCGGCTGGCCGGTCGGCACGGTGCGGGCGTTCGGGACCGGTCCCATTGGTGGCGATGTCGATGACCTGTTCGCGGTGGACCTGGCCGCCGCGGCCGAAGCGGCCACCGCGCGGCAGGGCAGCACCGGCCGGGCGGTCCTCGTCGCTTCCCTGAGCCGCGCCCATCAGGCGACTCCAGAAGCCGGCCTTCTCGAAGACCTGCTGGCCGTGCCCGTGCGGAGCCCGGTCACCGAGCCGGCCGCGGCCCGGCTCGGCGCCCTCACCACGCCCGGGGCCCGCGATAACGCGGTTGTGGTCGACCTGGGAGCCGGCACGATTGACGTGATTGGGGGCGACGTGAGTAGCCCGGCCGCGAGCGCTGCAGCCGCCGGCGTGACCGGCCCTGGTGCGAGCGTCGTAGCCGCGGGGGCCGGCGAACTGCTCACCGCCGCGGTGGCGGAGATGCTCGGCATTCCGCGCGCGACCGCCGACTGGGTCAAGCGCGGCCCGTGCGTCCGCGTGGAAGGCGGCCAGCGGTTCGAGGCGGAGGACGGCACCCGCGGTTTCCTGGCGGCCAGCGCGCCCGTCTCGGCGGCCGGCATGCTCGCGGTGGACGGCCCGGGCGGCTTGCTGCCGTTCGACCGTCACCACGGGCCGGGCGAATGGCGCGCGATCCGGCTGCGGCTCAAGAGCGCCGTGCTGGCCAGTAATTTCCGGCGTGCGGTGCGGACCCTCGGGCAGGAACCCGGTCAGGTCCTCGTGGTGGGCGGGCCGGCCGGCGACGAGGAACTGCTCGGCGTGATCGCGCGTTCGCTGCCGGACGGAGTGGCCGCCGGCCGCGGCAACGTCGGCGGCACCTGCCCGGGCGAGCCGCTCGGCCACCGCTACGCGGTCGCGCTCGGCCTGGCCCTGACCAGCTAGGCAGGCTGTGAGTTAGCTGGGTTCGGGGCTCAGGAACCGATGAAGATCGGCTCTGGGTTCCCACACTCGGAGCACAGCGCGTTCCCATCGCGGATACCTACCGTGACCTCATGCTATGGCGAAGCGCTACGCGCGGATCTGTGCTGGCGGCGGCATGCGCAAGCCTGCTGGCCACCGGGGCGCCCGCAGCGTGTACCTCCTCCCCTTCCGTGACCTCGGCCAGCCGGGCGAGCGGCGGCCCGAGCGGCACGTATCTCGTTCCGGCGGGCATCCACAAGATCAAGCACGTGATCATCGTGATGCAGGAGAACCGGTCGTTCGACTCCTACTTCGGCACCTATCCCGGGGCAGCCGGCATCCCGGTGGCCAACGGGATGCCGACGGTCTGCGTGCCGAACCCCGGCGGCGGCTGCACCCGTCCCTATCACGCCACCGCGGATGTCAACGGGGGCGGACCCCACGGTGAGGTCAATGCCGTCGCGGACGTCAACGGCGGCAAGATGGACGGGTTCATCAGGCAACGCGATAAGGCCAAGTCGACGTGCAGCAATCCCAACGACCCGGCGTGCCGCAATGGCAGCACGCCCGATATGGTCGGGTACCACACCGGCGCGGAGATCCCCAACTACTGGACCTACGCGAAGGACCGGGGTGCAGCCCGACTGTGGCGCCGACTCAGCCGAGACGTGCGCGCCGGTCAGGCAGAGCGCCAAGACCCCGGGTATCTGGAATCCCCTGCCGCTCTTCGGCGACGTTCAGGCCGACCACCAGGTGGCCAACATCCAGGACCTGAACCGCTACTACGCTGCGGCCAACGCGGGCACGCTCCCGTCCGTCAGCTGGATCACCCCCTCCGGGCCGGACAGCGAGCATCCGCCCGCCAGCGTCCACCAGGGCCAGGCCTACGTCACGTCGATCATCAATGCCACGATGAAGAGCCCCGACTGGAACTCGACCGCTATCTTCCTGACCTGGGACGACTGGGGCGGCTTCTATGATCACGTCGTGCCGCCCGCCGTCGATCAGGCCGGCTACGGCCTGCGCGTCCCCGGCTTGGTGATCTCTCCCTACGCCAGGCGCGGCTACATCGACCACCAGACGCTCAGCAGCGACGCCTACCTGAAGTTCATCGAGGACGACTTCCTCGGCGGCAACCGCCTCGACCCCAAGACCGATGGCCGTCCCGATTCGCGCCCCGACGTCCGCGAGAACGCTCCCATCCTCGGCCACCTCGACCAGGAGTTCGACTTCAGCCAGGTTCCCCGCTCTCCGGTCCTGCTGGCCACGAACCCGCCGACGGACTCGCCGAGCATTCCGGCCTACTTCCGCGGCCAACCGCCCTGCGTAGGCTGCACCACCCGCCCCCGGCCCGTCCAAGGCCAGGAAAGCCAGGAAACCGGGCCGCGCGGGCGTAGCATGATGCCCGTATGAGCGGACGCGGGGGAGTGCACAACCCTTTCGACAGCGATCAGGCGGCGCGGCGCTACGCGCGTGCCCGGCCTTACTACCACCGTTCGGCCCTGGACCTCGCGGCGGGACAGCGCGAGATCGGGCATGCCCGGCTCGCGGTCGACGTGGGCTGTGGCACCGGTCTGTCCGCGCTGGCGGTCAGTGAACTGGCGGATCGGGTCATCGCCATCGATGCCTCCGCCGCGATGCTCAGGGCCGCTCAGCGGCATTCGGCCATCCGCTATCTCGTCGCGGGCGCGGAACAGATCCCGGTAGGCGACGGGGCCGCCGATCTGGCCACGGTCGGCGGCGCGTTCCATTGGTTCGACCAGGCCTCCGCCCTCGCCGAACTCGCCCGTATCCTCCATGACGGCGCCACCCTGGTCGTCTACAGCGATTTCTTCCACGGCAGGCTCGACGGCCGGCCTGCGTTCGCGGCCTGGCTGATCGAGTCCTACCTGCCGCGATATCCATCTCCGATACGCCACGCGCAATTTGACCCCGACGCCGCGGCGCGCGCGGGATTCGGCCGCGTCAGCTTCTGCGAAAGCGAATACCAGGTTCCCCTCACCCGGGCCGAGATGGCGGACTACCTGCTTAGCCAGAGCAACGCCGCCGCCGCGATCGCGTCCGGAGTCATCAGCGGCCAGGCCCTCAGGACCCAGATCATCGACGAGACCGCCGCGTTCTTCCGGGACGACGAACGAGCCGTATTCGGCGTCCGGGTCTGGACCGCCGTCCGCCGGCGCTAAGCCTGCGGCCACTCCTTCGCGACCAGGGTCAGGACGTCGTAGGTGGCCACCGGCTTGTTGTCCTGGTTGGTCACCTCGGCGTCCCAGCGCACCTCGCCGTGCCCGGCGTCCTCGCGCGGGGTGATCTGCTTGCAGGTGAGCGTCACCGTCAGCTCATCACCCGGGTAGACCGGCGTCAGGAAGCGCAGGTTGTCCAGGCCGTAGTTGGCCAGCACCGGCCCGGGATCGGGCTGGACAAACAGCCCGGCTGCGAAGGAGACGATGAGGTAGCCGTGGGCCACCCGGCCGTCGAAGAACGGGTTGGCCCGGGCGGCCTCCTCGTCCATGTGCGCATAGAAGGTGTCGCCGGTGAACTCGGCGAAGTGCTCGATGTCCGCCAGCGTGACCTGGCGCGGGCCGGCCACCACGGTGTCGCCGATCCGCAGTTCGGCGAGCGACTTGCGGAAGGGATGACCGTCGTCGGTGTTCCGTTCGGTGCCCGGGATCCAGCGGCGGGTCACGGCGGACAGCACCCGCGGGCTGGCCTGCACCGCCGTGCGCTGCATGTGGTGCAGCACACCGCGGATGCCGCCCATCTCCTCGCCGCCGCCGGCCCGCCCGGGGCCGCCGTGCACCAGCGTGGGCAGCGGCGATCCGTGCCCGGTGGACTCGGCTCCGTCCTCGCGGTCCAGGACGAGCAGCCGGCCGTGCCACGGCGCCAAGCCGAGGACCACGTCACGGGCGAAAGCCGTGTCGGCCGTGACGATCGACCCGGCCAGGCTGCCCCGGCCGCGCGCCGCGAGCTCGATCACCTCGGCTTTGCCGTGATAGCCGATGATCGTGCTGACCGGCCCGAACGCCTCCACCTGATGAGGTTCATCGCGCCCGGCGTCGTCGGCCTGCAGCAGCAGCGGCGCCATGAACGCGCCGCGTTCGGCGCTGGCCCCCACGACGTCTACGTGGTCCGGGTCACCGGACACGATCCGTCCCGCCGACAGCAGGGCCTTGACCGAACGGCGCACCTCCTCGCGGTGCTCCAGGCCGGCCAGCGCGCCCATCCGCACGCTTTCCTCCGCCGGGTTGCCCACCACAACCTTGGCCAGCCGGTCGCGCGCCGCCTCCGCCACCTGGTCGGCCAGCGCGGCCGGGACCAGAGCCCGCCGGATCGCGGTGCACTTCTGGCCCGCCTTGACCGTCATCTCGGTGACCAGCTGGCGGACGTACAGGTCGAACTCCGGCGTGTCCGGCCCGGCCTCGGGGCCGAGGACGGAGCAGTTCAGCGAGTCCGCCTCGGCGTTGAACCGTATCGACCGCCCCACGATGGCCGGATGGGCCCGCAGCTGCCTGGCGGTGGCGGCCGACCCGGTGAACGACACCAGGTCCTGCTCTCCGAGATGATCGAACAGGTCGCCCACGCTGCCGCAGACCAGCTGAATCGAGCCTTCCGGCAGCAGCCCGGAGTCCACCATCAGCTCCACCAGCCGGGCCGTCAGGTACGCGGTCTGGGTGGCCGGCTTCACCAGGCTGGGCACGCCGGCGATGAACGCGGGGGCGAATTTCTCCAGCGGACCCCACACCGGGAAGTTGAACGCGTTGATTTGCACCGCGACCCCGTGCAGCGGGGTCAGGATGTGCTGGCCGACGAACGTCCCGCCCTTGCCGAGCGGCTCGACCGCGCCCTCAGCCAGAACCGTGTCGTTCGGCAGCTCGCGCCGGGCCTTGCTGGCGTAGCTGAGCAGCACGCCGATGCCGCCGTCGACGTCGAACTTGGAGTCGCCGAGGGTCGCCCCGGTTCGCGCGGACAGGGCATAAAGCTCCTGGCGGTGCTCGCGCAGCAGCAGCCCCAGCGACTTGAGCAGCGCGGCCCGCTGGTGAAAGGTCAGCTCGCGCAGCGCCGGGCCGCCGGCCGACCTGCCATAGGCCAGCGCCGCGCCCATGTCGATGCCAGCCGAGGACACCCGGGCGACTTCCTCGCCCGTCACCGCGTCAAGTACCGGCCGCCCTTCGTCTGCCGGAGCGGTCCATGCCCCGCTCACATAGCTACGCAGCGCCGTCATCATCAGCTCCTGTCTGCCGGGTCACTCGATACGCTATCTCCCCGGTGCGCGTCTGGCCCACCGCGCCGGTCAGGCGGGGCTCGGCCGTCAACGACGACCCAGCAAGTCTCGCGGGTAAAGTAACTATTCGGCCCGTTAGCGATGGATGCCACCTTGATGGGCCTAGGGCGGCGGGAACTGAGGCTCCGGAGTGCCCGGTGATGCAGCCGACGAGGCCCTCAGCATGGTGGCGGCGGTCCGGCACGATCCGGCCCAGCGCCTGAGGCTCGCGAGCAGGTTTTACGACGACAGGCCTGGTCGTTTCTCTATCCGGGCTTACCGGCGGGCTGAGCTGGCATTCATGCGATGGCAGGTCAGCCGGGGCGTGCTTGCGCCGCCAGACTCCGGGCAGCCCGGCAGCCAGTGGTGGCGCTCGGTCAACGAAGGCCTGCTGCGCGACGCGTGGGAAGCGGACCGCATACTGGCCGGCAAGCCAGGGTCCGTGAGCAGGCCGGCCGTTTCGCGGTGGGTTGACTTTCTCCGCGAGCCCTCCGCTCAAGCGTGGTACCGAGCGCATAACTCCAGTGTCGTCGCGGGATACCTCGAGCACCGTCATCTCAGCGCCGCCGAACTCCCGGTCGAGCGCTTCTTCATGGACGTCGCCCTCGGCCGCGTGCTCTACGCGCACGCCCTGGTCGCCCGGCCGCGGATAGCACTCGGCCGGCTATGGCCCGTCGGCCGCTTGCTCGGTGATCCGCGCTGGCGGAGCGCCGACCTTTTCCTTTCCCTGCGCAACATCTTGCCGGTCCGGTATCCGCTGACCGCAATCAGCATCAGCGAAATCCTCGCGGCGGAGAACTACGCCGGCCGTCTCGTCGACTACGGCGTGATCGTGCCCCGGCTGCAGGCGCTGTATGCGTTTGCGGCGGCGGACCTCGACGAGCCGCGGCTGCTCGATCTCATTCAGGACGGCTTTCCTGTCTACGCCTGGACTTACGAGGAGCGGGACGCGTGGACGACCGCCCGGGCCAGCAAAGCCAGATCCATATTGTCCTGGCTAACCTCATCATGACGGGTCAAAGACCGCGCCATCATCGGCAAGATGATCCTGGTGCCGTGACCGTGATTCCGGGCTTCAGTGCTTGAAGGCCTGGCGCTTGTGCTGGATCTCCGGTGGCGGCTGCGTCTGCGGATGATGCTCCAGGGTCCGCACCTGCAGACGCAGGTCGCTGAGCAGCAGGTCGGCCAGGTCCATGCTGAAGCCGTTCCTGACCACGATCCGCATCACCGCGGTGTCCGTCATGTCATCGGGGAAGGTATACGCCGGCACCTGCCAGCCGCGCATCCGCAGCCGTTCCGACAGGTCGAATACCGAGTAACCGGTGATGTCGTCGCGCAGCTTGAAGGCGAAAACCGGAAGGTCCCTGCCCTCGGAGAGCAGCTCGAATGGGCCCATCTTCGCGATCTCGCCGGACAGGCGGAGCGCGACGTCCTGGCAGGCCTGGTGCACCCGCATGTAACCTTCGTGGCCGAGCCTGATGAAGTTGTAGTACTGGGCGGCGACCTGCGCGCCGGGCCGGGAGAAGTTGAGCGCGAACGTCGGCATCTCGCCGCCCAGGTAATTGACCCGGAAGATGAGATCCTCGGGCAGTGCGTCCGGGGTCCGCCACATGACCCAGCCCACCCCGGGATACACCAGGCCGTACTTGTGCCCCGATGCGTTGATGGACGCCACCCGGGGAACCCGGAAGTCCCACTCCAGGTCCGGCTGCAGGAACGGCGCGACGAACCCGCCCGACGCTCCGTCGACGTGCACCGGGACGTCATGGCCTCGCTCGGCTTGCAGCCGGTCAAGGGCCTGGCTGATCTCGAGGACGGGTTCGTAGCTGCCGTCCATGGTGGAGCCCAGGATGGCCACTACGCCGATGGTGTTCTCATCGCACTTCGCCGCGGCTTCGGCGCCGCGCAGGTGCAGCCGCCCCGGCACCATCGGCACGTACCGCGGCTCGACCTGCCAGTAGCGGCAGAACTTCTCCCAGCACACCTGGACGTTGGAACCCATCACCAGGTTTGGCTTGGTCGCGTCCAGTCCCGCCGCCTGCCGCCGGGCCCGCCACCGCCACAGCAAGGCCATCCCGCCGAGCATGCAACCCTCGCTCGATCCGGTCGTGGAGCAGCCGGTGGCTGCGCTTCCGGCGGGCGCATTCCACAGGCTGCCGAGGATGTTCACGCAGCGCCGCTCGAGCTCGGCGGTCTGCGGATACTCATCCTTGTCGATCATGTTCTTGGCGGCGCACTCGGACATCAGCAGTTCGGCCTCCGGCTCCATCCAGGTGGTGACGAACGTGGCCAGGTTGAGCCGGGCGTTGCCGTCAAGGATGAGCTCGTCGCGCACCACCTGCAGCGCGGTGCGCGGCAGCATGCCGTGCGCGGGCAGCCGGTACCGCGGGATCTCGCTGGTCAGCTCGCGGACGTAGACCGGGTTGACGTCGAGTTCGTCGTCCTGAATGGACTCGTCCACCTGGGTGTGCAGCGGCATGAACCCGTCTCCCTGGTTGTCTGGGCCGTCCGGGTGTCCGGCCAGCGTGACTGCGCCTTCCACTGGCCAGGCTAGCCTGCCCCAGGCATTCGCCGCCGCACTAGGGAGCGGCCTGGGGATCAGCCGAACGGTGGATGCCACGGGTCCGGATGGCCGGCCGGCCACTCGGCCAGCGAGCGCGGCAAAGATGGCCGCGCAGGCGATCCGCTACCCGGGGCCGGCGGGCGAAGCTGGCTATGGCGCCGGCGAGGCGCCGAGCTAAGGAGGAGCATGATGACGGCAGTCGTCGAGGTGACCGGGCTCACCAAGCGTTACAGGGGCCGGGCCGTGGTGGACGAGATCTCATTCCACGTCGACCAGGGGGAGATCTTCGGCATCCTCGGCCCGAACGGCGCGGGCAAGACCACCGCGGTCGAGTGCATAGAGGGCCTGCGGCGGCGCGACTCCGGGCAGGTGCGGATCCTCGGGCTCGACCCGCGGACCGACGGCCACCGGCTGCACCAGCGGATCGGCGTGCAGCTGCAGGAGACCCAGCTGCCGGAGCTGCTCGATCAGCGGCACCGGGGACTTCGCCAGCGCGGCACCGCCGAACTGGCCCGCAGGCGGGTCGTCGTGGCCGATCTGTGGATCGAGGGACGCAGCCTGGACAGCGCCTACGTCGCGCTGACCGGCCGCACCATGGATACCTGAGGGAGGCAAACAATCATGAGCGGCTTCAGCAAGCTCGCCTTGGTCGAGACCAAGCTGTTCCTGCGCGAGAAGGTAGCGACCCTGGCGGTGTTCGGGCTGCCGGTGGCGCTCGTGATCGGGTTCGGCCTGATCCCCGGGTTCGGCCAGCCGCAGACAAGCCTGTCCGATCAGATCGGCACCGAATACATCGCGGCGATCGGCGTCGCGATCGTGCTGGCGACCCTCGGCCTGAACGGGGTGCCGATGGTCATAGCCCAGTACCGGGAGCGAGGCATCCTGCGCCGTCTGGGCGTCACGCCGGTGCGCCCGCTGACCCTGCTCGCCGCCAAGCTGGCGGTGTGGGCGGCGTCGGCGATCCTGTTGGTGGCGCTCGTCATCGCGGTGGTACGGATCGCCTTCCACGTGCCGGTGCCGGCCGCGCCCGGCTGGTTCGCTCTCTCGGTCCTCCTCGGCATCGGCTCGCTGTTCGCGCTCGGCATGCTCGCGGCGGCCGCGGCACCGACCGCCAGGAGCGCGGCCGGGCTCGGCTGGGTGCTGTTCTTCCCGAACATGTTCCTGGCCGGCGTCTACTTCCCGAGCGAGGTCATGTCACCGACGATGCGCCAGCTAGGAAACTTCACGCCCCTCGGCTCGGCGCTGCACGCGGTGCGGGACAGCTGGATGGGCCTGGATCCGCGGCCGGAATACCTGGGCATAATGGCAGCGTATGCCGGGCCCAGCTCCTCACCCAGGCCAGGGAGGCGGGGGCGGGGGACGAGCGGCAGCGAATGGCGCGGGAGATCCACGACACTCTCGCCCAGGGCCTGACCGGGATCATCACCCAGCTCGAGGCCGCCCAGCAGACCGGCAACGACGCCGAACGCGAGCGGCGGATCGGCAACGCCAAGCGGCTCGCCCGCGACAGCCTGGCCGAGGCGCGCCGCTCGGTCCAGGCGCTGCGGCCGCAGGCGCTGGAGAACAGCAGGCTCCCGGACGCGCTGGCCGGCGAGGTGGCCCGCTGGTCGGCCACCAGCGGCGTGGCCGCCGAGGTCGAGACCACTGGCGACGCGCGTGCGCTGCACCCCGAGGTCGAGGTGACGCTGCTGCGCGTCGCGCAGGAGGCGCTCGCCAACGTGGCCAAGCACGCCGGCGCCTCGCGCGCCGGGGTCACGCTCTCCTACATGGAGGACGTGGTGAGCCTCGACGTGCGGGACGACGGCGCCGGATTCAACCCATCAGCCCCGTCCCACGAGAGCAGGGCCAACGGGAGCAGCGCCAACGGGAGCCCGGCCGGCAGCGGCTTCGGCCTGATCGCCATGCGGCAGCGCGTGGACCGGCTGGCCGGGCAGCTGGAAATCGAGTCAGAACCCGGAGCGGGCACGGCCGTGTCGGCCAGCCTGCCCGCGATCCCCCTGGGAGAGTCCACGTGACGCAGATCATCCGGCTGCTGATCGCCGATGACCACCCGGTCGTCCGCGACGGACTGCGCGGCATCTTCGAGGCGAGCGGCGAGTTCGAGGTGGCCGGGGAGGCCGCCAACGGGCGCGAGGCGGTCGACCGGGCGGCGGCCCTGCGTCCCGACGTGGTGCTGATGGACCTGCGCATGCCGGTGCTGGACGGGGTCAGCGCGATCAGGCTGCTCGCAGAAAAAGGCGTCAGCGCGCGGGTACTCGTGCTCACCATCTTCGACACCGACACCGACGCGGTGCCCGCGATCGAGGCCGGCGCCACCGGCTACCTGCTGAAGGACTGCGGCTGCGGCGGCTTCTTGTTCCGCTTCCCCTTGCCCGTGCCGTCCGGGCCCGGCTGGTCCTGCCCGGCTCCGGCTTCCGCGGCGGCCCTGGCCTTCGCGGCCTTGCGGGCGGCGGCCAGCCGTTCCCGGCAGCGCCGCACCGGCCCGGCCTGCTCCGGCGCAGCGGGCCGGCCGCCACGCACGCCGCGCCCGGCGGAGGCCGCGACCCGCTGGTCGTAGGCGTCGCACTGGGCCTGCTGCGCGGCGGCCGCCTGCTCCAGCGCGATCTCCGCGACCGTGACCGCCGCCTCCTGCGGTATCCGGCCCGGCGGCCAGGTTGGACGTCCAGGGCACGGTGAAGTCGGTCAGGTGGTGCAGCACCATGTCGATCTTGTCCAGGAAGCGCTGTGCC
>Ga0137391_10001613_pt1 | contig 16499 bp, 9 predicted proteins | sample 15con2h24BmetaG_FD_101399 | JGI IMG/M metagenome (GOLD analysis project Ga0137391, IMG submission 101399) | Vadose zone soil microbial communities from Angelo Coast Range Reserve, California, USA - 15con2h2.4B metaG | ecosystem: Environmental > Terrestrial > Soil > Vadose zone > Saprolite...
CACCCATGGGAGCGCCCACACTGTTTCATGGCTGAGTGCTGAGTGCTGAATGCTGAGTGCTAACGCAGCCCGCTACAGGCTCATGACTTCGCGCAGCTTTCTCGCCTGGCGGCGCGAGATTCCGATCTTCAATCCGCCGGTGAGGGTGGCCACCAGGCCGCCTTCCGGCTGGGGTTCGAGCGACTGGATGTCGCGAAGGTTGACGATATGCGAACGGCTGGCGCGAAAGAAGATCGCGGGATCGAGCGTGGCCTCCAGAGCGTTGAGCGACTTGTAGACCAGCGGATGGTTGTCCGCAAAGTACACGCGGGTGTAGTTGCCTTCGGATTCGAGCACGCGTATCTCTTCGATGGCAACGATCCAGCAGCGCTCGCCTTCCCGCACAAAGACACGTTGTTTGCGCGCGCCGCCGGCCTCGCGGGGCTGGATCAGCCTGCGGGCCTTATCGAGCGCGGCCTCGAGACGGTCGGCCGCGATAGGTTTGAGCAGATAATCGAGCGCGCTGACCTCGAAGGCCCGCACGGCGTATTCCTGGTAGGCGGTGGTAAAGATGACCGCCGGCAGGTCGTCCGGATTTTCCAGATTTTCCAGGAGTTCGATACCGCTCTGACCGGGCATTTCCACGTCGAGAAAGATCACATCGGGATGAAGCCGTCTGATCTGGGCGAGGGCTTCGTCGGCATTGGCCGCTTCGCCGACCACGGTGACATCCTGATGTTCTTCAAGCAGGCGACGCAGGCCGGCCCGGGCGAGGCGCTCGTCGTCCACCAGCAGCGCCTTCACTGGCCGGCTCCGGCGCGCGTCACCGGAATCGTTCCCAGCGCGCGGACTTTTCCGGGGCCGGCGGGTTCCAGCGTGATCTTGGCCCGATCGCCGTACAGGAGTTGCAGGCGCGCCCGGGCGTTGCGCAGGCCAATGCCTTCCCCGGTCGGCTGCTCGGCGAGATCGCCGCTGTTGACGACCTCCAATTCGAGTTGAGAATCGCGGACTCGCACCTGGATCGAAATTTCTCCTCCCTGCGGAAGGCGGGCGATGCCGTGTTTCAGGGCGTTCTCGACCAGAGTCTGCAGCAGCATGGGCGGAACCTGAATATTATTGACTTCCGAATCGATGTCCCATCGGACCTGCAATCGTTCTTCGAAGCGAATCGCTTCCAGCGCCAGATAATCTTTGACGGCCTGCGCTTCCTCCTGCATCGATACCTGCTCGGTCTGGCCCGACTGCAAAGAATACCGCAGCAGGCCTGAGAGCTGAGTCACCATGGTCTGGGCACGCCCCGGATCTTCGACAATCAGTTCGCGCAGGCTGTTCAGACAGTTAAACAGAAAATGCGGGTTAAGCTGCGCGCGCAGGCCGCGCAACTGCGCTTCCTGGGCCACCAGTTCCAGCAGCAGAGTCTGAACCTCGGCGAGCCGCCGCCGCCGAAACCCGTGGATCGCCAGATACAACGCCATCCAGAAGGTCAGCAGGAAAAAAAAGTTCACCCAGGGGAGGATCAGGTTTTGGGGCCGCAATATCTCCCTCGCGGGGTGCGTATGGACGATCAGGCCGGCAACCATAAGATTGATTCCGGCCAGCATTGCCGCCCCGGTGACAACGGACCCGGCCAGCCTCGGCCAAGCCTGGCGTAAAGGCATTTCCATCCATCGCCGGCGGCGCATGTGCAGACGAATGAAATGGGTAACGACAATTCCGCCCAGGCACAGCAATGCGACTGCCGTGACATACCGGATCATGGGCGGACGTTCGGCGGGCTTTGCGAAATTCAGGCCCAGCACCTGGAACAGCATAAACGCCGACCAGCCCGTCACCTGGCAGGCCCAGTATGCCTTGTTCATGGGCGGGATATTCTCCGCGGAAGATTGGTCAGTGATGGGCATGGCCGGAAACGCCAAGTTTATACGATCGGATGGTTCTGGCAAGGGGCGGATTCAGACTGAAGGCTGCCGCATGCCATCCTATACGCGAAACTTCTGCCGCTGTAGAATTGACCATCCATACCGAAGCGCCCGACGATATGAGGAGAACACAGACGTGAAATCGCTCACCAGAGCACGAGGGCAGGGCGCGCCGAACAAAGCATCCGCTTCCGCGTCGCATCTGCAAAGGCGTGCGCCTGGGCCCGCTCATATCCCCGTGCCGGAAAGTTACTGCTCCGTCGAGAACCCGATTCCGCTGCGCCCATGCCGGCCTATGACCGGCGAAACCGAGGCGAAGTCCCGCGCGTCTGATGGAACGCTCGATTTCAGCTTTGTTCCTGCGCATCCTCAGGGCGTAATCCGGCCCAGGATGGTGATCCAGCCTAAACTGACGATCCATACAGAGGGCGACGCTTATGAGCAGGAAGCCGATCTGATCGCCGATCGGGTCATGCGCATGCCCGCGAGGCGCGCCGAACCCGCACACGTGCAAATGAAAGCAGAGTCACCGGGCGGCGCCGGCTTTGGCGTGGTTCCGCCGATCGTTCATGAGGTGTTGCAGGGTTCCGGTCAGCCGCTGGATGAGGATACACGAGCATTCGCAGATCCGCGTTTTGGACAGGACTTCAGCCGGGTAAGAGTGCACACAGACACAAAGGCGGCCGATTCGGCAAGGGCGATTCACGCTCAGGCATACACGGCCGGAAACGACGTGGTATTCGGGCCGGGGCAATTCGCGCCGCACACCGGCGCGGGCAGGAAGCTGCTGGTCCACGAACTGGCACACGTGGTTCAGCAGGGCGGTTTCTCAAATCCCGCTCATGTGCAACGTCAGCCGGCGCCCACCAAAAAGAAAGACGAAGAGACAAAGAAGCGGGACTCGGTCAGACTGCATAACGAACAGCAGAAGCACGTTGCCGATCTGCTGGCTAAGGCGCGCAGTACGAAAACCAGCGCGGCACTGGATCCGCTGGCCGCCGGCAATATCTACCGTAACGTGATAGGTCTGCTGGATAGCGGCAGGCTGACGCTCAGGATTCTTACTCCGACACACTACTCGAATACAGCCAACCCCGCTTACTTTGACTCCCGGGTGGCATACCCAACGGTCGGCGGGGATTACATCATTCCCGACGGAAAGACTCAGGGTGGTGGCCCGGGGATTGACAGACCGATCCCGGGTGAGTCGGGAGCAACGCAGAAAGTGCTGCCACAGCCTGTTTTGCAACCCATGCCTCCTAAGGTGGAAACGCCTCCGGGCGGATCCGCACCTGCGCAAGGCGAACAACCCGCTCCGGCAACGCCGGCAGCTTCCAACCCCGCCCCGCCCCAGGTACAGTGGTCGACGGCCGATGTCAGAGTTACCTGTCAACAGTTCCGGTCACAGAAGATGAGTTACGAGGGACCCTGGTGCACGAAGGCGAGCATGTTGCGGACGGGTCACATCTGCGCGCGGCCTCATTGAAAGATCCCGCCGCCATGCTGGAGGAATACAAGACCGAGTGCCGGGCGCACTGGGTGCAACCCGGGGTGACGATCTTCTCAGACGATCCCATCCGTGCGTCGCAAAAAGACGTAGTCATTCCTCCGGACCGGAACTGCGTCGCCTGTCCCGCACCCCCTGCCGGCGGCCCGATGCAGCCGATAAGGACCGCGCAGACCCATTTGAAAAACAAGAAACAGGAAGAAATTTTCTGGATTTTACTTTCCGTCTATAAGGACCAGCAGTTCGATTGCTTTTACGTGTGTGACCAGAATTTCAGGAAAGAAGCGGACAACTACGACCATCCGGCGGGCGAGAATGTGATTGCTTCCGCAAGAATCACCGACCTCGAAATCTCACTGAGGAAATTGAAGCCGGACATGACCCGCGATCAGGTCATAAAAACAGATCTTCTCACCATGGCGGAAAATCTGGACGACCTCGACTGGGCGTTCCTGCAAAACAACCTGTCCGGGCCGTTTTGGAGTCTGCTCGGAAGTTTTGCGCCGGCGCCGATTGCCGCCGAGTTGCACACGCTGGCCCGGAAGGGCAGACCGAAAACCAGTGAGGTCGACGAGGCCTGGCGGCGAGCGCTGAAGAAGCTGAAATAGTTCAGCAAAGCTGAACCTTCGACACGAAGAACTTCCCGGACAAGCCCCCTAAGATACAACGCACCGCGTCGCCGGCTTTTCCCGGCGATTTGTTATCGACTCCCGGCAATTGTTCAGCATTGCGTCGATGTCCCTGTCCCGCACGTTCACGCTACTACGTTTTTCCAACAGGCGCGGCATTGAAATGCCGCTGTTTTTCATCCGTCCCCTGCGGGGACTCAGGAACGGCTGCGCTGGATCCGGCAATGGACCGATCCCATCGGTGGTTCATTTTGATCCTCACAGCGCATTTAAGACCGCCCGCTTTTAGACGTAGCAAGCTACGTCTCTACGGGGCGGGGATGCCGTTTCGCGAAATCCGAGACGCTGCAATTACCGCGCCGCCCTTGAGATCATCGCGTTCCACTCTTCGCAAAAAACGCGTAGGGTGGGGCACCCATCCCTGGGTTGCAGCCAGTAGCCATAAGCCAGCGGCCCGCTAGGGCTTCGCATACGCCATCGCGCCCAGTTCATCTTCGGGCACGACATACAACTCAATCGCGCCTTCGCGCGGCAGCGCATCCAGAGGCAGGCGGTCGCGCCAGAGTGAGAAGCGGTTATGCAGCACCGATCCCTGCGCGGCATGGATCGCCGACAGCGGCATCCTGCATTCAAACGACATTCCTTTTCGCAGGCCGAAGAGAGCGCCGTCGATCTTATTGGATGTGGTCTTGCCGTCGTCCAAAACCCATTCTTTGATCTGCAACTCACGCAGCGTGACTTCGAGCTTGCAGGCAATCGCTTCGTCCGCGCAGTTATTCATTCGATGTGCTTCGATGTTCAGCACCAGCGTGGCTCCCTCGCCGGCCCATTCCGCGATGTTGGCCATGAAATCCAGACGGCAGTAGAGATACTCCGCGTCAACTCCGGCATAGCCGGTATCGAGCAGAAAGCTGCCGCCGTGCATCGCGGACTGACTCCGATCGGCGACCAGACAGGCCGCGCCCAGCCAGTCGAAGTAGCTCGCGCTGAGGCTGCCCACGCGCGGAGAAATATAGGCCGTCTGCGCCGCGAATTTCGGCCGCTTGTGGTCCGCGATGATGGAGCGCGCCAGCGATTCCGGCGGCGCCGCGCCCAGGGCCTGGTACACGTTGGAAAGATGCTTGCGATAGAGTTCATCGAAATCGCGATCGTTGGCGGAATGGTGTTCCGGGCCGTACCACCAGTTCCAGTCGCTGCCCTCGGCAATCATCAGTTCCTCAAACGCGAGGGCTTTTTGTTCAGGTGTGGCCGCGGCGGCATTCTCGTTGTAAAAGTCGCGCGCCTCTGAAAGGGCGTCCCAGGCGACGTTGTCTTCGGGCGCGCCGATCCACACGTCGAAGTTGGCGTTGATCCACGAACCGGGGAATATGGAAGCCATCTCCGTGACGGGCGGCCTGCTCTCGATGACTTCGGAAACGGTTTGCGCTTTGAACACCGGATCGGCGCCGATACCTTCATACAGCCGCCGCAGGAATTCGCGGCCCGATTTCGGGTAATACTCCCAGGCGTTCTCTCCGTCGAGAATCACCGGGACGATTGCATCCGTGCCGGAATCGAGAATCGGCCGGCAGGCTTCCTTCGTGCGCCGCAGAAAATCGCGGGCGGCGTCGGCGGCGGGGACTCCGCAATAGACAAAACCGATCAGGTCCGAGAGCGAGTGGTCGCGGAAAATCATGCGCATCGAGGCGTCTTTCCGCTGAGCGTCTTTCTGTTTCTGCGATCCTTCTTTTTGCGACCCCGCTTTCTGTGACCCCGCTTTCTGTGACCCCGCTTTTTGCGACCAACGATAGATTCGGTAAAGACTTTCCGCCGCGTCCGCTTGCAGATGTCCCTGCCCGTCGCGGGCAAAAGACCTGCCGATCGAGCGGCCCAGCACGCCTTCATCGGAGGCCATCCAGCGAATGCCCGCGCTGTGTGCGATGGCCAGGGTCTCGTCGGAGACGCTGCCTTCCGAGGGCCACATGCCAAGAGGTTTCACGCCAAAGACCTTTTCGTGCAGCGCCATGGCCCGGACGATCTGCTCGCGCGCATCCTCAGGATGCCGGAAAGGCCGCTGCGGCAGCGGCAGTCCGTCGTGCGAGACCGCGCCCATGCCGGAATCGCAGACCAGAGGCAGAATCGGATGGTAATAAGGCGAGGTTGAAATCTCGATCAGGCCCCGTGCGGACGCGCCGGCATAGGCGGGCAGCACGGCGGCCAGCATCTGCTTCTCGCGTTCGATGACGAACTGCCGATCGTGCCGGTCAAAATCGCGTCCTTTGGCGATCAGCTCCCGCACCTCCGGTGTGGCCAGCTCAAACTCGTCGAACCAGGCGATCTGCGAAAGCACCTGAAGGTCGGTGAGGTCGCCGTTTTCCATCAGGGGCGCCGCCTGCGCGGCATGGCCGGAGAGGCTCTGGAATTTTTCCCACAGCTCCTGATACCGCGGGTAGCGGCCGATCATGTTGTGCGGATTGGCCTGAAACAGATAGCGCAGAGCAAATTCGCGCTCCGCAAGGGTAAGATCGGCGGCCGGTTTGGCGGCCACCTCCCAAAAAGGGTCGCGGGCGTTGCCGTCGGCGTAGTCCTGAATCTGGGCGATCAGCGCGGGCACGAGGTTGAATGTCTGATGGATATCGGGAAACTCATCGAGGAGCTTCACCATACCGCGGTAGTCCTTGAGGGCGTGCAGGCGGACCCACGGCAGGCGGTATTCTCCGCTGACGAGGTCCTTGTAATACGGCTGGTGCATGTGCCAGAGAAAAATGAATCGAATGGACGCCATATGCGCTTTCCATTAATACCATAGCCAGGCCATCTGATAGACTTTTTACAGACTCCCGTGCGCATACTGACGCGCTACATATTGAAGGAAGTGCTGTCGCACGGTCTTATCGGGACCGCGGTGTTCACGTTCGTCATTTTTATGCGCGACCTGAGCCGCATCCTGGAGCTGGTGGTCCGCAACAGCGCCTCGGTGCCCAGCGTGGCCCAGCTCTTCTTTTTGATTCTGCCCGCGGCCTTTTCGGTCACCATTCCCATGGGCGTCCTGGTCGGAATTCTGATCGGCCTGAGCCGGCTGGCCGCCGACAGCGAAGTGACCGCCATGCGCGCCGCCGGGGTGGGCACCGTCACGTTCCTTAAAATTACGGCGATATTCGGCATTGTCGCGTGGATTCTGGCGCTGGTCAACAACGCCGCGATCGCTCCCCGCTCCGCCGCCGCGCTGGCCTCGCTCACCAACAGCATGGCCTCTTCCCAGGCGGCGTTTGAAGTGCAACCCCGCGTGTTCAACGAAGACCTCAAAAACTCGGTGGTCTACGTTCAGGATGCGGGAAGCGCTTCCGGGGCTGCCGTGTGGAAAAATATCTTTCGCGCCGATACCGCCACGCCCGGCGCCGTGAAGATTACCGTGGCGCAGCTCGCCGTGGTGAGCGGCGATAAAGACAGCATCCGCCTGCACCTCATGAACGGCGAGCTGCACGAAGTCAACGTCACCGCCCCCGACCAGTACACGATTCAGACCTTCGGCGAAATGGAGACCGTGCTGACGGCCCCGCCCCCGCAAAAACCGGCGCAGGACCTGGCTCCGGTGACCCAGCTCAGCACCCGCGAACTTCTCAACCTCGCGCACTCACCGAAAAAAGACATTGCCCGCTATTATTGGATCGAATTCAACCGCCGATTCGCCCTGCCCTCCGCCTGTCTGGTGCTGGTGCTGATCGGCATTCCGCTGGGCCTGTCGTCGAAAAAGGGCGGCAAGGGCGCGGGCTTTGTCCTGACCATTGTTCTCGTCTTCATCTATTACTTCATCTCCCTGACGGGCCAGTCGCTGGCGCGGAGTGGCAAGCTGCCCGCGGTGGTCGGGGTGTGGATGGCCAACTTCGTCTTCGCCGTGATCGGCACGTTTCTGCTGTGGCGCGTCGACCGGATGCCGATCGAACTCGGACTGGGCCAGATGGCGAGCGAGCAGTTCAAGCGCCTGACGGCCTGGCGCTTCCGCAAACAGCCGCAGGAAGTCGGCGCTCCAACCCGCCAGCGCTTCTTCAGCCAGCGCTTCCCGCTGATTCTCGACGACTATGTGCTGCGCAATTTTCTGGGCAATCTGGCCATCATCCTTCTGAGCTTCGAAGCGCTGCTGCTCATCTTTACTTTATTCGAGCTGCTGTCGGACATCTTAAAAAACAAGCCCGGATGGCTCGCGTGCGGATCGTATCTGCTCAATGTGGCGCCCTCGATGCTGTACCAGGTCACGCCCCTGGCGGTGCTGCTGGCGGTGCTGGTCACCCTGGGTCTGATGCAGAAGACCAACGAGCTCACCGCCATGAAAGCCACCGGCATCAGTATCTATCGGGCGATCATTCCGGTCATGGTGATTGCCGCCTTTCTGGCGTGCGGGCTGTTCATGCTGGAGCAGTACTACCTGCCCACGGCCAACAAGCGTCAGGAAACGCTGCGCAACAGCATCAAGGGACGTCCGCCCCAGACGTATCTGCGCCCCGACCGCAAATGGATTCTCGGCCAGAACAACAGCATCTACTACTACGAATTCCACGACCCCGACCGCGACCAGTTCGGCAGCATCTCGGTCTTTGAATACGACCCGAAGACCTTTCAGATCACCAAACGCATCTACGCCACCCGCGCCCGGTGGGATACAGTCCTGCAACAGTGGGCCTTTACCCGGGGCTGGGTGCGCTCCTTCCGGGGCTCGGCCATCGAAGACTTCCGCCGCTTCGACGTCGCCACCTTCGCCGAATTGAACGAGCAGCCCGGCTATTTCAAAAAGGAAGTCCGCCAGTCGTCGGAGATGAACTACGACGAGCTGCAAGGCTACATCCGCGATCTGCAGCAGAGCGGCTTCGACGTGGTGCGGCTGCGCGTGCAGCTTCACAAGAAACTCGCGTATCCGCTGATCACGCTGGTCATGGCGGTGCTGGCGGTGCCCTTCGCGCTCTCCGCCGGAAGAAGCGGCGCTCTCACGGGAATTACCATCGCTCTGCTGATCGCGGTGGGCTACTACGTGATCTCCGGATTGTTCGAGGCCATGGGCAACGTGAGCCAATTGCCGCCATCGGTCGCGGCGTGGTCGCCGGACGTGATTTTCGCGCTGACCGGGGCGTATATGATTCTCAAAACGCCGTCGTAGGAAGACCAGCACTCAGCAGTCAGCACTTAGCAGTCAGCCATGAAACATTCTGGCGGCCCGAATGGAGCAACCCTGGGTCGTCCTGGCGGATAAGATCTTTCGATACCTCGAAAATGTTTCATGGCTGAGTGCTGAATGAGTGCTGAATGCTGAATGCTGAGTGCTGAGTGCTGCTGTTAGAATCGTCTTGAGTCATGTTGAAGACCCTGAAACCGCTGTATCCGTATCTGTGGAAGTACCGGGGCACGATGTGTATCGGGGCCGCCTCGGTGTTGCTGACCAATGCCATCTGGGTGTTCTTCCCCCAGGTGATCCAGCGGGCCACGGACGGACTCAACAATGGGGCTTCCCGCCGCCAGTTGCTGAATTACTGCCTCCTGCTGCTGCTCATTGCGTTCAGCAAGGGCATCTTTCAGTTCCTGACCCGCTGGCTGGTGATCGGCATATCGCGCGAGATCGAATTCGATCTGCGCAACGATCTTTTCCGGCATCTGGAATCGCTTTCCTGGTCCTATTTCCAGAAGAACCGCACCGGCGACATCATGGCGCGCGCCACCAACGATCTCAACGCGGTGCGCATGCTGCTGGGTCCGGCCATCATGTACTCGGCCAACACCCTGGTATTTACCGCCGCCGCCCTGATCTTCATGTGGCGCACCAGCCACCGGCTGACGCTCTACGCGTTCGTGCCGCTGCCGCTGGCCAGCGTGACCATTCAATATTTCGGAAGAAAGATCCACGAACGCTTTGAAAAAATCCAGGAGCAGTTCTCCGAAATCTCTGCCCGCGCCCAGGAGAACTTTTCCGGGGCGCGCGTGGTGCGCGCCTATGCCCAGGAAGATGCGGAAATCGCGCTTTTCGAGAAATCGAACCTGGAGTACGTCGCCCGCAGCCTGCCTCTGGCCCGCCTGATGGGCATGCTCTGGCCGAGCCTGGAAACCATGCTCGGCCTGGCGGTGGTCATGGTCATCTGGCTGGGCGGACGCGAAGTGCTGCTCCATCGCATGTCCGTCGGGCAGTTCATCGCCTTCAACACCTATATGATCCAGCTCACCTGGCCGATCATCGCCCTGGGCTGGGTGCTCAACATCTTTCAGCGCGGTACCGCCTCCATGGCCCGCATCAACGAGATTCTTTCGGCCCAGCCGGAGATCGCCGACCAGCCGGCAGCGGACCTCACCGACAGCGAAACTGTCGCCGGTGCAATTGAATTCCGCAATCTGAATTTCAGCTACAACGGCACGCCCGTGCTGCACGACATCAACCTGCGGATTCCCGCCGGCAGCAGCCTGGCCATTGTCGGCCCCACCGGCTCGGGCAAAACCACGCTGGTCAGCCTGATTCCCCGTATCTTCAATGTCACGGGAGGAGCGCTGCTGATTGACGACCGGCCGGTCACCGACTATCCGCTGGCCATGCTGCGACACAACATCGGCTATGTGCCGCAGGAGACTTTCCTGTTCAGCGACACGGTGCGCGAAAACATCGCCTTCGGCGTGGAGAATGCCGGCGACGAACAGGTCCGCCTGGCCGCGGAAGCGGCCAACATCGCCGCCGACATCGAGAGCTTCCCCGAGCAGTACGGGACCATCGTCGGCGAACGCGGCATCACGCTTTCCGGAGGGCAGAAACAGCGGTCGGCCATCGCGCGCGCCATTATCCGCAACCCCCGCATCCTGGTGCTCGACGACGCGCTCTCCAGCGTCGACACCTATACGGAAGAGAAGATTCTCAACCATCTCCGCCAGATCATGCGGGGACGCACCACGATTTTCATCTCGCACCGCGTTTCCACGGTGCGCAACGCGGACCGCATTGCCGTGCTGCATCAGGGCCGCATCGTGGAACTCGGCACCCATGAGGAATTGATCGCGCGCAACGGGTACTACACCGAGCTTTACAACAAGCAACTGCTGGAAGAAGAGCTGGCCAGGGTGTAGCGGTATCCGGCCAAAAAGCGTTTCATCGCAAAGGACGCTAAGGCGCAAAGGAAAAACAATAAAGAGATGGGTGTCCTTAGAGAAACACAAACGAGATTGCAGGTCAGGTAAGGTTCACCTATGAAGCGCGTGGTCATTCCGGAGCTGCTTGACACCGATGCCGGCACTCCGGAGGAGGTGGCCGGTTCGCTGGCCGATCTGGAGATGTTCAACCGCTACTATGGCGGAGTGGGCACGATGGCCGATTTACTGATGTCGGTGGCCACGGCGCGGAAGCTGAAATCTCTTTCGTGGCTCGATGTGGCCGGGGGCCAGGGAAGACTGGCAACCCGCACCATCGCGGCGCTCGCGGAGAAGGGTCTGCCGGTCAGGCCGGTCGTCCTCGACCGCGCCGAAACTCATATGGATTCCGATCTCGATTCGGTCTGCGGCGATGCACTGCATCTGCCCTTTCGCGACAACAGCTTCGACGTGGTGGGCTGCTGCCTGTTCCTGCACCATCTTGAACCCCCGGAGATCGTCGCCTTCGTCCGGGACGCATTGCGGGTGGCCCGCCACGCGGTGGTCATCAACGACCTGATTCGCCACCCTCTGCACCTGCTCATTTCGCGGATAGGCCGGCCGATCTATCGCAGCCGCATCACCCGGCACGATGCCGTGGCCTCGGTGCGGAGGGCCTATACGATCAAAGAGATCAAAGAGATGCTTGCCAACCTGCCCGCACAGGCGGTCGAAGTCAGGGAGCATTATTTATTTCGCATGGGAGTCATCGCGTGGAAACGCACGACTACTATCTGCAGAACTACGACCTGATCGTGGCCGGAGCCGGTCCGGCGGGGGCCGCCTGCGCCATCACCGCCTCGCGGAGCGGCGCGCGCGTCCTGCTGCTGGAAAAAGACCGGTTCCCGCGACATAAGGTCTGCGGAGAGTTCGTCTCCCCCGAATCGCTGGGATTGCTGGAATGGCTGCTGGGCGAGGCGAAATTTGAGGATCATCCGCCGGTGGCGACCTCGCGCATTTTTTATAAAGGCCGGCGCGCCCGGCTGCCCATCGCACCCGCCGCGCGCAGCGTCTCCCGCTCGGAACTCGATTTCGAATTGCTTCAGGCGGCGCGCCGCGCCGGCGCGCGGGCCGAGGAAGGCGTGGCCATTCAGAAGGTCGAGCGCTCCGGCGGCTTCACGGTCACGACGGCCACCGGCGCGTTCACGGCCCGCGCGGTCGTCAATGCCACAGGGCGATGGTCGCAGCTTGGCCGGCCGGCGGGCGACGCAAAGAAACCCAGAGAAAGGTGGATTGGCGTAAAGGCCCACTTCACCGAAGACGCTCCCCCGCTGTCCGTCGATCTCTATTTCTTCGATGGCGGCTACTGCGGCGTAACGCCGATGTCCGACAGGTCCGTCAACGCCTGCGCTCTGGTGCGGGCCGATGTCGCACGCTCGCTCGATGAAGTGCTGACGCTGCATCCGGAACTCCGGCAGCGCAGCCGCGCATGGCAGCCGCTGTTCACGCCGCTCACCACCTCCGGAGTCCATTTTCAGCCGCCGCGGACAGAATCGGGAGGCATGATGCTGGCCGGAGACGCCGCGGCCTTCATCGATCCCTACACCGGCGACGGAATCTCCCTCGCATTGCACAGCGGCACCCTGGCCGGACGGGCGGTGCTTCCCTTCCTCAAAGGCGAGGCCACGCTCGATCAGGCCCACGCCGCTTATCGCGAAAGCTACTTCCGGCACCTCGCCCCGGCCTTCCGCCACTCCGCCTGGGTGCGCCGCATACTCACCGCGCCCCACTGGCTTCGCTCGATAGCCCTCAGCCTCGCCGGAACAAAACCGCTGGCGCGCGCATTGGTGAGCGGAACGAGGGTGAAAGGCACAAGAGAAATCATTGAAGAAAGAAAGATTGGGTAATTGCCAAAATTGGTAATTGGGTAATTGAAAACCTGCGGAGTCAAAGGTTTTCAATTACTCAATTACCAATTTTGGCAATTACCCAATCTTTTTCTAGGGCAGTATCACGCTCGCCCTCGTATCCCTCAGCACCCTGCGCACCACGCCCAGCAGAGCAGAGACTTCGAGGGGATTGACCATGCAGAGTATTTTGCTGGAATAGATAAAGACCCGCACGTCGTTTTCGGGGCCGTTGGAGCGCATCAATACCGTCCTCGATCCGAGATCGGGGCGGGTGTCCTGGATCCACTTGAAGAGCTGCTCGCTGGTCATGGAGCCGGCGATGCTGCCGTCGAGGAAGATCACATCGAAGCTGTCTCTCTGCAGCACATCCATCGCGCTCTCGACGGAGGAGAGGGTCGTCACCTCCAGCCCGGCGGCGGTCAGAGCGTTGCGCTCAAAATCGAGGACCGACTGTTTGCCATCCACCAGCAGCACGCGCCCCGCAAGCCGGGCTTCGCGCCGCGCCAGAATGCGGTCGCCTTCGGTGAGCGGCTTTCCGCCCACGGCGGCCGGAATCCTGACGCGAATGAGCGCCCCGCCCTGAGGATGGTTCATCGCTTCGATCTCGCCGCCGTGCTCTTTGATGATTCCATAACAGATGCTCAGCCCCAGTCCGGTGCCTTTGCCCACGCCCTTGGTCGTATAAAACGGATCGAAGACACGCTTGGGGTCGGCGATGCCGGGGCCGGAATCGTGGAACTCGGTCACCACATGGCCGTCATCGCCGAAGATGGCAATCCGCAGAATTCCGCTCTTCGCCTTCTCCAGCATGGCGTCGGTGGCGTTATTGATGATGTTGAGAAACACCTGCTCCAGTTGGTGCGGATCGGCCACCACCAGGGGCAGAGTGGCGTCGAAGTGCCGCTCCACAGCGATGTCGTTGCCCTTCAGTTCAAAATCGCGAAGGGCGAGGGTGTCTTCGAGCACGCTGCGAAGATCGGCATGGATGCGCTGCGGCTTGTGCTGGCGCGAGAACGAGAGCAGGTTCTGGACGATCTTCTGCATCCGCTGCGCCTGCTTCTGCAGTTTTTGAAGGTAGGAACGCACGCGCGTTCCTATATCTTCGCTTTCGAGAAGCTGCGAATAGCCCAGAATCGCCGTCAGAGGGTTGTTCAGCTCATGGGCCACGCCGGAGATCATCTGCCCCACGGCCGACATTTTTTCGCTCTGCAGCAACTGCTCCTGGGTGCGGCTCAGGTCGTCGTAGGCCTTGCGGGCCTCTTCGTAGAGCTTGATTTTCTCAATGGTGGTCGCGAGCTGTCCGGCGACGGCCAGAAGCACCTTGGTTTCCGAGGCGGTGAATTCGCGCAGGGTGCGGCTGCTGGTGCCCAGCATGCCCAGGATTTTGTCCTTGCGCCACAAAATGACCCACAGCCACGATTGCAGCCCTTCCAACTCCACATATTGCCTGATCACCGCGGGAAACACGGGCGTATCGCGCCGGGTCACGACTTCCATCTTGGTCTGCAGGACGAACTGAATGAATTCCTGCGGCAGGGGAAACGAATCCGTTTGCAGCACCCATTCGCTGCGATGCCCATACCCGGCCTTCCTCCGCATCGAGCCCGTGTCTTCCTCGAAGACATAGACCGCCGCGGTGTCGGTCGAGAACAGGTCCACCACCTGCAGCATGGAGAGCTGCAGAATCTCATCCAGATTGAACGACTGATTGAAAGTGACGGCGATATTGTTCAGCACGTGCAGTTCGCGGTTGCGCCGGCGGACTTCATCTTCCGCCTTCTTCTGCTCGGTCACATCGAGCACCACGCCCTGGTAACGCTCCACCTCGCCGCCGGGGGTCATGGTGGCGAAGCTGCTCTCGATCACCGTAATGTACTGACCGTCCCGGCGCCGCATGACATATTCGAAGTTCCTGACAAACCCGTGGCTGGCCATCTCGGCAAGAAATTTGCCGCGGTCGTCGGGGTTGGCATAGAGGCTGCGCGCCGCGTCGATGGTCAGCATCTCTTCCTTGCTGCTGTAGTCGAGCATGTGCAGGAATGCGTTGTTGCAGTCGAGAATGCGGCCTTCGGGCGACGAAACGAACACGCCCTCCTGCATCTGATCGAAGAGGATTTTGTAGCGCTCTTCGGCGATCCGCTCGCCGGTGACATCCTTGATCACGTGCACTCTGCCGCCCGCGGAGTCGCGTCCGGAATAGGCCGAGGTCGAAACCACGCAGTAGCCGCCGAAGCAGGGGTCCTTATCGGTGGCGGGCGCGGTCTCAGCGCAATACGGGCATTCCTTCCAGGTGATGCCGCCTCCGGGCAGCACCGCTTCGCAGGGTTGCAGCACCACCCGCGTATAGGGCAACTGGAGCCGCGTCAACAGCGCCCGGTTGGCGCGCAACACGCGGTATTGCGAATCGTGCACCAGAACATAATCGCTGATGGAGTTAAACGCGCTCGCCCACTCGCTCTGCGAATGCACCAGCTGCCGCACCAGTTGGCTGTTTTCCGCCGCCAGGCCGAGCTGGCTGGCCGCCGATTTCAGAAAGTTCTTTTCGTCCCCGGAGTAGCTGCGAGCGCCGCCCTGCCCCAGCACCAGGACCCCGATGGGGGCGTTCTTGCCGATCACCGGGACCACCATCAGGTGATGAAAACCCAGCTGCCGGAGCAGCGCGCAGTCTTCGGGCGGTACGTCCTCGATCCGCAGAAGCGTGACCTCGCCTTCCCGCAGTGCCCGGCCGCTTTTGCTGCTGTTCTGGTCGATGTCCCGAAGCTGCCGGGTCGCCGATTCGTCCAGGCCGCGCTGCACGACGATCTGCAGCTTCTCATCTTTCAGCGCCCGAAACCAGGCGGCCTTTGCTCCGCAACTGCGCATCAGTTCGCCCAGTGCCGCATCCGCCACCGGCTCAAAATCGTCGGAATCGGAAATGACCCGGCTGATTCTGTTCAGGGCATTCATGCGTTCGATCTGCGCGCGCGAATCGTCGAACACCATGATTGTCATGCCCACACCCAGCAGCAGATCGACGACTAAATCCAGGGGAAGGCGGTAGTTGGCGATGATGTGCTGCAGCGGGCCGCGGTCGAGGTGGAGAAGCAGCAGCATGACCGCCAGCGTCCACGGACCAGCGGAAAGCCGTCCCTGGAAATGCCGAATCAGAGCGAATACCGCGATCCACAATCCGAACCGCCACACGAACGCATACAGCAGACCGAGGACCGGAGACCACGAGGGCAGCGGCATTTCCGCGCCCGCCAGAATCATGGCCAGCCCCGACGCGATGGCGACCGGCAGAAGAAGCTGCGATTGCCGCACATAATAGAGGACTGCGGCGCTCAGCAGACCGACGGCCGCGGGAAAGACAATGCGGCCCAGGCCCGTCCACAGACTCGGCCCCTGATGAAACATTCCCAGCGCGAGCAGGATTTTGGCCCCGGTATAAACGGCCCAGCCGCTCATCCACGGAACCAGATACTTTTCGCGAAAGCTTCGGTACACC
>Ga0137391_10001619_pt1 | contig 16483 bp, 15 predicted proteins | sample 15con2h24BmetaG_FD_101399 | JGI IMG/M metagenome (GOLD analysis project Ga0137391, IMG submission 101399) | Vadose zone soil microbial communities from Angelo Coast Range Reserve, California, USA - 15con2h2.4B metaG | ecosystem: Environmental > Terrestrial > Soil > Vadose zone > Saprolite...
CAATGCACACCTTGGCCTTAACTCTTAGGGAAGAAGGCCACAATGCCGAGGCGGAGAGGCTGTTCCGCGAGACGCTGGACATTCAGCGCCGGGTCCTCGGGTCCGACCACCCGGATACTTTAGATAGTATCGAGCTTCTGGCAATGGTCCTCGCCCGCGAAGGGCGATACGGCGAAGCGGAAACACTCTACGATGAGGCAGTCCAAAGGGCGAGCAAAGCGCAGGCGAAAGGGCTTCTTGGCTTGGCATGGTACAACTTCGCTTGCGGCGCGGCTGTCGCCGGTCACCGTGACGAGGCGCTCGAATACCTCCGCAGGGCAGTGGACCTCGGGTCGGAGTACGCCCTAGATATGGACACCGATAACGACCTGAAGTCTGTGCACGGCGACCCGCGATTCACCGCCCTCGTCGCCCACGCGAAAGAGCGAGCCGCCGCAGCACAAAAGAAGTAGTGACCCAAGAGGCAGACGAAAAAGCGAACTGGAATCCGGGCGTTGTCCCCCTGCGTAGCCGCAACCGGGTTTTGTTAGAGCAGCGCACCGGGCCTTCGGCCGCGGTCACTAGCGCCAGAAACTTGGCGATACCGGCTTATTGATTTGAAACGAGTTGTCAGCCAAGTTCTTGGAGAGGCTCTAAGGAGCTTCATTATAGTTCCGAGTATTCTCATTCTCAACCCAGTATCAGCCTCATGAACAAGCGAGCACGCATGGCGAACAAAGCAGAAAAACATACGGACCTTGGAGGTTGTTGGGCCAACAATGTAAACAGGTCGGCATTATCATAAAATCAATTTCAATCACTGAGAAATTGCTGGTGGAGACGCCCGATTCCTCAACAGCAACGAGGCTCAAGTCTGTGTCGGTGCCGGCCTAGCTCCCGGCCTCCAGATCAGCAGCAGGAGCAGTCCGATTGCAAGGAAAGTATCCACAAGCCATGAGGCGCCGCCGATGTTGTGTAGAACAAGCGCCCACCAGCCGACTGCTGTCGCACACCAGAGCCGCACGAGGTGCCCAGCCCTCCTCGCCTGAACGGCGTCGATCTGCTCGAAATTCGTTGCAATTGAGTGCGCGGTCTAGCAATCCTGCTCTGCACTGTGAACCCTGAAATAGCAGACCAGATTACGGCCACAATGACGAACCATTGAGTGAGCGTGATGGCATCATGGGTTTCGTGCTTTCCTAGGTGCCTGACAAGAATGCACGCCGCAACCAAAGCAATGCTGGCGGCCTGCACGAGACGAAGCTGGCGTTCGGGTGTGCTCAATCAGGAGAATCTCTGTTGAATTAGGAGGCTCGTGGTCTGGTGCTCTCTATTTTGGAAAACTACAATCTCGGGGTGGCTGAAAGGCCATGTAAATAACGGTTTTCGTTCCCAGCTCCTCTTTGTCTCCGGTGACCTTCGCAAGCTTCACCATTCGATCATCCAGATCGCCTAGTTGAATGGCGCCGGCGAACAAGATCCTCACTGCCTACGGCCTCATGGAGTTTTATGACATGTCGAAGGTCCACGACGTGGACCCGAGACTCATCCTCCGCACGCAGCAATGGCTGGCCGGGCAGCAACAGCCGGATGGAAGCTGGAAACCGGATACGGCGTTCATCAACGAGGGCGCCACCAACCGCTACAACTCTGATGTGCTCCGGATCACGGCCTACATCGCTTGGTCCCTAGAAAACACGGAGTATCGGGGACTGGTGGTTGAGCGCGCCAGGGAGTTTGTCGAAAAGCACATGAGCGCAAAAACGGATTCGTACACACTTGCGGTCATTGCCAACTTCGCTGCCGACTACCGCAAGGATCGCGAGTTTACGCAACATGCGGTTCAGCTTCTGCTGGATGTACGAACCGACAAAGGCGAACAGGTCTGGTGGAGCGCGGAAGAGACAGGTGTGTACGGTACCGGAGAGAGCGCAAGCGTGGAGACCACGGGACTCGCTGTGCAGGCTCTGCTCCGGTCGGGTGAGGCATCGGGAGTGGCACGCAGGGCTCTCATCTACCTCGTGTCAAAGAAGGACGCGAGCGGAACCTGGGGAACCACCCAGGCGACGATCATGGCACTGCGTGCTCTCCTTACGGCGACGGAAAAGGGTGCAGCAGATGTGCGTGGTACTGTCACGGTCCTGCTTGATGGCAAGCCTGCGGCCAAGCTTGTCCTGACCCCCCGGGAACAATGATCTTTTCCACCAGTTTGTGTTCAAGGGCATCGATTCGCAGGGCGCCAACCTGGTTGAGATCCGTTTTGAGGGAAAGGGCGGCCTCGCCTACCAGGTGGTGGGCAGCTATTTTCTGCCCTGGGATCAGAAACCTGCTGTCGAACCGCTTTCCATCGACGTGTCCTACGATCGCACGAGCCTGACGCAGGACGACGTCGCCACGGCAACCGCGACCGTCAGAAACAACCTGGACAAGACGGCGAACACGGTGATGCTGGATCTGGGCATCCCGCCCGGATTCGAACTGCTCAGCGAAGACCTCCAGGACTACCAGGAGAAGACCGCGGGAATGAAGAGCGGACACCTGTCGAAGTTCAGCCTCACGGCGACGCAGGCCATCCTGTACTTCGATTCGTTCGCGCCCGGCGATACCGTCAGGGTGAAGTTCCGGCTTCGGGCCAAGTACCCGATCCGGGCGCGGACGTTCAGGTCGAGAGTCTATGAGTACTACGCTCCTGATGTGAGCTCAGTGGCGCGCCCGGTGCAGCTGGAAGTGCGCAAACGCTAGGGGGAACTGCAGATCTGCTCTTCCGGACGCGGGTGAGGAGCGCGTCTTCGCTCAAGTTGCTGACACGAATGGATCCGCGACATCAATCAAACGATTGGTGTCTGGTTTTTCCCATGCCTCGGCCATCGGCTTTACTATTTTTGATCACGAACTGCGCTACCAACGACAATGAATGAGTGAGAAAATGAGGAGGCAACGATGACAGTATCTGTCTTTGTCGGCACCAGCGTCGACGGATTCATCGCGCGCCCGAACGGTGACCTTGACTTTCTGCCGCCGGGCGGAGGCGAACCCCACGGTTACAACGAGTTCATAGCAACTGTCGATGCGATTGTGATAGGTCGCAAGACCTTCGAGACGGTTCTGGCCATGGAAGACTGGCCCTATGGTGACAAACGCGTGGTGGTCCTGAGTAGTCGCCCCGTCGACCTCTCCAGCGCGGGAGGCGTTGTGGAACAGATGGCCGGGCCTCCGGCTGACATCGTTACGCAGCTTGGTGCCAGCGGTGCCCACCACCTCTACGTCGACGGTGGGATCACGATTCAAGGGTTCCTGCGGGCGGGGCTGATTCAACGCCTGGTTATCACCCGCGTGCCGGTGCTCATTGGAGGCGGAGTTCCTCTCTTCGGCACGCTGCCGCGCGACATTCGGCTCCGTCACATAGCGACTCGGCACTATCCGAGCGGTCTGGTTCAGAGCGAGTACCAGGTTGCCGCCTAGTAGTCGCCTGGAGCTGGTGACGGTTCTTCCGGAAACATCATCAGCATCCTCACCGACGCGGAAAGCCCCACAGGGAACGGCCCGGGACTCGTCGGTGGACATGGCTGGAACGCAGAACGCCATCGGTTTGAAGGTTGGTGGCCACAGTACACTTGGCGCCACACCGGTTGGCCTCTCACGGACGAGCATCCCGTCTCCAATGTTTCCTGGAGCGACGCCTCCGCGTTTTGTGCGTGGCTTAGTGCAAAATCAGGAAGACTGGTACGACTACCGACCGACATGGAATGGGATCTGGCGGCAAGGGCAGGTACGACGACTGTGTATTTCACAGGCGGCTCGTCGGCAAGTCTTGAGGGTTATGCCAACGTTGCAGACCGATCGTTGCTGCGAACGCTTGGAGATCCCGGGTATGCTTCGGGAGGGTTCCCATTCGACGATGGCTACCCGTTTACCTCTCCGGTTGGTAGATTCAGGCCGAATGCATGGGGACTCTACGACATGCTCGGCAACGTGTTCCAATGGTGCTCTGTTGCCCCCGATCCCAGGCCATGTGGCTGTTCATACAACGATGGCCCTGACGTGTGTCGTGAAGAAGCTCGCGAGCGGCGAGCGAAACCGTACAGCCGGTATGCGTATTTCGGTTTCCGCGTAGTCGCGGAACAAAGGACTGACGGAAGCAGTGAGTAGGCCCCGAGCGCTGTCAGCTGCTAACGCCCGATTTGGTTCCTGTGGTGCAACGCCGCTGGGGTGGAAGCATGAAGCGGTAAATTTCCTCGCTCTTGCATTAATCGCGGAAGAGGCCGCAGGACTCAAGCCGAGCAGCGCTGTCCTCCGAGGCAGAGCCCTGCTTGAGTGTCTGCGAAGCCCGGACAATCTCACTACCAACCTGTCCAGCTACTTCAATGTGATTTCGCGTGTGAGAACACTAACTACGACATGTGCATTTTGTACACGTTTGTCGATTACCTGTTGCTCCTTACTCTTATCGCCATACTGCTTCATACGAAGATCCAGAACTTTTTGTGCGAGGCCGTCGAGGGCAGCGAAGTTCTTGTAGCTCAGAGCAAATCCAATATCCCAGTCCTCCGGATTTGCTCTCGTACTGTTCAGGAAGATATTGTAGTTTTCAATTAACCCAGCTTTTTTCTCTGCGTCCCAGATCGGCTTGATGTTAGCTTTCAGGTCGTCCATGAACGCGTTGAAGCGTCCAGGCAGTATTTGGACTAAAGTGACGCGCGTGACTCCTCCCTCCGTGTATTGGTCTTGTGCAAATGATGTGGCAATCGACATCAAAGAGAGGCAGAGTGCTGCCACTGCGAACCGCATAGTTTGCTTCATAGCCCCATTCCTCCTTGAAATTGAAATCAGCAGAGTTTAGCTGACCGCGGAATTGTAGTAAAGGCGCGGGTTGCCGCAAAGCGCAGTTGAAGCAATGACGTGGCTGTCAAATGGCGATAAATCACGATAACGCATTGAGGATTTGTAAGCGCTATCGCCTCGTTTCGACAGCGATCCCCGAAGGCCGGGCCTTAAATTGCCTTGATAATGCCAGTTGTGGCCCCATTGCCAATTTTTTCACCGCGCGGGAATAGACAAATTTGTAAGGCTCGATTGTCTTACCATTGAGATCGAAACGTGCAACGGCCAGGCACAAACGTTTCCGAGATCGAACGGCTCTATCGGCGCCATGGAGCGGCACTCCTGCTCTTTGCCGTAGCTATGACAGGAGATCGCGGCCGCGCCCAGGATGCGGTGCATCAGGTTTTCCTGAAACTCCTCGAAGGCGGCACCCGGAATCAGGTCGCGGACATAAAGGCATACCTGTTCCGGTGCGTGCGTAATGCCGTTCTAAACGAAACTAAGATTTTTCAGCGCAGTATGTCGCTCGAAGATGACTCTGCATGGTTCAACCCGCCGGAGCGAGATTATTCGGCAGAATTGAACCTCCGGCGAGAGTTATCGATTCTTCCGGTTGATCAGCGAGAGACAGTCGTCCTGCACTTATGGGGCGAGCTGACCTTTTCGCAAGTAGCGGAAATCCTGGGGATCAGCGCGAATACCGCTGCCTCGCGCTACCGCTACGCCCTTGCCAAGCTGCGAGAGGCGATGCGTGCCAAGGAGGACTCCCGTGTCAGGTCTTGATGATGAACGATTCGAACGATATTTGAAAGGATTTCGCCCGATGGCTCCGCCGTCGCTACCGATCAAGGGGAGCGGGTGGATATCCCGGAGAGCTGTCGTGATGGCGACCTTGGCGGTCGCCGCCGCGGTCCTAGTGGTTGCTGCGGTGATGTTACGCTCGCGTCCAGAGCCGATCCAATCGTCCCAGAGAGAAAGCGGATTTGCGGCGGTTGAGCAGTTGGCGAATGTGCAGCCGCTAACGATCCACAGCGCGAATGCGATGCTGGCGCAAGCGACGTCGGCCAAGGCAGCCATCGACTCGATGGCTTTCCTATCCCAGAAGACACCTCTTCTGCAAGGGCAACGAAGCGCTTTGGCCGAACTCAGTAAGGAGACAAACAAGCTATGAATGGAATTCGTCGGATCTTTTCAACGGTGTTCGTCGTAACCTTGGCACTCGGTTGTGCTTTTGCTCAGCAGCGAGCGAAGCTCGGCGAGAATGCCGCTTTGCGCTACTGGTCCGCGTTTGCCCAAATGCAGGATTCCGCAATCACGGACCAGGACGCGAAAGAACTGAATTTGATCCTCGATGGTACGGCTCCGTACGACGATTTGAAGTACAAGAATCTGATTGAGAAGAACAAGCTTGCTCTGGAGACGCTGGCCCGCGGAACCAGCATCTCGAATTGCGACTGGGGTGTAGACTACCAACTGGGTCCAGATGCGCCGGTAGACTACATTCGCAAATCATTGGCTATAGGCCGCCTCAATGTTCTCTACTCATTCCATCTGCTGATCAAGCGTGACAGTGAAGGCGCTGTGCGCACGCTGGCCGCGGGATTGCGCTTCTCACACGATGTAGCCAAGGGCGGAACGCTCTTCGCTGCGCTCTCGGCGAAGACTCTCCTTGTCGCTCATCTCCGGGCGGTGCAGTTCGCCGTCCAGGTGGACGGGTTATCTGCGGCACAGCGCTCGATGCTACAAAAAGCAGTCGCACAGTTGGGGCCCGATGGGCTCGATTGGCAGTCCGCGGTGAAGCAGGAGCTTGAGATACCCATGGGCCTCGATGCAAAAGCCTCGGCAGCTATGGCGCAGATTGTCCCGATTTATGTAAGCGCTCTCAACAATCCATCCATTCTGCCGAAGTTGCAAGAAATGCGTGCGACCGGGCCGCAGCCGCTCCCGGATATCATTCCGAACCCTAGGCGGGTAGTCGAGGAGAGGCAAGACTTGATTGACAAACTCCAACAGACTCGCTCAAAGCTGCGATGAGGGGTTGGCCGGGCGGTGGAGCTGCTGTGAAAGATAGGGTCCCTCCTCCAACGCAGGAGCATTGTTGACGTAACCTCGGGTTTGCGCTCACAACCCGCTTAACGCAGCAATCCGACGCCCGCGAACGTGATCGCACCCAGCCCTCCGCGCCCGGTCAAGACGAGTGTACATAGAGCAAGCCCACAACAGATTCAGCGTCCGGCACCGCGTCGCCACTAAGAGGGCGTCATCACTCCGTCTTCGGGATAGCCCGGCATCCCAAACTCGGGAACGTCGAGACCCTCCTTGCACGATACCCTTATGAACTGTCTGCTCCGTGTCAGCCATCTCCCAACAGGCGCAGAGCCAGTGCTCGGATGATAGAGTGACCCGGACGCTGATGTGTTCTGGGGTGGGTGTGCAATATTGAACTGCGCCTCACCGTTAGCGTCAGTTTCGATGCGCAGAGGTGTCGAGACTTTCGGAAGTTTCTCATGTAGAACCTGCACGGATACGGCCTGTTTTGGCAAAGGGTGCCCGTCGTTGCCGTTGATTGCGCGAACTCTCACGCTGAGTAACACCGAAATTACGCAGAAATCGGGCGTACTCGAGCAGTTCTGGTCGAAGGCAAAAGCGAAGCCAAACGTCTACATTCCCGCGCTGAGGCAGGAACTCGCCAATTTGCAGAACCCGCCCTTTTTTCTCTACGACGGCAGCATGCTCCTGCTCAGCCTCTCAAACACACCGATAGATAGGAAGGTCGCGCTTGCTGCCATAGCCCATAACGACGTGCGGGGGACGTGCAGCCAAGAGACTACCTCTTTCAGGTGCACCGGATGGCGACGCTGAATGAGGACACTACGGCTGCGGCGTTTCAAATTCTGGAGCAGCCCGATTTTAAAGTGTTCATCCCGCAGCACTTGCTTATGCTGGGCCAAAACTACATCCTTATATATATGCTGTTGCCGACCAGTCAGGAGTCCTGGCTACAGCCGCAGTAAATCGTCTCCCGACTGAGAGCGACGAGACCGCACGAAAGAGCCTGATTCTCCTGCTCTGGTACGCTCAGGCCGAGGCTGCGGATAAACCGATTGCGACACTTGCGGCTGATTCGACCAGGTCTTCTGCGGTCCGTGACTATGCCCAGCAGATCATGCACGCGAAGGACAAGGTCGGAGCTACACTGCGCGGCGAGGCAGTGGCTTTCACCGAGGCTTCGCTGCGCCAGAAGGAGCGGGAACGCCTCAAGGCGGTCAGTAACGAAGCGCTCATCGACCTTGATGATTACACGATGATGTTGGCTGCGAAGCGGGGGTGAACCAAGCAGGTTGCCTCACCGCTCCGCATTTTGCGTGCTGCGCGCGAACCCGAGTGGAATGGGCCAGCCGATTTGAACTGAATGGACGTACCAATACATAACATGATGTTCGTTATTGCACTCATCGCCACCGTCCTGGCACTTTTCCAAAACACGGTCATGTTCAGCCTCGGCATGAAGGAAATGGCCATTTTTTCTTTCCCCCTTTCATTCGTTGGAGTTTTCCTTGCGGAGATCGTATTGATCTGGATGGGATATTTCTGTATCGGCAGACTCCTTAGCCGCAACCGTGAACTGGTACTGATGGGCTGGGCGGTTGTCGTTTTGGGAGCGGCAGAACCGATGCTCCCGGCGAGCTATTTCACCACTCTGCTTCAACACGCGAAGAGGAAACACGTTCTAGAACGGATTGAGCAGGCAGGGGGCTCGATTGAGGCACTCGCATCCGATCAGGGCAATATCAGGTTTGCGCTCACCTACGAGCTGAAATTCCCGAAGACCGGGCGCTATCTCACCTTTCCAGCGTATCTGGGGTCAGAAGGCAACCGGGTATTCGGCAATTACTTCACCAAACTGCATCCTGAATATTACGACGAAACTCATGTTTTCGATGCTGGCAAGCCGTATAGCTTTACTGTGCTGTTCGACACCGAGGGCAAACAGTTCGACTTCTCAAAGGAAAAAGCCAATATAGACATCTGCGATGGCAAAGATTATTTCATGGCGTGCCGAATCATTGAGGTCGGACTTCAGGGTGTTCCGGCCGCGCTAACAGGGCATCCCGCGTCGGGTCGGCGTGAGCCCCCGGTCCCGGCCGACAACCTCCGGGACATTACCGAGAAGAGCATTCGACTGGATGGACTGAAGCTTAAGTCCGAGGCGAACAAGGTGGACCAGCCTACGGAATTTTCTTATGTGATTATGAACTTCAGCGACAAAGACGTAGCCATCCCAGGAGACGACTTCGCGAACGTGATCGGCGTCAACTACGGCTGGGAAGCAGTTTCCGACAGCGCAAAGAAGACCAAGATCACTCCAGGTATAGTGCGATTCGGCAATGCAGTGGCTGCTGGCAGTGCGCAGTTCGCCCTTGTGCGCAAAAGCAGTCTCGCGCCAGGTGAGAAGGTCATGGTTGAGGATAAAATCGCACCGTTCGAGCCTCTCGCCCCCGGAGAATACAAATTGCATTTGTATCTCTTCAGCCGCTACGCCACCGAGCTAAACAAGCCGGAACAGGAGCTTGTGCAGGAGTTTTCTGTCATTCCTTAGGCCGCACACCGCGCGGTGCCGGGATCTGTAGCTAACGGCGTGAACATCCGCCCCCGGAACCAAGTCTCCCAACCACTCTTTGACGGCCACTCTTTAACTCACTCCCGAGGACCGCCGTGAAATTCCGCTCGAACGAACCCTGCCCATACACCGGTCTTCAGGCTGCTGCGGCCGCGAGCGACTGCAAACGAAAAGAACTTTAAGACCCGATATTCAACGCATTGAAGATCCACATCATCCGAGAGGATACCGGGAACTTCGCTCACCCGCAGAGAAGCGGAAACTCCTGAACCGGAAAATCGTGGTGCAGGGCCGGAAATGCGCGATTTGTCATGAAGAGTTCACCGACTACAACGACATCGTACCGGATCATAATGTGATTTAAACCATATCTTTGCCGCGTTTACGCCATAATGTTGCCGCGCGAGAGTGCGGCAACTGATTGATTACTGGCGAATGAGCGCACTCCACAGTTTCAGAGCTAAAACCATAAACTTGCCGCGATTGCGGGTTTGAGCACGTGGGGTCCGCAAGTGCTGGGTCGGCCGAGCACTGCAAACTTCCGAAAGGAGTAGATGCCGTCTTTGACGGCATGCGAGCATAATGTGCAAGTTGTGATCTGCGGTCTGCAGAAGTGAGTTCCAGGAATGATTAGAAAAGACTCGCAACCTGTTCCGTTCGAGTCTACCGACGCAGAGTGCATGCGACTGCGGGAGGAAAATGCCCGTCTGCGGCAGCTTCTGACGGAACACAACATCCCGATTCCGCCAACCGAACCTGCGATGCAGTCTTGGGTCAAACCCGTAGAAGTGTTGCCTCTGGTGGGGAGGCAGGAACGGGCCAGAAAGAGGATCGCGCTATTTCGGAGCCTCTTCCGCGGGAGAGAAGACGTCTACCCGCGACGATGGGAAAGTCCCGACGGCCGCTCGGGATATACACCGGCGGCCCAGAAAGACTGGAAGGCGATTAACAGGAGCAAGCTGGAAGATCGGAAGAAAGTCGATCAAAAGACGCGAAAGTGTTTCCCGTTGACCGACTCTGTGATTGAGAATCATCTGCTTGGGAAGGAAACCATCGGCGTGTATCCGTTGTTGGCGGACGAAACCTGCTGGTTTCTAGCGGTGGATTTCGATAAGAAAACTTGGCAAGAAGATTCAAGCGCGTTCATGGATACATGCCGGGAGCTGAACGTGCCAGCGGCGCTAGAGCGTTCCCGGTCTGGAAACGGTGGCCACATCTGGATCTTCTTTGATCGTGCAGTTCCAGCGATCACCGCGCGCAAACTCGGCTGTGTCATTCTGACCCGCACCATGGAACAGCGCCATCAACTTGGTTTGGATTCGTATGATCGCTTTTTTCCGAGCCAAGACACTATGCCAAAAGGCGGCTTTGGGAACTTGATTGCGCTCCCTCTTCAAGCTGTGCCGCGAAAAGCTGGTAACAGTGTCTTTATCGACGCGAACTTTCAGCCATGTCCGGACCAGTGGGCGTTCCTTTCAGCCCTTGAACGTATGCCGATGGTGATCGCCGAAGAGATCGTCGCCGAAGCGCAACGCAAAGGCGATCTGATCGGTGTCCGGACCAGCGTCACGGACGACGAGGAGAGGCAAGATCCCTGGACCCTGCCGCCGTCCAGAAAACGGCTCGAACGACTGATCCCAGGGCCATTGCCGGAGCGCGTTAAGATCGTGCGTGCCAACCTCGTGTACGTGGAGAAGAAAGGCCTGCCCTCCGCCATGCTGAACCGGCTGCTGCGGTTGGCGGCATTTCAGAATCCTGAGTTCTACAAAGCTCAGATGATGCGGCTTTCAACGTATGCGAAGCCGCGTGTCATTGCCTGTGGCGAAGACTTCGCGCAGCATATAGCTCTCCCGCGCGGCTGTCTGCCGGAGATACTGGCCCTGCTCGAAGCCCACCGGATCCGGCCGGATGTGCGCGACGAGCGATTTGCGGGTACACCAATCGAAGTAGAGTTCCACGGCGAGCTGCGGTCTCTCCAACTGGAGGCCGTTTCCAAGATCACACAGCATGACGAAGGAATCCTTTGTGCGCCGACGGCTTTCGGAAAGACCGCCGTCGCCGCATGGCTGATCGCGAAGCGCAAGGTCAACACTATGGTTATGGTTCACCGGCAGCAGTTGCTCGATCAATGGCACGAGCGACTGTCAATGTTCTTGAATCTGCCTGAGAAAGCGATCGGGCAAATCGGCGGCGGGAAGATGGACCGGACCGGACACGTGGATATTGCGGTCATTCAGAGCCTGCACCACAAAGACGAGATAAAGGATTTTGTCGCCGAGTACGGTCAGGTGATTGTCGACGAGTGCCACCATATCGCTGCGTTTACCTTCGAACAGGTTATGAAGCAAGTGAAGGCCAAGTACGTCGTTGGTCTCACGGCGACCCCTACGCGAAAAGACGGTCACCATCCGATCATCTACATGCAGTGCGGCCCGGCTCGGTTCAGTATGAGCGCCCGCACGATGACCGAGACAACTCCGTTCGAACATAAGGTGATTCCTCGCCATACAGAGTTCCGAACCGCACCCGAAGTCAATGACATCACGATTCACGATGTCTACGCCGCGCTTGCTGATGACGCGACTCGCAACGAGATGATCGCCGCAGACCTCATCCGTGCCGTTGACGCCGGCCGTTCTCCACTTCTTCTGACCGGCCGAACCGAGCACCTCCAGTACTTCGCGGCAAAGCTGAACGGTACGGTCAAGCATGTCTTTGTCCTCAAGGGTGGTATGGGAAAGAAGCAGCGGCGAAACATCGCTGAAGCTCTTGCATCGGTGGCAGAGGATGAGCCGCGCGCGATCCTTGCGACCGGCAGCTACATCGGCGAGGGCTTTGATGATGCGCGCTTGGACACGCTATTCCTCGCGATGCCCATCTCGTGGAAGGGGACGCTTCAGCAATACGTGGGACGGTTGCACCGTCTTCATGACAACAAACGGGTGGTGCAGGTCTACGACTACGTAGACGATGAGGTTCCGATGTTGGCAAGAATGTACGGTCGCCGGCTGAAGGGCTATGGCGCAATCGGATACACGATCGACCATGATGTCCTACCGCAGGTTCTTTGACTGTTGCCCAGTCATATTCCTGAACCAAAGAAGAACACACCAGCGGTTGAAAGACATATCTTGTTCGCTCCGTGCATGTGTGCTAGTATGCACCTATACATGGCCACAAGAGAAACACCCGAAGACGTGCGGCGTTGGTTCCAAGAGGCGATACGGGGCCTTTGGCCGATCGCCGTGGGATCTCTATCTTTACGGAAAAGCCCCTGTATTCGAACACACTGCCAGCTCTGCGAATCGGGCCAGGGGCACCCCAGCTATGCGTTGTATGGCCGCAAGCGGGATCGCCGATTTTCGATCTATGTGCCTGACGAATTGGCCGCGGATTTGGAAAAGGCCATCCGAAACGGTCGCAATCTTCAGAAGCTTATGACTGAAGCCGGTCGAAGGTACACGTTGGCGCGGAAGAACGAGCGCGGTTTGCACATCCGAAAGTAGCCAACGGCGTCTTTGACGCTCCGGTGGCGGAGGGCGAAGTGCTCAGTGAGCGAACTTTCTCAGCTGGTGTGCACGGCTCGGGTTTACCGAGGCGGCCCGTATGACGGTCGCCGCGGCACGGTCGCGTAATCCTACTCGCCGTGTTGGAGGTGGTCGTCGAAACGTCTCTGGTCGGTATCCCAGCCGCAAAATGGGCATCACCATCCAGTTCGAAAGCCACCGAGTTGAGCTGCCCTTCGTCTACGAAGTGGAGCACGATCCCTCGGTGCTGGAGTATTACGACCAGCCGCCGTCTATCCCGCTCGCCTATTACGCGGCAAACGGAAGACGCTTGTCGGTCATGCATACTCCAGATTATTTCTTGCTTCGCCAAAACTCAGCCGGATGGGTGGAATGTAAAACCCCGGAAGATCTCGAAAAGCTGGCCATCAAGAGTCCACACCGTTACTTTCGCGATAGTGACGGCAACTGGCGCTGCCCTCCGGGCGAAGAGCGCGCTTCGGCACTGGGATTGAACTACAGAGTGTGGTCATCAGCGCAGGTTAATTGGATTCTCCAGAGAAACCTTCAGTTCCTGGAAGACTATCTGCGATTCACTTCAGTGGGTGTGGCGGAACTTGTCGACCCAGCCATCAAAAGAGCAGTCGAAGCAGAACCGGGAATCCTTCTGCGGGAACTATTGGACAAGGTCCGCGGTGTTGCGGAACCTGACGAGATTTATCTGTTGATTGCAAGCGGCAGCATCTACGTGGATCTCAGTGCAGCCGCGATCGTCGAGCCAGAGCGGGTCCGAGTTTTCGCCACTGCAGAAACTGCTAAAGCGCACGACTTCGCCTGCCATGGGTTGAAGGATGGCGTGACGATCGGTAAACCCGTTGGCAGTCCGTCTGAAGCGCTGAATGCACATAGTGAGGCCTTCCATCTCCTGGCAGTGGCCGGTGAGCAGGATTTGGTCGCCGCAAACCAGCGCTTCGATCTCGTGAAACGCCGTCTCTCAGGGGAGAAACCCCCGCATTCTATCCCGGCGAGGACACTGCGTCTTTGGGTAACGCAGTACCAGCTTGCGAAAGAGCGGTATGGCAACGGATATGTAGGCTTGCTACCAAAGACCAGTAAGCGTGGAAACCGTACCAGCCGCTTGCCAAACGAGTCGCGGAATCTACTCATCCAGTTTGTGGAGAGCGATTACGAGAATCTCAGGCAAAAGACAAAGCTTGCCTCCTGGGCAGAGCTGAAGCGAAAGTGCCACGAACGTGGCATCGTCGCGCCGAGCTACGTTACATTCTGTGCTGCCACGCGAAAGCGTTCAGCCTTCGAACAAACCTTCAAGCGGCTAGGCCGACGCGCCGCTTACACGCACGCAGCTTTCTACTTCGAGTTGGAACGAACCACGCCGCGCCACGGAGACCGCCCCTTCGAGATCGGACACATCGATCACACCCAGCTGGACCTTGAAGTCATTTGCTCCCATACAAGCCGTCCACTTGGGCGACCGTGGATGACGGTTCTCACTGATGCCTTTTCACGGCGTTGTCTTGCGCTCTATCTCACATTCGATGCACCTAGCTACCGATCCTGCATGATGATTCTGCGCGACTGTGTTCGACACCATGGCCGTCTGCCGCAGACTATCGTGGTTGATGGCGGCCCCGAGTTCGAAAGCACATATTTCGAGACACTCCTAGCCCGCTATGAATGCACCAAGAAAACGCGGCCACCCGCAATGGCCCGGTTTGGCTCCGTCTGTGAGCGGCTCTTCGGCACCACAAACACCCAGTTTATTCACAATCTGCGGGGCAACACTCAGATCATGCGCAACGTCCGACAGGTCACAAAGAGCAACGAACCTGTGGGACAGGCGGCTTGGACCCTTGTTTGTCTTTATGACTATCTATCGTCTTTCCTGTTCGAGATCTACGACACCATCGAGCACCCAGCCCTGGGGCAAACCCCGCGAGAGGCATATTTCGTGGGCTTGCAAAGCACGGGCTCTCGTGCGAACAGATTCATCCCATATGATCAAACGTTCTTAATGGCTACGCTTCCGACAACTCAACGGGGAACTGCGAAGGTAGTACCTGGGCGCGGGGTGATTGTCAACCGCGTGCGCTACTGGGCCGAGGCATTCCGCGATCCCAGCGTCGAGAATCACGACGTTGAGGTCCGGTACGATCCTTTTGATATCGGCACAGCCTACGCTTTTGTGAAGAATTGCTGGACAGAATGCCACTCTGAGCACTATGTGATGCTGCAAGGTCGCTCAGAGAAAGAAATAATGTTGGCCTCGAAGGAGGTACGGCGCCGAAACCAGTTGCACTCTCGAGAACGATTCACTCTGACGGCTCGGAAACTGGCGGATTTTCTCGAATCAGCCGAGGCGGAAGAGAAGTGCCTCCTTCAGCGATTGCGTGACAGGGAAAGCAACTCAATCCGACAGAATGCTCCCTTCCTTACTCCACCTGCGGCCTGCGAGCAAGCGACATGCCGGGAGTCAGAGCCTGAGAGCGCAACCCCGCTGATATCAGTACCCGCTCAAGCTGAGACCACCGCGATTTACGGAGACTTCTGATGACGGCTGGCCTGTCTGGAAAACCGGATAGTCCTGAATCGCGTCTCGACCGCTTTCGTGCTTACACGGTGGCACATCCCCGCCTCGTGGAAGCCAAAGAGACACTGATGAACGCGATACGGGGAGCTGAGCCGAATTCGCTCATTTTCGTGTTCGGACCGACTGGGGTCGGTAAGACGACTCTGCGATTGAAGATTGAACAGTTGATTGCTGCAGAACTCTTGAGCGAACTCCGCGAAGATCTCACGCGGATTCCAGTCGTCAGTGTCGAAGCGGTGGCTCCGGAGTCCGGGAGTTTCAACTGGCGTGACCATTACACGCGTCTTCTCCACCAACTTGACGAGCCTCTGATCGACCGTAAGCTGAATCGACAAGTGGACGGGGCGTTTGCCGGTCCTACTATGCGCTTCATGCCAACATCCAGGGCGGTTGGTACCGAGTACCGTTACGCCGTGGAGCAGGCTATCCGTTATCGCCGGCCCGTGGCGGTGATGATCGATGAGGCCCAGCACCTCGGGAAGATTTCCTCAGGTCGCCGCCTTCTCGATCAACTGGACGTCATCAAGTCAATCGCCAACCAAACCAAGACCGTACACGTTTTATTTGGGACTTACGACCTGCTCGCCTTCCGAAATCTGAATGGGCAACTGAGCAGGCGAAGCATCGACGTTCACCTTGCTCGCTACCGTGCCGAAGATTCGGAAGATCGCCAAACCTTCATCAATGTAGTGCAATCCTTCGAGAAGGAACTTCCGTTTGAAGAGCCGTCACACCTTGTACATGACTGGGAGTTCCTGTACGAGCGCAGCCTTGGTTGCGTCGGCATCTTGAAGGAATGGCTCGTGCGGGCTGCCACGGTGGCGTCTCGCAAGGGTAGCCACAAGTTGATGAGAGCCGTTGTTGAATCGCAGGCATTATGCCTCGCCCAATGCGAACAACTGCACAGGGAAACTACCGATGGCGAGCTCAAGCTAAGTGAGCGCCATG